>Ga0209605_1000394_pt1 | contig 56769 bp, 40 predicted proteins | sample AD_UKC035_MetaG_FD_184408 | JGI IMG/M metagenome (GOLD analysis project Ga0209605, IMG submission 184408) | Active sludge microbial communities of municipal wastewater-treating anaerobic digesters from USA - AD_UKC035_MetaG (SPAdes) (version 2) | ecosystem: Engineered > Bioreactor > Anaerobic >...
TTTGGAAACAGGATAGTGGGAGTTAATATCAAAACTTTATACAGCGGTGGCTTGCGCGAAACTCCGATAGATTTGCAGGCATCCATGCAAAAAGGAGAAACGGTGTATGTGGATTCACAGCCTTTCACGCTGAAGAAAAAAGATTATTTCAGAACGGATATTAAATTCAGCATCAAGCGTAACCGCCAAAAAAGTACCATTACATGGGCACTGGATATTCAAAACGTGACTAACAGAAAGAATGTGTATGGAGATTTTTTTGATCCGCTTAGCGGCAAAACAAAAACCTTCTATCAAACATCACTAATTCCTGTATTAAGTTATAAGATTGATTTTTGAAAAGTAGATTTGTAGTTATCAATCATCTTTTGTTATCCAGAGTACGTTATCAATGTTTAATGATTAATTTTCTGCATAACGTTTCGTTTCCATCAAACACTTTCACGAAATAAATTCCATCAGAAATATTTTCAGGTGTGATTACCATTTCAGAACGGTTGTAAATGTTTTGTTTAAGAATCTTTTCACCAAGAATACTTTGTATTTCTACCGTTCCTCTTGCAATTGGTTTTGCAAACAAAATATTCAACTTGCCGGATGAAGGATTTGGATAAACCGTCATTGAGTTGGAAGCATGGTTCTCATTCAATCCAACAGGTAATGTGAGTGTAGCCGAAGCAGTGTTGGTGATGATGGTTGGATTGTAATCGAAATAAATATACGCCTTGTTGCTGATTACGGTTCCCGGAGGCAGACCTGCTTTTCTGTTCAGTTTAAACTGAACAAAGCCATGGCTTTCGGGTTCATTGTTGGTGCTGTCGGCAAGGTTTATATCAGGAAAATTAAACCTGAGGACATTGCCCTGAAGTAATTGTGTGATTACATTCTGGCTTGAAGAAAGAAATGTGAAAGAGGATGCATCCAGATTATTGCTTAAAGTATCAAGAATGTAAATATCTTCAGCAGGAGCATTTCCCGTATTCTGGAAATACACAGTAAAAGTAAAAGCCTGCTGCGAAGTATCAACAGCAACTGAAGGCCACATCTCCTTGGCATTGGGGTCAAATGAATTGCGAACAGGCCAACAAACGGAGAGTGTGTTATTAGCAGGATTGTTATCACCTGAAATTACACTTATATTGAGCAGAACACATACAGAATCGCCAATATTGGCAGCAGTGCTTATGGAGATTTGTACATTAAAATCATTTGCAGGATTTATAAGTGAGAAATCAGGGACAATCCATGTCAGGGTGTCACCTGAAACAGTAGTGGGAGCAATGGCTCCGGGTAGAGGTGCAACATAACTTACGGGGCCACTGAGTATAGCCTGAACAGAACCGCTGATATTGGTTGAGCACATTGTACCGTAGTTTGTGGCAGCATCACCTGTAATTAAATAAAGTTTTCGTTGCGCTCCCGGTCGAATTAAACCATCAGCTGAAATACTTTTCGATTCAAGATCAAAACCGGGTTTGCACTGCAGACCGAAATTGGCAAGGCTGTCGTACGCGTTGGAAGCAGAGAGAGTTGTTGAATAGCTGAAAGAAGACGGACAAATCACGTCAAAAGGAAGCTGAGAGGTGTCAATAGTTAATGAATAATTTCCGTAACCGGTGCTGAAAGAAAAATCTCCGGATGAGTTGGTCAGAAACTCCTGAACAAATATTCCGGAAGAATCGAGTTTTACGGGAACTATTTTCAAATCATCATCGCTTGCATCCTTTATACAATTGCCATTCACATCCTTAAATACATTACCTGAAATATTCCAGTTTACGGGACAATTACCTGATGGCTGACACAGGCTGAGTGATCCTATGGAAGGATATGCATGCTGAACCTGAATGACATTGGGAAGACAAGTTAGATTGGTACCGGACCAATTAAATGAATAGATACTCTTAACAGGAGGAAGACAGGTTAATTGAGTATTTGAAATATTAAGTGTATATAATGTATCGGGCAAATCAGGCAGCGTAGTTATCGGGCAATAGGAGCAAGACAATTTATCAAGAGAGGGAGGCAATACAGGCAATACAGGCAACTGTACCGAATCGCAGTAAAATTTGACTAATAATGAAGGTAATACCGGGTATGCTGTAAGCGGATTATACGCACAGCTAAGTTCGGTTAAGCCGGAATTTAATGCTGGTATATTGGTAAGCTGATTTTTACCGCAATATAATTCAGAGAGTGAGTTAGGTAAAACAGGGAGGCTTGTAAGATTATTATAATTGCAATCAAGGTAATTAAGAGTGGGTGGTAAATTTGGAAGGGTTGAAATAGCATTATATGAACAAGCTAAATAAAATAACATGGAAGGAAGAGCAGGAAGAGATGTAAGTTGGTTGCCACTGCAAGACAAGACAGATAACATAGATGGAAGTGTAGGCAGTAAAGTGAGATAGTTTTGACTACAATCCAAAGTGCGGAGAGATGTCGGAAGTATGGGTAGATTTGTTAATGAATCGTTACTGCAATCAAGAAATTCTAATCCTGCAGGCAAGGCAGGAAGGGAGTAGAGTGGACTATCCTTATAAATTAAATCAGTTAATGTTGATGGTAATGGTGGAAGAGTCTGTAATTCTAAGTTATAGCAATATAATTTTTTAAGTCCGGGTGGTAAAGGAGGAAGTGATGTTAGTCCCGGACAGTGTGATATTTCGATGTATAACAACGAAGACGGAAAATTGGCAATGGTGGTAAGAAATTGATTATTGAGCATTTTAAGGTAAAGCAAAGAAGCATGAAGAGGAGGTAAGAATGTGATATGGTTGTAAGTGCAGATTAATGTATCCAGGTTGTCAAAATACTGAATGCCGGTAAGGTCGGTAATATTAGCTGATAAATTATTTACCATCGTTGCATTAACGATGAGCGAGCAGGTGGTGTCCATCATGGTGCCATTCATGCATGATGCATATCCGTTGTTGTTGAGCCAGGTGCGGAAGGCAGTGTCGGGAATATTTACAAACTGAGCAGACAGAGAGGTATTTAAAAATATACCTAATACAAGAAGTAAGATAGTTGTTTTCTTTTTCATGATAATAATTTCGATAAAAGTATAAGAAATCAAAATCAATCGGAATAGTTCTGTAAAATAGTTTGACAGGAGTGAGGTAAGAATCTGAAGTAATGGAGAGAGTGAGGAGTGACTGTTTATTTCAAATCGCTCAAACCAAGTTGTGTGTGGAGGTATGAAGGATTGAAATAAATATTTGAACTACTCGCGACTAAATTACATTCATTGAAATTTAAGTGTTGTATCCATGTAATACCAAAAGGAACAGCGAATGAATTTTTTTTCAGAAACAAAACAAACATTTAACGAGTGTTAAATGCAATGATGGAATGACAGCGCAGCAGTTTTATTCTGTCTGTTTGTTTTTGGTACGCGAGGTTTTTGTTTTTGTACCGGCAGCTTTTGGAGCAGATTTTTTTCCAGCTTTGGTTTTGCCGGAGGGTTGCAGTGTGGCTTCGAAGTCGGCAAAAACATTCATGTAGAAGATGTAGGCATCATAAGGAGAGTTGTAGGGGCTGAAGTATTTGTGTACATCGCCATCACTCCAGAACTTGGTGCTCATGTAGTAAAAGTGGTCGCTGGTTTGGAGTTTTCCCCAAATGTCGGTGAGGTCTTTGTTGTCAGCGGCAATTACCTGATTGCTGATAGAGTAAATTTTGGTGAGTGCTTCCTGCTGCATGTTGTTGCCCAGCCATGCGCTGAGGTCGCGCTCGCTGTCGGCCCAGCTCACAAACTCATGTGCATCGTACACTCCGCGTGCGTTGTAAGCATCCACTACTTCTGAAGGTGTTTTGAAACTGAAGTCGGGGTGCTTGAGAATTTCACGCGGTAAATGATCCATGAAATCGAAAATGCCGGTGCTTTCCCACTGGTGTTCGCCAAAGGTTTCGTAGTCCATGAAGAGGTTGATGACATCGCCTGTGCCTGCAACTTTGTGAATCCAGGAGGCATAGGTGTCGGCATGGAGTGGCCACTCACTCCAGTTTTTGTCGGAGAAGCGGAATGCAATATCGTCACTGAGGCGGTAGTTTTTGAGTAATGCTTTGATGGATTTGGTGCCTACGGGTTTGAGAAGTTGGTTGGGGTGTTTGCCATTGAGCAAACGATCTACACCTTCGCAGAGAATTCCTTTGTAGCCCATTTTTTCGATAAATGCAGCAAGTTCGTTGTTGTAAATAAGTTCGGTGTTTCTGAAAACTTTTGGTTTTTGTTTGAAATAATGTTCAATGCGCTGATCGTGTTCCTGTACCTGACGCACAAACTCATCTTTGTTGTAGAGAAAACTGAGAGAGTGGTAATAAGTTTCGGATAAAAATTCAACGCAGCCTGTTTTTGCAAGGTCAACAAAAGTTTGCAATACATCGGGGCGGTAGAGTTCCATTTGCTCTATGACTGTGCCGCTGAGGGAATACGAAATGCGGAACTTGCCTTTGTGACGTTTGATAAGTTCGAGCATTTTGTGATTGGCAGGCAGGTAACATTTTTCCGAAACCTTGTCCATGATCCATTTATTTTTTTCGCTGTCTTCGTAGAAGTGATCTTTGCCAATGTCGAACACGCTGTAGTGTTTGATGCGAAATGGCTGATGTACCTGAAAATAAAAACAAACGGACGGCATAGTTTATTATTTTTTTAATAGATGGTTGGGTAAAATGTGATTTGCTTGTTGCATATTTTTTTCAAACATAGTAATTCCATTGGAATGAATCAGGAAAGGAGACCATGTTTTTTGTAACCTTCCATTACACGGTTGGCTGCAATGTCCCAACTGATGTTTTTTAAATCTTTTGAGGCATCGTCAACTACCTGACTGTGAAGTGTACTGTTGTCGAGGAGGCTTAAAATATATTCGGCAGCCTGATTGATGTCCCAGAAATCGAACTTGAGTGCACCTGAAAGCACTTCGGACACACCTGACTGTTTGCTGATGACTACAGGTATATCAAACTGCACTGCTTCGACAGCAGAAAGTCCGAAAGGCTCGCTTACGGAAGGCATGCAATAAGCATCAGCAATGGATAACAAATAACGCACCTTGTCTAAACCAAGAAATCCTGCAAGGTGAAAACGATGGCCGATTTGTTTCTGAGCTACTTTTTCGAGAATACGGTTTTGCATGTCGCCTGTGCCTGCCATGATGAATCGTACATTGGGATTTTTTTCGAGTACTTTGGCAGCAATGTCCACAAAATATTCCGGACCTTTCTGTCGAGTAAGCCTTCCGACAAACAACACTACTTTTTCGTTGTAGGGGCTTTTGGTGCGGAAAGGTTTTACCTCGCGAATACCGTTGTGTACAGGAAAAATTTTGCGGTAGTCAATACCATAATATTCATTGATGATGTTGCCCGTGAAATTGCTTACGGGCATGAGCAGGTCAGCTTCCTGCATGCCTCGTTTTTCCATCTGATAAACCCATCCCTGGCTGTTGACTCCGCCACGGTCAACTTCGAGGGAGTGAACGTGAACTACAAGTGGTTTGCCTGTGATTTTTTTTATTTCCATACCTGCAAGCATGGTCATCCAGTCGTGTGCATGAATGATGTCGAAGTCGAGTGTTTGCGCCAACAGCGAAGCAAGTTCGCCAAAGACAGTAACTTTTTCGATAACATCACCGCCATAGAGGTCGTCAATATGAAATACTTTGGCATTTTTTCTTCCTATACGCACTTCTTTCATGTACTGACTGTGAATGTCAACACCGGGAATGGTGAAAGCATTTTTTCTTTCGGTATAGTAAGGATTTAACTCCGAAGGGATGAAGTGAACATCTTCAAAAGTTTTGTACTCATCTTTATAGTTCACCTGTTTGAGTGTGCGGGAGTCAATGGTGTTGAGACCAATCAGGTTCAGGTCTTTGACCACAAAATCAGGGTTACTTTTGGGAATAATCATCGTTACCTTGGCATGTTTTACCATTGCCAGGCACAGGTCGTGGCAGGCTACGCCAAGTCCGCCATTTATTACGGGTGGAAATTCCCAACCCAACATCAAAACTTTCGGTTTCCTCATCTTTTCTCTTCGTTTAAATTTTTTCTCAGGTATTGCAGTCGTGCAAAAATAGGAGAAAGCAGCATTGAAAAATGATTATCAACTTTAATCATCAACAATTAGTCGTGCAAACATCTGTTAACAGGCAGTGTTGGTTAAAGTAAGCGTGCACAAAAATTTAATTGATACAGTTTTGCTAATTTCACGCCATTAAAAAACAGATTTTTTTCAGTATAGTTTTAAAGCAGATATGAGATTAAAAAATTACATAGCCGGACAATGGGTAGAAGGAACCGGAAAAGGAACGAAGTTGTATCATGCCGTAACAGGTGAAGAAGTTGCCGAAGCGGGCAGTGAAGGTTTGGATTTTAAAGCCATGCTGGAGTATGCGCGAACTGTTGGAGGTCCTAAGCTGAGAGCGATGACATTTCATGAGCGTGCGCGCAAACTGAAAGCACTTGCGGTTTACCTGATGAGTAAGAAAGAAATTTTTTATCAGCTTTCGGCAGCAACAGGAGCCACCCGCACCGACTCGTGGATAGATATTGAAGGAGGCATTGGCACACTTTATACCTATGCCAGCAAAGGAAGAAGAGAACTACCTGACGAAACTTTTCTTGTTGAAGGAAATATTGAAGGACTCTCCAAAGGAGGAAATTTTATTGGTCAGCATATTTGTGTACCTCTTGAAGGAGTGGCCATACATATCAACGCATTTAATTTTCCGTGTTGGGGAATGTTGGAAAAACTTGCTCCAACCATTGTAGCGGGTATGCCTGCCATCATCAAACCTGCAACGGCAACATCGTTTCTCACAGAGCTGATGGTGAGAGAAATTATAGCATCGGGAATATTGCCCGAAGGCGCTCTGCAACTTATTTGCGGAAGTGCAGGCGATATACTCGACCATGTGAACTGCCAGGATGTGGTAACGTTTACGGGTAGCGCACACACGGGTAGAATGTTGAAACAAAAACCTGCCATTGTGGAGAATTCAGTACGGTTTACGATGGAAGCAGATTCACTTAACTGCTGCATATTGGGAGAAGATGCCACTCCCGAAACAGAAGAGTTTAAACTTTTTATCAAAGAAGTGGCAAGAGAGATGACTGCAAAAACGGGACAGAAATGTACAGCCATCAGAAGAACGATAGTTCCTGAAAAATTATCGGGAGCAGTGGTGGATGCACTGAAAAAACGACTTGCCGATATACGACTTGGTAATCCATCAGTTGAAGGTGTGCGCATGGGGCCGTTAGTTAATAAAGCGCAGGTGGTGGATGTAAGCAATAATGTAAAAGCGCTGATGAAGGTTTGCGAAGTGGCTTATGGCGATTTGCAAAACTTCGAAGTGGTAGGAGCCAACAGAGAAGCAGGAGCATTTATGCCTCCCGTAGTGATGTATTGCAAAAATCCGCTCAGCACTTTAGAGCCACATTCCATAGAACCTTTCGGGCCGGTGACCACGGTGATGCCTTACAGAAATTCGGACGAAGCCATTGATTTAGCCAAAATGGGTAAAGGAAGTTTGGTGGGATCGCTGTTTACTGCTGATGACAACATTGCGAAAAAAATAATTCTCAACACAGCAAGCTATCACGGACGAATGCTCATTATCAACAAACAGAGTGCAGCAGAGAGCACTGGTCATGGCTCGCCCATGCCGCAACTCATACACGGAGGGCCGGGAAGAGCAGGTGGTGGCGAAGAAATGGGTGGTGTGAGAGGAGTGAAACATTTTATGCAGCGTACGGCATTGCAGGGTTCGCCAACAACACTTACGCATATATGTAATACTTTTCTTAAAGGAGCAGCAACACATGAAGATGTGATACATCCTTTCAGAAAATATTTTGAAGAAATACAGATTGGCGATACGCTGATTACTCACAGAAGAACCATTACGGAAGCTGACATTGTGAACTTTGCAGGCATCAGCGGTGATTATTTTTATGCACATACCGATGAAACTGCTCTCGAAGGCTCGGTGTTTGAAAAACGTGTGGCACATGGTTATTTCATCATTGCTGCTGCGGCAGGACTGTTTGTTGACCCCAAAAAAGGGCCTGTGCTTGCCAACTATGGGTTGGATAATCTGCGTTTCACACAGCCTGTATATGTTGGAGATACCATTCAGGTGCGGCTGACGTGTAAAACCAAAACCCGGAAGGAAGACAGAGAAGGACAGATTCCGCAAGGTGTGGTGGAATGGGATGTGGAAATTACCAATCAGCGTGGCGAAACAGTGGCTGTAGAAACCGTTTTGACATTGGTGGCACGAAAAATGTAAGGTTTTGAGAAAAAAGACTGAAAACAGATGAAGAATGTGAGAATACTTTTGGCAATGATGCTGATGAGTTGTGCGGCAATGGCTCAGAGCGATTACAACAATTTTGTTGTGGAGCGTAAAAACATTCAGAAGCAGATGGAAGAAATGCTGAAAACCGATAAAGCATTTAAAAATAAAAATGCTACTGCTGAATTTCAGGCACTGGTAAGAAGACTGCTTGAACTGGATGACAAAATTATTCTCTCGGCCAATTATACTGTGAATGAGTTGCAGAAAGATAATGTTGAGTTGCAGAAGAAAGCCAATGTGCAACCCAAAACAATTATTAAAACCATACCGGGGAAAAGCAGCGTGCTCACCAACGACTCAGTGTATGATGCACTGTTTATTGCACAAAACAAAGTAGGAAATCTGTCGGAGGCAATGAAAGCCAAGGACGAGGCATTTATGACCCTGCTGAATAAATCCGACAGCCTTATTTCGGCCAATAAAAATATGCAGGCACGCTTCAATGCTCTGGCTGCAGATAATAAAGCACTTGAAGAAAAAAATATTGTACTCATTATCTTCAACTCATTGGTGGCATTAGGGCTTATACTTGCTCTCTTCTTTTTGCTGCGCAAGCCTGTTGCCAAAAAAATGTTGCTGAACACTCCTGCACCCAAACAGGAAAACCCTGTGCCTAATACAGCACCGGTGGAAACTGTAAGAAAACAGCCGGAAACAAAACCTGAACCCGTGATAAAAGTTTCGTCCGAAGGAATTCTGGCAGCTTCGCATGATGCACTCGATTTCAAACTCGATCAGATAGAAAAATTAGCCCGCCTCAAAGAAAAGGGTTACCTTACTGACGAAGAGTTTGTTGTCCAGAAAAAACAGATTCTGGGCAGTTAATCCCCCTGCTTTTTTATATTTGCATTTCTTATTTTCAGACAGGGAAGCTGTCTGTTTTTAAAGGATTGTTTTATTAGCAAAACGAAAAAAGAAAATGCAGGGTACTGTTGAAACAAAGATTGCCGGAGGAATTGCCGAAATAGAATTTTTTCATCCGCAAAGCAACTCACTGCCGGGCGATGTTCTGCACACGCTGGCAGCCGCTATTGAAGATGCGGGAAAAAATCAGGAAGTGAAAGTAATTGTATTGAAAAGCAAAGGCGAAAAAGCATTTTGTGCAGGAGCTTCTTTTGATGAACTGATCAGCATTGGTGATATGCAAACAGGAAAAAAGTTTTTCTCGGGATTTGCAATGGTCATCAATGCCATGCGCAAAGCACCCAAGTTTGTGATTGCACGTGTGCAGGGCAAAGCAGTTGGAGGAGGGGTAGGACTTGCCTGCGCTGCTGATTATACGATAGCACATGAATCAGCATCAGTAAAACTCAGCGAACTAGCAGTAGGAATCGGCCCTTTTGTAGTTGGCCCTGCTGTTGAAAGAAAAATTGGTACGGGAGCCTTTACAAAGTTAACGGTGAATGCCACCGAATGGCAGTCGGCACAGTGGGCAGAGCAGAAAGGAATGTATGCTTCGGTGCATGCTTCCACAGAAGAACTTGATGCAGCTGTGCAAACACTTGCTGCAAAACTTGCTGCCAGCAATCCTGAAGCAATGAAATTGCTGAAACAGATATTCTGGCAGGGAACAGATCACTGGGATACGCTGCTGAGTGAACGCGCTCAGATGAGCGGTACACTCGTATTGTCTGAATTTACAAGAAACGCTATTGAGAAATTTAAAGCGAAAGCAAAATAACAAAGTGCCAAATCAATGCTTGCAGAAAAAAAATTAGAAACAACACCTATAGACACCGCTACAGTTTTAAAAGCTTACAAACTGATGTGCACTGCACGTGCCATGAGTGATATTTACGAGGAGAATGCTCAGGTCACTGCCAAGTATGTGCATGCCTGCTCCAGAGGACATGAGGCTGTGCAGGTGGCATTGGGTTTACAACTCAAACCACAGGATTATCTTTCGGCATATTATCGTGACGACAGTATTTTACTTTCCATCGGCATGACACCCTTTGAGCTGATGCTGCAGCTGATGGCAAAACGTGATGATCCGTTTTCGGGAGGACGTACTTACTACTCACATCCAAGCCTTAAGCGTGATGATATGCCCAAAATTCCGCATCAGAGCAGCGCTACGGGTATGCAGGCCATTCCTGCAACAGGTGTTGCAATGGGAATGCAGTATCTCGAAAAACAAAATTTAGCACAATACGAAGAGAGCGAATATCCCGTCACCATTTGTTCTTTTGGTGATGCAAGCATTACCGAAGGCGAAGTGGCAGAAGCTTTTCAGATGGCGGTATTAAAAAAATTTCCGGTGTTGTATTTTGTTCAGGATAATGAATGGGATATTTCTGCCAATGCACCCGAGTTCAGAACGGGCAACGCTGTTGAATACGCCAAAGGTTTTAAAGGACTTGAAACAAGAAGCATTGACGGAACTGATTTTTTCAGGTCGTACAATACCATTAAAGAAGTTCTTGATTTAATCCGAAAGGAAAGAAGGCCATTTCTGATTCATGCCACTGTTCCTTTGCTTGGACATCACACATCAGGTGTGAGACGTGAATGGTATCGCCATGATCTGGAAGAAGCAAAAAAGAATGATCCGTTGCCAAAAATTTTTCAGCAGCTTACCGAAGCCGGATTTACTTCTGACGAATTGAACACCATACAGGAAGAAGCCAAAGCACTTGTTGCCGCAGATTATAAGCGTGCATTAAAAGCTGAAGACCCAAGACCTGAAGATTTGTTTACACATGATTATGCACCCACACCGGTTACAGAGGAGAAAGGTGAGAGAGAACCTGCAGGCAAGGAACCTACCGTGATGGTGGACTGTGCACTGTTTGCTGTGAAGGAATTATTGCAGAAACATCCGGAATGTTTGTTTTACGGGCAGGATGTGGGAGCAAGGCTTGGTGGTGTATTTCGTGAAGCGGCTACGCTTGCAAAAACTTTTGGCGATGACAGAGTTTTTAATACACCCATTCAGGAAGCATTTATCATTGGTTCAACCGTAGGGCTGAGTGCTGTAGGATGTAAACCCATTGTGGAAGTACAGTTTGCAGATTACATCTGGCCGGGACTCAATCAGCTGTTCACTGAAGTGAGCCGCTCCTGTTATCTGAGTAATGGCAAGTGGCCTGTGTCCTGTGTTATTCGTGTACCAATTGGTGCCTATGGCAGTGGTGGTCCTTACCACTCATCAAGTGTAGAGTCGGTAGTGTTGAATATAAGAGGAGTGAAGGTGGCATATCCATCAACAGGAGCAGATCTGAAAGGATTACTCAAGTCAGCTTATTACGATCCTAATCCTGTGGTGATATTTGAACATAAAGGACTTTACTGGAGTAAAATAAAAGGAACTGAAGAAGCGCGCACCATCGAACCTGATGAGGATTACATCATTCCTTTCGGTAAAGCACGTGTAGCTCTTGCTGCGGAAAGCTCTGATGATTATTCCACACTGGGTGTAATCACTTATGGAATGGGTGTTTACTGGGCAAAGAATGCAGCAAAGCAATTTCCGGGAAGAGTAGAGGTGATAGACTTGCGCACACTGAATCCTGTTGACGAAGAAACTATTTTCCGCACAGCAGAAAAACATCACCGCTGTTTGGTGCTCACCGAAGAGTCATTGAAAAATTCTTTTGCAGAAGCTCTTGCCGGACGAATACAACAAAATTGTTTTCGCACGCTGGATGCACCTGTGGTGGCAATGGGTTCTGAAAATATGCCTGCCATACCACTCAATTCTACTCTGGAGTTTACCATGATTCCTAATGCGGATAAAGTGGCTGCACAGATGAAATATCTACTCGAATACTGAGAAAATGAAATATCATTTTTCCGTTTCCAATCCGGCTGAACGTTTCGTTGACATCACACTTACCCTCGAAACAAAATCGCATAAGCAACTCGATCTGAAGTTGCCTGTGTGGAGACCCGGACGTTACGAAGAAGGAAATTTTGCAAAGAACATCAGAAGATTCAGTGTTGTAAACTCAAAAGGAGAACCACTTTCTTTTCAGAAAATATCAAAAAGTATCTGGAGGATTTTTGCAAATGAAAAAGATAGTCAGATAACAGTTAAATATCAGTATTACGCCAACAGACTGGACGCAGGTTCGTGTTATGTTGATGACAGACAGCTTTACATCAATCCCATTCACTGTTGTTTTTATACCGATGAACTGAGGAATGAAAAATGTATGGTGGAATTAGATGTTCCTTTTGCAGAAATAGCCACATCGTTAAAGCAATCAGGAAAAAGAAAATTTGAAGCTGATAATTTCGATGATTTGGTTGACAGTCCCTTTATTGCCGGCAGTCAGTTGCAACATCACAGCTATACTGTAGCAGGAACATTGTTTCATATCTGGATTGAAGGAGATTATTTTCCTGACCAGAATAAGATTGTGAACGATTTTACTGCATTCACTAAAACGCAGTTTAAGATGATGCAAACATTCCCTTTCGGTGAATATCATTTTCTGATTCAGGCTGTGCCTCACACTTTTTATCATGGAGTGGAACACCTCAAATCAACAGTGATAGTGATTGGGCCTTCTTCAGGATTGCATAAACGTGAATTATACAATGAGCTGATAGGCGTTTCATCACATGAGTTATTTCATGCATGGAATATCAAAACCATTCGCCCTGTGGAAATGCAGCCATACAACTACGATGGTGAAAATTATTCTCCTTCAGGGTTTGTGTATGAAGGTGCAACAACCTATTATGGTGATTTATTTTTGTTCCGTTGCAAATATTTCAGCGAGGAAGAATATTTCAATGAACTCAATTTCCGAATCAACAAACATCTTTCCGGTGAAGGAAGATTTAATTACTCAGTAGCTGAATCATCTTTCGATACGTGGCTTGATGGTTATGTGCCGGGAGTACCCGGAAGAAAAACTTCCATCTATGACGAGGGTTGTCTGATAACATGGATGCTCGATTTCCTGATCAGAAAATATTCCGGAAACAAAAAATCAATTGATGATGTTTTCAGAATACTTTTTAATGATTTCGGAAAAAAGGGTAGGGGATATACAGCAGAAGATTACAGACAGGTTGCAGAGCAATGCGCAGGCAAATCACTCGAAACATTTTTTACTGAAATAGTTTTCAGAGCGGTGAGCTATCAGTCAATGCTGGAGCAGGTGATGGAGTTTGCCGGGTTGGAGTTGGAAGAACAAACGTCAACAAAACGATGTGAGAGAGATTTTGGAATCAGGTTGGATGAATCAGGCAACATTGCTGTGGTTGCAGCAGTGGCATCAGATGCTCCTGCAATTTCAGCTCTATCAGTAGGTGATGAACTGGTAGCAGTGAACGGACATAAAGCAGACAAAAGAGTTCATGATTTGTTTGAGCAATTCAGCAATGAAGATCAACTGGAAGTAACACTGTTTTCGCAGCTCAGATTAAAAACTGTTTTACTGAAAAAAGGAAATAAAAAATATTTTTCGGGCTGGAAACTCAGGAACATGAAATCAAAAACCGCTGAACAGGAATTGTTCTATAAAAACTGGTCCATGCAATAATCAGAAAAGAACTTCTGTAGCACCACCGCCATAACGGGCGTAATCTGCTTCCTGAACTTTAATATTGCTGTAATGTGCTAATTCTTTAAGCACTTCGTTTTTCAAAACACCTTCGCCTTTGCCATGGATAAAAACTATTTTCTTGAAATGGTTTACAATGGCATAATCCATTTCTTTTCTTACTACTGACTTCTGCAATTCGAGCATTTCTGCATTGGTCATGGTGCGATGTTCTTTGGTTAGTTTTTCAATATGCAAATCCACTTCTTTGCTGTTGAGTAAAATGGCGCCCGTGTCATTCAATTTTTGTGTTTTTCCTTTTGGAGCAGAGACAACCGGTTTTTTCTCAGACTGATATTTAATTCTTAACTGCTCCAGCTCTGCATCGTCAGCCTGATTGAAATTTACGAGTACAGCTACAGCAGCAAAATCAGGAAAATTCTTATTTGAGTTAGCCAAATCAGGAAGCAACACTGAAATTTCTTTTTGAACAGGATGATGGATGATGTTGCCACCTGAAATGAGCAACTGAATATGGAAAGAAGTAATATCTGTAAGGTCAGGCCGGTTGATGGTAAGTACATTCACGGCATTGTGCGGGCCTAATGTTCCTGAAGCAATTTTGTTCCATTCAGTTTCATGTTTTGAATGAATGAGATAGAGCAGTTCGTAATCGGTTCCGTTTACGAGATAATAGCCAATGTAACCTGTTAACGTTTTGTGCTTTTCTGCAGGAATGGCCACAAAACAAATTTCGTTGGTTGACAAATTAAATTCTTTAGACGGAGAAGTAACAGGAACAGGTTCTTCAGTTGCAGCAGTTTTTTCATTCATAAAAACTTCTGTTACGACCAAATCTTTTGTAAGCGCATCAATGATAAAATCATCTTCTATTTCAACAGCAACCAAGCCATCAGCCTTGATTGCTTTGATGATGCCATTCATCTTCTCATTAATAAAACTTACCTTATCACCAACTTTCATTTTCTCAAAATAAAAAAGCACACCTATGAAGATGTGCTTTTGTCAGAATTCATTCAATTAATTTTCCTCCTCATAATTTTCATCACCACTCATTTCAACATCATCCATATCTTCATTTGTTTCGTCATCTTCGCCTTCTTCTCCTTCAAGTGATGCTGCATCGTCCTCATCATATTCTTCCTCACCTGTGAAATTGTCAGATGTTTCATTATCGTCAGACAAATCCTCATCCATCAACAGACCATCTTCTTCCGTAACTACAGGAGGAATTATAACCTTAAATTGTTTAGGTGCATCGCCAATCATCTTCTTAACGAAAGGGTAGGATTGATGTGAATCAGCAGTCGGAAGAATTTTTATCAGTTCAACATGAAAAGCCCAAACACTTTCACTCTCTATTACAAAATAAATTTTCTGATGTGGGTCGGCAATATAATTTTTCAGCAGTGCTTTTGCCATTAAATTCACCGGTTTTCCGTCTTTAAGTTTGCCTTCCTTATTGGTAATTTCAGTTCCTTTCTTCCAACTGTCGTTGCTCATGTAAAACGAAGCAACACCATGATCTTCGAAACCAATGGAAGATAATACGACAGTATAAAACTGAGCAAAAGTTTGGTCGGATGTTACTTCAATCTCACGATAAACATCTTCGTAATCTTCGAATGAAATTTTAAATCTGTAAACGGCCATAATACGGTAATACTTTTCTTTGATTTTATGTGCTCAAAAATACGCTTTTAAGAAATCAGTTTTACATTGTGAAAAATAATTTTTCAGGAAAACAGCCTTTTCACCTTGTGAAAAAAATAACCATATTTTTACATAACAATGAATAAAAACAACTACATTTGGATATAAATTTCTCTGCCATGCGTAAAATCATACTGCATTCATTCCTTGCATTTGTATTGGCACCTCTGTATTTACATGCATCATGGATTAATACAGGTTCTGATAAAGCGGTAAAACCTACCATTGAAGTTCAAAGCACTGTTGAAACTTCAACAATACATGTTCAGCTTCATGGGTTTGATTTAAACCGGGTAAGAACAGCACAGGGAGAATATTATAAAACTGACGGACCTGACCTTACACCTTTGCTGCAAAAAGATGCACCTGACTTAAGCAAGCTGACAGTTTCCTTAATCATTCCTGACGATGGAAATATGCAGTTGGCCGTAAACGTAAATCACTTTACGGATTATCAGAATGTACTTATTGCACCTTCCAAAGGAAACCTCTACAGAAATGTAAATCCTGATGAAGTGCAATTTCAGTTTGGTGATGCTTATGTAAAAGATGAGTTTTTTCCAGGCAAAACTGCGGAGCTGATGGAGCCGTTTGTTCTGAGAGATTTCAGAGGGCAAACGGTGTGGATTTATCCTTTTCAGTATAATCCGGTTTCAAAAGTGCTGAGAGTATATACCGATATTTCAATCACTGTAACACGCAGTACAGATGCAGTGCCTTCAGTGAATGTATTGCAAAGAGCAAAACCACTTCAGAAAATTGACCGAGATTTTTCACTGATCTATCAAACACAGTTCAGAAATGCAGCTGCTGCCATCAACTATGTTCCGGTAGAGGAGGAAGGGGAGATGCTGATAATTTCTTATCCGTCATTCATCCCTGCACTGGATTCTTTTGTTGACTGGAAAATCAAAAAAGGTATTCCCGTAACAGTTGTGGACGTAACTACTATTGGCAGTACGGCAGCACAGTTGCAGAGTTATATTTCAGCATTTTATTTCAGCCATGATTTAAAATATGTGCTGCTGGTTGGTGATATTCAGCAAATCCCGAGCCCAACAGCATCAGGAGGTGCTTCCGATCCAAGCTATGGATATATTGTAGGCAATGATTCGTATGCCGAAGTTTTTGTGGGACGTTTCAGTGCGCAGAATATTTCAGAGGTAGAAACCCAGGTAAATCGTACCATCACCTATGAAAGAAATCCTGACCCCAGCGGAATCTGGTACAGTAAAGGAATTTGTGTTGCATCGAATCAGGGCCCGGGTGATAACAATGAAATGGATTATGAACATGAGCAAAACATCCGCGCCAAGGAACTTGCGTTTACTTATACGGATGTAGCTGAGTTGTATGACGGTACTCAGGGAGGTAATGATCAGCCCGGCAATCCTACTGCTGTTATGCTCGCCAATCAAGTCAACAGCGGAAGTTCCATCATCAACTACACCGGTCATGGCAGCACTGTTTCATTTGGTACCACAGGATTTTCTAACAATGATATTGCAGGGTTAACCAATACGGGTATGTGGCCGTTTATCTGGAGTGTAGGATGTGTGAATGGTGAGTTTAACAACGGAACCTGTTTTGGCGAAGCATGGCTGAGAGCAACCTACAACAATGAACCTTCAGGCGCAATTGCAACGTTTATGTCAAGTATCAATCAGTCGTGGAGCCCACCAATGGCAGGGCAGGACGAAATGGTAGATTTGCTGGTAGGCACACATGGAACTATCAAGCGTACGTTTGGCGGACTGAGTGTAAATGGTTGCATGTTTATGAATGACAAATATGGTACTGCAGGAGATGAAATGACCGACACCTGGCATTGCTTTGGCGACCCGTCATTGAATGTAAGAACAGCAACACCTTTTTACATAACAGCCAATCATCAACCCATATTGAATGTGGGCGATGATCATTTACAGGTAAGTTGCAACACCGATAGTGCTTTAGCTTGTTTGAGCAGCCATGGACAAATTCTTGCTACCGGATTGGTAAATGGAGGAAGTGTCACACTTAATTTCCCTATGTTGACCTCCATTGACACTTTGTTTCTCACAATTACTGCTTTTAATGCCGTTCCGTATATGATGGAAATTCCGGTTGGGTCTTTCAGTGGTCCTTACGTTACAACTGTAACAGATGCAATTAATGATACATTAGGGAATAATAACCAACTGGTAGATTATGGCGAGCAAATACATGTGGACCTCACATTACAGAATTTTGGTCTGACAGATGCAGTGAATGTAAACTATACTGTAAGTACAACCAACAACCATGTAACATTGCTGCAAAATTCAGGAAGTGCAGGAACAATGGCTCCTTCAGCTCAGGCTGTGATTCCAGGTGCATTTACTTACAGTGTAAATAATCTTATTCCTGACAATGAAACGGTACAGTTCACAATAGAGTTAACTGACTCTGCAGGCAACCAATGGCAATCGGTGGTCAATCATATTTTGAGAGCACCATTATTCAATGTTTCTTCGATTCTTGTACATGATGTATCAACAAATAATAATGGTATTCTCGACCCGGGTGAAACTACTGATTTAGTCATCAGAACCTTCAACAAGGGACATAGCAACAGCCCTGCTAGTACTGCGACACTTACTACTACCAGTCCTTATCTGACCATCAATAATGCATCATATAGTTACGGAGTGATTAATGCTCTGAGTTATTCCGATGCCACTTTCAATGTTACATTAAATCCAAACGTACAAATAGGAACCCTGCTCGATCTTCAGTTTGATATTACCGGAGGAAATTACAACGACAGTAAATTGTTTTATCTGACAGCAGGAGAAATTCTTGAAAATTTTGAAACAGGAGATTTTACAAAATTCCCCTGGCAGAATACATACACGCATCCCTGGATTATCACAGCAAACAATCCCTATCAGGGGACATATTCTGCACGTACAGCAACTATTGCTGATGGTGATACATCGGCATTATCTATTCAGCTGAATGTTCTTTCAGATGATTATATTTCATTCTACACACTCATATCAACTGAGTTGAACTGGGACTTTGTACATTTCTATATTGACGGAGCTTTGAGAGACAGTTATTCGGGTGTGGAAGCATGGACTTATCGGAGTTATCCTGTCAATTCAGGTATTCATACATTCACATGGTCCTACATTAAAGATCCTGTTTGTTGCACCGGTGGACAGGATATGGCTCTGCTTGACAACATTCATTTTCCACCCTCTACTGCTGTTACTTCTGTTCATGATTTAACATCTGTTGGTAATACTGTAATACTTTATCCGAATCCTGCAACAGATTATATTTTCATTTCCACTCCTGAGAAAGCAATGGTTTCTGTTTGCAGTTTGGATGGAAAGAAAGTTTTGGCTGATAAGACTGCTGAAGGTAAAAACATTCAGATAGATGTTTCATCACTTGCATCGGGCATATACATTGTTACCTTACAGACTGAAAATAAAATTTCGAAATCAAAATTTTTAAAGCGGTAAAAGAATAATCCCGCGAGTAAGCACCGGCAATCTGTTACAGGTTCCGGTGTTTATTTTTTCAACACTTCGGCAACTGCTTCTTGCAGTGATGAAATTACAAATTGCTGTTGCTCGTCAGTGAGATTATAAAACAGAGGTAAGGAAATTTCGCTGATGCAGGTTTTATGTGCAACAGGATAATCCGTAATTTGATATCCCAGATTTTTGTAGAATGATAACATCGGCACAGGTAAGAAGTGCATGTTCACTGCAATATCTTTATCAAACATTTTTTGCATGATGGCATCGCGCTGTGCTTCGCTGCAACCATTTATGCGCAATGCATACAGATGATAACAGGTTTCAGCAGATGGAGTTACCGATGGCGGCAGCAGTGCCCAGTTAAAACGTTCAAATGCTTTGTTATAGTTTTCTGTTAGTTCTTTTCGTCTGGCAATGGTTTCATCATAACGTGATAATTCAACCAGTCCGATAGAGGCCATAATATCCGTCATATTGCATTTGTAGCCTGCTTCAATAATGTCGTAGCGCCAGTTCCCTTTTTGCATTTTTGCCAGAGCATCTTTGTTTTGGCCGTGTAGAGTATAAATGCAGAGATAATTATACACTTCCTGATTGCTGAAAGGAGCAGGAAGATTCAGTGCAACTGCACCGCCTTCGGCAGTAGTCAGATTTTTTACTGCATGAAAAGAGAACACAGTTACATCGGTAAGTGTTCCGGTTTTCTTTCCTTTATAAACTGCGCCAAAGGAATGAGCAGCATCTGAAAGTACCAGTATTCTCCCGAGTTTTTTTTGCACATCATTTTCAGCAACGAAAGTCTTCTTGATATCATCTGCTTTTACGAGTGCATTGATGGCATCATAATCACAGGGGAAACCACCAAAATCAACAGGCATAATCACCTTGGTTTTTGGTGTAATCAGTTTTCTGATGTTGGCAACATCAATATTAAAATCATTACCAATATCAGCAAACACCGGTTTGGCACCGCAGTGAATTACCACATTGGCAGTAGCAGAATAAGTGTATGCCGGCAGAATGACTTCATCGCCCTCTTTAACTCCAAACCAGCGCAGCATAATTTCCAGTCCGGCAGTGGCTGAATTCAGAGCAAGCACATTTTCAGCATTGCAGTATTGCGCCAGTTCTTTTTCAAAACGTTTGGTTTTAGGTCCTGTGGTTATCCAACCTGACAACAGTGTATCTGTAACTTCATCAATTACTTTTTGATCCATCCGCGGAGGAGCAAAGGGGACTTTCATATTCTCGAAATTTAAAGGCAAAAGTAGGTTATTATTCAGTTGCCGGGAGTTGTTGCTTTTTCATTTCTTCTATGATCTGAACACTGAACAATGAGTAAAAAAACGAAAAAAACATTATTCCTGCCTGCCTTTCAAAAATGGATTCAGTGAGCATGTTGAACATAAAGATTATCAAAAGACAGATGAACTGATAATGACGGTAACGAATAGAGTAATAGAGTGGAACAAGAAACATGGTAAGTAACAATGTAAGCCCTGCCAGACCCAGAATCACTCCTGTTTGCAAATATTGATTGTGCGGATCAAAGTGGTTTTGATAAGCATATTGAAATTTATTCTTTAGAAAAACCGAATCCAGTTCAGCACGTGAGTCGCCTGTGCCCACACCTGTAAACGGATTGTTTTCTATTACCTGATAGGCATTTATCCAGAGAGGAATTCTGAGAGTGGTGCTGTTGTATTCCTTTTTTGTAAAATCAAAATAGTTTTCGTTTTCATGCAAAAATCTTTCTACCTGTTCAAAACGATTTACGTTTTTCAGAGAGAAATAATCAAAAAATACGATGAGTAAAATCAACAACAAACCATACAGCGAATACTTAAGAAACTTTCCTGAGGTCTTTATTTTTAACATAAAATACAATAGTACAGTGATGTAGGAGACCACAGTAGCAAGTCTGCTTGCTAAGAGCGTGATATTTAATATAAAAAAAACTATCAGAATCAGATAGAACGATTTTTGATGCTTAAATCGGAAATCATCTGAATTGAAAATTCCGTCTATCAGAAAAATGATGGCCATGTTCAGGTAAATTGTAAAATACTGTACATGCATTGTCTTGGAGAAGGAAATGTAATAAAACACATCCATGTTTTTTGTCAATCGGTATTGCATTATGGCAGTGACAATATCATAAATACAAACTGCAGCACAACCTGCAATGAAAAAGATTTTTAACTTTTTCAATACATTGTTGATGGGTGTGCTTTTTGAAAGTAATAACGGAAATATCAGAAATGATAATTTAGTTTGTACATTATTGAATCCTGCTTTTAAGTCATCTGTATAGGTTAAACCAATTAAATGTAAAACATAAAATGCAATGGGTAGAATTAGAATACTGTTTAAAGGAGATTCAAAATCCCGTTTCCTGTAGAAATCTATCAGCGAACCCGCAATAAAAACAGCAACAGCAATATTGATATAAGGCTGTGGTAATGGAAGTGCAAATGCCAGCAGGCATATTGCTATAACATAAATGTTCTTAAAAGCCGACAAACATTTTAAATTTCAAGCAAATAAAATGAATTAATAAATAAAAGTATCAGGAAGATTAATAAATATCTTTTAGTGGCATTATTAAAGCCTTACATGAATATTGCATGACATTATTTTGATTTAAAAAGCATGCGAAAAAAACCGATAATAAATCCGGAACCGTAAGACAGATGCAAACAAGGAAATATCAGTAAACACCATAATTTTTCCCGAAAAGAACCTTTTACACTTACGGCAAAGTACAAGTCAAGTAAAACATAAATAACTGCGGGCAAAAAGACTAAATTACCAACAAGCAAGTAAAAAATCGGAAGAGTGAGAAAGTACAGTGTAAATGCAGAAGGAATAAGATGTCTTGGTTTTATTTCAGAGGAGACTTTCTTTAATACCAAAGGTTTGAAATATCCATATTGAAAATACTGACTGAAAAGTTTATTTAAGCTGCTTCGGGGAAAGTACCACGATTTAATATCCGGATTAAGATAAATTAATTTACCAAGGCTCTTGGCACGATAATGAAATTCATCGTCCTGATTTCTGATCATATTTACATCAAACAAACCCGTATCCCGAAATATTTCTCTTTTCCATGCGCCTAAATAAACACTGTCAACGTATCCCCTCAAAGTATCATCATGAAAAGCACTGTTGCCTACACCAAATGAGTGAGATGTACAATATGCCACCGCTTTCTGAAATGCAGTATTTCCTTTTGCTCTCATCGGCCCTCCTACAATATCAGCCTTGACGTTTGAAAACGTTTCAAGAATTTTGCTGAAATAATCAGATTCGTAATGTGTATGGGCATCAAGACGGATGATAATTTCTCCGTTTGAATTTTGAATTCCGATGTTCAATGCAAACGGAACATATTTATCAGGATTATAAAATAATTTAATGTTGGGATACTTCTTTGTCCACTCATTAATTATTGCTACAGTATTATCCGTTGAGCCACCGTCAATAATTAAAAGTTCCTTTTCTACAGGCAATGCAGAAGTGAAAAATTCAAGCAATTGAGTTATATACTTTTCTTCATTGTAAGTAGGGCAGAGGACAGTAATCATTATTAAGCGGAATTCTTTAATTAAAATATGTTTGAAAGATAAACTTTACTGATTCATATAGCCACGAAACATGCTTTCTGTTTTTGAAAATGCCTGAGGTGCTATGTTCGTGGTGTATGATTTTCTGAGAGGGAAGAAATACCACTCTAAGATTGTTAAGCCTACATTGTTCAGCAAGATATAATTCCTCGCAATACAAAAACGAAGGATACTTTAGAGTACAGTTCTTTGTAAAGAATTCTTTGGTGAATATGACAAAAGAACCATGCACTGCATATACTTCTCTTTCATCTTTGCTTGGTTCAGATGCTATGGAATTACCAATGATTCGTTTGAGATAGGCTCCTGATTGATAAAGTAAGTAAGTCAAATAGGTACTGAAAAACATCAACCATATCTTCAATCTGGTTCTGTCAGGACGTTTTTCGTAAATAGGATTTTGAAAATGCCCGGTAAGTGATGACTTGATTTCAGGCCCAATGATTCCAACATTATTTTTTTTAAATGTCAGAAGATTCTGAATGAAAGATTCTGAACTGAATTCTATATCAGTATTACAAAGTATAATCAGTTCAGGAATGGATTTTGAGTGTTCGATATAATATTCATAGGCATAATGAGCACCATTCAGATATCCTAAATTTTTTTCGGGATTGATAATCCAAACTTTATCGGGAGAGATATTTTTGATATCAGCGTGTAGTATCTTTTGGTTACCATTGTTGACGATTACAACTTGATAATCTACATTCTTCTGCATCGCAAGTTGAATATCAACAAAGGATATTACTTCGTTATTGTTGTTATAGTTGATGAGCAGCAATAATACTTCCATGGCTATTGTGTTATGTTTTCACTGTTTTGGATTCTGAATAAAAACAATAACAGCAAAATCCTATCCAGCTGAAGAGAATGGAATTATATGCCCAGATGGAACTGATAAAAGAAAAGAGAAAAAAGGCCAATATGCCTGACAAAATTGCTGCTGATGTGAGGCTTCCGTTTCTGGAACGTTCAAAAAAATACTTGGATAAAAATCCTAATAATGCAAAAACTATCAATGTGCCTGAAAATCCAAAATCATCCATAAGAAAACGAAAAGCAGTGTAAATATTCGAAAATGCCATTTGATGATTTACGTCTATAGTGGTTTCATAAATTCCAACTTTGCGTTCAGATACTCCAAATAATTCTGAAAGTCCTGCAAATGTAAAAGAGCCATTGTTGTCAACCGGCAAAACGGATTCTACATCATACCATGAGCTATATCCCGAAACATTACCTGAAAACCAAACTTTAAGATAATTGGTTACAAAACTGAACTGTCCACTGTCATTCAGGTTTAGTTTCATTCTGAATGACTGTGAAATTATGAATGCTGAAAGTAAAAGAAAAATACCTGCTGCTCCAATGATTACATTTCTTCTGCTGAATAAAACCGGATGGTTTCTCTGATAAAATGGTTTAAAAGCAAAATAGGAACCTCCGATAATCACAAACATATAAAGCATAACTGAACGTGCAGTATAAAAAACCGAAAACAGTACAATCGGAAGAACTAAAAGTGATATCCATATTTTCTGGCTTTTTGTAGTCTTTCCTGCAAGTAGCATCCCTGCAACAAAAGATGTTATATAGCTGATGGTAATGCACAACATAATAGGTGAACTTAATCTGACACCTGCATAACGCTCAGCACTGACTTTAAATGATGCTTCTGAAAAACTCTGAAAACTAAAGACAGTACTTAATGTCAGTCCTGAGTATTGCAACAATAAAATAAGTGCAGTGAATCCTGACAGAACTCCGGCTTTAATAATTATCTCATGCAATGAAACGCATCCTGTGTTTAACAGTTGTGCATTTACAGTTTGAGATTTTATATTTTTAAAAACCAATGCCAACCTCCCTCCGCAAAAAAATACTATTACAAACAACAAAATGGACAGTAAGGCAGGCACTGAAAAATAATAATCATGGGCCGAGCAAATAGAAAATACGATGATAAAATTCCAGATTAAGGCAAACAATGAAGCAGGTGCATACCAGCTTTTCTCAGTAAATCTGATAAAAAGTGTCACCAGTGTTTGTGCGATTAATAGAATCAGAAAATCATCCCTCATTATTGAGCTCCTGTGGTTTTAATTCATTTCTTGAATAAAGATAAACATAAACAGTATAAAACAATGTGGCGATTAAGGTAGTGAAACCACAAACATAAATTCCATATTTAGGAATCAGCATAAAATTCAGCATAACATTGAGTGTAATTGCAATGAGGATACCTAAAATCATTTTGAGCTGAAGCTGATTAAATTCTAAAGGTTTTTGAATAATCATACTTAATTGCCAGAGGATAGAACTGATAGCTAATGGAAGAAAAATAACAGTGAAATTATGAATTTCTAATTTTAGAATTTTACTGAAGACAAAATCTTTAAAAATATAAAGAAATCCAAAAATAATTATGCTTAGTGATAATTCTTTGATGATTGTAATTTTCATTAGTTGATCGGCTTCGTGTTTTTTATTTTCATTCCAGTATTTGGCAATGGATGGATGAAATGCCAGCAGGATAGGCAAGGTCAGAAAGCCACTGACTTTATAAATTAAATCGTACACTGCACTGTATTTGCCAACAGCATCGTAATCTAAATAATATTTGATAACATATCTGTCGGCAATATTGAAAACATTAGATATCAGCAGCCATAGAGTTAATGGAACGCCATAGGAAAATATCTGTATGATAAATGATTTATTCAGAGGAATAAAACTCACCTGACGGTTTTTAATGATCCATGCAGCCAATAAAAACACCACAAGTAACAAACTCAGGAATATGGGCAGAAAGAAAGTTGTGAAATCTCTTCCTGCAGTGTAGAGTATAAATAAAACTCCCAGAATAATGCTGAAAACATTATAAGATGATTCAATGAATGAATATTGTGTAGCTTTAAACTGCACCTGTAAAAGGGTGAGTTCAATTAAAAATAACCCAAACAGCATGGCGAAAGCGATGTAGGTTAGAAGAGGTAAGGTCTGAAGGTGAAAATAATATATTCCCGAAAGCAAAGCAATGACCGAAGCTAAGAGTGACGAATATAAACCTATCTGCAGAAAATCACCTCTTACCAGTTCAATACTTTTTTTAAATGAGTGAAAATAGCGTAAGATACCTTGCTGAATCCAACCTACTGAAAGTGATGCTATAATTAATGCTGTGTTATAAACCAGATTAAATTTTCCGTATTCAGAAGCGCCAATTAATCTGATTCCTAAAACTATTATAAGCAATTGTGTAATTGCCGGAAATAATTTACCGATGAAATAAATAATAATATTCCGGTTCTGATTCATTCAGAATTTTTGTTTCTGAACTGATGGATAACTATTGCAGCAAAAATTCCCAGTACCATAAGTATAAGGTTTACCTTGATTAATTTTGATTTGCTACTTTCTCTTATCAGAACTACCGATTCACTGTTGAAAGGTGAAATTTCAAAATCCTTATAGACATTAATTTTCTGATAATTAAGATTGAAAATGTTTAACTCAGATTGCCTTGATTGAAACTCTATTTCGTATCTCAACTCTTCATTCACACCAACTGATTTCAGGCTGTCGGAGAGTTTCAGAAATTCTTCCTGATTTTGTAAAAGACTGTTTATTGCAGAAATCCGCTGATAATAATGCATGCGTATGATAGAATCATTCATCACCATATCAATAATTATCGGACAACTTTTAGCGACAGCATTGCTGTCAGCCGATTCTGCATAGACTTCATAAATATAATTGTCCTCGTTGCGATAGGAGCGATAAGATTCTTTTACCTGAGGATTTGTCTGATTGTTCTGTGAGGTATATGAACTCAAAATGGTATTGAGCCTGTCATAAGCCATTGCTTTGGTTCTTATTTTAACAGTTCCACGGTAGTAATCAGAATCATTTTTGTGATTTAAATAATAATATACATTACCTCCGATTATCACAAGCAGGATAATCCATAGTTGTTTTTTGAAAGTATTAATCATAGAACTTCTTTTAAATTACCTTAAACATTGGGCGAACCAAATCACAAAACTAATACAATAGGGCTTCTTAAATTAAGGTATAATTTTAGTTTTTAACAGATGAATAAATCCACAAAACCGATAAAGCGTAAATAATGGTTTGTGAAAATGAAAAAGTCATTATGGATTCAGTGATTCCAATATTAAAAATGCGGCAGGCGGCTAATGAAATGGTAAGTGTAATTATTGCTAAAACATTCCATGCAAGCCATTGACGTTGCTTTCCAATTATCACCGGCACCTGTGAGATGGGGGTTCGGATAAAATCAAGAAAAAACCACGGAGCAAGTATCCTTGCAAATTGTCCCGACTCGCGCCATTGATCACCAAATACAAATGCGAAAATATCAGGACCGGTAATGACTAAAATTATTACAATGGGCAGTGCAACAACAGCAGTTCTGAGAATAGATTTCTTAATAAGAGGCTGAATGTTTTTACCTTCATGATATTGATGTGCCGCTTCCTGCAAAAATATCTGACCGATGCTGTAACCAATAAGATTGAAAGGTGCCTGTAATACACGCATGGTCATTCCATATAATCCTACCACAGCCTGACTGAAAAAGAAAGTAAGAAAGTATATTACACCGTTGATAAGAAGCATATCAGCAAAGGCCTGCCAGAGATTTACCTTTGGAAACACATCGTATTTACGTGCCGTCTCCCTCAATTTGGCATTTCCAAGGTTAAAAGCAAACGGAGCATTACTTTTCTGAATGCTGATGTACAATACTAACATGGCTGTGACTCCTCCTGCTACAAACCCTACCAGAAGTCCGTAAGTAATATATCCGAGCAATGCAGCGGCAAGTATTACACCATTGGCAATAATGGAATTTATAATGCGATACCGCGATATCAGTTTATAGTTTTTATGACGGTTAGCCCAGTTGAGCATGGCCTGATAGGAACCATTTGCAAGCGTCATCACCGGGAGTAACCATAGCCAGTTTGATAAATCCTTATTGCCGGAAAAAAACAAGTTAAAGATGGTTACTCCTGCAAGAGAAAGCAAGGTTGTAAGCAATGTTATTTTAAGGCTTAACTGCAGTAATGCTGAAGCATCATCAACGGTGCGTGCCGGAATAATGGCAAACTCATAACGAAGACAAACTATTACAGAAAGTGCACTGAGGATACTCATAAAAACAGCTAATAAGCCGAATTCATGAGGAGAATAGTAACGTGAAAAAACAGGGGAGAGTGCAAGAGCAATAAACTGTGCAGAAGCACTTCCTGTAACCAAGATTGTCAGGTTGCGGATATATTCAGAGCGTAGTGCAGATCCGCGCATGAACAACTATTGGTTACTTAGCATAATTAACCGCACGCTTCTCACGAATGACGGTAACTTTTACCTGACCTGGATAGGTCATTTCTGTTTGAATGCGCTGTGCCAGATCAAAACTTAAAGTATCTGCCTGCTGGTCGCTTACTTTTTCGCTTTCTACAATTACGCGCAATTCGCGACCGGCCTGTATGGCAAATGATTTCTCAACGCCCGGGTAGGTGAGTGCAAGTGCTTCCAGATCCTTTAATCGTTTGATATATTGTTCAACAATTTCTCTTCTTGCACCGGGTCGTGCACCTGAAATAGCATCGCAAACCTGTATTATAGGACTAATCAGGCTGGTCATTTCTATCTCATCGTGATGTGCTCCAATAGCATTGCATACTTCAGCATTTTCTTTATGCTTCTCAGCCCATTTCATACCAAGAATAGCATGTGGTAACTCCGGTTCATCGTCAGGAACTTTTCCAATATCGTGTAACAAACCTGCGCGTTTGGCAAGTTTTACATTCAGACCGAGTTCGCTCGCCATAATAGCACACAGGTTGGCCACTTCGCGAGAGTGTTGCAACAGATTTTGTCCGTACGAAGAGCGGTATTTCATTCTGCCAACCATACGTATCAGTTCAGGTGCAAGCCCGTGAATTCCCAAGTCAATACAGGTGCGTTTTCCAGTTTCGATAATTTCTTCTTCGAGTTGTCTGCGTACTTTGTTTACTACTTCCTCAATACGCGCAGGGTGAATACGTCCGTCACTTACCAACTGATGCAGTGCAAGGCGTGCAAGTTCTCTGCGTACAGGATCAAATCCTGAAAGGATAATTGCTTCCGGTGTATCATCCACAATAATTTCAATACCGGTGGCAGCTTCAAGGGCACGAATGTTACGCCCTTCACGACCAATTACCCGGCCTTTGATGTCGTCATTCTCTATATTGAAAACAGTTACTGAATTTTCAACAGCCTGCTCTGTAGCCACACGCTGTATGGTTTGAATAACGATTCGTTTGGCTTCTTTGTTGGCAGTAAGTTTGGCTTCGTCCATAATATCTTTGATGTAGGACTGTGCCTGTGTGCGTGCTTCGGCTTTCAGGTTTTCCATCAGTTGTGTTTTGGCTTCCTCCTGACTTATTCCTGAAATTTTCTCCAGTGCAAGCACATGTTTTTGCAACGATTTATCTACCTCTTGTTTTTTGGCTTCTACAATCTGCATCTGACTGCGCAGATTAGCCTGCATGGCTTCATACTCCTGATGTTTACGTGAGTTTTGTTCCAGCTTTTGGTTGAGGTCTCTTTCCTTCTGTCGAATACGATTTTCTGAATCAGCAATTTTCTTGTCCTTTTCAGCAATCATTTTTTCGTGTTCGTTTTTGAGCTGATAGAATTTGTCTTTTGCTTCCATCAGTTTGTCTTTTTTAATGACTTCACCCTTGGCTTCAGCTTCCTTAATCAGTGCATCAGCTTTTTCCTGGGCAGCTTTTACAATTACAGCATTGTTTTTCTTTGTCACTAAAAAAGTAATCAGCGCTGCAACTATTGCTGCACCGGCTGCTATTCCTATTGTAACTGGTTCCATTTGTTCTTGAATAATAGATTACTTCCGGTTTTCCGGAATAGTTAAACATTGTTTGTGTTGAAACTAACAACCAAACAGTTTCCGGAAAAATTCCGAAAAGCACGTTGATAAAAACGAAAAAAACAGATGATAAGTCTATCTCAAAGCAAAATGCAGGTTACGAGTTGAAAAGCTGGGGTTGCGACAGATAACCATTTAACAAACTATCTAAAGATTCCAGTTTTTCTAACCTGACGTTTTCATTTTTTGCTCCTGCATTCTGCAAACCGATGAGTTCTCCCGCAACACTAAATGCGCACATTGCCAGAATATCCTGATTGTCATTTACTGAATACAATCGTTTCAAAGCAGATATCTTATCATTAATAAGTTTTTCTGCTTTTATGATATTCTCTTTTTCAGTAACCGGAACCTTTATATTCAGTTCACGATTACCTACATGTATTTGCATAGATACGGTTTCCATCTTATTACTTATCTAGTAAAGCAAGACATTTATCTATTTCCTTCACATATTCATCTATCCGTGTCTTCAGAAATTTATTCTCTTCCTTTGTTTCTGTAGTTTCACTGGTGGCTAAATTAAGAACTTTATTCTTATCCTCCAAGTTAGCCAGCTCTACTTTTTGAGTTTCAAGTTGTTGCTCATAGTGGCTGATGGTTTCTTTCAGCTTTTTTATTTCTTCAGTAAGTTGACGGTTTTCTTCTTCAAACATAGCTTTTTCTTCAGCTATATTTTTATTAAATTCTATCAGTTTTTGAATTTTAACTTCGATAGCTTTTATTTTTTCGAATTGCTGATCCATAAATAATTGATTTTTTATTTGTTATTGATAGGCTAAAAATATTAACTGAAGGTCAAATTGCAGCCGGCCGGATTCAATTTTTAGCAACATTACTTTGTTAATATTGGCCTTGAGCGCTGCAATGCAATTCAAAATGAAGCCTTGATGTTGAAGCCCTGTTGCATTCACACACTAACCGGACTATCAGTTAGCATCAGAAAACCTTAAAAGGCAGCACTGTTTTAAGCACGGAGGCAAATCTCTTACACTGATTTAACCGGATGTATGAAAGCAAAAAACTGCTCCGTGAGAGGGAGCAGTTCTTCATTTAACCAAATTTCAACCAATTATCGACAAAAAACTTACAAATGCAATGGTAATGTAGAGTTAGCCAATCGTTGCCCCGCATGAAGCCTATTTTGCTTGCGTTGGTACGGGAAAATAAAATCAAATCAACAACAGTTTATTTTCAAATAGCGTGCCAAAAAAAATGTCAAACCAAAATTTTAATTAAATGGCACTAAAAATTTACAGCAAAACGAAGGCAGAGAGCAACGAACCTCTGAATGGTGACGACAAGCGATGGTTGTCAAAATTCAAATTGTTGTCATTATCGCTATTGTTCATTCATCTGGTATTGATGATGCATGCAGCGTTTAATTTAGTAAACGCTCAAACCTACGCTCCAATGAGTTATTGGACGTTCAACAGCAGTCCTTTTAATAAGGATTCTATGAACAGGACCAATATGGACTTTACTTCTTATGGTTGCGGATATACCGTTTCCAATAACAGTGTTGTGGGTAAAGGACTTATCTTAGGAAGCAGCGGTGACAATATTAACAGCGGAAACTTTGCTGTAGATACTGCTTTTACAATTGAGTTTCTGTTTAAGCCGGGATATCAGTTTAATCAGACGTTGCTTTTCAGAAGAATGGACGGAGGCTTCTCCGCCAATTTCAATTTTGATGGTATTTATTTTTATACCTATACCAACGGAACAGGTTCTGACGAAATGAAAGTGCCTTTTGATCAGATAGGCAAGCGTTCTTATGGTTACTATATAGATGGCAACTGGCATCATTTGGTATTTAAATACAGTTCCAATACAGGTAAGAAAGAGATTTATATTGATGGTGAATGTCCTTCAGGATATTCCAAATCCATCTCCGGAAAAATAATAAGTGGTTCCAATACCAGTTTGTTTTGGAATCAAGGAGTAAGTTACATGAAATACTTTGGAGAGTATGATGAAATTGCAATTTATAACAGGAGTATTCCTGAAAAGCTAATATATCAACACTATAAAGATGCAATCAACAATCATCTTCCTTATAGCTTTAACCTCACTTACTCAGGCTCACTTCCTTCTGCATCTCCAATTACAGCAGCTTTAGATCCGATGGATTTTCCTCAGGGTTATCTTTCACCTACAACATCAGCACTTGAACAGTTACGCAATTATCCTACTGCAAGATATAAACCCGGTAATACTCTGATGAAAAATTTTAACTGGGTTGACCTGATGTATATGGGTGGACGTTTTCAGCCGGGTGTATCCGATGCGCAATCAGTTACCAACAGTGTGAACCTTAATGAAGAGTTAGCTAAAAACTGGAATTACATGATTCAGTTACGACTGAGTATGGACAGTTGGGGCAATGCCTGGGCAAATCTTGCTAATCAGAATCCACAATTAGGAACTTCTCTAATTACATTACGTGCGCAGTTGAATCCATCAACTATTACAAGTCAGTCGTTAAGTAATGATAAATATTTACAAAATTCTTCAGGAAGTTTTATAGATCCAAATGGCAATGGTTCTTCTCGTAAATGGTGGAGACCAACTGCGCCTACTTCTACTTATGACAATGATGGCGTTCAAATGCGTTCAAATGTTCAGGATGTATTGAATGCATTAACACGACCTTTGACAATGATTAACGAAAACGGAGAAGTATTTCCTTGGATAACAGATGGTGCTCTTGCAGCAGATCCTGCTGTAGTAGCAGCTAAGAATGCTTCAGGAATGGACTTTCAGACTTTCCAGGCAAGTAAGTTTAAAGAGAATGAAATCCAATCCTACCGTGATAAAATTTTTGATCTTACTGCTTTGTCGAATACAAAGTTTACAGAGTATGGTATTGATGGTTTCCCTCAATATCGTCAGAAGTATTCACAGGCAAGATTGGTAAATTCTCAAATGAATGGACAATATTACAGTACTCCTGATTTTTATCCTCGTTGGCCATATAACTGGCGCAACTGGATAACTGCATGGCATGGATGGCAATGGATAGTTGACAGCCGTTATAATGAATTACAAGTTGGAGATAATCTGTTTTCACCATTTGTGGCTGCAGGTTGGGATGTGGATGAAACAAAAAATATGCGTCCAGGACAGTTTTTAGGATTGCTGAAATGTTTGAACATGATAGGAGCTGAGTTTTTCTATACAGGATACTTTAATGAAGCAGGCAATTACAATCCGCCAAATCCTCCTCCCGGAAATCCGGCAGGTTATGCATGGCAAACAGCAGCGCCATCTTATGCTCAGGGAATAGCAAGTCGTTATGAAGATTTATTACGTAATGGCAGTGTTTTGCCCGGTAATGTTCCTGCATATTACTCCGATCCAAACGGAAAACCCGGATATACTTTCTGGGCAGGTGACTTACGTAAACTTGTTGTTGTAAGAAAACATAACACACAATCGAAGTTTGCAATTACAGGAACCATACAACCCAACACCAATATGCAGGGTGGTGCAGAAAATGAAAGTGTAGCAACAATCACTCTTGACGGACAACAACTGAAGTTTAATGTAAGACGTCAGGGCAGTACATATATATATGATAAAACAAATGCTGCTAATCCTGTATTCTATCAGTTAGATGCATGGCATGAAAGTTCACATCCTTCTCATTGGTCAAAAGATTTTGTTGTAGAAGCAGAATTGTATGACAATACAAATGCGACCTATAATTTAAAAACCATTCAGGCTCCTGGTGCAGCTGCCGGTGATTATACCGATTACACAACGGCAGTAGTATTTCCTTCCGGTCAGTCCAACTTTACACCAATGGAGTATGAAATACAACCCAGGAGTACTTCTCAAAGTAACTTATACTTATGGGTAAGAGTCAGAAGTACTGATGGTACTGCAACAGGTGTTTCTGTTTCATTGGACAATGGTACTGCCAAAACAATTGGTTGTGTGGCTGACACCAACTGGACGTGGTATCGTATAGATGCCTGCGATCAGCAGCCGATTGAATTTACAGGTATCAGTGTTGGTCAACATACCATACGCTTTACACCAACCAATAATAAATTGATGTTTGACAAATTTGTGCTATCGTCTAATTCAAGCCTTATCACAAATTATTCTACAGCTACATGTTCTTCAGGTGGATCAGCAAGTGCAACTGCCAATGGAGCTACATCATTTTGTCAGGGAGGCAGTGTAACACTTACTGCAAGTGCAGGTACTTCTTATTTATGGTCAAACGGTGCAACAACACAGTCAATTACCGTAACCTCTTCAGGTAATTATAATGTAACAGTATCTCAAAGTGGCGGATGTGCAGCAGTTAGTAATACTGTAAACGTATCTGTTAGCACAGCTCCTGCGGCAACAATTACGCCCAGTGGTTCAACTTCAATTTGCCCTGGTTCAAGCGTGACATTAACTGCAAGTACAGGTAGTAATTATTTGTGGTCAAATGGTGCAACTACACAATCCATAACTGTAAATACTGCAGGCGGTTATTCAGTAACAGTGAGCAATGCACAGGGTTGTTCGGCTACATCATCTCCGGTTTCTGTAACTATGTCAACAGGTTCTGTTCCTACTATTTCCGCAAACGGACCTACTACTTTTTGTCAGGGCAGCAATGTAACACTTACTGCAAGTACAGGAAGCAGCTATCTGTGGTCAAATGGAGCTACTACAAAATCTATCACAGTAAGTAGTTCAGGTACATTCTCAGTAACAGTTACTAGCGGAACATGCAGTGGAACTTCAGCACCCAAAACAGTTACTGTTAATTCATTGCCTAATGCAACTATCACAGCAAATGGCCCAACAACATTCTGCGCAGGTGGAAGTGTAGTTCTTACTTCAAGCACCGGAAATTCATATCTGTGGTCAAATGGAGCAACAACAAAATCTATCACTGTGACAACGGCTGGTAGTTATTTTGTAACGGTAAGCAATAGTAGCTGTTCGGCAACTTCAGCTTCAACAGTAGTTACTGTAAATTCAACACCAACAGCAACCATCACAGCAAGCGGTGCAACCACATTCTGTCCCGGTGGCAGTGTAACACTTACTGCAAGCACAGGAAGCAGCTATCTTTGGTCAAACGGAAAGACAACAAAATCCATCACAGTATCAACTGCAGGATCATATTCAGTAACGGTTAGTAATGGAAGCTGCTCTGCAACATCTGCACCTACAGTAGTAACAGTAACAAACAATCCTACTGCAACCATTACAGCAAGTGGTCCAACTTCATTCTGTCCCGGTGGCAGTGTAACACTTACTGCAAGCACAGGAAGCAGCTATCTTTGGTCAAACGGAAAGACAACAAAATCCATCACAGTATCAACTGCAGGATCATATTCAGTAACGGTTAGTAATGGAAGCTGCTCTGCAACATCTGCACCTACAGTAGTAACAGTAACAAACAATCCTACTGCAACCATTACAGCAAGTGGTCCAACTTCATTCTGTCCCGGTGGCAGCGTAACACTTACTGCAAGCACAGGAAGCAGCTATCTGTGGTCAAACGGAAAGACAACAAAATCTATCACTGTAACAACTGCAGGCTCATATTCAGTAACAGTAAGTAATGGAAGTTGCTCAGCAACATCTGCACCTACAGTGGTAACAATAACAAACAATCCTACTGCAACCATTACAGCAAGCGGTGCAACTACATTCTGTGCAGGAGGAAGCGTAACACTTACAGCAAGTACAGGAAGCAGCTATCTGTGGTCAAACGGAAAGACAACAAAATCTATCACTGTATCAACTGCAGGCTCATATTCAGTAACCGTAAGTAATGGAAGTTGCTCAGCAACATCTGCACCTACAGTGGTAACAGTAACAAACAATCCTACTGCAACCATCACAGCAAGTGGTGCAACCACATTCTGTGCAGGAGGCAGCGTAACGCTTACTGCAAGTACAGGAAGCAGCTATCTGTGGTCAAACGGAAAGACAACAAAATCTATCACTGTATCAACTGCAGGCTCATATTCAGTAACTGTAAGTAATGGAAGTTGCTCAGCTACATCAACACCAACAGTGGTTAGTGTTAACAGTATTCCAACAGCAACTATTACTGTAAGTGGTTCAACAAATCTGACACAGGGACAAACTGTAACTTTAACTGCAAGTTCAGCAAGTTCATACCTTTGGTCAAATGGTGCTACTACACAATCCATCACTGTTTCTGCAGCGGGAAGTTATTATGTGACAGTGACCAGTGCTGCAGGATGTTCAGATGTGTCATCAGCAGTTACAGTAACTGTTTCAAATGCACCACAACCTGCAAGCATTACATCTACTGCAGTGAATAATACAATTTGCTCAGGACAATCAGTTTCACTTACTGCCAGCTCAGGTTTGCAATATATATGGCTGCCGGGATTACAGGCTACACAAAGTATCAATGTAACTGCAGCAGGAACTTATACAGTAAATATTAAAAATGCTGATGGTTCTACTTCAACTGCGAATATTACACTTACACAGGCGCCATCTCCCAATATGCCTGAAATAACTTACACTTATCAGCCGTCATTATCTTATCAGCTGAAAGCGTTTGAACCAAGTGCTGTATCATACCTGTGGAATGGTGGACAAACAACTTCAGTTGTGACAGTAAGTGCACCCGGCAGTTACACAGTTAAAGCGGTGAACAGTTACGGATGTCAGTCAGCAGCAAATACAATCAAAGTAAATTCACTGAACAATTCCAATTGCGGCAAGCCTGATATGTTAACTGAATATAACATATTAAACAATAAAGCTACATTGATCTGGAATCCTGCAGTTCAGGCAGATTCATTTAAAGTAGCATATAGTATCTTAGGTGCCAATAGTTTCAGATATAAATATGTACGCAATGCGCATGAGGTAACTATTAACGAATTGCAACCTTGCACAGATTATGAATGGAATGTCACTACAATTTGTGCAGGTGGAAGTGTGGTAAGTGGGACAGAAAGATTTCAAACTCTCTGTAGTTCTACCGGATGCGGAAGTACTGTTATAAATACTTCAAGTAACAATATCACTACTACTTCTGCTCAGTTGAACTGGTATGGTACCACAGCAAACAATATTACAATCCGCTATAAAAAGCTGGGCGCACCATCTTACAGCTATCAAAATATAGCTTCAAACAACACTACTGCATGGGGTTATAACCTTACCGGATTATCACCAAATACTACTTATCAATGGAGTGTGATGACAGTGTGCGGAACAATATCAAGCAACTATTCTCAGGATAATTATTTTACAACTCTTGCCGGTTGCATGCAAGTTGAAAATCCTGCTGTTGTTAATGTGCAAACCAATAAAGCAGTTGTAACATGGACTCCTACATCACAAGTATCATACGTGCTGATCCGTTATGCTGTGAAAGGTACCACACGTTACAAGTATCGCTATGCAAATGCTTCAACAGGAAGTGTTGTAATTGCCAATCTGCATCCCGGTACACAGTATGTTGTTCAGGTGAGATCAATGTGCAGTTATAATTCATATTCAGCATACAGCTCAGATATTATCTTCACTACCGGTGTTGGACGTTTAGCTGATGAAGGTTCAGCAATGTTACTGAATGCTTATCCTAATCCTGCAACTGAATATATTACTTATGCATTTCAAACTGAAAAAGAGCACTTGTATGAAGTAAGAGTATGTGATATGTCAGGTCGTGAATTGTATAAGCAAAAACAGGAAGGTCAAATTGGAATCAATTCGGGTAATATTGATGTCAGACAGTTTACTCCGGGAATGTATCTGATAATTATAAAACAAGGAGGAGTTGAGAATCATTTAAGATTCCAGGTCAACAGATAGTTTCAGATTCCCATAGTTTAAGAGGGCTGCTTTCGAATGAGGGCAGCCTTTTTGTTTTCAAAGTGTTTCCGTTAAACTTCATCCACAGTTTGGTTAATATTGTTAATATTGCCGTCTATGATATTTTTGAGAAAATGCACATTATTATTCCTGGTGCCGATATTAGTTGCAAGTCATGTAAAGTCGCAAAGTATTTCAATCAGAGCCCATGTGAGAGGCAACGACCCGGCATTGCCTGTAGTAGGTTTAATGGTTGTAAATAAATCAACAGGTTTGGGTTTTGTCAGTACAGAGGATCAGTTTTTTTCAATTCATGCAGAAAAATCAGATACCATCATGGTGACTGCCTCCGGTTATTCAGTAAAAAAAATATGTTTCAAAGATTCAGCCATGCGTGATACTTTTTTTGTAAATGTATTACTCGAAAAACCTTTTGTATCTCTTAAACCTGTAACCATCATTCCTCCACGCGAACTTGAAGTCATCCAAAAGGATATTGACAAATTAGGCTACAAGAAAGAGGATTATATGGTTTCAGGGATTGATGTACTGCAAAGCCCAATTACATTTTTATATCAGCAATTCAGCAGGAGGGAAAGGAATAAACGTATCATTGCTCAGAAAATTAATGATGATAACAGAAGGAAATTGCTGAAAGAGTTATTCCGTAAGTATGTTGACAATGACATTATGAATCTGGACGAAAGCCAGTTTGATGACTTTATTGACTATATCAATGTAAGCGATGAATTTTTGAAAAACTCTTCACAATATGACTTTATCATGTATGTAAAGAAAAAATATGAGATGTATAAAAATATTAAGCACCCTTCAGGAGAGAAGGAGTGAAAAGAATCAGGATCCTATGATATGACGCAGGTTTTGAATTTGTGATTCCCAAAGGCGTTGGGTTTCTTCCACATCATCATCAGCAGCAAAATCTGTTACCATAAGAGCAACATCTGAAGTCAGTTCGTCTGTAGCAATTTCAAATTCAATAAAAGTATCATCAGGTTCATCAATCCACTTGAAACGTACCAGCTGATTATCGCGCTTGTGAGTCATTTTTGCCTGTTGCTCATCGCCATCCCAATGAAAAGTATAAACACCCTCACGTACTGTAACATCATCAGCAAACCAATCAGAAAGTCCTGATGGAGTTGAAAGAAAACCATACAATATTTTGGGTGAAGACCTTACAGGGAACTCCATTTTTAATTTCTGTTTTTTGCGAACCGCCTTCATATCGTCAATCCTTAATTTTTACAATAATAATGAAAAACAATTTAAATCACAAATCAGTTATTGACATCAGGCAATTTCAACTTTTTTGCTCATACGTTTGCGTTCGTTTTCATCGAGATAAATTTTTCTCATTCTGATACTTAGCGGAGTAACTTCAAGGTATTCGTCCTTTTCGATATACTCCATTGCTTCTTCGAGAGAGAATTTAATTTTAGGAGTGATTCTCACATTTTCATCGCTTCCGGAAGCGCGCATGTTGGTGAGTTTTTTTGTTTCGCAAACGTTAATCACCAAATCTCCGGGACGAATATGTTCACCGATAACCTGGCCACCGTAAACTGTTTCTCCCGGGTCAATAAAAAATGCTCCGCGCTCCTGAAGTTTGTCAATGGAGTAGGCAGTAGCTGTTCCGGCTTCTTTCGCAAGAAGAACACCCATATTCCGACCCTGAATAGCACCTTTAACGGGTTCATAAGAATTGAATCGGTGTGCCATGATTGCTTCTCCTGCTGTAGCAGTAAGCACTGCATTTCTCAATCCGATTAAACCCCGCGCTGGAATATTAAATTCGAGTCTTTGTAAATCTCCTTTAGGTAACATGCTTGTTAGTTCACCTTTGCGTTGTGTAGCAAGTTCAATCACTTTTCCTGCTACTTCTGATGGAGTATCCACTACGAGATGTTCAATGGGTTCGCAGCGCTCGCCATCAATTTCTTTGTAAAGCACCTGTGGTTGGCCCAGCTGTAGTTCATAACCTTCACGTCTCATGGTTTCAACCAGAATGGAAAGATGCAATATGCCTCGTCCATAAACGAGATAGGCATCAGGAGAACTTGTTTCTTCAACACGCAAAGCAAGATTTTTTTCTATCTCTTTGTAAAGTCTGTCGCGCAGATGTCGTGATGTTACAAATTTTCCTTCTTTACCAAATAAAGGACTGTTATTGATGGTGAATAACATACTCATGGTAGGCTCATCCACAGCAATAGATTTGAGTGCTTCAGGATTTTCAAAGTCAGCAATCGTATCTCCGATTTCAAAATCATCCACACCAACAACAGCAGCAATATCTCCACTGTCAACACTGCTTACTTTTTTTCTTCCCAAACCTTCAAACACAAATAATTCTTTGATGCGAGATTTTTTTGCACTGCCATCGCGTTTCATCAATGTCACAGGCATATTTTCTTTTAAAGTTCCTCTGAAAATTCTGCCGATTGCAATTCGACCTACATAACTGCTGTAGTCAAGCGAAGTGATGAGCATCTGCGGTGTTCCATCCTGTTGTCTGGCAGGAGGTATTTTCTCCACAATAGCATCCAGTAAAGAAGTAATATCTTTTGTTTCCTGTCTCCAGTCTGTACTCATCCATCCATGTTTGCTGCTGCCATACAGGGTAGGGAAGTCCAACTGTTCTTCTGTAGCATCAAGATTAAAAAACAAGTCGAACACTGCCTCATGAACTTCATCGGGGCGGCAGTTTTCTTTATCAACTTTATTGATCACAACAATTGGTTTCAGTCCGAGTGCCAGTGCTTTTTGCAATACGAAACGCGTCTGAGGCATGGGGCCTTCAAATGCATCTACGAGTAATATTACACCATCAGCCATGGTTAGCACGCGTTCAACTTCACCACCGAAATCAGCGTGACCGGGGGTATCAATAATGTTAATCTTAACGTCCTTATATTGTACAGAAACATTTTTGGCAACAATGGTGATACCACGCTCGCGTTCCAGATCATTGTTGTCAAGTATTAATTCTCCGGTTTGCTGATTCTGACGAAACACCTGTGTCTGATGTAAAATTTTATCCACAAGGGTGGTTTTTCCATGGTCAACGTGGGCAATGATAGCTACGTTTCTGATATTCTGCATTGATTTTTTTTATTAGGGGTGCAAAAGTAGCGTTTTTACCCGAGAAATCAGCAGGTGGTGTTAGGAAATTATATTATAATCAGATTTTGATTAAATCAATAACAAGGGAGAGTGATTCTTCTTTCAAACAGGATTTAGTCCAAGTTCTTTTCCTTTTTCAAGCATCAGCTGATAGGCTTCTTCATAGGAATTATTGATGTCGCCATCCAGAATTGCTTCTCTCACAAAGTCTTTGATGATGCCTACATTTCTTCCGGGGGCAATGCCAAATGTTTTCATAATAAGTTCTCCGGTAACGGGTGGTTGCCAGTTGCGAATACGGTCTTTTTCTTCAACCTCTTTCAGCTTGGTTTTTACAAGTTCGAAATTATTGCGGTAACGAATTTTCTTAAACTCGTTTTTAGTAGTAACATCAGCATGGCAAAGCAACATCAGGTCGTCAATATCATCACCTGCTTCAAACAATAATCTTCTCACGGCAGAATCGGTTACTGTTTCTTTTGCAAGAACAATCGGACGCAAATGAAGCAACACCAGTTTCTGAACATATTTCATTTTTTCATTCAGAGGCAGTTTCAGTTGTCTGAAAATGTGAGGTACCATACGTGAGCCTTTGTCTTCATGACCGTGAAATGTCCAGCCTTGTTCTGCATCGTATCTTTTGGTTGCTGGCTTTGCAATATCGTGCAACAAAGCCGCCCAACGCAACCAAAGATTGTCAGTGGTAGCGCAAATATTATCCAACACTTCGAGGGTGTGATAAAAATTATCTTTATGTCCTTTCCCGTTTATTTTCTCAACACCATGCAACTTGTGCAATTCAGGAAAAATAATTTCGAGCAAACCGGTGTCAAAAAGCAACTTAAAACCAACTGAAGGTTTTGGCGACAGAAGCATTTTATTTAGCTCATCAGTGATTCGCTCTTTGGAAACAATACGTATTCTTTCTTTTTCGGTGCGAATGGCATTGAGTGAATTTTCTTCGATTTCAAATCCCAGTTGCGAAGCAAACCGAATGGCACGCATCATACGCAAAGGGTCATCGCTGTAGGTAAGCTCAGGATTGCCCGGTGTACGAATTATTTTGTTATGTAAATCCTGCAATCCGTTAAAAGGATCGAGCAATTCGCCAAAATGTTGCTCACTCAGATTTATGGCAAGTGCATTGATGGTGAAATCTCTTCTCAGCTGGTCATCTTCGAGTGTGCCGGGTTCTACTTTAGGTTTTCGTGAGAGATGATTGTAAGATTCTTTTCTGGCTCCGACAAATTCAATTTCGTATTCAGGTGTTTTGACCATTGCTGTTCCGAAATTTTTAAAAAAAGCAAAATCAGATTTCGGAATCTGTTCAGCTAATTTTTTTGCAAGCTGAATACCGTCACCTATCACTACTATGTCAATATCTTTTGAAGGACGTTTGAGAAAATAATCGCGCACATATCCTCCAATGAGATAAGCTTCTTTCTGTTGTTCTGCTGCCAACTTCGAAATTTGTCTGAATAGGGGATGTTGTACAAAAAAATCTTCCAAAATCATTTTCTGATAACAGCTACTTCACCATCGCTTTTCAGTTTGATGATGGAAGAGGCTTTGTGTTTAACATTATCTTTCTGACGGAAATTTACAACATAATCCACTCCGCTGATAATTTCCTGACAGATTTCACCAAAAACCAAAGGTGCCGGTTGTCCGCTGATATTGGCAGAGGTTGATATTATTGGTTTGTTGAATTTATATATGAGTTGTCTGCAAAACTCATCCTTTACCATTCTTATAGCAGCGCTTCCGTCATCAGCAATAGCTTCTGGAGCAATTTGGTGTATATCATCATAAATAATGGTGATGGGTTTTTCAGAATATTCCATGATATCCCATGCAACGGCAGGAACCAACTTCACAACCTTGTTTAGCATTCTTTCATCGCACACCAGCGAAATAAGACTCTGAGAGTTGTCTCTTTTTTTCAGGCTATAAATTTTTTTGATTGCTTCGCTGTTGGTTGCATCACAACCTATTCCCCAGATGGTGTCAGTAGGGTAGAGTATAAGGCCTCCTTTTTTTAAAACCTCAATACTTCTGCTTATATCATCAGAAAAGTCATAACCTGATCTGTTGTTTTTCATTGGGAATAGCAGGTAACAGAATAATTAATTACAACTATTAATTCAGAAACTCAAATATTCCGGCAGCACCTTGTCCGTTGCCTACGCACATAGTAACCATTCCGTATTTGAGTTTTCTTCTTCTCATTTCGTTGAGAAGCTGAACAGTTAATTTCGAACCGGTGCATCCGAGCGGATGTCCTAATGCAATGGCTCCACCGTTGACGTTTATAATATCAGGATTAAGTCCTAAAGTATTGATGACTGCCAAAGACTGTGAAGCAAAAGCTTCGTTTAATTCTATCAGCTGAATATCGTCCTGTTTCATTCCTGCACGTTTGAGCACAGCAGGAATTGCTTCAATAGGGCCTGTTCCCATGATGCGTGGTTCTACACCTCTTACAGCATAAGATACCAAACGAGCAATTGGTTTTACATTGAGTTTTTTGAGCATATCCTCAGAAACTAACAGCACGAAAGATGCTCCGTCACTTGTTTGAGATGAGTTGCCTGCCGTAACAGTTCCTTTTGCATCAAATACAGGCTTGAGTGCAGCAAGTTTTTCAGCAGTAGTGTCGGCACGCGGGCCTTCATCAGTATCAACTACTACTGTACGTTCTGCTTTTTTCTCTTTTGCATCAAGATAAACTTCTTTAATCTCAACAGGTACAATTTCGTCTTTGAACAAATTATTTTTGATTGCCGAAATAGCTTTGTGATGTGATGACAATGCAAATACATCCTGAGCTTCGCGCGATACTTTAAATTCACGAGCCACAGCTTCGGCAGTCAGACCCATGCTCCAGTACCACTCCGGATTGGAAGCAGCCACTTCGTAATTGGGAACTATGCGCCAGCCTCCGAAAGGGATAGGCGACATACATTCAACACCACCTGCAATGATGCAATCGGCAAGTCCGCTGTGAATTTTTGATGCAGCAATGGCAATGGTTTCAAGGCCTGATGAGCAATAACGGTTCACCGTCATACCGGGAACTTTCACAGTGTCGAGGCTCATCAGAGAAATCATTCTTCCAATGTTAAGTCCCTGTTCGGCTTCGGGTGTTGCATTTCCTGCAATCACATCATCAATCCATTCTTTGTCGAGTGTGGGAACAGACTTTATCAGATGACGGATGACACAGGTAGCAAGATCATCAGGACGAAAATTTTTAAACTTACCACGAGGTGCTTTGCCAACAGCGCTTCTGAAACCGGCAACGATATAAGCATTCATTATAGAAAATATTTTTAATTAAAGACGTAAAGATATAATGCTACCGGCAAAAAAAAGTTTTATAAAAATTATTTGTTGGCAGGAGGTGTCTGAGCAGGAGCGGGAGCATTTTTATATCTGGCACCGGGCGGTAATTTCTTTTTTGCTTCTTCGGCCTTCTTTGCTTCTTCGGCTTTTTTAGCTTTCTCGGCAGCAGCTTTTGCTTCCTGAATTGCTTTTACATCTTCGCCCATTTTATATTCAATCTGGCTGGTCATTTTTCCTTTGCGGTTGTAAGTTTTCCAGGTACCGTTCTTAAGATTTCTCTTATACGAACCTTCGTTTCTTATTTCACCGTCACTGTAATAATTAATCCAACGTCCCGATTTTTTCCCATCTTCGTATGCACCTTCTACTTTGGTCTGGCCGTTGTAATAATAACGTTTGAAATCACCATCTTTTATTCCATTGGCATATTCAATTTCTTCCATTATTTTACCATAGGGATAATATCTTTTGGTAATTCCATTTCTGACATCGTCAACATATTCAATTTCCTGCATCAGTTCTCCTGCTTCATTGAAATACTTCCACACTCCCTGTTTCTGGCCTAACTCATCAGTTTTGTTGCGGTGTTTTTCTTTTCCGGGTGCATAGCGCGGTTTTATTTCGCGTTGGGCAACTCCCATCAATGGCAAAAGAATACACAAACAGAACAATTGTTTAGCTATCTTCATTTTTTAATTGCTGTTGTTATAAACTTCGGGCTAAAATAAGTTATTTTTCTATAAAGAATTCAGTAGTATTTTCAACTTTAATAACATCTGAATCCGAATAAATAAACAGCTTTATTCACTCCTTTTTCAGAGGTAAAACGCTGATTGGTGGTTTGTTGTTGTTGAAAACTTGAAGTAATTGAAAAATTTTCCGAAAAAAAATCTGCGTCAATTTCGCAAGGGTTTTCCTGTAGTAAGAATTGCCTGAATACGTTCCAGAGTTTTCTTTTCGCCTAATAACGAAAGAAAAGCTTCGCGTTCAAGATTCAGCAGATATTGTTCTGAAACCAACGTTGGTGCCGAAAGATTGCCACCACTCATGATGAAACCTAATTTACGTGAAATATGTGCATCATATTCGCTGATGTAATTTGCTGCCTGCATGGCATTGGCTCCCACCTGCACAATTCCCAATCCTTCGCGTCCAAGAACACGGATATCATTGCGCATGATTGGTTTCACATATCCTGCATCAGCCATTTCAAGGGCACATCTTTTTGCATCGGCAATCAGCCTTTTTTTGTTGAGTGTGATTTCGTCATGGCCTTTGCGCAAAATGTGCAAATCGAAAGCTTCATACGCTGATGTAGAAACTTTGGCCTGACCGATAGTCAGAAAATAATCTCTGAATGCATTGGTTTCAATATCGCCTTCTTTGAGCGAATCAGCAAATCTTACAGTAAGTTCCTTTGTTCCGCCACCACCCGGAATCAGTCCCACACCAAATTCCACAAGACCAATATACGTTTCGGCAGCAGCACAAACCTTATCGGCATGTAAACTCATTTCGCATCCGCCACCAAGAGTGAGACCATGAGGTGCAACAACTACAGGAACGGATGAATAACGCAACCGCATATTGGTGTTTTGAAATGCACGAATTGCATAATCCAGTTCATCATATTCCTGTTCAACAGCCAGCATAAAAATTAATGCAAGATTAGCTCCTGCAGAAAAATTGGCTCCTTCATTTCCTATTACCAATCCTCTGAAATCTTTCTCTGCAAGTTCCACTGCTGTGTTCATACCCTGCAATACTTCGCTGCCAATGGTATTCATTTTGGTTCTGAATTCAAGATTCAGTATTCCATCACCAATATCGTGAACGTAGCAGCCCGAATTTTTCCAGACAATTTTTGATGAATCAGAATTTTTCAGAATGATAAAATTCTCATTCCCGGGAACAGGTTTATATTTTTTGTCAATGCTGCTGTAATAACTGCGGACTCCTTTTTCAGTTTTATAAAATGAAGCATTTCCGCTTGCAATCATTTCGCCAACCCATGGTGCAATGTTGTAACCATTTTTCTGCATGATGTCGGCAATGTTTTTTACACCGAGGCAATCCCATGTTTCAAAAGGTCCCTGTTCCCAACCGAAACCGGCACACATGGCATCGTCAATTTTGTATAAATCGTCAGCTATTTCAGGAATGCGGAATGATACATAGGAGAATAAACTGAAAAACATCTGTCGGTAAAAATCACCTGCTTTGTCTTTTCCATTAAGCAATACAGGCAATCTTTCTTCAAGGCTATCCAGAGGTTTTGCAGCCTCAAGGGTTTGAAATTTACTTTTTACCGAGGATTTGTATTCAAAAGTATTCAGGTCAAGTTCGAGAATTTCTGACTTGCCGCCATCTTTTTTTGTTTTCTTATAAAATCCCTGTTTTGTTTTATCGCCCAGCCATTTGTTGGCAACCATCTTTTCGATAAAATCAGGTAATTTAAATTGCTCTCTTTGTTCGTCATCAGGAAGATTTTTCCATGCATCGTTGGCTACATGCACCAGTGTATCCAATCCAACCACATCACTGGTACGGAATGTTGCTGATTTGGGACGACCGATAACAGTGCCTGTGAGTTTGTCAATTTCAGAGACAGATAATCCAATTTGTTGCATTGCATGAAACAGCGACATGATTCCGAAAACACCAATGCGGTTGGCAATAAATGCAGGAGTGTCTTTGCATAAAACGGTTGTTTTACCGAGATAACGATCGCCAAAATGTTGCAGAAAATCCAACACACTGCCATCAGTTTCAGGACCGGGAATTATTTCGAGCAAAGGCAGATAGCGTGGCGGATTGAAGAAGTGAGTGCCGCAAAAATGTTTTTTAAAATCATCACTTCGTCCTTCTGTCATCAGATGAATAGGAATACCTGATGTGTTGGAAGTTATGAGGGTTCCCGGTTTGCGCACTTGATCCACCTGAGCAAAGAGCGATTTTTTTATTTCAAGATTTTCAATAATCACTTCAATTATCCAGTCGCAGGCAGCAATGTCTTTGAGATTGTCCGTAAAGTTTCCTGTCTGAATTCTTTTGGCAAAACTCTTATGATAAATCGGAGAAGGATTACTTTTTAAAGCAACCTGCAAAGATGCGTTGACAATGCGGTTGCGTACCTTAGGATGATCGAGAGAAAGCCCTGCTTTTTTTTCTTCTTCACTTAAATCTTTTGGTGCAATATCGAGCAACAACACTTTAAATCCTGCATTTGCAAAATGACACGCTATGCGTGAGCCCATAATTCCTGAACCCAAAACTGCAACAGACTGAATGGTTCCTTTCATAAGAAAAATACAATAATTATTAAACAGCCAAACCTAATAAATTTGACTTAAAGAACAATCAGCCACTCAGGAAAGTTATTCAAATCAAAAAATAATTCTGTGGCACACAGATGTTAACTGTAAACAGATTCTTTGGGATAGCGGTAAGAGAGCAGTTTACATGTTCCTGCTTCTATTTCATTCCAGTTGTTTGCATTCGACTCAATAATGGCAAATGCGCTTGTACTGAAGTGAATGTGTCCTTGAGAAGTCAGCAGTTTTACCAGACGCTCCACTCCCGGGTTGTGTGCAAACATGGCAACAGATTGTTGGTTGTTCAGCCCTTTAATGATGTTGAACAGGTCGGTGGAGCCTGTCATATACATTCTTTTTTCAAGAATAATTGAATTCAAAGAATAATTGAATTGTCGCGCGAAGATAAGTGCTGTGGAAAATGCGCGAACTGCCGGACTTGTAATAAACAGGTCTATTTGTTTTGTATGCTCCTTCAGCAACGTGCTCATTTTATCCGATTCAACACATCCTTTTTCAAGGAGTGGCCTGTCAATATCACTGATTCGGGGAAAATCACGACTTGCTTTGCCATGACGTATAAGATAAATAGTTTTGGGCATAGATTAGTAATAATCAGATTCAGTGATGCAATTTTATAAAAAACCGAATTACAAAACAATAGGCTCCCGTAATTTTTTTAAGAAACGGCAGTTAAAACCTGAAACGAGGAAGTGCATGCCAATATTACACCTGAAGTGATTTACGCATGGAAAAATGCTGAATCTTCCCGAATAATAAATGTGTTTTTTCAATCACCTGATACCCGTTACGCAGATAAAAAGGTACAGCATTGTCGCGTGCCTGCAGAAATAAAAAAGTTGCTTGATGCTGCACACACAACTCTTCTGCATGACTGAGTAAAATATCACCTAACTGATGATGTTGCCATTCTTTTTTGATGGCCAGGAACCTGATCTGACCTTCAGTTGCCGAGTTGTAATGCAGGCGGCAAACACCTATGATTTCATTGTTATTGGATAAGCAAAAGTGAATTGCAGTGTCATCATCTTCAACATGCACACTTGATGCAGGCTGATTCCATGGTTTGCGCAAAACTTCGTAACGTATATTGTAATAGGCATTCCATTCGTCAGTAGTTTCCGGAATACCCAACTGAATTGTTTTTTGCAGCTGTGGATTGAAATGCTCTGAGATTACCTTCATGCATTTACGCTTAAGGTTTGCTAATAATAAATGCGTTTATTCATTACAGTATCCGCTGTGCGAACAGTAATAAAATACACACCGTTAGCCAACAGGGATGCATCAATTTTCAGCGTAGGTGATTTAAAAGGAATTTGTTTTATCAGTTTTCCGCTTGCATCCGTAAGTGTGAGGAAGTATGACGATTCAGAATCACCTTTCATCTGAATCAGAATCTGTTGATTTTGTTTGTCGGGCAATACGATGAAATCATTCATCTTATCATTAAACTTTACAGCCACTACAGCTTTCTCCACAGTTGTTCCGTCAAAATCTGTCTGAAAAAGTTTGTAATAGTTAATACCTGCAAACGGATGTTCGTCATTCAGGTAATATAGACTTGAATTGCTGGTAGTGCCTGCACCTTTTACTCTGCCGAGTTCGGTAAAGTAATTATTGTCTGATGATTTAAGTACAGTAAAATAATCATTGTTCAACTCTGATGATGTAATCCAGTTGAGATGTATGTAATCACTTTTTCGCTGACCGTTGAAACTGATCAGTTCAACAGGCAATGGGTTGCCTGCCAGCGGAATGGTTGAAGCAAGTGTGAGCGGGCCAAACAATGCAGTTGAATCAGAAGTAATGGTTCCTGCTGCTACAGTTCCTGTGGTTGCTGTGTTTCCTAAATTATCCCATGCAGCACCGTTAAAACGTGCAACACGCAAGTCAGGCAAGCTGGTTACGCCACCACTGTTACCATCCCAGTAAAGTGTTACTTTTCTTTTTCCTGTTCCTGCATCATTGGTCATATACCAGTATTCCATACGGCTTACATGGTCCAGCGGAGGATTTACCACATTGTTATAAACTACTGTTGGATTTACATGGAAATATTCAGTTGTAAATGCGTCCAGCAATTTTCCGATAATGATTACGCTGTCAACAGCAAAAGAGCCATTGGTGTTTATGGCTGCTCCCGTTTGATTGTTGTTATTAATCCAGCGGAATGCAATGCGCAGATTAGTTACATTATTGCAAACAGCAGGTAGTGTTAAACCTGTAAACATGGTCCATTTTTTCAGTAACATACATCCGCCTGTTGTACTCGACCGGCCAATATTCAACAATGTATTCCATGTAGTACCGTTGTCAACACTGTATTCGAGAATGGCTTTGTCGGGGCTTGACGAAACAGAAAGCAAATCACCCACATTAATATATTTGAATTTAATGGTGAGGTTGGCTTTTCCCATGGTATTGATAGGAGGAGAGATTGCTCTGATATTGGTGGTTGGGTCATTGCCCGATAAAGTAAGCGTGTCATAAACTGCACCGCAGTCGCCTGTCGGGCAAATGGCGCATGAAGCACATGGTGTAGTGCTGATGTGCAATGTAGCATCGCCTCCCGTAGCACAACCTCCGCCACAAATGTTTACAGGTCTGTTTGCTTCGGCACAGCTTACATAAAATTTATTGGGTCTGTTGCCATTGGGTCCGGCATCTTCAGTAGTCCAGGTGCCATTGGTTCCGGTATATCCGTTTGCATCGCAAAGTGCAGAGCATCCGTTGTTGAAGTTTTCGTACCAGATAATACCTGAATCGGCAGGTGCAGTGGTTGCAGAAATTCCAGCAGGTTGCACATCACCTCCTTTGCCAACAGGAAACACAAATCCTTCACTGCCATATTTTACACAAGGCCCTTCCACATAACTGTTGTTGTTGGATACGGTGCTTACTGTTGCACCGGTGTTTACAGCCAACGGACTTGCCAGACTTGTATAAACAATTCCTGTATTAAAATTTACTTTTTGGTCAACCAGAACCATGCGGTTCAGAGTTACACTTGCTGCAGCAAGTTTGGATATGGTAAGTGTATAAACACTTAATTTCCCGCTTCCCCAAACGGTAGAATTTGTTGCTCCCGAAAATTTTAAATCTCTTCCGTCATTAGCATCATACGTCCAGGTGCCATCCATGTATAAGTCGCCCCAGATTTCTGTTCCTGTTCCGGTGTTGTTATATACATTGCCAGGGCGCACAATCATATCTCCTCTTACCTGCACGCCAATCACTGCATTCTTATCATCGCTTGTAAAATCAACATAATTGGTGCCTGCACCACCTATATCAAAATTTCCTTTGATAATGGGGTAACTGGCTGTACCGTTGAAGTGAGAGCTTGCACTGCCTGAGGTCATAAACTTTGTGGCCGTGTAATTCTCATAAATAAAATTTGGGTAATAAGCCTGAGAGCCACCGTTGGTAGTGCTGATGGCAGGATTTAATGAACCTACTTTACGGATTATCCAGTTGGCTGCTGCCGGAATATTGATGATGCCTGTGTCGTAGTTTGACTGCCAGTTGTTGGATGATGACCCTGTATATTTAATAAAATTTGCTCCTGCACTTATTTTCCATCTTGCTCCTGCAGCAAAATTGATACTTGAAGATCCATAAAGTGAATCAACAAAGGTTCCGTTAATTGTTAAATCTACACCTGCACCGTTATTAATGGTTACTGTAAAATTGGTTTTTGCCGACAAAGTACCGCCAGCATCTATCACTACTTCATCCATAGTGAGTCCCGCAACTATCAGCACCCAGTGACCTGACTGAATGGTAACCGTTTGATCCGCTGAGGTAGGTGTGGCAGCAGCTGGAGACCAGGGTCCTCCGGCAGTAGGGCCGCTTTCCCATGTGGACGTTGCATTCCAGTTGCCTGACTGAACAGAACGATAGTATAATGCCTCTGATTTTACAGATAAAAATCCTAATGCTGCAGTAATGAAAAGAAACTTCAAAAAAAAGTTGTGGTTCGGCATCTCAATATTCAGAATCTTAAAGTGCAAAGGTATTATTTCGCATGCTAAAACAGTATAGCTTAAAACTAAAAACTGTAATAAAAGTTACACTAATTCAGAGAAATTGATACAGTTGAAAACTTGGCGTTTTTATCCCAAGGGGATGATTACCTTTGCCACGCAAATTTTGTTAAATGAAAGTGAACAGGGAGTTGGAAACGGTAAGAAATATTTTTACCGAATACATGAAGAAGAGCGGGCTGCGCAAAACACCTGAGCGTTACGCAGTTCTGGATGAAATTTATATGATGGACGGACATTTTAATGTGGATATGCTGTTTACCAGACTTCAGAAAAGAAAAATAAGAGTGAGCAGGGCAACAGTGTATAATACGATTGAACATTTGCTGAATTGCGATTTGGTTACCAAACATCAGTTTGGGCAAACCAATTTTATGTATGAAAGGTCGCTGGCTTATAAACAGCACGACCATCTTATTTGCGGAGATTGTGAAAAAGTTTTTGAATTTTGCGACCCGCGCCTTTATCTGGTGCAAACAACAGTTGAAAAACTGATGAATTTTAACATTACCCAGCATTCACTGAATTTTTTCGGCAAATGCAATAAACTGAGTCAAACAGGTTCGTGTGAACATTTAAATAAAAAGAAGAAATGAAATTTAGCTTTACAACCACTGAAAAAGGAAAATACTGCATTATCAAATTAACGGGAAACCTGATGGAGAAAGGGCAGGCAAATGAATTGCTTGACGAAATAAATGCCTGCATTGTAAGAGATATAAAATCGTTTATCCTCGACTTTTCCGGTTTTCAGTATATGAACAGCAGCGGACTCAACGTGTTGCTGAACATTCTTACCAAATCGAGAAAGGCAGGAGGTGAAACCATCATCTGCAATATAAATGATAAACTGAAAGAGGTGTTTGCCATTACAAGGCTTACCGATGTATTTGAAATTGCTGACAGCGAAAAGGCAGCTGAAGCAGCTATCTAAAAAAAAATTTTTGAAATGAAAGTAGATGTATTATTAGGTCTTCAGTGGGGCGATGAAGGCAAAGGGAAACTGATTGATGTGCTTGCTCCCGAATATGATGTGATAGCCCGCTTTCAGGGAGGCCCCAATGCAGGGCACACACTGGAATTTGACGGAATCAAACACGTATTGCATACCATTCCTTCAGGAATTTTCAGAGAGGGAAAATTGAATATCATTGGCAACGGTGTGGTCATTGACCCTATGGTGTTTAAAAAAGAAGTGGATGCACTGACTAAACTCGGTGTTGACGTGAAGAAGAAATTATGGATTTCGCGCAAGGCACATCTGATATTGCCCACACACCGCATGCTCGATGCCGCTTCGGAGGCCATGAAAGGAAAAACCAAAATTGGCTCTACGCTGAAAGGGATTGGACCTGCTTATATGGATAAAACCGGACGTAACGGTATCCGCGTTGGCGATGTAGAACGTACCGACTTTAAAGAAGCAGTAGATGTGTTGCTGAAGAAACATGCAGAGTTGCTGTCATTCTACAATCATCCCGGAATAACTGCTGAAGAACTTGATGCCTGGATGGCCAGTATTGAAACGCTGAAACAAATGACACTGATTGACGGAGAGTATGAAATCAATCAACTCATATCGGAAGGTAAACGAATTCTTGCCGAAGGTGCGCAAGGCTCGCTGCTCGATATTGATTTTGGTTCTTATCCGTATGTAACATCAAGCAATACCGTTACGGCAGGTGCATGCACCGGTCTTGGTATTTCGCCTGCAAGGGTAGGCAAGGTGTATGGTGTTTTTAAAGCTTACTGCACCCGTGTGGGCAGTGGCCCATTTCCTACAGAGCTTGAAGATGCAACAGGAGAAAAAATGCGCAAAAACGGCAATGAATTCGGAAGCACAACCGGACGTCCAAGACGTTGCGGATGGCTCGACCTTCCTGCACTGAAATATGCTGTTATGCTCAATGGCGTTACACAACTCATTATGATGAAACCTGATGTGCTCAGCGGTTTTGATGAGCTGAAAGTTTGCCATCAGTATAAAGTAAACGGTAAATCACAAAAAAGAATCCCTTACAATATTGTGAATGAAATTCCCGAACCTGAATATTTGAGTTGCAAAGGATGGCCAACCGATATATCTAAACTCAAATCATATAATGAAAGGCCTGAAGAACTGCAGCATTATATTGACGTGATAGAAAAAGAAATACAGGTGCCGGTGACCATTGTATCGGTGGGTCCCGACAGGACACAAACTCTGATAAGATAAAACTGTTATAATGAAAAAACTGATTATTGCATTTGTTGTTCTGTGCACATACTCGCAGGCGCAGCAACTTTCGGTTGAGAACAAACCGGTGATGAATGAAGACAGAAAAATGGTTGACTCATGGGTAGCTCATCTCGATCAGGATCAGAGTTACTGTATGAATACGTATAACGAATTTATGCGCAAGAATTTTGATTACAGAACGGGAAGACGTGCAAAAAATATTTTGTCGGTTGACAAAAAAACTTTTGCTGAAATTTCAAGTCTGCGCATTGACCAGCGGGCAATTTTCTGGCCTGAATCCAATGGCACGGCAGTAGCTTTTCAGTTCAGCCCGGGATACGACATTCATTTCGGTAACGAGATGTATAAAGAAGAGTTTAACAGAGCAGAAGCACTGGTAAAAAATTATGTACGCTTTCATTACAAATATTTTTATGAGGAAAAGAAAAAAGAGCTGAACTCCAAAATAAAGAGCAGGCAGAAAAGCATCAGCAACAATGAATCGCGTATAAAGAAAAATGAAAAAACTATTGCCGATAACAACGAAGACATTGCAGCCAACTCCATTGATGCAGATAAACTGCGCGACAAAAACACCAAACTTGAAAATGAAAATAACAGCTTACATTCGGAAATAGATAAACTTAACGCAGAAATATCAAACCTCGAAGGCGAAATTTCCAAAGCGGATGAGAGCCTTAAAAACGCTGAAGCATTTAATTAACAGAAAGAATAAATATGAGTACAAACACAGAGCATGTAAAATGTTTGATTATTGGTTCGGGGCCTGCAGGATATACGGCAGCAATTTATGCAGCACGGGCCGACCTTAAGCCGGTGATGTATCAGGGATTGCAACCGGGAGGACAGCTGACCATCACTACTGAGGTCGAAAATTTTCCGGGATATCCTGAGGGAGCTATGGGACCTGAAATGATGGAAGACTTTAAAAAACAAGCCGAACGTTTTGGAACGGATGTACGCTGGGGCTATGCCACCAAGGTTGATTTTAAAGGGCCGGTGCATAAAGTGATTATTGACGAAGAAAAAGAAATTACTGCCGATGCAGTTATTATTGCAACAGGTGCTTCGGCAAAATGGCTTGGTTTGGAGAGTGAGAAAAGACTTAACGGATTTGGTGTTTCGGCATGTGCTGTGTGTGACGGATATTTTTTCAGAAATCAGACTGTAGCCATTGTAGGTGCCGGTGATACCGCTGCAGAAGAAGCTACCTATCTTGCAAAACTTTGTACAAAAGTTTACATGATTGTGCGCAAAGGCGAAATGCGTGCATCCAAAGCCATGCAGCACAGAGTAATGAATACAAAAAATATTGAAGTGCTCTTTCATACTGAAACGGCAGAGGTGCTGGGCGATAAAACAGTGAGTGGTGTGAAGGTGAGAAACAATAAAACAGGAGAAGAAAAAATTCTGGATGTTACCGGATTTTTTGTTGCCATAGGACATCAGCCCAATACTGAGATTTTTAAAGGATGGATTGATATGGACGAAACGGGATATATCAAAACCATACCCGGTACTTCCAAAACAAACATTGCCGGAGTGTTTGCCGCAGGTGATGCACAGGACAAAATTTACAGGCAGGCTGTAACTGCTGCAGGTACGGGATGTATGGCTGCACTGGATGCTGAAAGATATTTAGCCGAAGCAGGAATACATTAACAGCTTTTACAACCCGATAAGCACTTAAACAGTGAAGGTTTTAAAAAACGCTTTCACTGTTTTTTTTGTGCATACATCAATGATTTCATCTGAATAACTTTTATGGAATTACTTTAATTATATTTGACAGATACTACAGACATAAAAAATGATTTCAGCTTACATGGCAGCAACCTGCATGCCTGCACTGGTAATCCGACAATAAAAAAGTAATCAGTAAAAAAATGAAAAGAAGAGTAATACCAAAGAAATGTAATTTCTGTTATTTCACTCCGGCATGTTCTCCATGAAGCAGCAAATCAAAAGAGCTAAACTGATTATAGTTTTATAAACTTAGCTCTTATAATATTGTTATTGTCTGTTGCCTGAATGATATAAACACCGGGAGTTAAGAAAGAAACATTCAATTGAGTGTTATGCAGGTTGTCAGGAGAAATTTGTTTTTGAAAAACTGTTTGGCCAAGTATATTCAGAACATCAACATGCTTCATGCTTATTTTCTGTGATGAAATATTCAGAAAATTGTTTGTCGGATTGGGAAATATGAGCAATGAAGCGTTTGAATTTTGAGAAATTTCATTTATTCCTGTTGTGCACGGAAACCCGAATTTTGCAATGAAAGCATCGGTATTGCCACCAATGTAATTTAAAGTATCAGAAGGGCCCAAAAGTTGTCCTTGAAAATCTCCTGCCACATAAATATCATTACCATGAGTTGTGATGCAGGTTACTTCAGTTTTATCTCCGGTGCAGCCAAGACGATTTGCCATGATTGAGTTACCGTTGCTGTCAATTTCTGCTATAAAAATATCCTGATACGTGCTCGGAAGTGTATCGTTGGCTATATAAACTGTGCCACGGTAACGACCCGCATAATAAATGTGACCGTTGGAAGACTGAAAGCAAATGCCTCCGTTTTCAATTTTAATTTCGTTGAAAAAAATAATTTTCAACAATCAATACTTGAGTACATCTAATGCTATACTTTTAACCATATAATTCTTTCATGTTTTAACTCAAAAAAAATAATATGAAAAAACTAATCGCACTATTAATTACATCAGTAACGATATGTTTCTGTAGTAATGCACAAATTAATCCTTACTTGTACTACACATTTGACGGTGCTATACCTGCAAGTTAATTTCTGGCAATGAGGTTTTGGATACGCAACGATTAGTAATTATTAAATAATCATTTCACCATGCTTGAATTTTAAAATGCAATCATTGTGTTCTATATTAGAAATGAAAAAGATAGTTGCTCTCTTTCTTATAACATCGGCTTGCCTTGCTCAAAACCAAAATAACATTTGGTGCTTTGGCGACTCAGCGGGAATAGATTTTACAAATATAAACACACCTGTATCTATTAATACCGGCATGGATGGTAGAGGTAGTTGCGCATCTATAGCCGATAGTGCGGGAAACTTATTATTTTATGCTTTCAC
>Ga0209605_1000398_pt1 | contig 56340 bp, 43 predicted proteins | sample AD_UKC035_MetaG_FD_184408 | JGI IMG/M metagenome (GOLD analysis project Ga0209605, IMG submission 184408) | Active sludge microbial communities of municipal wastewater-treating anaerobic digesters from USA - AD_UKC035_MetaG (SPAdes) (version 2) | ecosystem: Engineered > Bioreactor > Anaerobic >...
GCAATGCATACAGCGATAGCGCTGTGAACCTGCCTCCGTTTTGCCAGATTTATTCTGGCGCGTCGTGGCTTCGCATTTTGGGCATTTCAGCATCGCTCGATTTTAGCCCACTCTTTTTGCCACTCTCGTTTGCTTGTAACTCTGTATCGTGTACAATACATTCATCAAATGAATGGACAACTCTACCAATCCATTTCGCTATTTGACCCCCGGAAAAAGACCCCTGATTGCTGACCCGCGAGATTTGAAATGAAGTGGCTCCAAAAGTACCGAAAAAAAATTCTGTATGCGGTCGGGTACGCTACACTCGCCGTACTTTTGGATTTGGCAAGCGGGGCATTCGTTCTCCAAACTGGACTCGCCATCTGCTACCCTCCCGCAGGGTTATATCTGGCGGCGATCCTCCTGCTGGGGTGGCGGGCATTGCCGCTGGCTTTTCTTAACCCCGTATTTTCGGTGCTTGTCACGCTTCAATCTCCAGATATTCCTTTTAGCGCTGTTATTAGCATCGGGCTTGCGTCCATGGTTTCACCCGCCATTGTGCTCGTCTTGCTGAGAAAATTTTTCCCTGCCGCGATTCGCCTGCGTACCGTGCGGGATGTGGCAGGGTTTTCCTTTGTCTCATGTTTCGCCGTTCTGATCGAATGTCTGATTGCCGCCTCTATCTACGCGCTGACCGGGCTTGGCCCGTGGGAATCGTTCGGCGTAATCGCAACGGGTTGGTGGATATCCAACGTCATTCCCTACCTCACGCTGACGGTTGTCATCCTCCTATGGCATCAAGGATGGTCTGCTCGTGAATTCTTATGGGATTACCGGACCAAGAGCCAGGCAGTGTTGATTTTGGCAAGCATGCCGCTCGCCATCCTGATTGCGTTCACTACGAAAGATGATACATCTGTACCATACTTGTACGTGACGCTCCTGCCAATTCTGTGGGCGGCTCTGATCGGCGGTATAACTGGGGCGGCATGGGCGTCTCTGATTATGATCGCGGGCGTTCTTATGTTAGCGCCAGGTTGGATGATCAAACCAGAACTCATTGTGGAGGCTCAATTTTTCCTGCTTACTTCCACGCTGACCGGGTTATTCACCGGGGGCATTGTTTCAGAACGCGGGCATGCAGAATCTGCCCTGCGCGAAAGCGAAGAAAAATACCGCGACATCTTTGAGAATGCCATCGACGGTATTTTTCAAAATGCGCCCGATGGACGCTTCCTCAAAGTCAACCCCGCCATGGCAAGTATGTATGGGTACGAATCGCCGGAAGTTATGATCCGTGAAGTCACTTCGGTTTCGTCCCACCTGATCGCGGAGCCGCGCCAGAGGGATGAACTCATCCGCCGCCTGACGGCTGGAGAACAGGTCGCCGGTTTTGAGATGCTTAATTATCGAAAAGACCGATCCACATTCTGGATCTCCATGAACATACAGGCAGTCCGCGATGCCGAGGAAAACATCCTGTATTACGAAGGCACCGTGGAAGATATTACCAAACGCAAAGAGGCGGTGGAAAAAATCATTGCCAGCGAAGAAAAATATCGCTCGCTGGTCGAAAACCGCGAGATCATCATCATGACGATCGACCTCGAAGAGAAACTGCAATTCATGAATCACACGGTGGATGGCTACAGTTTGGAGCAAGTGTTGGGCTCAAATATCCATAATTTCATTTCACCGGAATCCCAGGGCATGGTAAAGCGGAAGTTCAGAAATGTGATCGAAAATAAAAAAGCCGAGTCCTATGAATTGCAAGGACCGGGCGTGCACGGCCCGCAGACGTGGTATTCCACCAACGTCAGCCCCATCTTTGCGGATGGGAAGGTAATCGGCTTGACGTTGTTGACCATGGACATTACCGAACGTAAACATGCCGAAGCCGAACAGGCGCGCTTGATCGCGGAACTCGAAAACAAAAATGCCGAACTGACTCGCTTCGCCTATACCGTATCGCACGATCTCAAATCCCCGCTTGTCACCATCAACGGCTACCTCGGTTATATCGAAGAGGATGCGCGCTCCGGCAACCTGGAGCGATTAAAGCAGGATACCCGGCGCATTCAAGAGGCGACCAATAAAATGCACGCGCTCCTCACGGAATTGCTTGAGCTTTCGCGCATCGGACGAGTGATGAACGCGGCGGAAGATGTTCCTTTTGAGGATCTCGTAAAAGACGCGTTGGATATCGTGCATGGACAGTTGGAATCGCGCCGCGTCACGGTTCGGACCCAGCCCAACCTGCCCACAGTCCATGGAGATCGTCAACGCCTGATAGAGGTTCTACAAAACCTGCTGGATAATGCGGTCAAGTACATGGGCGACCAACCCGAACCCCAGATCGAGATCGGGCAACAGGGCGAAATGGACGGCAAACGAATCTTCTTTGTCAAAGATAACGGTATCGGCATCGCCCCCGAATACCATGAGCGCGTTTTTGGCTTGTTCAATAAGCTCGATTCGTCATCGGATGGCACGGGGATTGGGCTTGCCCTTGTGAAGAGAATTATCGAGGTGCACGAAGGCAGGATCTGGGTCGAGAGCGAAGCGGGCAAGGGCTCCAAGTTTTGTTTCACCTTGCCAACGAAGTAGAATCCTGAAAGATTCTCTTATTGGACTTTTCCAAATTAATCGAGCAATCCCGATCGAGGCGTTTTCTAACGCGAAAGGCGCGAATTGAGCGAACCCTTCGACAGGCTCAGGACAAGTTTCGCAAAAGAATTCGCGGTGTTCGAACGTTGCGCGTAATTCGCGTTGAAGTTTTTTTCTCGGTTTAATGGTTAATCTGCAAAAAGAGACAGTCACCTGCGATGTGACTGTCTCTTTTAATTATTACCGAATGTTTTCCGCCAGTTTTACAAGATCGTCGCGTGTCAGGTTCATTCCGTTGTAGACCGGTTCAAAGATGAGCGTGTTGCTCTTCCAGCGTCATGTTTTCAGGAAAGGTGTCGGCTCCCAAATGGGACCGTTATCGGTCAGAAATAAATTCGGGCTTGAAGCGGACGCAACTGTGGGGTAACATCATACGCGACAAGAAATGATAAGACTCAATTATAAAATCGCGATACGCGCCAACTCTCTGGCGCCAGAAACTCACTGGCGTTAACTAATGCAACCTACGGATCCTACCCCAGATACCACCTTTCTGGAAATCTTCGACAAAAACCCGGTGGCTATTGTCGTTTCAAATACAGCGGGCCAAATTATCTTTGCCAATGTTCAATCTCACCGTCTGCTAGGCTACGAGATGGGAGAGTTGGTTGGGGTGGGCATTGAGCAATTGACGCCCGAGCATCTCCGCGGCGGGCATGTGCACAGTCGCGCGGCTTTTAACCGGCATCCTTCCACTCGCTCGATGGCAGGGCGGGAACTCACGGCGCGGCGCAAAGATGGCGGGTTGTTTCCGGTCGAAATCGGGTTGGTCCCGCTGACGCTGGGCGGGGATACCCTCATCCTGGCTTCGATCGTGGAACTGACCGAACTTAAACGGTTGGAAGAGGAAACCAAACGGCGCGCCCATGAGGTTACCCTGCTCTATCGCCTGGGGCTAGCGCTTGCTGGCGGGGAGGATCTGTATCATGCCTTGCGCGCATTTGCGAACGAGCTGAAGCAGATCATCAGCCTGGATGCTTTTCACATCGGACTGTACGATTCGGAAACCGATATTTTTTCTTATTCCCTCTTCCTCAATTTGGATGAAGATGTTCAGCCGCCGTCGCGTAAATTACGCGAGAAACCGGGGCTGGCGGCGGAGGTCATCTCCGGCAGAAAGACGATCTACCTTGAGGATATTAACGATCCCCAAGTCCGGCGCGACCACCATATCCTCATGATCATCGAAGCGCCGGTCCGTTCTTATCTCGGCATCCCGCTTGTGTTGGAGGACCGCGTGATCGGCGTTATGTCGGTGCAATCGCTGAAACCCGGGGCGTATACACAGGAACAGATCCGTCTATTGGAAACCATCGCGACGCAAGTTTCCATCACCGTTGAGAAATCGCGTTTGCTCGAACAACTGCAACGGGAACTTGCCGAACGCAGGCTGTTGATCGAAGAGCTGGAAAACAAGAACGCGGAACTGGAACGGTTTACCTATACGGTTTCGCACGATCTCAAATCTCCGCTGGTGACGATCAGCGGCTTTCTTGAATTTTTGGAACAATCTGCCGCGGCGGGCGATATGGAACGGTTCAAGAAAGATAAGAAACGGATACAAGACGCCGTCAACCGCATGCAAGCCATGCTCAGCGAACTACTCGAACTTTCTCGTGTTGGTCGAATATTGAACGAGCCGGAAGTCATTTCCTTCGAGGGCTTGGCGCGGGAGGCGCTGGAACTGGTGCGCGGCAGGGTGGATGAAAGAGGGATCATTGTTTACATTCAGCCCAATCTTCCCTCTGTGCGCGTGGATAAGCCGCGCCTGATCGAAGTCATGCAAAACCTGCTGGATAATGCCGCCAAATATATGGGCGGGCAGGGCAAGCCGCATATCGAGGTGGGGCATCAAGGCGTGGAGGACGATAGACCTATTTTCTTTGTGCGCGATAATGGGATGGGCATTCCGCCTGAACATCATGAGCGTATCTTTGGGCTTTTCAACAAACTCGACCCTGCCAGCGAAGGCACCGGTATCGGGCTTGCCCTGGTAAAACGCATCGTCGAATTGCACGGCGGCAGGATTTGGATCGAGAGCGAAGCGGGGAATGGCTCCACATTTTATTTCACCTTGCCCCATGGATAATCTTCCTTCCGAAACCTGGGCTACATTGCAGATTAGTTAGACGGCATCTCGAAAAAATGGCGGGTGATACAATCGAAAACTGAGGTAACTCTATGCCGCCTGCAAAACGCAAATCCAAATCAAAGCCAAAGAAAACATCCAAACCCCGCCGCGCACAGACAGCCGGTGAGCTCGAGTTTTCGATCAAGCCCGGCACGAAAACCACCTTCACTATCGAAGCGGGCAAAGAGAAAGCCGGCGAAGTGCCGGTGCGTATCCGTGTGGAGGGAGAGAAAACCCGCCGCCTGGTGAAGCAGGCTCAGGCGCGGAAGGAAGCGTCCGTCTGGAGGCAGCGTTTCAGCCGTCTGGCAGATGTCAAAATGGAATCGCTCGCCAAGTGGTTATTCGGCGGCGCCATTGTGTTGTATCTCGCCACGCGCCTGATTGGGCTGAATATCTACCCCATCTATTTTTTCACCGACGAAGCGTTTCAAACCCAAGCCATGGATGAACTCATCCGCATGAATTACCGCGATGTGGATGGAGCCTTCCTGCCTGCCTATTTCGGCAACGGCATGGGCTTCACGGTGTATTTGCAGTGGCTTCCGCTGTTGCTCTTTGGCAAGTCGGCGGTGTTGACGCGCGCCGTCTCCACGGTCGTGACGGTGATCGCGGCGCTGGCTGTGGGGGTTATTCTGCGCGATATTGCGCGCGCCAAATATTGGTGGGCGGGGGTGATCTTCCTTTCGTTCACGCCTTCATGGTTTTTGCACTCGCGCACGGCATTCGAAACGGGTGTGTTCGTGGCGTTCTATGCCGCCGCGTTTTGTTGTTATCTGTTGTACCGTTATCGTTCTCCGCATTATTTATATTGGACCGCCCTGTTCGGCGCGCTGGCATTCTATTCCTATAACCCCGCGCAGTTGATGGTGCCGGTGACGGCGGCGCTCCTGCTCGTTTCAGACTGGCGCTATCACTGGGAACAGCGCAACACCGTGTGGAAGGGCGGTCTCCTGCTGGCGTTTTTAGCGATTCCCTACATCCGTTACCGCATCGGGCATCCCAATTCGCCGGGCGATCTGCTTCACTTGCTGGGTTCGTATCTCGTCAGCGATATGCCGCTGATCGATAAGGTAAAGTTGTACATTTCGGAATATTTCTTTGGGTTGAGCGCGTACTATTGGTTCATCCCCAACGACCGCGACCAGATCCGTCACATCATGAAGGATTACGGTCACATCATGCTCGCCACGCTTCCATTCTTTATTCTGGGGCTGGTGCAGATTCTGCGAAACCTGCGCGACTCGGCGAACCGCGCGCTTCTGCTCATCATGTTGGTGTCTCCTATCGGCGGCGCCATGGTGCAGATCGGCATCACGCGCAGTCTGGTGTTCGTTGTGCCCGCCGCGATCCTGACCACGCTGGGGCTTGAACTCGTGTTACGCTGGATCGAAAACCCTGCGGAGGCGTTGAAGGATACGCAACCCGCTTCTCCTCCGACAGTGAAACGGGTTGCCTTTTTCCTCGGCATTTTCATCGCTTGTATGTTTCTCATCAGCGTCTTCGAGAAAAGTATCGACCGACTCTTTGTCGTCACACTGGTTGGGCTTCTGGGCGCGCACAGCCTGGGGCTTTTCTCGCTCCTCAAACGCTGGGCGCAAGGCTGGCTTCCAATCTGGAGGGTATCCTCCACAGCGATCGCGCTTCTCGTATTTGTCTCATTGGCGGGCGCGAACATCTACGTTCTTGGTGACGCGTTGAAGAACGGGCCCTTCTGGTGGAAGGACTACGCGGAACTTCAATACGGCTCATTCCAAATCTACGATATCGTCGAAAAGTATCATCAAGAACACCCGCAAGACCGTATCATCTTCACCTCCAGTTGGGCGAACGGCGCGGATATTTTGAACCGCTTTTTCATTGGGAATCAAGGGTGGCTCGACGGCGGCAGTATCGAAGGCTACATCCAGCGCAAATTCCCTGTGGATGAGAATACCGTATTCATCATGGTGCCGTTGGAATATTCGATAGCGACCGGCAGTGAAAAACTCACCGACATTCGCCTCGAAAAAACCGTCTCGTACCCCGACGGTTCGCCAGCCTTTTACTTTGTGCGCCTGCGCTACGTGGATAACATCGACGAGATCTTCGCGGCAGAGCGGGCGGTGCGCGCCGTGTTGCAAGAATCGACGGTAAACCTCGATGGGCAGGATGTGGGCATCCGCTTTTCGTATCTGGATGCTGTGAGTCAATCTGAAACCATCCCCCTGATCTTCGACGGCGACGAGTACACTTATATCAAAACGCTGGAGGATAACCCGTTCGTCATTGAGTTGACGTTCCCCGCGCCCATCACATTGAACGGCTTTTCGCTCATAATTGGCTCGGCAAATATCCGGGTGACCCTGACCGCGTCTGGCGCGCCCGGCGCAGAGCCGGTGACATATACCTTCGAAGGGAAGGGGTCTGAAAATGAACCGGTGCTTTCCTTCGACCTTTCACAACCGGTTACCGCGCAAGTCTTGCATTTCGAGGTGCTCGACCCGTTCTCGCCGCCCCCGGCGCAGATCCACATCTGGGAATTAACCCTGCGGTGATTCACCGCCGAGCCTGAAAAACGAACCGGGATGGAGAATTCACTCCATCCCGGTTTCATTTTGAAACTGAGGTACGGGTCAACGCTAACCGGGCTCCCAAGCGCAATACAATCCGCTGACGATCTCGAACTCTATTTCCCAACTCTCCGCCGCAGATGCAACTTCATCCAGCGTGTTCCCCGGTATGAAGGTGGGAAAACCATCGCCATCAAACAATACATCCGCGCCTGAAATTTGCCCTTCGGGGCAAACGAGCGGTTCTGGCGAAGTGGCTTCCTGCGAGGCGCCCCTGTGAGGGATGGTCACGTAAAACATCTGCCCGGCGAGGTAGATAATGGCGGTTTGTCCGGCGAACTGCGTCAGCCCGCCTTGGGCATTGCACACGATATATTGTTTATCCGTTGTCACCCAACAGAACAGATCGTACAGATCGGAGCCAACATAGATCGAAGCCCCTTTTACATCCCTGGTACGATGCCCAGCCGCGGAAAAAATGTATACGATCCCCTTGCCGTACACATAGGCGCTTTCTTCGTAGGTGATCCAATCGGCGGCTTGGGCGCGGGTAGTCCGCAGACCCAAGAGCGAGGCAGTTACCACGAACGCCATCAAAAATAATAACAACCTTTTCATACCTGTTTCTCCTTTTTGCGATGAATTGGCTTTGAACTATCGCCTTCAAGACAAGTCAGGAGAGCGCTAGGTTACACGGGAAATCTTGCAATTGCCGTGCGCATAAGGCGGCGCGGGCGGGGCAGGCGGAAGGTCCGGGAAGAAGCGGCGGTCGTCACTTGCAGTCGTTCGGGAAAAGAGTCAGACGCTCATGATTTTGATTCGGGGCGAAGTAGCTTTCATCCGCCAACAGGGGGAGATCGGATTCAAAATACCGGTTCAACACGACGCGGAAGCTGTTCACCGGTGAGATGGTTGGATACAACGCCTCAGCCGATTCGGTGCCGGGCAAATAGTACGTGTTCAGGATTGGCATTCGCACGGCGGGGTCATTCGTCAGGTCGGGCGGGGGACCGTGGTCGCCCTGCACGATGATGACCGGCGGGATAGCCGAGTTGGCTTGAAGCGCGTCAATGACTTGCAAAATTTCGCGGTTGATATAAATGATCTGGTTGATATACGCGTCCGCAATCTCCTCGTGCGAGGCGGTATTCACGTTGATCTCCAGCCATTCGCCATCTGCGCCGAACGAGAACGGCGGATGAGGGATGACGAAATGCGCGAAGACAAAGTATTTTCCCTCGCGCGAGGGAATCTCTTTCAGCGTTTGAAGCATCGAAAGGACGCGCAGTCTGCGGGCTTGGCTGTACGGCGTGGTCTTCGAGTTGAGGCGGTCGTAATCCGTCGCCACGCGGAGCAGGGTGGTGTCGAGGAAGAGCGTTTCAAACTCGGTCAGCGTGGTGAACGATTTGCCGTAATTAGGGTAGATGTTCGCGTCCGTCCATTCGGTCATGCTCCAGCCTGTTGGGAACGCCACGATGGAATATCCCCGCGCCTCGAACGCCGCGCGGACTGCGCCGTGTTTCAACAACGCGATCCGTTCGGCGTCGTCTTTCGCGCCGAGGGTATCGAGATACTCGTAATTTAACGAAGACGCCAGCGAGTACAACGTGTGGGCATAATTGCTCTGACTGCACTGCGCCACATAGAATCCGCGCTCTTGCAAGCCGTTGACGAACTCGCTGTTGTCGAATCTGTATTCGCGCTGAAGCACATCCTGCCGCCCGTAGCCGTCAAGGATGATGTAGTAGACATCGGGAGAGTTTGAATTGGCTGTGACAGCCGAAGAATTTTTCGACGGGCCGTTTGAGGCGAGTTGCCGAAGGAGGGCGGAAGAGATTGTGAACGACGGGTAAATCAGCAGAAAGATCGAAATCAAGTTCAGCGCATACGTGAACGATGACGGTTGCCTGACCTTTCGGAGAATCCAAAAAACGAGAAGCGCTCCGAGAACGCAGTTTACAGGGAAAAGAATTCTGTGGCGAAATAGCTCCAACCCGAAAACGCTCGCGCCCTCGAACGCCGAATAAACCTGCCCGTAGGAAAAAAATAAAAAGAGAAGCGATGCAGACGCAAGGGCGGCGCGATGCGAGTCGCGCAGGAGGCGGCGAAGAATCCAAAAGAGAATCCCCGCCAGCGCGAGAGAAAAGATCAGCGGACGCGTCATCTCGCCGACGAAGATCTGCCCGATGTTGTTGGCGGTCAATGAGACGACGGAAAACAGCGCGAACAGAATGGGGTACAGCAGATATTTTTTGAGCATGTCTCGCGCTATTTTACACGGGAACAGTGTACAATTTGCGCATGACAATTTTCAACACGCCCATCCTCAGCATTCTCTTCCATTACTTCGCCCGTTTTTGGATGCGCGTCGCCGGCTGGCGCGTGGACGGGAAATTGCCCGACCTGCCGAAGTTCGTTCTGATCGGCGCGCCTCATACCTCGAATTGGGACTTCGTGCTGTTCCTCGGCGTCATCTTCACCCTGCGGGCGAACGTCAAGTTCATGGGCAAAGCGGAATTGTTCCGCCCGCCGTACGGCTGGTTCTTCTATTTTTGCGGCGGCGTGCCGGTGGATCGGAAAAAGCCCGGCAGGCTGGTGGAGCAAATGGTGGAGGCGTGCGAGAAGTCGTCAAACTTCATCCTCACCATCGCGCCCGAAGGCACGCGCTATCAAGTGACCGAGTGGAAGCGCGGCTTTTATTACATCGCCAGAGGCGCGGGCATTCCCATCGTGATGGCGATCGTAGACGGCAAGCAGAAGGCGGTCCGCATTGGGCAGGTGTTTCATCCCACAGGCGACATGGATGCCGATATACAAGAGATCGTGGGTATCTTCAAGGGAGTTTCGGGAATCGATCCAAGAAGGAAATATATTACGTTGAAAAACTGAATTATTTTTTCGGCAGGAAATTCCCACCATTCAACACGCATCCATAATTACTTTCACGGCATTGCCCGCATGGACGTGAACGTCCGCGCTACACATACAAAGCCGACTGAAAGTCGGCTCTAATCCGCTTGAGCGGATTTCGTACGAATAGCCCGACGGTTAACCGTCGGGCGGGTGAGCCTGCGAAATATTTTCGATGAAATGAGAATTACTCTTTCAATAGAAAATCCCCGCCATCCAGCACGCCCTCCAAGATCACTTTCACCGCGTCTGATTCCAGCAATTCATCCAACTCAAACGATGTCAACTTCGCCTGTGTTGTCCGCACAGAGGGTTCGAGAAAATCGCCGAACGGCAATGATGTTCTGAACAATTGATAATATAAAAATCGCCGCGCGTTGCGTTTGAACTCGGCGGGGACTTCGATCTTTTCCGCTTCCAAAAATTCTTCCATCTTTCTTCTTACTTCGTCCGCCGTCTGCGGAAAGAACACGGTGGGATATTGCGTGAACCTCGCCTTGCCCGCGCACAACACCGCCGCGCCCATGATGGACGCTTCGAGTCCGATCGTCGAGTTGTAGACCATCACGAACTTGGATCTCTGGATCAACTCGTATGAACTCAACGTCTCGCGCGGACCGACGAACACCACGTTCGGTTCACTGCGGACCTTGCGGCTGTCTACCCACCCTTCGACCGTCTCGCGGCTGGACTTTCGCACGCGCAACTCATCGGGGTGCGCGCGGATGACAAACAGTGTGTCGCGATATTCTTTGATGACTTCTAAAGTCATATCCAGCCAATCGAACATATCTTCAAAGACCGTGTTCGCGTGCGGCTGACTCGTATCGAAGATGACATTCGTAAACACAGGGACAATCTGTTTGAACTGCGCGGCTTTTTGCAGAAACGACTCGTCGAGTCCTTTCATGTTTGCCCAGAATTTGATTCCCGCCATCGTGAAGTCGCCTTGAAAACGCTTGGCGAGATACGCGTCTAATTTTTCGTTTTGTGCCTCGTTCAATTCAAACTCATCAGGGATGTGGATCGGATACGCCGTCGCTTCGCCGTCCGTGAAAAACGCGGAGGCGGGTTGAAGTCCCACCTCATGCGTGATGACGCGGATGCCGCGCTGTTGCGCCACATAACGCGCCGTCGCTTCGGGGAAGAACTGTCCGTTGAACACGATCACCGCGCGCGGATTCGTTTCATCCAGAAATTTCGAGAACTTCTGCGCCACATTCCACGCGGACAAAATATATTCACGCAAAAGATAGCGCGTGTTCTCGTCGTCATTTAAATGATGAATACGAAGAATCCAGCGCAAGCCGGGCAGGCACAACGCGCCGAGGGGAAAGTTTTGAAATTGGAAAGCCTGCCCTGAGCTGTGTCGAAGGGTAGAAAGTTCAGGGACAGAGAGTTGCGAGATACGAGTTACGAGTTGCGGATCGCGCTCGAAGTCAAACCAATTTACGCGAGATGTAGTGGCGACTTCAGTTGCCAAACGACTAAAGTCGTTACTACGCACCCCGGCATACAACGTCCGTGATTGCGCCACACACGTCTTGCACGGCATCGCTTTGTGTGGATCATCCCGATTCGTCCCCAACACACATTTGCTCATCCCAGAATTACACGCAAAATACGCGACCGGGATTCCCTTCAACCGCAATGCCCACGATGCGAGCAGGTGAAATCCGCTGTTCCACGAGAGATCGTCAATGCCGGTGGATGCTTTGAAGAAGACGATGGGCTGTCCCTGCGCGGGAGGCGAGTTACGAGTTACAAGTTTCGCTACGCGCGCGATCTTGAAGTTGTTGAGCCGGCGGACGAGTCCGCGCTTGAGGCGTTGGGTGAAAAATTCGTTCATCTCTCGCCATATGCCCGCACGGGGATGAATACCCGTGCTATTCGTACCCAGCCGCCTAAAGGCGACTCTTGAACCGCAGTCCGCTTTAGCGGACTTTGTAAATTAGCACGGCGGTTTAACGCCGTGCGGGTAAAACCATCACGAGATATTATCAATTTACCAATCATTCGTCTTCTCATACCCCAGCCTCACCACCAAATCTCCCGCCACTTCTTTAAACAACGTCTTGTGTTCCGCAGTGAAAAATTCGCGCCAGCCGCCGGTCTTGCCTGAGCGGAAGGTATGACTCTTCCTCGGCTGGATCGCCTCCACCAAAATGGAGATCGCTTTCTCGCGCGGCGTCGGGATTCGGTAGCCGGTCTTTTCCACTTCATCGAGCATAGCGTTCAACGTGGCATCCCGATTATTTACAAGGTCCTCAAAGCGGAGGCACATCACGCCGGGCGTTGCAAGCCATTCAAACACGCCTTCGTATCTCTGCTTCACGCTGACCATTTTGAGTCCATCGCGGTCAATGCCCGTGATGGCAACTTTGAGTCGCTCGCCGAAATCGGGGAGCGAATTGTAGAAGTCGTGCATCCCATGCTCTTCGTGCATGTCGGTGGCAAAAAACACTTGCGAGACGAGCATGTCGCGCGGGTCGCGATAGATGAAATAGTTGACTCGATTCGACTGGCACAAAAACTCGACGTTTTCTTTTGTCGCTTCCAAATACCCCCAGCCGATCACCCCGCGCGGCAAATTCTCTAATTCTCCCAATATCTCATCTTTCGTCTTTCTTCTCCCCTCTTTCGTGATCGTGCGGATCGGCTCCGCTTCCACGTATTGATACGGCATGATTCTTGTAAAGCCGTTCAAAATTTGCAACAGCAGGTGCGATCCGCTCTTGGGCTTGGAGTTGCCGAAGATCGGCGGCGCGTCGCCGAACGAAAACCGCTTCCATCGCAGGATGGATTGGGCGGTCTTGCCGGCAGGACGGAGGAGACGGCGAATGTTCTGAATCACTGTCATCACGATACGCAATACGTAATACGCAGTACGCAGAAAATATTTCGTATTGCGTACTGCGTACAAGCAAATTTACTCGTTCACAACCCTTCGTAATTTCTTCATCGAACCTTTTTCGGAGTCATACACTTTTTTCACACCGTCGCCGAGCGAGGCTTCCGTGGTGCGGATGTATTTCACGAGTCTCTCGAAGCCCGCAGGTTCAACGGACGCGGCTTGATCCGAGCCCCACATGGCGCGGTCGAGGGTGAGATGACGCTCCACCATGCACGCGCCGAACGCGACGGCGATGGCGGTCGGGATGAGTCCCACTTCGTGACCGGAATATCCGATGGGAATATTCGGATATTTTGCGCGGAGCGTTTCGATCATCTTCAAGTTCAACTCCTCCGGTTCGCACGGATACGTGCTGGTGCAGTGCATCATCAGCAGGTCTTTTTCGCCGGCGGTCTCGATTCCCTTTTGGATCTGCTCCATCGTGGACATGCCCGACGACAAGATCAGAGGCTTGCCGGTCGCTCGCGCTTTGCGAATCAGGTTGAAGTCGGTGAGCGAAGCGGAGGGGACTTTGTACGCCGGCGTGTCAAACTTCTGCATAAAATCCACCGAGGGCTCATCCCAAACCGAGACCATCCAATCAATTTTCTTTTCGCGGCAATAGCGGTCAATCTCGGCGTATTGCTTTTCATCGAACTCGACCTTGTAACGATAGTCGAGATAGGTGATGTAGCCCCACGGCGTCTCGCGCATTTGATTTTTTTGTTCGGGCGGCGTCGCCACATCGGGCGCGCGTTTCTGAAATTTCACCGCGTCCGCGCCGGCGTGGACAGCCGCGTCTATCATCTTCTTCGCAATGTCGAGGTCGCCGTTGTGATTGATGCCGATCTCGGCGATGATGTAGGCGCGATGAGCGTCGCCTACCGCGCGGTTTCCAATTTTGATTTCACGTGTCATTTTTTCTCCAAGTTTATTTGATCTCTTGTAAAAGTCGTTTTCGCCACAGAGATCACAGAGAAAAAGAGAATTTCTCAGAGGTCTCTGTGGACTCTGTGGCTGAGCAAGGTATGCTTAAGCAAGAGATCTATTGTGGCGGCGCGAGGTCCGTCACTTCGATAAAGTCGAACGGAACATTCCAGCGGGAATAATAATGCAAATCGGGAAGAAGCGCGTATTCCGTTTTGAAATACCGGTTCAACACGACGCGGAACGAATTGACCGGCGAGATCGAGGGATACAGCGACGCGTAATCGCCATCGGGGAAATAATAGGCGTTGAGGATCCCGAATCGCTCCGACGGGATGGTCTGCTCCAGCGACCCCCAATGGAGGTACGCGCCCGGTCCGTGATCGCCTTGAATGATGATGATCGGCGGCGTATCCGATTGAGCAAGGATCGCGTCAATCGCTTGCAGCGCGAGCGTGTTGATGTATTGGATCTGCCTGCGATAGCCGCCGATGTATCCGCCGCGCGAATGTTCCGAGATGTAATAGTTCGCGTCGAACAAGGTGAACGGCTCGTCGTGATGGACCACACTGCCGTCTTTGTCGAACACGAACGGCGGATGCGGCGCGATGATGTGAGCGTAGACGAAATACTCGCCGTCGAGCGACGGGGCTTTCTCCAAGTCGGCGAACGTGGAAAGGATGCGCTGACGATGAGTCTCGTAGGGCATCTCGACCAACGCGCGCTGAAACGCGGGGATATGGTTCAGCGTCCGCGCCATGCTATGGTCAATGACGATGCTCTCGAAAGCGGTGACCGGCTGTGTCAGCGGCGAACTTGTGTCTTCGTAATATACATCCGCAGTTGGGATGGTCGCTTTGTATTCATTCTCAAACGAGACCGTTTTATATCCGTTTTGCGCCAGCACATTTCGCACTTCGCTGTAGTTGAGAATCTCGATCAGGTCGGCGCGGTTATCCGGTGTGTTGCCATTCACCTTCAAGTCTTGCAGGTAGTTCATGTTGAACGACGAACTCAACGACAGCATCGTTTGAATGTAATTGCTTGACGATTCATCCGCTACGTAAAAGCCTCGCTCGCGCAACCCATTGATAAATTCCGAGTTGTCGAACTCGTAGAACTTTTGCAGAATATCCTGCCTGCCGTAGCCGTCGAGGATGATGTAGTAAATGTCCGGGCGCGGCGCGGCGGATTCGACCTCCGCCACCATGACAGAACGCGCGGAAGGATTGTACGAAATCTCGTTCTCGCGCACGTGCTTCGCCACCTGAACTCCCGTGTTCACCAACAAGAGAACGCTCAACAAGTTGAAATACAAATTGACGTTGACGAGATTCTTCACACGCTTTTGCAACAGCCACATCCAAACGGATATGATCAATACGGCGGCGAGAAAAACGGCGAAATCAGAACGCACGGGACCCAATGCAAATGTTTTGCCCACCCAATCGGTCACGTCACCGAAGAGGAAGAAGATAAAGATGAAGGGCGCGGCGATCAACGCGGACTTCAACGCATCACGAAAAAAAATATACGCCGCGCCGAAGACCAACGACGCGAACGTCAGCGACGCCAGCAAAGCGCGAACCGTATCCGCAAAACTCAATTCGTCGAAGTTGAGCAAATACAATTGCAAGATCGGTTGAACGGCGAGCAGGAACGGAGCGAACAATCCGCGCTCGAAAACCGCAAAAAGTTTTTTCACGCCCGCGCCTTCAAGATCAGGTCGCACAACTCACGCACCGCGCCATGACCGCCCGCCTTCGTCAACACATGATCGGCGGCGCGAAGAACTTCGGGATATGCGTCCGCGACGGCGACCGCCCAGCCCGCGATCTCAAAACACGGGAGGTCGTTCCAATCGTTGCCGACGAAGACGGCTTCCTCCGCCTTGATATTTTTTTCAGCCAGGATGTCTCGCATCGCCCGCCCTTTGTCCTGCAATCCCACCCCGTGCACAGCATCCACCCCCATCTTTTTCGCGCGCGCCGAGACGACCGAGTTGACCTCCGACGAGAGGATCATCACGTCAATGCCGATCTCGCGCATCTGTTTGACCCTCATGCTGTCTGCCCGCGAAGCGACGACCGTTTCATGCCCATCCTGATCCGTCCACACGCGGTTGTCGGTGATGACGCCGTCGAAGTCGCAGAGGACTAATTTGATGGTGGAGGGCATCGGTCGGCGGGTTTTGCCCGGCGTAACCATGTCCAACTCGCCCGTCGAAACGAGATGTTCGTAACGCGCCCAGTCCTGCAAGTTGTCAATGTCAACCGTGTAACGCGAATCGATGATGATGGGATAGATCACGCCGCCGCTCATCGAGCCGCCTTTGGTGATCGTCTCCGCGCGGATCGCGTCAATGTGACCGGTCTGCCAATAGATGGGCGGAAGAATCTGCCTCGGCGCGTTGTATGGCTCAGTGATGCCCGGCACATCGAGCAAATTTTTCATCGGACCGTTTTCGCCGGAGATGCGCCACATCTTATGCGGGTTTTGCCCGGCGGACACAACTCCGCGCACACTGTCCGCGTCTTTGTGATCCAGCAAAACTTGAATCGCGTCGTCCACCAACCCGCGCGGGCGGATGGACGAAGTGGGGCGAAGTTGAACGACAATTTCAGGATGATAGTTTTCGTGTTCAGCCAGCCATCCCAGCGCGTGCTCGAACACCGGCAGATCGGTCGTGTTGTCTTCGGCAAATTTTGCCGGGCGCAGGAAGGGAGTCTCCGCGCCGAACTCGCGCGCCACCGACGCGATCTCTTCATCGTCCGTTGAAACGATGACGCGCGTGACGAGTTGCGATTGTTTCGCCGCGGCGATGCTCCACGCAATGAGCGGATAGCCCGCAAAGTTGCGGATGTTCTTACGCGGGATTCCTTTTGAGCCTCCGCGAGCGGGGATGAGGGCGAGCGTATGGGTCATGGGGTATGTGAAGGGGAAAACAGGTACACAGGGAAACAAGTAGACACGTAGACAAGTAAACAAGTAAACACGGAGACACGTGTATACGTGTATACCTGTCTACCTGTATACGTGTTTACTCTATTCACCACGCCGTCCATCCGCCATCCACGACGACATTGTTGCCGGTCATGTACGACGAAGCATCCGAGGCGAGGAAGAGCAACGCGCCGTTCATTTCATCTTTCTTCGCCATTCTTCCCATGATCGTTTTGGCGGAATAATTCTTCTCGAAATATTCTTCGTGGTCGTTGTAGATTCCGCCCGGCGTGAGCGCGTTGACGCGGAGTTCTGTCCCCGCATAATACGCGGCGAGATATTTGGTGAAGCCCAGCACGCCGGCTTTGGTCACCGTATAGTAAACGGGTTTATACGCCACGCGCTGACCGTCTTTGATGTAAATGCGTTGGTCGGGTCCGTTAAGTCCGTACGTGGAGCAGATGTTGATGACGCTTCCTTTTTTGCCTTGCGCGAGCATCGGCTTGACGCAGGCTTGAGTCATCAGGAACATGCCGGTCAAATTGACGTTAAGCGCGGCGGTCCAATCGGCGAGCGGATAATCCTCGAACGAGCCGGGCGTGACGCCTTTTTTCATCGCGTCCGCGTCGAACTTTGGGTCGAGCGCGGCGCTGTTGACGAGGATGTCGAGCCGCCCGAAGGTGGATAACACTTTTTCAACGGCGGCGTTCACCGAGTCGGGCTGGGTGATGTTTGCCGAGAGGGCTAGGGAGTTGAATCCGTTCTGAGAGAGCGAATCAGCCGTCCCTGCGGAGGAAGCGGCGTTCAAATCCAGCACAGCGACTTTCGCGCCAGCCTCCGCCAGCGTGCGGCAAAATTCCCTGCCGAGCAATCCCGCGCCGCCGGTAACGAGGGCGACGCGCCCGTCGAGTTTGAATTTATCTTGAATGGTCATGATGTGCCTGATCTCGCAAAATAAATTTGCGTTACGGTTGATGTGTGTAGATCGAATCGCCTTGCGATTTGTGCGCGAGGTTCAAACCTTTGGTTAGCGCGTCCACTTCGCCGGCGATGTTCGCGCCGTCGTCGAAGATGACAAGCACGGCGCGTCCCGCGTTGACCTCAGCCTGCATCCGCGCGACGCCGTCTTCAAACCCCGGAATGGATTCGGCGCGCGCGGAGTCGTAGCCGCTGGGCAGAACCAACGCGCCACGCCCGGTGTATAGATAGACCGCGCCGGGTTCGTTGGTGAAGATGGCGACATCGCCGGGCAGTTCGCGCAAAAATGCCATGGCCTCTGAATCGTACCATTGGAAAGACGCGAAGCCCAATCCGCTTTTCGACCACGTGTTGACCGTGTGAACCTGTTTGGCAAATGAAAAGCCGAGCGCCGCAACTGCGACGAGCGCCGCAAACTTAAAGTTTCTTTTGCGAAGCCAGAAGAAAGCGCATACCAGCAGGATAAATAAACAAACGAAGACCGGCGATACGATCCTCAATTTGAATTTTGTCGCGGCATCGAAAAGGGTCATGGATGCGACGGTGGAGGCGAAGTAGGCAAGCAGGAACAGCCCGGTGATTAGCGGGATGATAGACCCGCTTCCCTCTCTCAGGGACGGTTGCTTCTGCTTTGTGAAAAATTTCCACGCTTCGAGCGCGGTCCATGCCAGCGTGCCGCCGAGGATGATGATCGTAATCGCCTCGAACACGCCCGGCGTTTTTGCCAGCGCTTTGAACCACCCCGCCACGGGGATGAAAAAATCGGCAAAAACGCGCAAGCCAATGTCAATGTTTTCTTGAGTCAACGGGTGCCATGCCAGCGAACGATTGGTGGCATTGCCGGCAACCCAATGATTACGCAACGCCCAAGCCGCCGCCAGAGGGATGAAGCCCTCCAGAAACAGGATCATGCCGCCCAGGCGTTTCCTCCAATTGGTATGAAGGACGATCAATGCGATGAGGAACGCGGCGACTAGCGCCAGCCCGGAATAGCGTGTGAGATACGCCAGCCCGGCGAAAACGCCGCAGGAGATCAGCCAAGCCGAACTTTCGTTCCGCCGTCGCCAGCGTTTGAGACGTCCTTCGACCTCGCTCGTTTTTTCGCCCGCGTAATACAGTAGGCTTTCAAAAGACAAGTCGAACATCCATAGCGATACGAGCGAGAAGAAGATGAACAGCGGCTCGCTCATTGCCACGGCGTGAGTCTGAAGCATTTCTCCGTTCAACACAAATAACCCGGCGGCGATCAGCCCCGCCGTGAGCGAAGGCGTGGCGCGCCAGACGAGTATGCCGACCAGCCCGGCGTTCAACCCGAACAACAGCGCGTTGAGGAACCGCGCGCCGCGCAGTGGGTCGAGACCGAACAGACCGAAGAACGCCAGCGCGGAGGAAAAGCCCGGTGGGAAGTGTGTAACATATCCATTCGTTGCCAGCCACGCTTCGCGATAGCCGTCTCCCGCGAGCAAACTCCGCGCGCCCGCAATGTACGCGATGGAATCATCGGATAAGCCAAGCCCTTCGGGGGTGGCTCGAAGCACGAGAAAGGTCCCGGCTACGACGATCAAAAACAGGCTGAAAAAAGAAACGAGGCGGAGTGAGTCGCGGGGAGGCATACAAAAAATGCGCAATACGGAAACGCAGTAGGGGCGGGGTTAATCCCGCCCCTACATCAACGATCAATTGCGATTCAAATATCCCTGATCTTCGAGATACTTGATGATAATGCGGGCATTATCTTCAGGCGTTGCGCCGAAACCCTGAAGCGCGATCTCGGGTTTGATCGGCGGCTCATAGGGATCGTCCACGCCGGTGAAGCCCATCGGCTTGCCGTCTGCCACTGCCTGGCGCGCCTTGGCATACAAGCCTTTCACGTCGCGTTCTTCGCAGACTTCCACGGGAGTATCCATGAAGATTTCGATAAAGTTCTCGCCCACCATCTTGCGGGCTTCTTCGCGCGTGGCGCGGTAGGGACTGATGGCGGCGCAAATGACAATGCCTCCCGCATGCACGATCTCGCCCGCCACAAAGCCGATGCGCAGGATGTTGGTATCGCGGTCTTCCTTGCTAAAACCGAGTCCTTTGCTCAGGTGTGTGCGCACCACATCGCCGTCGAGGATGGCGGTTTCGCGCCCGCGTTCGAGGAGCAGGGAGGTGAGCACGGCGGTGGTGGCAGATTTGCCGGAGCCGCTCAAGCCGGTGAACCAGATTCCAAATCCCTGCTTATGGCGCGGCGGATAGGTTTCGCGCAAAATCTCGGCAGTCTCAGGGCGGGTGAACCAGCCCGGCAGTAATTTGCCCTTCGCAAGATATTCTTCGCGCACTTGTGTGCCGGAGATGTTGGCGGTCTTTGCGCCTTTGGGAACATCCTTCTCTTCCACGTAGCGGTCTTCATCGGGCAGATAGACCAGCATTTCGAACGGGACCATCTTGACGCCTAACTCGGATTCGTACTTCTTCATGTTCTCCTGCGCGTCATACGGACCGTAAAACGGCTTGCCTGTGGAATCATTTCCCGGGCCCGCGTGATCGCGCCCGACAACGAAGTGATTCGCGCCATGATTGCGGCGGATGATGGCATGGAGCAGAACTTCCTTCGGTCCCGCCATGCGCATGGCTAACGGCAACAAACTGAGCATGGTGCTGTTCTTGTCGTAGTGATTATCCACCAGCGCTTTGTACGTGCGGGTGCGCGAGTAGTGATCCACGTCGCCGGGCTTGGTCATGCCGACGGTGGGGTGAATCAACAGCGAGCCGTTGACTTGAGCCGCCGCGCGTTTGGTCAACTCTTCGTGGATGCGGTGTAGAGGGTTGCGGGTCTGGAACGCGACCACGTTATCGTGCCCCATCGCTTCGAGCCGTTCGCGCACCTGCGCGGGGGTGAGGCGCAGGTCTACAAAATCATAATATTTGGGAAGGTTGACAACCTTCATGGGGCCGGAGATACAGACCTTGTTCCAGCGTCCCATTTCGGAGACCATCGGATGTTTGGTATCGGTGGAACCGTAGGCGAGCGCGGCTTCGGTCTGCGGGTCCCAGTGAAAGACTTCATCAAGCGTCATCACGGCGATCAGATCGAAATTGGCGTTGCGAAGCGCCAAGTCCTCGCCGACGGTGGGTAATTCCTTGGGGTCAGCCGTCAATGTGATGGGGAGGGGCCACAAGGTTCCATCGGCAAGACGCATCTCTTTGAGCACGCGGTCATAGTCCGCTTTGCCCATGAAGGTGGTGAGCGGCGAAAATCCGCCGGTGGCGATCAATTCGAGATCGCAAAGATTCCGCGTGGTGATCTTGATGGAAGGCAGTTTTGCGGCGCGGGCGAGAAGGTCCTCGCGCTCTTTGCCCTCGACAACAAGGTTCACCAGTTTTCCCCCATATGGGGCGATCAGTTTGGCTTTCGACATAGTTACTCCTTGATTTACACAGATTGCTCTGTTGGTTTTGCGATGCGAGGCGCAATTATAACCTAAAATTCACCCACTGAATTTTGAAATGGTTACAATCTATAATGAAATAGCACGACCCGTAGATGACGATTCTTTGACCGCCATCGCCAGCTTCATCACGCGGATGCCCTCCTCCAGCGGACACGACGACTCCACCTCGCCGCGCGCGACGGCGATGAAATGTCTCATCTCGTCCATGAACATGGCGTTGCGTTCAAACGCAGGGGAGGGCTGGTACACGTCCCAAGCGCCCTCACCCCTAGCCCCTCTCCCAGCGGGAGAGGGGGATTCTGCGCGATAGATCTGCGTCGCGCCGTCTGCGAGATTCCACTGCAGCGAGCCTTTTGTGCCGATCACTTCAAAATAGTGCGCGGGCGGTTGTTGGTTGTAATCGAGATGAATGCTCCCCAACGCGCCGTTCTCAAAACGCAGACCGATCTTCGCCGTGTCTTCCACGTCCACTTCCAAGTCGCTCAACTTCGCGGTGAATCCCCAAACGGATTCGACCTTGCCTACCAACCACGGAAGATAATCGAGCGAGTGACATTGGGTTAGCACAACTCCCCCACCCATATCCGCGCGCGCGGCGTAGCCTTGACGATAATCCTCCCACGGATGCCACGCGGGAAGATACTCGCCGAAATGCACATGCGCCGAGATCACGCGTCCGATCTCGCCAGCGGAGATCAACTGTTTTGCTTTCACCAACCCAGGATGAAAACGGAATTGGAACCCGACGACGACTCTTCCGCCGCCCCTTTTGAGCGCGGACTCAAGATCGTCAATGCGATCCATCGAATGCGAGAGCGGTTTTTCCAGCAAGAGCGAGCATCCCGCTTCCGCGGCGGGGATGGCAACATCAAGATGAAGCGATGTGGGATTCGACACGATCACCGCGTCGGGTTTGTGTTTTTCGAGCGCGAGGTGCAAATCGGTTTCCTGAGGAAACCCAGCGAGGTCTTCCTCGGGCATGGTCGCTTTGCGCGTGCGAAATAGGACAATATCCTTTTCGCCCAACGCGATCAAATTCCGCATGTGGCGGCGACCGATGGAACCGAGACCTGCAATTAAGAATTTGGTAGATTGGGACATGGGAGGTTGGTAAGTTGGTAGGGTTTACTCGGAAGGTAGATCAGACAAGGTGTATGTTGGCGCATCTTCTTTTACGGCACGCTCTCCATATTCCTGTCTTCCTTGTTGCTGTCCGCGAACATATCGGATATAGCCATTTAAAGATCGTAATGCCGAATGACACAATTCTCTTTGTTGATCAATTTCATCTCGCGTGTATTTCAGATCATCACAGGCAATTAAGCCGCTCAACACTTCCATGGTCGAACCTCGGGCAATATAGTAAAAACGAAGGCTGTCGAGAAAATGATACCGCCCGTATCCTTCAGCGATATTCAAAACAATACTTGCAGAAGCGCGGCGTAGTTGATCGGCAAGATTATATTTCTCCTCGGATGGCAACAGTGACGCTACGCGATATGCCTCCTGGAATACTTTTCTACCCAATTGATAACATTCCAAATCCTCAAAGCCACGCATCTCCTTCTCAGACATTGTAACCTCCTTACCTAATCCACCAATTTTCCAATTCCCAATCTCCCAATTCCCAATTTACCAATCTCCCAAATCCTCATACTTCCACTTCACCAACATCTCGCCCGCGGATTCCTTGAACACGGATTTATCCTTCGCGGAAAATAATTTCTGCCAGTTGCCCGCCTGTCCCTTTGGGAGAAAGGACGCGATTCCCTCATCCCGTTTTGCCTGCCATTCCTCGTCAGGGTTGGACGCCATCTCGGCTTGAATCTTCTTCTCCAGCGATTTGTTGACCGACTTCACGCCGAGAAATTTCCATAAGCGGGACATTTCCTTGAACGGGTTATCTAGCAAATCTTCATATCGCAAACTGAAATAATTTTTGCCGTAGAGTCTTCGCGCTTCGTCGTCGGTCTCTTGCAGGTTGGTCACCCATCCCTTCGCCACGCGGCGGATGAACGACTCGGTGAAGATCGAACGGCGACCGTCGCTGAAGGAAACCGAATCAGACCGAAGGTCCGAAATGATGCGTTTGTCTTCCGCCGATAAAAATTTGGAGTCCTCCACAAAATTCCGAAAGCGTTCCGAGATCAGCACGTCGCGTCCATCGCGGACGATGTAAACGAGTTTGGCGTCGGGATAGATCGCGTGCATGTCGCGCACAACTTGACCATGAATCGTGGATGAGGGACTCTTATCGCCGACGATGCGCTTCCCCTCGCGCGCCGCGTCGCGTTCCATGATGAAGTCCGCCGTGGCGCGGAGGACGAGCGGAGAGAGGTCGCGCCCTTGATTCCAGCGATTGGATTTTCGTGTGAGCCACTCTTCCATTTCAGGCGAATCGACCATTGCTTTCAACAACGGCCTGCGCGTGAAGAAGTGCGCCTGATAGTTGCAATGCACTTCGGGATGCAAACGCGCGAGCCGCATGAGGAGAGTTGTGCCAGAGCGCGCATGACCAAGGATGAAAAATTTTTCGCGCGGGAAGAATTGTCTGGCTTCGTCCACTTCCTCGCGCGTGATGGCAGGGATAGGATTGCGGCTTTTCTTTTTCGGTTCGCCTTTGAGGAGGATACGGGCGGCGGATTTGAAACGAGAGAAAAATCCCATTAGGACACCTGCCGTTTCCTAATTTTGTAAATAAGTAAAAATATTTTTGAAACAAACAGAGAAATCACGTCTATCAAAATTACAAGTGAAAACAAGCCAAATACGAACAACACTAGAAAAGTAGCAATGAGGGAATCTTTTGCTACGAAGAACAGAACTACAAGCAGTCCAAGGGCTGTCATTGACGCAAGCAATAGTTTGATTCGGTGTTTATCCCAAAACAGGAGTGTCATTCTAACCCAATCAATACTTACATGAACGTGTTTATCATATTTTACTTTTTCAACATATACCAATTCAGAAAACTTGCTTGGCTTGAAATAGACGGGACGTTGATAAAACAATGGTGGGAGCTGATATTCATTACCACATGTCTCACATACCCATAAGATCGGCTGGTTAGTAAGGTCTATTTCTTCGCGCTCCATTCCTTCACCGCATTTTTCACACCAAGCATACAAGGTTGGATGAGAGCAATGAGAACAAACTATGCAAATGGGTTCGTCAAGATTCAGATTATTGGCTGGCACTCCACCCATCCCGCCACAGTTATTACAGCGCCATTCCATTGACCATTCGCTTGATTCGATTGTTTCCATAACTTATCTCTTCCAATTCAACATCATCACCCCTCGAACTTCCTCACCCCGCTGACATCGGCGAACAACGCCAGCTCGCGGATGGACTTCTTTTTCACGGGATGCACAAGATCGGAGGCGATGTCCATCAGCGGGACGAGGACGAAGGCGCGTTCGTGCATGTGCGGATGCGGAATCGTCAATGCGGGCGAATACAGCACAAGATCGTCGTACAACAAAATGTCAATATCGATCAGGCGCGGACCGTTGGGGAACGATTCTTTCCGCCCCAGCGCGACTTCCAAGCGCTTGAGATGTTTGATCAATTGCTCGGGCTTGAGATACGTCTCGACGCGCACAACTTGGTTGAGAAATTTTTCCTGATCTTCATAACCCCACGGATCGGTCTCGTACACCGACGATCTTGCTTTCACTTCCATTTGCGGGGCAAGCGAAGCGATCGCCTCTTTTAAATTCGCGGCGCGGTTGCCGATGTTCGAGCCAAGCGCGAGATATACAACATGTTCTTCCATAATTTACCTTTGATACTTTTCTTTTGTACACGGATTTCACGGACAAATACACTTACGATCATGTCACCCTCCCGAAGGACATCGGGACGATGTGAGCGCTAGCGAAGGGTCTCTTATGTCGTGGTAGAGATGCTTCGCTCCGCTCAGCATGACATTGGGTAGGCGAGTTAAAACACTCTGCTACATCGAATGTTCGTCGTAATGCCCGACCACATCATCGTTGAGCCAGCCTTCGATGTCCGCGTTCTTGAAGGCGTCGTCGGGCAGGGACGCGGTCAGGTCAAGCATGGCGAGGCGCACCGACTCGAAATGCTTGAACAGGTCGCCGTCGGACCATGAAGCGTATTTTTTTGTCAACTCCACATTGAACGCGTCGGTGTCGCGGCTGGTCCGCGTGAAGTTCGGCGCGTTCAAAATCCCCGAAATGATTCGCGCACCCTCCTCCCACCAGCCGATGATATGCGCGACCAAGTCGTGAAAATTTTCAAATCCTTGCTTCGCTAAGAATTCTTTTTTCTGTTCGTCGTCGAGAGCGTTGAAACTTTCAACGTATTCCGCCCATTCGTTTTGCAACAAGTCCAGCGTGAGGAAGCGACTCAACACGACGAGATGCTCGCGCGCGTGATGGATGAAGATGCCGTCTGCCCACACTCTGACCCGTCGATTCTCGAACGCCGCCTCATTCACAGACTTGATGCCTGCCTCGGCTTCCCGACGCGTTTTCTCAAAGTGAGCCATGAACTCGGCTTCATCCCAACTTTTGTATTTCGCCACCGCCTCCGCGTTGAAGGCGTCGAAATCATATTTCTTGCGCTCGAACTCGCGTCCCTCGGCGATCGCCATGATGATCGTCATCCCCTCCTCCCACCACGCCAAAATGTGCGCCATCATATCGCGGAACGATTCGAATCCGACGGTTTTGAGCCGCTTCTCCTGCTCCGCTTTCGGCAGGCGAGTGAATCGTTCAACATAACTTCCCCACTCGAGATTGATGTAATCCAACGTGCGTTGTTTGGTGATGGGCATGAAAATTCTCCGATGGCGTCCGTACCGCAAAGTTCACTTTGCGTTTATTAATCGCAAGATAAATCTTGCGCTACGATTCGCCACTTATTTTACCCTCGAACCGCGCTCACAAAATCCGCGAACAGACCATACGCCGTCTCCTCGGGTCCGCCCTTCATGCCCTCGCGCTCCGAAACGATCACCGAATAGTTCGGCAGCACGTCCGTGCTGAACGTCAACCCCGACGACGATCCCATCATGCCATACAGCGGCGACGACGAATCAACCAACTCAGGCGACACACGCCCCTTCACTCTCTCCCCTTCGCGTTCAGCGGATGCGACCAACTTCCAGCGCTTCTTCTCGACTTTTGCCTGCTTCACCATCTCAGCCGTTATCTCCCTTATGCCTTTTCGCTCCACCTCCTGCGGCTTGAGCGGAGAGTCCATTAGCACCGTCGCCAGCGCGGACACTTTGATCGCCGCATCCCAGCCGTCCACGTCGCCCGAGGGGTCCGTCTCTGCGATGCCGATGCTCTGACAATATTTCACCGCGTCGTCGAACGACTCGCCCTCTTCCATGCGCGAGAGGATCAAGTTCGTCGTCGCGTTGATGATTCCCTTGAACGAAGTCAATTCAGCCAACGGCATCGCCTCGCGGAATGTCGAAAAGATGGGCGAGCCTCCCAACACCGTTGACTCAAACCGAAACTTTTTATTTTTCGACTTTGCCAGCGCAGTCAATTCTTGATACGCGTGGACAACCGTCCCTTTGTTGGCGGTGATGGAGTGCATGTTCGCGTTCAGCGCGGCTTTCACGTGGTCAATGGCGGGTTGACCTGATTCATAATTGACGGGGGAATTTTCGAACATGACAGACGCTCGACTATGTTGAATGACAGAAAGAGAATCTTCCACATGGAAAGTAGAAAGTGGAGCGATGGTGTTTCCACTTTCTACTTTCTCCAAAGCCTGCCCAACATCAATCCCAGCAGGGTTCACCGCAAAGCCGTGTCGTCCTGTGGCGATGCCTGTGACTGAATAGGTGATGCCGTATTTTAATTCCAACAAATCGCGTTTGCGTTCGAGCAGACGAACCAATGAACGAGCGACGTTACCAAATCCGATGAAGCAGAGGTTGTGATGCATATTTTCTCCTAAATCATTACTCGTCCTGAGCGGAGCCGCACGGTTGTTGTGCGGCGCAGACGAAGGACAGGGTTTCAAGATAGCCTGCCCTTCGTCTGCGTTCCTCGCTATCGCTCGTCACTCCGCTCAGGGCGTATTTTATAGCGGAGGCCACGGCATGGCGCGGCGGTCACGCGGCTGGCGGGGGAAGATTCCGCGTTGGAGGATCGAGTCCGCGCGGTGGCAGAGGGCGGAGATTTCGCTGTGGCTGAGATAAGGTTGAAGGTCAGCGAGCAGGCTGGGGCTGAGAGAGAGACGAGCGAGCAAGTCATCCGAAATTTTTTGCCCACCAAAATCCCATAGCACAGTGCGAAGTTTGTCGTCTTCGTGAAAACAGATGCCGTGATCAATGGCGAACAGTTTATGCGATTCGTTTTCAAAGAACACGTGACCGCCTTTGCGATCGGCGTTGTTGACAAGCAAGTCGAACAACACGACGGGCTTGAGGAGTTGTTTGTCGTCGTCTGAAAAATTGAAGTAGTGATATTCGGGATCGTATTCGATGAACTGCTGGATCGAACCCGCGCCGTACGGACCGTCTTCGCGCAACGCGGTGAACGGGACAAAGTGAAAGCCGAGCGACTCGCTCACGAGATACGCCGCCACCTCGCGCTGGGCAAGAGTCTGTTCGGGAAAATCCCACAACGGTTGTTCGCCGCGACTCGGTTTGTAGACAGCGGGGTAGGTTTTATTTTCGTGATTGATTTCAATCAGAAACGTGTAGTTCGAGCCAAGCATGAACTGACCTTTGAGTTCAAGGTCGCCGTGTTGGAGGGCAAATCTTAATTGTGTTTGATCGGGTTGTGTCATCGGTTGGTCGAAGGTCAAAGGTCGAAAGTCATATGTTGACCTTTGACTTTCGACCTTTGACTTTAATGAAAATGCCCGTTCTTCTTGGGACAAAAATGCCCCTCGGGTTCTTCGGGTTGACCGCACTGCGGACAGATCGGACGCCCGCGCGTGATGACTTCCATGCCCCAGCGCGAGAGCATCTTCACCTGCGTGCGCGTCGCCCAAAAGCGGACGACTGCCGCAGTTTCGGGATCGTCTTCCTCGGTAAGGATCTCTTTTGCGAACAACACAATGAGGTCGCGTTCTTTGTCGTAGCCGAGCCCGATCTCGCCGACGCGGAAGAGCGGGTCAACGGGCGGGTTGATGCGCATCACTTCCTCCACGTAATCGCCCGAGGCTTCGGTGAGGTTCGGGTTCTGTTCGTTGATCTGCGCGAGGAATTGTTCAACGCCGATGGCAAGCGAGTGCAGTTGCGCTTTCTCGATGATGATCGTGATCGTGCGCTGGTCTTGATAGGCTTGAATATAAAACACCCGCTGACCAGGCTTGCCGATCGCGTCAGCGGTGATGTGATCGCACGGGTCAACGTCAATTTCAAATCGGGGCATGAGGCGAGTATACCATCCCGACCCCCTCCGCCCCTATCGGGGCACCTCCCCCAAATCCGACGATTCAAACTTTGAATCCGCATACAAATTTATTATCGTCGTATTTGGGGGAGGCAGGGAGGGGGTTATAATTCGCCAATGTTTATATGTGTAGGGGACGTTCTCTAACGTCCCCGTTGGCGTAAGCCTGCCCTGAGCGTGTCGAAGGGAGAACGCCAACTACTTAAAGGAGCCGCCATGTACGACAAAAAGAAACTCGATGAATTGAAAGATCAACTCGAAACGTGGGAGGAAACGTCGTTGAGCAAGGCGCTCGCGTCCCTGCCCGAACGAATGGATGAATTCATCACGACCTCCTCCGAACCCATCAACCGACTCTACACCCCGCTCGATGTGGCGGATAACGACTACGCTTCTTCCCTCGGACTTCCGGGCGAGTACCCCTACACGCGCGGAGTCCACCCGACGCTTCATCGCTCCAAACTGTGGACGATGCGCATGTTCGCAGGCTTCGGCACCGCGGAAGAAACGAACGCGCGCTTCAAGTATTTATTGGAGCAAGGACAAACGGGACTCTCCGTCGCGTTCGATTTGGCGACTCTGATGGGCTACGACACCGACCAACCCGAAGCGTTGGGCGAGTTCGGCAAGTGCGGCGTGGCGGTCTCTTCATTACAAGATATGGAAATCCTGTTCGAAGGCATCCCGTTCGACAAAGTGTCCACGAGTATGACGATCAACTCGCCTGCCGCGATCACGTGGGCGATGTATCTCGCCGCGGCGGAGAATCGCGGCGTGAGGCTCGATCAACTGCGCGGCACGATCCAGAACGACATTCTCAAGGAATTCATCGCGCAAAAAGAATTCATCTTCCCTCCTGAACCTTCCATGCGACTCGTTGTTGACACGATGGAGTTCGGCTCTCAGAAAGTTCCGCAGTGGAACACGATCTCGATCAGCGGATATCACATCCGTGAAGCGGGTTCGACGGCGGCGCAAGAGTTAGCCTTCACCCTCGGCGACGGACTCGAATACGTGCGTTGGGGAATCGCTCGAGGCATGGACGTGGACGAGTTCGCGCCGCGCCTGTCGTTCTTCTTCAACGCGCACAACGACTTCTTCGAGGAGATCGCAAAATATCGCGCCGCGCGTCGCATTTGGGCGCGTGAGATGCGCGAAACGTTTGGGGCGAAGAATCCGCGTTCGTGGTTGTGCCGCTTCCACACGCAGACGGCGGGAGTTTCATTAACCGCGCAACAGCCTGAGAATAATGTTGTGCGTGTTGCGATTCAGGCTTTAGCCGCTGTTTTGGGCGGGACACAATCGCTTCACACAAACTCTTTAGATGAAGCGTTGGCGCTTCCATCCGAACACGCCGTCACCATCGCCCTCCGCACGCAACAGATCATCGCGGAAGAATCGGGCGTGACGAACACCGTGGATCCGCTGGGGGGTAGTTTCTTCGTCGAAGCCATGACAGATCGAATGGAGAAAGAAGCGTACGATTACTTCCGCCGAGTCGAGGAGTTGGGCGGAGTCATCCCCGCCATCGAAAAAGGATTCTTCCAAAGCGAAATTTCCGACGCGGCATATCGCTATCAACGTGAAATTGATCAGGGCATCCGCAAGATCGTCGGCGTGAACGCGTACGCGGAGAAAAAACCGCTGACGATTCCGATCCTTGAGATGGACCCGCAAGGATACAACCGACAAGTCAAACGACTCGAGGACCTGCGCAAGACGCGCGACAATGGAAGAGTCGGGCAGACGTTGGATCGTCTGCGAATCGCGTTGGAAGGGACGGAGAACACGATGCCGCACATCATGGAAGCCGTGCACGCATACGCGACGCTGGGCGAGATCATCCAAGTGATGAAGGAAGCGTTCGGCGTGTACGAAGAGCCAACGATGATATAAATTTTCAGCGCAATATCCAGACCGCTGCGTATGACGGTTTGAGTCTATGAAAGAGGAGAACAGGAAAGATGAGTACAGGCAAGAAAGGGGTAATCGGAATTTTGACGGGTGGGGGAGATGTGCCCGGGTTGAACCCGGCGATCCGCGCGGTGACCATCCGCGCGTTGCGCGAGGGGTATAAAGTTGTCGGTATCCGCCGCGGCTGGGCGGGGATGGTGGATATCGTCCGCGATTCGCAGGCGGATAATAGCAATAACTTCCAAGTGCTGACCGAGGAGATCGTCAACAAAGCCGGGCGCACCGGCGGCACGTTCCTGCACACATCGCGGACGAATCCATCGAAGGTCCGCAAAGACCGGCTTCCACTCCACTTGCGTGATCAGTACGCGGACGATATCAACGATGTGACACCCGAGGTGGTGAAGAATATCGATTTTCTTGGGCTGGATTACTTGATTCCCATTGGCGGCGACGATACGTTGAGTTATGCCGTGCGCATGTATAAAGAAGGGATGAAGATCGTTGCCATCCCAAAGACGATGGATAACGATGTGCCCGGCACGGATTATTGCATCGGCTTCAGCACGTGCGTGACTCGTACCATTGAGCTCGCGAATCGTCTGCGGACTGTGGCTGGTTCGCACGAACGATTATTGGTGCTCGAGGTTTTCGGGCGTTACGCCGGCTTTACGGCGATGCTTCCGACCATGGCGGGCGCGTCTCATCGTTGTGTGATCCCCGAGCACAAGTTCAACATCGAGCGTCTTGCCGAGATGATGATGTATGATCGCAGTTACAACCCGAGTCATTACTCGGTGGTGCTGGTTTCAGAAGGCGCCACCTTCGACGGCGGGGAGATGGTCTTTTCGGATCGCTCCACAGATGAATACGGGCATATGAAGTTGGGCGGCATCGGCGATATGGTTTCAGCGCAATTGAGGGAATTAACCGCCAGTCATAACAAGGGACGCATGGTGGATACCGTGAACCAGAAGCTCGGCTATCTGACGCGCTGCGGCGACCCGGACGCGATCGACTCCATCGTGCCGATGGCGTACGGCAACCTCGCGCTCGATCTCGTCTTGAAGAATGTGCACGGACGCCTGGTGGTGCTCAAGAACGGGCGCTACGATAATATCCCGGTAGACATCGTCACCAGCACGAAAAAGACCGTCAACGTGGAGCGGTTCTACAACACCGAGCGACTCCGCCCGAAGTTTGAAAGTTTTGAGATGACCCCGCTGTTCATCATGACCAGCGATGCAATCTGATAACCAAAGAGACCTCCGAAATTTCGGAGGTCTCTTTGGTTATATTCAGTAGATCGCGAAAAACCCCGCGTAGTTTGCGCTCTCTAGCGCAAACCTAGCGGTAGAGACCGCCAAATACGCGCTTTCGTGAAGTACTGATATTCCTGCGTTATGGTAACGAGAGCGTTGCGTAGAACGAGAAATGGAACGTATCGCTCGTGTAGGATGTTGAGTACGTTGACGGCATGGCGCCAAACGTATAACTATAATGCCTCCCAGCCCCGGACAATCCCAACCTGCCAGCCAGCGTATTGTTTTGTGGCAGGAAAACAAGCCAGTACGTGCCCGGCGGCAGTGTTACCGGGGTCGTCACAACTTGCGTGTTCCAACCCGCTACCGATGTGAAGGCGGCGGTCTGCGCCATCAGTGTGCCAGGCGCATTGCCGGAGTTATTGTAAATTCCCAAGCGGAGTTGCCCGCTAGCGGTGGACACGTAGTAGCTCAGACTCTGAATGGTGGCGTTTTGCGAGAGCGTAACCTGTTGCGCGACCAGTCGGTTGCCCATGCCGGAATAACCCATGCTCAGCACACTCGTCTCGCCAATGGTGATGGTGTTTGAAGATGGCGTGGCAGTTCGAGTTGGCGTGCGCGATGCGGTCGGAGTGAAGGTGTTCGTTGGGACGGTGGTCGGCGTCCGTGTGTTCGTTGCGGTGGGCGCGACGGGGGTGTTCGTCGGAGTCGCTGTATGTGTGGGCGAGTTCGTGGGCAGCGGCGTGTTGGTAATGGTCGCAGTCAAAGAGCTTGTGCTGGTTGGCACGATGGGGGTGTTCGTCAACGTTGGCGTGCTGGTCGGCGAGTTTGTTGGCAGTGGCGTGGTGGAGGGTGTGTTGGATGCAACCGCGCCTGTCGAGAAAGTCGCATAGAATGAGAATGTGAAAGCGCTGTTGGTTGGCGAGGTCGAATAAGTGGCGGGTAACGCGCCGAACGTATACGAGTAATACCGCCCCGCGCCAGCCGGGTTGACGCGCCCCGCTAACGTATTGTTTTGCGGCAGGAAGGCAAGCCAGTAAGTTCCAGCAGTTAACTGGGTGGGCGTGACTACCGCTTGGGTATTCCATCCTGTAACCGGGGTGAAAGCCGCTGTTTGCGCCCTAAGACTCCCCGGTCCGCTGGCGACATTGCTGTAAATGCCGAGACGCATCTGCCCACCGGCTGTGGAAACGTAATAACTCAAACTTTGAATAGTGGCGGTTTGAGACAGCGTGACTTGTTGAGCGACCAACTGATTGCCGAGCCCGGAATAGGCATTACCCAGAACTGTTGTTTCGCCGACGTTAAATGTTCCGGAAGATGAGGTAGGCGTGAATGTGAAAGTCGCTGTCGGTGTCCGGGACGGGGTCGGAGAGAATAACCCAGTCGCGGTTGGCGTGCGCGTGAGCGTGGCAGTCGGGCTTGGACCCGCAGTGGCGGTCGGTTGATTCGCGCAGGCGGGAGGCGGGTTGCCCGGAATCACGGTTCCGTTGACGATGGATAACAGTTCGGCGTCGGTGAGAGGAGGAATGCCCAAAAAGTTTACGGCAATCGCGTTCGCCAGCACGCCGTTTGCCATTGTACCCAGGTGACCGTCTGCCACGCGGATGTTGTGATATTCATTCCCCCACGTATACGCGATCATCTGTCCGCCGAAGTTATACGATTGCCCATTGTCCAGTGAACGGCATGCCAGCCCGCTGTGATAGCCTGTCCATGAAGCGAAGGCTGTGCCTTTTTCAGTGGCAATGTCCAGTAAACCGGCGTTATATTGGTTGACATACGTCCGGGTAGGTTCGTTCCAATTATCCTGCGAGATGTCAACGATCAAAATGTTTTCCGGCAGGATGCCGGCGTTGATCATGCGTTGGATGTTGGACTCATAGGTGGCAAGCAAGGCGGAGATATCCGGCGTACTACCGACCACGTACACATCGTTCGAGCCGATCATGCTGATGACCCTGCCGATGTTCCCGTTGTTGAAATCGTCCAGAATGTTGTCGGTTTGGGAGGTCATGTTGAGGCGAACAGTTTCACCGCTCCAGGCGTTGTTGTACGGTTGGCAGGGCATCCCGCCGAAGTTGACGCCGCGAACCACCTCGAGGATCTCTGTCCACGTATAGGCGGTTGGCCCTCCGCGGTTAATGCACTGATAGGGTTGGGTGGCGCTGTCGCCGATCACTCCCACGCCCGTAGGAATGGCAGACGCTGTGGAAGGTTTTGAAACCATGACCAGCGTAAAAACCAAAAAGAAAATAAGTATTTTTTTCAACATGGAACTTTCCTCAGAAGAATGGGACGAATGGACTGAACTTGCGATCGTTGCGATGTACTTTGCTCCTCAAAGTCACTACATGACGGTGGAAGAATTATAAAGTAACAAAGACAGCCTTAGTCGAGAGGAAGGTTACACCCCTGAAAAATTAACTCACATCGCAAGGTTGATCTTGCGACTCGGCGTTCTTTTACGCAAATCGGCGCGTTAGAGAACGCGCCCTACGCGAATCGCTAAATTACTTTTTCACTCGTCCCGTTTGACCTGGAAGGTGTCGAAATCGCGCGCCACCGATGTGTTGGGGAAGATTTCCTGCGCTTCCTTTAAAACATCTTTTTCACGGTAACGCCGCGAGATGTGAGTCAGGATCAATTTTTTGACCCCCGCCTGCTTTGCCAGCGCCGCGCCTTGTTTGGCGGTGAGGTGATGGAACTGCTTCGCCATCTCGGCTTCCTCATCCAGATACGTGGATTCGATCACCAGCGCGTCCGCATCCTTGCAGATTTCAATAAGATTATCCGTGCGCCCTGTGTCGCCGACAATAACCAGTTTGACCCCCCGCTGGAGCGGACCCAGCACATCGTCTGGACGGACGCGTCTGCCGTCGGGGAGGCTGATCTCCTTCCCTGCGACAAGTTCCCGCCGTTCGGGACCAAACGGCACGCCGAGTTCCGTCGCTTTCTCGTTTAAAAATGGACGACGCGCCTTGCCCTCGAAAACATATCCGAGGCAATCCGGTCCGCGGTGGGTGACGGGGAATGCGGTGACGGTGAAATCATCCGTTTCGAAAAACGTGCCGGGTTTGATCTCGTTCAAATGAAGCGGCATCGGCGGCTGGTTGCCGCGTAAAACGACGCCGTACAGAAGGTCGTGCACGCGATCGAGCGTGGAACGCCCGCCATAGACTTCGAGTTGGTCGATCGCCTCCCAGCGTAGGAATGTGCTGAGCAAACCTCCCAAGCCGAGGATATGATCGAGATGCCCGTGTGTGAGCAAAATGCGCGAGAGGTTTTTGAACCCAAGCCCCGATTGCAATATTTGACGTTGTGTGCCCTCCCCGCAATCGACGAGGAAACGGTATTCATCGTGCTTTACCACCTGCGCCGAAAGCCCGCGCCTGGCAGACGGGGCGGAAGCGGAGGTGCCAAGAAAAAGAATTTCAAACAAGAGTTTGTCCTCATAAACCCGCCACAGAGAACACAGAGAGCATTGAGTTTTCTTTTCTCAGAGTCTCTGCGCGCTCTCCCGAATAACATCGGGACCATGTGTGGCAAAGCAATTGTTGATTTGTTTTGACCATTTTACCCCAAAAGAAAAACAGACCATTTGTGCTATACTACAAAAATGCCTCTCAAGATTCCGTTCATTTCGCCGAAATCAAACGCGAAGCAAAAAGGCAAGACGGTTCAACCCTCGCGCGGGAAGGGCAAGCCAAAGTATGCGCCGCAAAAAGGGAGGACGCCGCCTATCTCGCCCCCCACACAGCCGATGCCGGTCTCGTGGTGGGATTCTCTTTCCGCCGAACGTAAACTCGATGTGGTCGGCGCGATCATGGCGGTAGCGGGGCTTCTCATTGGGTTGATCCTCTTCTATTCGCAACGTAGTGTGGTGACGGGTAGCGCCACAATCTTTCTCAGTCAGATGCTGGGCTGGGGTGTGTACATTTTGCCGGCGGGGTTGTTCGTTATGGGCTTGTGGCTGGTTGCGCGGCGCATTGAGAAATTGCCGCCGCTTTCGTTGGAACGCGCTTTCGGGCTTGTCCTCTTTTTCTTTTGGTTATTGGCGGCAATGCATTCCATCGTTGCGCCCGTGGAATTGGCGGAGGAAGCCGCGTTGGATGGCTGGGGCGGCGGCTACATTGGCAGTCTGTTTGAACGGTTGTTATTCAACAGCCTCGGCACGGCGGGCGCGATTGTGGCGCTGCTGGCTTGGTTGCTTGTCACCATCACGATGATCTTCGACATTTCGGTGGAGGATCTGTTCCGCTGGATCGCGCCGCTCGTTGGTAAGATCCGCTTGCTATGGGCGAAGCAGGATTCCCCGTCGGGTGAAGCGTTTTTGCCCGAAGGAGTCGATGCCGCGTCGAACGGATTCACGCCTCTTCATCGTCCCGAGTCGCCTGCTCTGGCGACGGAGGCCGGCAAGCCGGTGACGACAGTCAAGCCCGCGGAAGCGGTCATCCAGTGGAAGTTGCCGGATGTGAAAACAATTTTGGACTCGGGTTCGGCGCCGGAAGTCAATGAAGAATTCATTCAAGGGCGCTCGCGCTTGATTCAGGAAACGCTCGCCTCGTTCGGCGCGCCGGTGCAGGTGGTGGAGATCAACCGCGGACCGACCATCACGCAGTTTGGCGTGGAGCCGCTGTTCGTGGAAACGCGCAACGGGCGCATCAAAGTGCGCGTGAGCAAGATCGCCTCGCTCGCCGACGATCTCGCGCTTGCGCTTGCCGCGCCGCGTATCCGTATTCAGGCGCCGGTGCCGGGGCATAGTTATGTGGGCATCGAAGTTCCGAATGAGGAAATGACTCTGGTGGCGTTGCGCGATTTGATCGAAAGCGACAGTTTCCAGCGAAACAAGAACCCGTTGCGCTTTGCGCTCGGGCGCGATGTGACCGGCAATGCCATCAACACCACGCTCGAAAATATGCCGCACATGCTCATTGCCGGCACGACCGGCTCGGGCAAATCGGTCTGTGTGAATGCGATCCTGACATGCTTTTTACTGCACAACACACCGGACGATTTGCGCCTCATCCTGGTAGACCCCAAACGCGTGGAGTTGACCGGTTATAACGGCGTGCCGCATTTGCTCGCGCCCGTGGTGGTGGAGATCGACCGCGTGATCGGCGCTTTGCAATGGATGACGCGCGAGATGGACAAGCGGTATCACATGTTCGCGCAAGTTGGTTCGCGCAACATCGCCGATTACAACGCCAAAATGAAATTGCAGGGCGGCAAGACGCTTCCATTCCTTGTGATCGTGATCGACGAACTGGCAGACTTGATGATGATCGCCCCCGGCGAGACCGAACAGACCATCACGCGCCTCGCGCAATTGGCGCGCGCCACCGGTATTCACATGATCCTTGCCACCCAGCGCCCGTCGGTGGATGTAGTGACGGGTCTCATCAAAGCCAACTTCCCGGCGCGTGTCGCTTTTGCGGTAGCGTCGAATACCGATAGCCGCGTGATCCTCGACCAGCCCGGCGCGGAACGCCTGCTCGGGCGCGGCGATATGCTTTTTCAGGCGCCGGATGCGCCGGCGGCGGCTCGCTTGCAGGGTGTGTTTGTCTCAGACCATGAGATTCAAAACCTGGTGGAGTTCTGGCGTACTCAGGCTGGCGCCGCCAACCCGTATGCCGCCGCGTCACAACCTACTCTGGGTGGCATCCCAAAATCGGATGCGCCGCTCAAGCAGGGCGCGATGTTCGATGAGATGAGCCCCACCGACACAACAACCGACCCATTGCTTGTGGAGGCGATTGAGCTTGTCCGCAAAGAGGGACGCGCTTCGGTCTCGATGCTTCAGCGGCGGATGCGTATCGGCTATACCCGCGCCGCCCGCCTCGTGGATATGATGGAGGACAAGAAGATCGTCGGTCCGCCGGAGGGGGCAACACAAATGAGGCAGGTATTGGATTACGGTCAGACCGCGCCGCCGAAGGACGATGGGGCGTGAGCGAACAGGCGCGACGCTCCTGAATAACGTACCTTACGCGCTGTTCCGTACCGCACACCTGTCCTGGCGGACGGCGCCAGAGAAGTTCACTTTGCGACCATAGGCTGGAAAAAAAACAAGAGACTTGCAAGATAAATCTTGCTATACTGCGTAAGGTGAGCGATTAACTTACACAATGCTTTTTGGACGCAGAGGAGCGCTGACTTTGCTGATTCAAAAGAAAGAAAATCTGCGTTTTCAGCGTGAATCAGCGTCCTGATTCTAAAAGCGTAAGGTAATCAGGCTTCAGGCTTAGAAACAGACCCAGCCCGCATAACTATTTGGTTACGACCTGTCGATTCGCTTCGCCTCTCTGATATGATTGGCGCATGATTTCAGCGCTCATCAAAACCATGCGTCCGCGCCAATGGACGAAGAACGGCTTCGTATTTTTTGCCCTCATGTTCGACAAACAATTGTTCCTGCGCGAGCCGTTCCTGCGAACGCTGGAAGGCTTCCTCTTGTTCTGCCTGGCTTCCAGCGCGGTGTATCTCATCAACGATATTGCCGACGTGGAAGCGGATCGCAAACACCCCGAAAAAAAACACCGCCCCATTGCCTCGGGCAAACTACCCTTGAACGCGGCGTGGCTCGCGGCAATTGCGTTGGTCGCCATCGCGCTTCCGCTGGGTTATCTCCTTTCGCCGGCACTCGCGGTCATTCTGGCAGTTTACCTCGCCATTAATATTTTATATTCGCGCTGGCTCAAGCACATCCCAATACTGGATGTATTCATTGTTTCCTCCGGGTTTGTGTTGCGCGTTGCGGCTGGCGTGGCGTTGATCACGGTCGAGCGTTTCTCGCCGTGGCTCTATATGATCACCACATTATTCTCCTTGTACATTGGTTTCGGCAAACGACGCGCCGAGATGAGCCTGCTTGAAACCGGCGCAGGCTCGCACCGCAAAGTGCTGGATGGCTATACCCTGCCGCTCCTCGACCAGTTGATCACCATCGTTTCCGGCACGACCATTGTCACCTATTCGCTATACACGTTCACCGCGCCGAACCTGCCTGAGAACCACAGCATGATGTTGACGATTCCTTTTGTGGTCTACGGCATCTTTCGCTATTTGCAATTGATTCAAACCGGTCATGCGGCGGGCGCGCCGGACGAAGTGGCGCTCAAAGACCGCCCTCTGCAGGTTACAGTAGTATTGTGGGTGATCTCTGTGATCGCCATTTTTTACCGATCGTGAAAGCCTCCGCGCCGGGTAAGATCATCCTATTTGGCGAACATGCCGTGGTCTACGGGCGCCCGGCGCTGGCTGTGCCGGTCACCCAAGTTCATGCAGATGTGGAGATTCTCGATTCAAACTCGACGGGGATTTGGATTCACGCCCCCGACATTAACCTCCACTCCGAACTGAACGCGCTTCCCTCCGACCATCCCATTGCTTCAGTCATCCATAACTTTCTCTTCATCTCGCGCCAATCCCCCTCTCCCATTCATGCTGAGCGGAGCGGTAGCGAAGTCGAAGCAGGGAGCAGGGCTTGGGGTGAGAGAGGATTCCCCAACCTCAATATAAAAATCTCATCATCCATTCCCGTCGCCTCCGGTCTCGGTTCTGGCGCGGCAGTGACGGTGGCTCTCCTCCGCGCGTTATCCTCACACTTAAATTACCCAATGACCGATGAAGAAGTCAATGCCTTCGCCTACGACATCGAGAAGATTCATCACGGCACGCCATCGGGAATCGATAACACGGTTGTCGCGTATGCCAAGCCCGTATATTTTGTAAAAGGTCAACTCATTGAAACCTTCAAAGTCGGCAGACCATTCACGATCGTTATCGGCGACACGGGCATCTCCGCGCCGACGAAGGAATCTGTTGCGGATGTGAGAAAACTTTGGGAAGCGGATCGGGCAAAATGGGAGGGTGTGTTCGACAACGTGGGAGAGATTGCGAGACACGCGAAAGAGAAAATAGAGACTGGCGACTGGAAATTGCTTGGCGGGTTGATGAATCACAATCACGAATTGCTTCAAGAGATGATGGTCTCCTCGCCCGAATTGGACTCGCTGGTCGAGGCGGCGCGAAAGGCTGGGGCGGCTGGGGCAAAACTAAGCGGGGGAGGACGCGGCGGGAACATGATCGCGCTCGCAGAGGCGGAAAAGGCTGACGATATTTCATCCGCATTAATTTCTGCCGGCGCGAAAAACACGATCGTCACACAAATTTCATGAAATGGATCGCGCCGGCGCTGGCGTATCTTGCGGTGTTTCTGGGGTTGTTCGTGCTTCACAGCGCGTGGGCGGCATTGCTTGGCTTTCACGCGGCGATCATCGGCTCGCTGTTGATCGCCAGACCGGGCATCCCGCTTTCAACGTTACTCAAAAATTCAAATAAAAAATGGATTGCGCTGAACCTTTTGGTTTGCGGAACCAGCGGCTTTGCGTTGTTTTTTCTGTGGGATGTGTTCGGCATTGCAAACGATCTCCCGTCGCAAGTTGCAGCCCTGGGGCTGAACGCTCGAACATGGCTTCCCTTCATCGCGTATTTTGCGCTGGTCAACCCGTTCGTCGAGGAATATTTCTGGCGCGCATATTTGGGAAGCGCGACGAAACGTTTGCATCGTTCCGATTTGCTTTATGCGGGCTTCCACGCATTGATTCTGATTCGCAAAGCCCCCATCGTTTCGATCTTGTTTGCAGTTGCCGCGCTTGCGCTGGCGGGCTGGTTTTGGAGACAGGTCGCGCGCGAAGAGGATGGCGGCTTGCTTGCGCCTGTGCTGGGTCATATGGCGGCAGATCTCACCATCCTACTCGCGATCTATAATATGGCAACCTGAAATTTCAAACCCATTTCTAATCCTCAGAGTTGGGTGTAGGTGCTAGAATATTAGCCATGAACAGGAACTTCACCCGACCACCCTGTTAAGTCGTACTCGAAACAAGTAGCATCGTTTTAAAAGCCCAATGGGCTTGTTTTGTTTTCCCACTAACCCGTAAAAAACCCACTCCCGACGATTTAGACGGCGCCTGACAACGCCGCATTTTCGCGTTCCTCCATCATGCGCGCGCGCCGCCTGCCTCATTCTGTCCGCTGTTATCTCACACGACAGAATGGAGGTTTCTCATGGAAACGATTCGGGGCAGGCGGTCCCGTGAAATGAATGCGATTGAATTACAGGAAGCGCTTGCAGGTTTTGGAAATATCTCGCTCGATCTCGGCACAGGCGACGGGCGATTTGTCTGCAAGAGCGCGGAACAAAATATGAAAACATTTTTCATCGGCATAGACTCGTGCCGCGAAAATTTACGCGTCAACTCGCAAAGGAAGTTGTCGAATGCGTTATTCGTCATCGCCAACGCGCAATCTTTACCGCGTGAATTGAGTGGACTTGTGTCATCCGTCAGCATTAACTTCCCCTGGGGAAGTTTGATCGAAGGTTTGTTGAATAACGATGCGCATGTGCTGGATGGGCTTTCGCGCGTGTCTTGTCCGCGCGCAGGGATGGATCTTTGTCTCAACGCGGACGCGCTCGCCTCGGCAGGCTGGGCTTTGGATTCGGGAGCGAATCAAATTGAACGCGTGTTGAACGCGGCAGGTTGGGAGACCAGGTCGAGGGCTGGTTTGGAGGCGCGCGATCTGCGCGATGTTCCCACCACATGGGCAAAACGTCTCGCGTTTGGGCGCGACCCGCGCGCGATTCGATTGTCATTGCGAAAGTCCAGTTTATAATCGCGTCACAATGAAGCCGCGATTGCGAATTTTGATTGCAAGCCTGTCTCTGTGCGCCTGGTTGTTGGATGCCTGCACATTCTCGGTGCAGGTGGTGCCAACGCCGGGCGCCACCCTGCCTGCCACGGCAACTTTACCCCCCACGCCTTCGAGCCTGCCTGCCACAGAAACGCTCGAGCCGGGCATTGGTATGCCGCTTGCCAGTCCGACCCCGGCGGTAATCCGAGTCGATACGTTGAATCTGCTTGAAATTTTTAATAATATCGATGTGCCGGAAACCACGCGCGCGCTGGCGTTCTCACCCGATGGCGAGGTTCTGGCGGGGGCGGGGGGCGATACGAATGATTTTACGATCCATCTATGGCATGCGGGGAGCGGGGAGGAGATCGGCGCGCTGGAGGGTCATCGTGGCATTGTGTGGAACCTTGCCTTTTCTCCGGACGGTTTGATGCTGGCGTCTGTCTCAGGCGATGGAACAGCCAAAATTTGGGATTGGCGCGAGGGCATTCTTTTGCAGACTCTGAAATTCCCCAACCAGGTTGGGACGGTTAACTTTTCGCCGAACGGCGAGACCATTGCCGTGGGCGGGCTTGACGATCCGCAATATCTCACGGCAGCAATCTGGGTCTATTCCACCAGCGCCTGGAAGCCGCTGTTGAAGATTCCCGATTATGTTAACGTCACAGCGCTGGCATATTCGCCAAACGGACGCTGGCTGGTAGGCGGCGGCGCTTCGCGCAACGTGCAAGTCTGGCGGACAAGCGATGGAACATCGGTCTTCACGCTCAATCATCCGCACCCCTCGCTCGATGTTGCCATTTCAGTTGATAACGCCGTGGCGGCGACTGCCACCTGTTCGTTCGCCGTGGACGATGATTGCACCGAGGGCGCGGTCTGGCTATGGGATTTGACAACCGGCAAACTGATCCAACACTTGCGCGGTTTCCCGGACACCGTGGAGAACGTGATATTCTCGGCGGACGGTTCCCTGCTCATTGCCGCCTCGCGAGATGGGATGGTGCGCGTCTACGATACATCAACCTTTGCGATCGTCTTCGAAGCGGATCCGCCGGGCGGCAACGGCGCGCTGGCGCTCTCGTCCGATGGGCGTTTCCTCGCCACCGGCGGCGTGGATGGGGAGGTGCGTTTGTGGCGGGTGGTGGTTCGCCCGTGAGTTTTGATTATTCCCCAGATGAATGGATTTTCGTTGATTACCTTATAGAACGCTTTTTGGACGCAGATGAACGCTGATTTCGCTGATTTAGGAAGAAAAATCTGCGTGTGCCAGCGTGAATCAGCGTCCCAAATTAATTTCGGACAATGTCTATTACTCATTCAGATGAATAGGATTTCGCTGGCATCTTCTTGTTTCATTGAAATGGCGCTCATATTTTGCCGGTTAGCGCCGGCAATCTTTTTCTAGGTACAATCAACCTGCTATGAAAGAATTCATCTACTCCCGCAACGCTGTCTACGAAACCCTGCGCGCCAAACGCAGGGAGGTCTTCAAGATCGAACTCGCCGATAATGTGCAGATCAAAGGCAAGCTCGCCGATGTGATGACGTTGGTCGCTCAGCGAAAGATTCAAGTTGTCAAAGCGAAACGCCCGCAACTGGATAAGATCCATGAGCACAACCAGGGAGTCGTCGCGGAGGTGAGCAAGTATCCGTATGCCGACCTGCTCGACATTCTGGACAACGCGTGCAAAAAGAACGAGCCTCCGTTCGTGTTGTTGCTCGATTCGTTGAACGACCCGCAAAATTTTGGCACGCTCATCCGCACCGCCGAAGCGACGGGCGTGCATGGCATCATCATTCCGCTGGCGCACACGGTGGAGGTCACGCCTGCTGTCGTCAACGCGTCATCGGGCGCGAGCGAGCACATGCTCATCGCGCGGATGAATCTTTCGCAGGCGATCGACGCGCTCAAAGAAGAAAACGTTTGGGTCGTGGGACTCGATCAAGACGGGGAAACGGTCGGGGCGAAGACTCAGCGTCACTTAACTGGGGCAACCGCACTCGTGGTCGGAAGCGAGGGCGATGGCATCCGTCAGCTCACGCGCGCGAAATGCGACATCGTGTTGAAACTTCCGATGCGGGGGCAAGTCGAGTCGCTCAACGCGGCGGTGGCGGGGTCGGTCGCGTTATATCTTGCATATCTTGCAAGGCAAGAGACTAGATGACTAGAGACTAGAAGACTAGGAGACTACAGTGCCCCAAGCAACCTATCATTTCCCACGCGGATTTTTATGGGGGACGGCGACATCCTCGCATCAAGTGGAAGGCAACAACACAAACAACCAATGGTGGAAGTGGGAACAAGACGGTCACACCAACGGGACATCTGGTCTCGCCTGCGATTGGTGGGGAGGACGCTGGAGGGAAGACTTCGACCGCGCCGCAGAGGGCGGACAGAACGCGCATCGTTTTTCGGTGGAGTGGAGCCGCATCCAGCCGACGCCCGACACGTGGGACGAAGACGCGCTCGAACGTTATCGCTCCATGTTACGCGGACTGCGCGAACGCGGCATGACTCCGATGGTGACCCTGCATCATTTTTCCGATCCGCTGTGGTTCTATGAAATGGACGGCTGGGAACACGACGAAGCCGCCGTGATGTTTGAGAAGTTCGTCCGCAAGACGGTAGACGCGTTGAAAGAATATTGTTCGTTCTGGTGCACGATCAACGAGCCGAACGTGTACGCCTTGAGCGGCTACGTGGCAGGCGTGTTCCCCACAAAGCGGCGCGGGTTGAAAGTTGCCATGCAAGTGCAGGCGAATTTATTGCTTGGTCATGTGTTGGCGTATCACGCCATCCACGAGATTCAAAAGGACGCGCGGGTGGGTTATGCGTTGCATTATCGTCCGATGGTCGCTCAAACTTCATGGTCGCCGCTTGACAGGCTCATGCGGAACATTCAATACAACGGAATCAACATGGCGTTCCCCAGCGCGATCAGCGACGGCGTGATGAGGTCGCCGATGGGCAATGTGCGCATCCCCGAAGCGATAGGGACGCAGGATTATCTCGGCGTCAATTATTATTCGGTGGATACCATCAAATTCGACATTACGAATCCCAAAGAGTTGTTTGGGAAACGATACTACCCAGCCGATTCCGATTTCAGCGCGACGAAGTTCATCGCCAACATTCCGCAGGGAATCTTCGATTCGATCAAGTGGGCTGTGCGGACGTATCCTGATCTGCCGATCTACATCTCCGAAAACGGAGTGGAAGACGCGGAGGACAAAATGCGTCCGCGCTACATTGCGCAACACGTCCATCAGGTGTGGCGCGCGGTGAATTTCAACTTCCCCGTGAAGGGATACTTCCACTGGTCGCTGGTGGATAACTTCGAATGGGAGCGCGGCTGGACTCAACGCTTCGGACTCTGGGGGCTTGATGTGGAAACGCAAAAGCGGATCAAACGTCCATCCGTAGATCTGTACGCGGAGATCTGCAAGGAGAACGGTCTTTCAAGCGAGATGGTTCAGAAGTATTGCCCTGAGGTGTTTGAGAAGTTGTTTCCTGTGTAACTCGTAGGGGCACAGCGAATCCATCACGGATTTTGACGATTCACCGTCTCGCTATGCCCCTGCGAACGATATGAATCTCCCAATTGATTTTGCTTCAAATGTTACCAACACATTCGGCGCGAACGGGGCAGGCGACAGTGTAATTGTCGCCTGAACTTTCGTGAAATACTGATTGTGGTAAACTGAAACAGGCAAACAGCAATGCCCGATCTCATTTTCACCATCCATGCCAGAGATATGCTTAAGGAGCGTGAGATTCCTGAGCAATGGGTTTTGGATGCAATCCGTTTGCCAGACGAAAAGAGCATTGAAGGCGATGGCAATATGCATTATTTCAAATCATTGCCTGAACGTGAGAATCGGATTTTACATGTGGTCGTAAATGAAAGCGTTGAACCAAACCGAATTGCGACCTTGTTTTTGGATCGGCGAAGGAGAACGAAATGAGATTGAAAATTGACAAAGAAAATGACGCGCTTTACTTTCGATTGGATGAAAGCGCAATTGTTGAATCAGAGGAAGTGCAACCAGGCGTAATTCTGGATTTCGACAAAAACAATCAAGTTGTTGGGATTGAAATCCTGAATCTCAGTTCGCGGATTGGTCAGGAAAAATTAAACATCCTGCAACTTGAAACTGCCTAGGGTATTCACGAAGACGGCAACCGTCGTCTTTTTGATTCCTGTGGATGTTTGTATGCTCATTCTCCCTTCCGATTTCATCTCCACAATCACCAATACCTTTGGCGAAGATGGGAAACAATTCCTCGCCAACCTCCCCGCGTTGATTGAAGAAGCCTCCGCGCGTTGGGGGTTGACGAACATTCAGCCCATCCCGAATCTTTCCTATAATTTTGTAGCGTACGCGGATCTGACCTCACCCCCAGCCCCTCTCCTAAAAGGAGAGGGGAGCATAGTTCTCAAACTCGGCATCCCCCGCGATGAATTGACGAGCGAGATCGTGGCGTTGCGATTGCTCAACGGCGAAGGCGCTTGCAAATTGATCGATGCGGATGAGGAAAAGGGATTTCTTTTACTGGAACGGCTACAACCTGGTGAAATGTTGTCCACGCTGGAGGATGATGAGGAAGCGACTCGCATCGCGGCGGAGGTGATGAAGAGGGTTTGGAGACCGCTGAATCATGTCACCCTGAGCCCCGAAGGGGCGAAGGGTCTCGGCTACGAGGGTGTAGATCCTTCGCTGTCGCTCAGGATGACAAGTTGGAGTAAATTCATCCAACTCCGCGATTGGTTCGAGGGATTGAAACGATTGCGGAAAATGTTTGGCGGCGGGACGGGTCCGTTGGATGAAAAACTTGTGGGGCGGGTTGAAAGATCGGTGAAAGATTTGTTTGCGGAGAATCACAATCCCGTTTTGATGCACGGGGATTTTCATCACTTCAACATTTTGTCTTCCGAGCGCGGATGGCTGGTGATTGACCCAAAGGGAGTCATCGGTCCCGCGTGCTATGAGGTGGGTCCGCTGATGATGAACCCGTGGGAGAAGCTGCCAGGAGGAAGCAGGTTGAAGTCCCGGATAGAGAGGCGGGTTGACATCCTGCGCGAGCATTTGGGGTTCGAGCGCGAGCGCATCCTTGAATGGAGTCTGGCGCACGCGATTCTGTCTGCGTGGTGGGGAGTCGAAGATAAAACGGGCTGGGAATTTTCGATGCGGTTCGCGGAATTGATTGCTGATCTTGAATGAAAACAGCCTCCCGTTTGGGAGGCTGTTTTCTTGGTTTAGCCCATGCCCAGGAGGGCAAGCAAACCGACCAAGCCGACAATTATTGCCAATACCGCGCCGATCTTTTTGAACATATCAGTCGCAAGCGCCGGCACGAAGGCGGAGAGCCCATACCAAAGGAAGAATAAAGCCGTACACCAAGCAGCAATTGTAGCCATTTCATACACTCCTAAAGTGGATTTTGACCGCCCATGCGGGCGAATCTAAATACGACAACCCTTCTCCAAATCATAAGTTGCGCGTCCTGCGTGGTAGAATTTAGCCATATTCATCTCTCGTGGCAATAGACAAACGCCGCGAGGGACTTTTTCTGTCATGTCTATTACAACATCTACTCCTGCTGAATTTTCATTACATCGTACCCACACTGCCGACCGCTCCAGCCCAGCGCGCTGGGTTTGGTCTCACGCCTCGCGGCACGGCTGGATCATTTTTATGATGGTGATCGGCGCGGTGGGGAATGCGGGTCTCGCGGCGGTAGTGCCTGTGCTCACCGGCAACGCGTTCAATGCGATGCTTCAAAAGAATCCTGATACGAGCGTTCTCCTTCCGCTTGCGTTGACCATTGGCATCTCGCAGGTGATTCGCGGCGTGCTGCAACTTGGGAGAAACTTCGGCGCGGAATTGCTGGCACAGCATATGGAGCGACAGGTGCGCGATGAGTTATATCTTTCCCTGCTCGGGAAGAGCATGACCTTCCACAACTTGCAACCCGTCGGCGATACGATGGCGCGTTCCACCAACGATGTGCGCGAACTCAATTACATGTTCAGCCCGGGATTGAACCTTGTGGTGGGTTCGTTCGTTTTTATCCTCATGCCCATTTTCGTGGCGGGGCGATATCACCCCACGCTGGTGATCACCCCCATCGTTTTCACGATCCTTTATTTCGTTTTTCTCGCGCGTTACCTCAAAACGCTTTCGCCGATTACCGACGAAGTGCGCGCCACCTTTGGGCAGATGAACACGCATCTTTCCGAATCATTGGATGGCGTGGAAGTGGTGAAAGGCGCGGCGCAAGAGAACGCGGAAGTGGACAAGTTCGTGATGAACGCCAGCCGCGTGCGCGACGCCTTCGTGCGACAAGGCGACCTCGAGGGACGTTACATCGCCATGCTTCTGCTCGGTTCTGCCTACGCTTTCGGGCTGTTTCATGCTCTTCTGCTTTTTCGCAACGGACAGATAAATCTCGGCGACGTGGTGGCGTATTTCGGCTTGCTTTTGTTGCTTCAATTCCCTACGTTTGTTTCCACCTTTGCCTATTCGCAAATTTCATCGGGCATGTCGGGCGCGCGCCGCATTCTGGAGTTGATCAACCGCGAGACCAACCTCGACCAGAACGCGCAGGGATACGCCGAACCCATGAAAGGCGAAGTTGAATTTCGCAACGTTAGTTTCGATTACGCCCTCAGCGGGATCGTTCGCCCTTCGCGAAGCCCGCAGACGAAGGGCGATGGTATTGAGGTAACTAGTCCTTCGTCTGCGCTCGCTGACGCTCGCTCCGCTCAGGAGGAGGTGTTACACAATATCTCCTTCAAAGTTAAACAGGGGCAAACCGTCGCCATTGTCGGTCAGACCGGCGCGGGGAAGACTTCGTTGGTCAAATTGCTCAATCGTACCTACGATACAACAGATGGACAGGTGTTGATAGACGGCGTGGATGTGCGCGATTGGAATCTTGCATCGCTCCGTTCGCAGATCTCCATGATCGAGCAGGATATCTTCCTGTTCTCGCGCTCCGTCAGCGACAATATTGCCTTCGGGAAACCCGGGGCAACTCAAAGTGAGATCGAGTCGGCGGCAAAGTCTGCCCAAGCCGATGATTTTATCCTTTCATTCGACAAGGGATATGAAACTGTCGTTGGCGAGCGCGGCGTCACGCTCTCCGGCGGGCAACGCCAGCGCATTGCCTTGGGACGCGCCTTCCTCACCGATCCGCACATTTTGATCCTCGACGACTCGACTTCGGCGATTGATTCTGCCACCGAGGACAAGATTCAACGCGCCATCTCTAACGCCGCGCGCGGACGCACCACCTTCATCATCACGCACCGCCTCTCGCAGATCCGCTGGGCAGACCTGATCATCGTCCTCCGCAAGGGGCGTATCGCCGCCATCGGCGCTCACGACGAGTTGATGAAAACCTCCGAGGCGTATTCGAAGATATTCCGAGAGTAAACACGTACACACGGAAACACGGAACGCGCAGTACCTGTTTACTACCAAACTACCAAACTACCAAACTACCATGGGCTTCTTTGCCGGACTCAACGACGAAAAATACGATCGCCAATATACCGACCGCGAATTGACGCGGCGTATTCTGGGTTACTTTAAACCGCAAGCCAAACGTCTCGCGGCAGTCACCGCGCTGGTCATTGTCATCGCAGGGATCGGCGCATCGTTGCCTGTGGTTGTCTCTCGCATGATAGACCTGTTGAAAGGCGAGCCATCCCTGACCGCCATCAGCCTTGTTGCGTTGGCAGTGCTGGGAGTAGGCGTAGGCTTATGGGGCTTGAACTGGGCGCGGCGCAGTCTCGTGGTACGCGCGGTGGGCGATGTGGTGCTCGACCTGCGCACGCGCGCCTTCCGCGCCGCGGCAGAACATGACCTCTCCTTCTACGATCAATTTTCATCGGGGCGCATTGTCTCGCGTATCACCTCCGACACCAACGACTTTGGTCAACTCATTGTCATCGTCACCGACATCAGCTCGCAGATGGTTCAAGCGGTGATCCTCGGCGTGGTGCTGTTCCGCACAGACGTGAAGTTAACGTTGTTATTGTTTGCGTTTCTGCCGATCATTTTTGCCATCGCTGGCGGCTTCCGCGTGCTGGCGCGGCGCGTTACCAAGCGCGGCATGAAAGCCATGGCTGATGTGAACGCCGCCATCAAAGAGACCATCAGCGGTATTTCCATCGCGAAAAATTTTCGACAGGAAGAAAGCATTTTCAACTCGTTCAACGAATCGAACCAGCAATCGTATCAAGTCAATGTGCAACGCGGATTTGTCTTATCGCTTGTGTTTCCCACACTCAACGCGCTCGGCGGAATTTTCGTCGGCGTGCTCATCTATGTGGGCGGGTTGAGCGCGGCGCAGGGCATCGTCAGCGTGGGCGCGTGGTATCTCTTCATCATGAGCCTCGATCAGTTCTTTTTTCCCGTCCTGAATCTCTCCGCGTTCTGGGCGCAGATCCAAGCGGGGCTTTCCGCCGCCGAACGCGCCTTTGCCCTCATCGACGCCGACCCGAACGTGATTCAAACCGACAAACAGGATGTGCATCCATTAAAGGGACACATCCACTTTGATGATCTGCATTTTCGCTATACGGATAAAGAACCGATCCTTTCGACCTTCAACCTGCTCATCCAACCTGGAGAGACGCTCGCCCTTGTAGGACATACCGGCGCAGGGAAGTCGTCCATTGCAAAGTTGATCGCGCGCTTCTACGAATTTCAGCAGGGACGCCTGCTCGTGGACGGGCGCGACATCCGCACGTTCGACTTTGCGCAATATCGCAAGCAACTCGGCATCGTGTCGCAAGTCCCGTTCTTGTTTTCAGGGACCGTTGCTGACAACATTCGCTACGCCGCGCCGGACGTGTCGGATGAGGAGATGTTGAAAATGGCGCGCGAGATCGGGGATGGCGAATGGTTGGAAACGCTGCCGAATGGAATCCAGACCGAAGTCGGGGAGAGAGGCGCGCTTCTTTCGATGGGTCAGCGTCAACTCGTGGCGTTGATGCGCGTCCTCATGCAGAAGCCCGCCATCTTCATCCTCGATGAGGCGACCGCCAGCATCGATCCGTTCACCGAATATCAAATCCAGCAGGCGCTGAATCTCATTCTCAAAAATTCGACCAGCATCCTTATCGCGCATCGCTTATCCACTGTGAAAGCGGCGGATCGAATTGTGGTGATGGAAAAAGGCGCGATCATCGAGGAGGGGAATCATGATGGCTTGCTTGCAAAAGGCGGGCATTATGCCACGCTGTACAACACGTATTTCAGGCATCAAAGCCTGGCGTATGTGGAGCAATCAAGGACATTCGCGAAGTAAACCAGCGCGTCGATTCAAGAGATACATAGACTCGCCCCGAACTTGGTTCGGGGCGAGTCTGTTTTTTTTTGCCGCCTCATCGAGGCGCTGATGCAAAGCGTTCGGTTTTTCTTCTTTACCCGGTTTGAATCGGCATTCGCGCGGCGCTTGCGTTCGATGCAAGTGTCTGCGCCTAAATTTCATGAGTCTTATTTCCTGATCGTGATCTCGCCCGCGCCCATGTTGACGATGATGGTTAATGTGGGGCCGTTGCCTACTTGCGAATAGACGCTTCCTTTTTGCGACCAGCCGTCGCCGAGATTGATATCTGCCAACGCGCTGTCAATCGTGACCACCGCATTCACACCCTCTGGGATGATGAGCGTGAGGTCGCTCAAGCCGCAGTCAACGCTGACTGTCGCATCGCGTTGCAGGTCGCCTGAAAAGTCGAGGGTGTAATTGCCCGCGCCGCCGTTGAAGATAAAACGCTCGAAGTTGGCGTTCGCCAGCCCATCCATGCGCACATCCGATGCGCCGGTGGAGTATTTGAACTCGGACATCTCCGCGAGATTCAACTCGGAGAATGAAAGGCTCACATCCGCCGCGCCGTCATTGATGGTGAGGTTTGTGAGCGCCAGCCCGCCCAGTTCAAAGGCGCCTTCGTATGCGCCCGCCGAAATTTCCAACTCCATCGGCGACGAGCCTAATTGCAAAGTCCATTCGTTTTTCATTCCGTCAAACGGCGGGAGTTTTTGGAAATTGCCCTGTTTGATCTCGATCTGCGAGCCGTCTTCGATGATTTCAGGCTTGAGGTCTGCCACATTGTAGACGGCGGTGCCATCCACCAGGTTTTTCGCGCCTGCGGACAAGTTCAGATTCCCCGCGCCGAAAGACAGAAGCAACCGCGTCTCATCTTCGCCCGGGTCTGCTACTGATATCGTTTCTTTGACCTCGGGTCCCGCCTTGACCTGCTCGGGAAGGTCAACGCTAAATCCGCACGCCATGCTTGCCAGGGCAAGAATAAGAATTGCTGAGATGATTTTTACGTTCATTGTATATCTCCTTCTGCCTTTTATACGGAGGAGATGTAAATTGGTTGCGTCAGAAACTCCCCGTCTGCATGTATTTCAGGATTTTGCCATCGTATCTCCCGATGAGTTGCGCGGATGCCTCCTCCAAGACCCCTCCAAAGTAACTCTTGAGATGCCGCCTGACATATGGGTTGGCTTCCAGAGTCTTTTTGGAGTGAACGATCGCATCGTGTAAAGCGTAGATGATATGCGGCACATCCGCCATGACCGCCGCGCCGAGGCACATTGGACAGGGTTCGACGGTTGTAAACAAAATCGCGCGTTTGTAGTCCGTCCATAGTTTTTCGCCGCCGTTGAGCAAGGCGTTCAATTCGGCATGACTGATTTGATTTTTGTTTTCTTTGTGACGCGCCCGTCCGCGTGAAATGACCTCGCCATCCAGCACAAGGACTGCGCCAATGGGATATTCTCCCGCCTTCCCCGCTTCATCCGCTTCGAGGAGCGCCTCGCGCATGAACTTTTCAAGATCGATGTGTTCGATTTCGGGTGAGATGTATTGCGTCATAGGTTTACGCCATGTGCGGCGGAGATTTCGGCTTTTCCTTTGAGGCAAACGCCGCGTTCAACGCTTGATCGACCGAGCGGACTTCGACAATCTCGATCCCCTTCGGATACCCCTCGCCTTTTCGCAACGCCTTCGGCACGATGGCGGTTTTGAAGCCGAGTTTTTGCGCCTCACGCAGACGCGCCTGCATTTGGCTGGGCATCCGCAATTCGCCCGCGAGACCGATCTCGCCGATCAGCACCGCGTCCGCTTTGACCGAGACATCTTTCCATGAAGAAGCGATTGCCGCGGCGATGGCGAGGTCGGCGGCGGGTTCGTCAATTTGCAAACCGCCCACCACGTTGACGAACACATCCTGCTCTGAAAGTTTCAATCCCACACGGCGAGTCAACACGGCAGAGATCAACAACAGGCGGTTGAAATCAACTCCGTTGGCAGTTCTACGCGCGTTGCCGAATTGAGTCGGGGAGGTGAGTCCTTGCACCTCGACGAGGATTGGGCGTGTGCCTTCCATTGTGACTGCAATCGCGGATCCCGCCGCGTTGACCATCCGCTCCGCGAGAAACGCTTCGGATGGATTCGTCACCTCGACGAGCCCACCTTCGCGCATTTCGAACACGCCCACTTCGGAGGTCGCGCCGAAACGATTCTTCACCGAACGCAACAGACGATAGGCTTGGAAGCGGTCACCTTCGAGATACAAGACCGTGTCCACGATGTGTTCCAACACGCGCGGACCGGCGATCGTCCCTTCTTTGGTCACATGCCCGATGACGAAGACCGAGATTCCGCTAGTCTTTGCCAACTCGCGCAACTGCGAGGAGCACTCGCGCACTTGACTCACTGATCCAGCGGACGAGTCCATGCTGGAGAGGTAGACCGTTTGAATCGAATCCACGATCAACAATTCAGGTTTCACTTCGCTGATGTGATTCAAAATGATTTCGAGATTGGTTTCGGTGACCAACAATAAATTTGCGGGTAAGGGCGGACGGCCGTCCGCCCTTACATTGCCATTCAAACGCGTTGCGCGCATCTTGATCTGTCGTTCTGATTCTTCTCCTGACACGTACAAAACCTTTTTTTGCCCAGCCATCTCCATTGCCATCTGCAACATCAACGTTGATTTACCGATGCCCGGGTCGCCGCCGACCAACACGATAGAGCCCGGCACAATTCCGCCGCCTAGCACGCGCGCGAATTCTTCGATGGGAACGGGGATGCGGTCTTCGTCTCCCGCGGAGACATCGCCGATGGAACGCGGGGCAGACCGACCCGTGAGTCCGCGAACCGCTGTGGACTTCGTCACAGGCTCATCGTGGATCACTTCCTCCACCATGCTGTTGAACGATCCGCACTGCGGGCATTTTCCCATGTACGACGCGGCAACGCGCCCACATTCCTGACAGACATATCGTGTTTGTGTTTTTGCCATGTTCAACTCCCCCCTCTCCTTTAGGAGAGGGGCAGGGGGTGAGGTCGAGTATAACAGAATTTATGTTCTGTTTTCATTTGCGCGCGTTTTGAAATTTGCTATACTCGCTTTGCGAACGCAATGCATCAAAATTAGATACGTTGTGTCCAAATTTTGGATTCGGAGAAATTGCATGAGCGAATGGTTCGTTCAACTCAACCCCGTATGGCAGGCATTGATCGCCACCACGTTCACATGGTTTGTTACCGCACTCGGCGCGGCGACAGTGTTCTTTTTCAAACAAGTGAATCGCAAATTGTTAGACGGGATGCTCGGCTTCGCGGCGGGCGTGATGATCGCGGCAAGTTTTTGGTCACTGCTCGCGCCCGCCATTCAGATGACGCGCGAAACGAACGATGTGCCAGTCTGGCTTCCCTCCGCCATTGGATTTTTACTTGGCGGCGCGTTCATTCGTCTCATTGATCTATTTTTGCCTCATCTTCATTTGGGATTCCCTGTCAACGAAGCGGAGGGAGTTCCAACAAAATGGAGGCGGAGTATTTTGTTGGTGCTGGCGATCACATTGCATAACATTCCCGAAGGGCTTGCCATCGGCGTTGCTTTCGGCGCGGTCGCGGCAAATTTATCCTCTGCCACTCTGGCAGGCGCGGTCGCGCTCGCCATCGGTATCGCGATCCAAAATTTCCCAGAAGGCGTTGCGGTTTCGGTGCCGCTCCGTTCAGAGGGAATGTCGCGCTTAAAAAGTTTTTGGTACGGGCAATCGTCCGCGTTGATCGAACCCATCGCAGGGATGATCGGCGCGGGAGCTGTGTTGTTAATGCGACCCATCCTGCCGTACGCGTTGGCATTCGCCGCAGGCGCGATGATCTTCGTGGTGGTCGAAGAGTTGATCCCCGAATCGCAACTGGCAAAGAACACCGACTTCGCCACGTCCGGCGCGATGCTCGGGTTTGTGATCATGATGATTCTGGATGTGGGCTTGAGTTGAGGACGAAGGTTGAACAATGCTTGAAACTTTGTAGCGTCATTATCCGTTATAGGTAGCATAAAATCATTCAAAGGGAGATGTCACATGCGTAGATCAACTTTGGTCGTTCACCTTGCTATTACACTTGCTTTTGTTGTTTCGTGCTCCCCCCAAGCAACCCCACCACCGACAGTTGAAGACGTTGAAAGTTCGGTCCGTATTTTGCCTGCTGAATCCAAAGTTCCAGATGAGTTCTTACCTGAAGCGCTGCCAGCAACCGCAACCAGCTTACCTACTAGCGTTACACAACAACCCTTTTCAACACCTACCGATGTACTCGCATTGATTGGCACACCCATTCCAGAAAACCCTGAAGCGATTGGGCTTAATAATTTTGCACAACTCAAGCAAATTGGACAGTGGGGACGAGGTTCAATTCTGGGGGTTGGTTTCACTCCAGATGGGAATTCGTTCGTTGCCGTCAGTGAAATGGGCTGGACGATCTACGATATGAATGCGCTGGATCAACCTCCTTCATGGGTTGCATTCCCCAAACCAATATTGTTCGATGAATTTTATTTCAGTAGCGACGGAAGCAAGGTCAAGTTTTATCGCTCCAGCTACGACGCCATAACCACTCATATTTTGAGTTTTCCGTATGCAGAAAAAATAACAGCTGAAAACGGAGCGATCTGGCTCGAACCCGATGGAGTGATCGACTATAACAAGATAATATTGAACTCTCCCGACGGGACACAGACCCTAAAAAGCAATCTTGTGTATGAATACAACGAAGCGACGTTCAGCGAAGAGACCTCCGTTCGGGAGATGTACGATTCAAATCGAAACCTGCTGTATACATTTAGAGATGACGCTCCATATGTTACATACTCCGATCGTAACGGTCCTGAAGGGTGCGATTTGAGCGTGTTTAGCATGTGTGGAAACGCCCTGATGGCAGTAGCAACGACACCTATGAAAGCGCTCTTCTCGTCAGATAGTAGAACCTTTGCCGCCTTATACGATACTCCCAGCTTGTACACGGGAATCATGCGTGCCTATAGCTATGTCCGCATTTACGAAAGCGCGAGCGGCGATCTCCTTGGTTCGATCGGCGGTTTCACAAAACCTGTGCAAGATTTTGGTTATTCACCAGACGGCAAACTGTTGGTAGTCGGCTTTGTGGACGGCTCAATCATCTTATGGGATATTGCCAACGCAAAATCCATATATGGGTCCAGGCATATGAATGCGCCCGTATGGAGAGTAGAGTATTCTCACGATAGCAAATACTTGTTGATCCAGCGTGCGGAAGAATTGGAAGTCCGATTAACGGCAACTGGAAGCTTGCTTTACCGATTTGA
>Ga0209605_1000409_pt1 | contig 55734 bp, 54 predicted proteins | sample AD_UKC035_MetaG_FD_184408 | JGI IMG/M metagenome (GOLD analysis project Ga0209605, IMG submission 184408) | Active sludge microbial communities of municipal wastewater-treating anaerobic digesters from USA - AD_UKC035_MetaG (SPAdes) (version 2) | ecosystem: Engineered > Bioreactor > Anaerobic >...
GGCCGCTGGTACTTCATGGAGATCAACCCGCGGCTCCAGGTGGAGTACGCGCTCACCGAGATCGTCTACGGCGTGGAGATCATCAAGGAACAGATCCGCATCGCGGCGGGCGAACCGCTGAACCTGCCCGCCGACGCCCACCGGCCCCGGCTGCACGCCATCGAATGCCGGATCAACGCCGAGGATCCCGGCAGCGATTTCCAGCCGTCCGCAGGGATGGTCCACGAATACTACATCCCCGGCGGCTACGGCTACAGCGTGCTTTCGAGCGTCCAGAAGGGGAAGCGGATCGACATCTACTACGATCCGATGATCATGAAGGTGGACTGCTTCGCCGCCACCCGCGCCGAGGCACTGGCGAAGACCCGCTTCGCCCTGGAGGCGATCCGGCTGAAAGGCGTCCAGACGAACATTCCGTTCCTGAGCCGCGTCGTGGGGAGCGAAGCGTTCGCCGATGGCTCCCTGAAGTGCGACCTCAAACTCAAGGACTTCCTGCCGCAGGGCGCCGACGACCGCCGTCGCCAGGAGGTGGCCGCGCTGGTGGCCGTGCTCAACCACGAGCTGATGGGCCGCTTCCGGACGTCCGCGTTCCAGCGGACCACCCCCGGCGGCAACGTCTGGGGCATGTCCGGCCGGGTGGAGCTCATCACCCGCCGCCATTTGTGAGGGGAGGCCACGGCCATGAAATACCGCGTGTGCATCGACAACAAGAACTACAACGTGATCCTCGCCGACGTCTATCCCGACCCGGCGGCGGAAGTGGATGTCGAAATCGGTTATCACCGTTATCGCAGCCGGATCCTGGCCTGGAGCCGGGAACAGGGGATCCTGTCCATCCTGGTGGACGGCATGCCGTTTGATATCGAGGCGGTCCGCAACGAGAGCGGCGACCTGGCGGCGGTCAAGGTGGACAACACCCTGTTCTCGGTTCAGGAGATCATGGCCGGCAAGCTCCTCACCACGCGTCAGGAAGTGAAGATGGTGAAGGAGGGTCTGGTGCGCGCATTCATGCCCGGGCTCATCGTCCGCGTACTGAAGAGCGCGGGGGAAACAGTAGCCGAAGGGGACACCATTCTGTACATGGAAGCGATGAAAATGGAGAACGCCATCGTCGCGCCGCGTGCGGGGACCATCAGCCGCATCGGTCCCAAGGAAGGTGAAACCGTGCTAACTGGAGATGTGCTTTTCGTCGTTGAATAGTGGGTGCAAACTGACCGCTATTCGCAACCCCTTATCCCATGCGAAGTTGTCTTTCTCCTTGCCGCTGTAACTGCGTGCTGTGGAGAAATCTGTGGAAATCTTCGCAGCGTCCGAATAGACATGTAATCCGATTACAGTATAAATAAAAGTCCTTTGTTTGTAGTGAGATAACGGATTGCCACTTATTTAAGCAAATCGTGGAAACCCCGATTCGGCGCCCACCTTCCGGGATTGTCCACAAGTTTTCCTCACGCGGATCCACAGTTTCATTGAATATTTTTGAATATCAAGCGGTTAGAAAAGGGGCTCCCGAGCGGATCTGAAAAGGTGCCCGACAGGCGTGCGTTTCGGGACGGCTCGACCGGTGAGAAGGCGCCGTGTCCGGATGCTCGGCCACGCATCGGGTGCCGGTGCGTGTGTGATGACGGGCAGCTATTCCCGGGGCGGATCCGGCGGCGCGGCCGGCGGATTGGAAAGGTCCGCGTCCGATTGCGGGGCCGCGTCGTCGGGTGGCGCGACGAGTTCGGCGCCGATGGGGGGCGCCGTCTCGGCTTCCGTGACGACGGCGGGCGCCGGCGGGGCCGGGGGTGGCGCGAAGGCAGCCAGCCGTTCCGCCAGTGCGGGATCCACCTGCGCCAGCGCCTGGATGGGATACATGCGCATGACGACGTAGACGGGCAGGAGCAGCGTCTGGCCGACCCAGGGAATGGCGGCGATGCAGCAGGTCAGGCAGACGCCGCAGCTCATCACGAAACTCGCGGCGATGCTCAGCCCGAGGCGCATCAGCAGGTACAGCAGCAGGGCGCCGGTGTGTTCCTGAAACAGGGTGAAGAAGGCGTTCCAGGCCTCGAGCACCCGGATGCGCCGGCTCCACATGATGGGGACGACGAAGTCCTCCAGGTAGATGGCAATGACGATGATGGGGATGAGAGCCAGCAGGGCGCCGGCCCCGATGGCCAGGAGCTGCGGCCAGATCTGGCCGAAGGGGGCGAATTCGCCGTCGCGGAAGAGGGTGAGGAACACGGTCACGCCCGCCAGCACCAGCAGCAGGAGGATGAACACGCTGAAGCCGAGATACCACCAGAACAGCGACAGGCCCTGGACGCGGTTGCGGTGCCAGCTCTCGCCGAGGGCGGTCTTGTTTTCCACAAGGCACTCGACGAACATGAACCGGCCGCGGCTGAATATGTAAGTCAACAGGATGATGACGGCCAGAAACACCAGCGCGATGCCGCCGATCACCGCGGCGATCAGCCACACGTTTCCGCCGAACCAGGACGCCGGATCACCCGGCAGCGCCTCGGCCGGGAAGCCGCTGGCGGCGAATCGGTCCGACCGGTTCTCCGCTTCGTCCTGAATGAAGGAAAAGATGTTGGGGAAACCTCCGCCATGCTGGATGTTGGCGCCGATTAACGCCAGCAGGCCCCAGGCGAACCACTTCTTCCAGGAGAACGGATGATAGAGCGTGCGGCGCATGTGGGCCCAGGCGGACTCGAACGGTTCCAGCAGCAGGAATCTCTTTTCCCCCATCCCGACCTCCCGCACGGTTGTCTCGCTCCGATGATGTTTGCCGTGGGATCATTCTATATCCGCCCCCGCCGGATCTGAACCACATTTTTAATCCGCCGGCACGTGGTCTCGGCCGGTGTCGCGCTCCCGACGCGGCGGGACCGAGAGGCCGCCGCCGTGTGGAAACGTGTGAAAAGCTGGCGAACCGCCGTCTATTGACTCAGGATCTTCCGGCAGCCGCGGACGCGGTGCGTTGCAGGCCGACCCCGGACCGCCTGCCGCCGGCCGGATCGCGCGGACCCGTTCGGCGCCGGAGGATGCGAACGGCGGGGCCAAATTTGCGTTTGCTTTTTTCACGGGCCGCCGTTACACTTCGATACATCAATCATCCGCAGCATGGGAGGTCCCGATGTTTTGTCCTGCATGTGGCACGGAGAATCCCGATTCGGCAAAATTCTGCAAGAATTGCGGCTTCTCGTTCCCCGCGGTAGCCGCGACGCCGCCCCCGCCGGCACCCCCGCCGCCGGGACCGCCGCCCGGTCCGCCGTCGCCGCCTCCGTACGCCGGTGCGCCCGCGCCGCCGCCGCCTGCGCCGCCGCCGTCCTACGGCGCGCCGCCCCCGATGGCGCCGCCCACGGATGCCGCGGCCGCCCAGGCCAAGGTGTCGCTGCCGGCCATCCTGCTCATGGTGGTCGCCGGCCTGTCGATCCTGTGGCACATCGTGATGCTCCTGCTGAACATCCTGGGAACCGGCATGTCGTTCATGGGCGGCATGGCCGAGGACATGCCCAGCGAAGCGCTCTCCATGATGTCGGGCGGCATCGGCATCCTGATGAGCATCATCTCCATCGCCATCTGCGGCGTGGTGATCTTCGGCGCGATGAAGATGAAGGCCCTGCAGTCCTACGTGTTCGCCATGGTGGCGGCGATCCTCCCCATGCTGCCCTGCATCTGGCCGTGCTGCTGCCTCGGTCTGCCGGTGGGCATCTGGGCGCTGATCGTGCTGCTGGACAAGAACGTCAAGGCGGCCTTCACCTCCTGAGGGGACGCCCGCTGCGCATGTAAATGACCGGGGACGGGAGTCCGGCGACGGGCTCCCGCCCGCGCTTTGCACCCGCGGCCGCTCCGCGGGTGACGCCATTCAAGGGGATGAGCCGCACCATGACCCGCCTGACCCGAGCCATGTGTTCCGCCTGCGCCGCCGCGGCGCTCCTGCTGACCGCAGCGGTGGCGACGGGGTGTTCATCGACGGATGAGAAACGGGGAAAATCCGCGTTCCTGGACGGCCTGGAGCAGGACGCCCGGCGTGAGGCGGCGGAGAAGATGAAACAGCGGGAAGCCGAGGAGGCTCGCCGCAAGGCCGTGGAGGAGGAGGCCCGCCGCCGGTGGGCCGGCGAAGCCGCGCGCGCCACCGCCCCGGGCGCCGCCGCGCCCGCCGCGCCGGCCGCAGCCGGCGCCGCCGACGGGGTGGTTTACGAGCTGTCCGACAAGGACCTGACCTTCCTGGTGCTGAACAAGATCCGATTGGGGTACAAGGGGAGCACCGTCAGCGTCAACTGCGACGCCGGGCGCGTGGAGCTTTTCGGCCAGGTCCCCACCGAGGAGGCCAGGCAACGGCTCATCGCCGATGTCCGCAAGCTGCCCGGAGTCCGCGAAGTGGTCGCCCGGGAACTGTTCGTCGTTCCCTGATCCCCTGATTTGGATGCACGGCCGCGCCCGGAGCGCGCCGTGGACCGGTGGGCGCGGTCAGTCGCCCGCCGGCTCGTCCTCCAGTGTGACGCCGCACTGGGGGCAGGCCGTGTCCTCTTTCTTCACCGCCGCACCGCATTCCGAACAGAGGGCGAAATTGTCCGCCTCGGCCAGGAGCGTCTGGGCCGCCGCCAGGTTGTCCTCCTCCACCCAGACCCGCACGCGGCTGAAGGACTGGGACACGGCGATGGGCTCGGCGTGGAAGGTGAGGTTCTCGAGCTTGCACGGGATATCGTTGTCCTCCAGCAGCCCCTCCGCCAGGCTGGCCGCGATCTCGTCCGTGTACTCCGCTGCGAGCTTCCAGGTGTCGGGGATGTACTCGGGAGTCTCGTCGGGCAGCTCGCTCACCAGGTCCACGTCACAGACCGGGCAGCGGCGGACATCCTCCACGTACTCGGCTCGACAGGTGGGGCACCACATAGTTCGCCTCCCAGGGGGAATTGCGGTCAGGGGCCGCCAGCGCCGCCGCCGCGGCCCCCGCACTTCCGGTGGGGCGGGGACGCGACGCGTCGCGTGATCGGCGGTTCGGTGTCATCCTGAGTTCATTATAGCAGGTCGGCCCTGTGCCGCCGCCGCGCCTTCGGGTGGTCGGCCCGGCGGCGGGGGCTCACGCCTTCGGGTCCTTCGGCCGGGTCGGGGACGTTTCTTCCGGTTTGGGCGGCTCGAAGCAGCGCCGGCAGCGGGCCTCGTATGCGTCCGCGGCGCCCACCACGATCCGCTCCTGGCTGGCGATGAGCCGCTGGGTGTAATAGGCGGGATTGCCGCACTGCATGCAGATGGCGGCGGTTTTGGTGATGTCCTCGGCGATGGCCATGATCTGGGGCATGGGGTCGAACGGCACGCCGCGGTAATCCCGGTCCAGGCCGGCGACGATGACGCGCTTGCCCATGTCGGCGAGGCGGTTGCAGACATCCACGATGCCGGGATCGAAGAACTGGGCTTCGTCGATGCCCACCACCTCGGTGCGGGGCAGAACCCGCTCCATGATCTCGCTGGCCTTTTTCACGATCTCGGACTGATACTTCATGTCGCTATGGCTGACGATGTGCGTGTCGCTGTACCGGTCGTCGAGGCAGGGCTTGAAGACCTGGATCCGCTGCTTGGCGATCTCGGCGCGCTTCAGGCGGCGGATGAGCTCCTCGCTCTTGCCGCTGAACATGCTGCCGGTGACCACCTCGATCCAACCCATCTGTCCGCGGATGAACTTTTGCATGAAGCGTGCCTCCGAATGATCATTGGGAAAAGCGCGCCTGCAGGAAGGCGCAAAGCTCCGGCCAGGAGCCGTACACCTCGTCGCAGCAGCCCAGGATCCAGCCGCTGATTTCGTGGGGCGGCTCCTCGGTCACCATGTAGACCGGGATGCCGCGGCGGAAGGCGGTGGTGAGCTCGCCGTGCGTCCCGCCGCCGCGCCGGCAGTGCCGGTCCCAGTGACAGACGACGTATCCGACGCCCCCCTCGAGGACATCCAGGTCGTAATGGATGATCTTGCGGATCACCTCGCGGAACCGGGGCGGGTCGTCGGTCTTCCAGCGCCGGAAATTGGCCTGCTCCTCGGCGGAGAGATTCTTGCGGATGTCGCGGGCCGGATTGTACACCTCGTGGCGCAGGGTGCCGCGCAGGTACGCCTCGATCTCCTCGCGCCAGCCGGTCCCGAAATCCGGGGCATATTCCATCGACCCCGACAGGTACGCCTTCATCCGCCCTCCATGTGCCGGGATATGATAGCAGACTTTTCCGTGCGGCCCAAGGGCTTCAGGCCGACGCCGGGCGCCGCCGCCGGCGGCAGCCGGGTAAACATCGGGGTCCGCGGGTTTGACTTTCAGTTTATAATAATATCGACTGGTAGAGTGAGGCTGGAGGGGCTGTGTACATCCGGAAGTCGATTCTGGTGCTGATCCTGTTGCTCAATGTCATCCTGTTCTCCTACGTGGCGCTGGAGAACCGGGTGATCTTTGCGCGCACGATCGACGATGAGGCCGCCTTCAGCCTGGAGCTGGAGCCCCACCGCCCGGCGACCGCCCCGCCGCCGGTCATCGAACCGCTGTCCGACGACGGCGAATGGCAGACGTTCGAAGCCACCGCCTACTCCGTCTTCGGCATCACCAAGAGCGGCGTCTGGGTCCGGCGGGGCATCATCGCGGTGGATCCGCGCGTGGTGCCCCTCGGTTCCATCGTCGAGATCCAGGGCGAGGGCTACTCCGGCATCTACACCGCCATGGACACCGGTCCGGAGATCCAGGGCCGGGAGGTGGACATCTACATGCCCACCGGTCAGGAGGCCATCCGCTTCGGTCGCCGCGACGTCCACCTGAAGCTGATCCGCCGCGGCTGGGATCCGGCGAGCCCATTCGAGGATCCCTTGATGACCGGCGGTAGCACCCGATGAAGCCGCCCGCATCCCCCGCTCCCCGCGCCGCGTCGCGTCTCCGCCGCCCGACACCCGTCACCCGCCCCCAGCCCGTTCGAGAGGTCAACCTGTCGTGATCGTCGATTGCCGGACCTGTCGGAACTGGTTTGATGACTTCCGGTCCATGGACTCGGCCACCAGCCGGACCGACCGCCTGTTTTACGGCTGCACCGTCTTCGGCCACATCGAGGACTACCGGGCGCGGGCGGACTGCCCCCGCTTCGAGCCGATGGACGAGCCGTACATCCAGTGCCAGACGTGCGGTCTGCTGGTGCCGCGCATCTGCATGCTGCTGGGCGAATGCGTCAATTGCACCGACACCGACACCTTCTGCATCCGCCAGTGCGGCGGCGGCCGATGGCGCGCCTATTGCACCCACTGGGTGCGCCTAAGCACCGAGGGCCGGGTCACGGTGCAGGACGGGGAGCTGCATGAAACGTTCGCCCAAAGTGAACCCGCGCCGGACGCCGCCGCTGCCAGGCGTCCCGGCATGCGCGCGCTGTTCCAGCGCCACCTGAAGCGGCGCGGCGGACGGCCCCGGCCGCGTCCCCGGCGGAGGTGAGCCATCTCCAAGATCTACGGCAACACCTCGGGACTCAAGCCCAGCCAGATCCGCCAGCTTCAGAAAATCTACCAGCGCCGCCTGCCGGCCCAGAGCCTGCTGACGCCGGAGTTCGCGGCGGGCCTGGCCCGGATCGCGGCCGAGATCCGGCGCCAGGTGGGGGTGCTGGTGGACCGGAAGGGCGCCGTCGAGTACGTGGTGGTGGGGGACCGCGGCCGGATCGAGCTGCCCGACTTCCGGCGGATCCGCACCGATCTGCGCCGTTTCCGCGGCCTCCGGTGCATCCACACCCATTTCGGCGAGGCGGGGCTGAGCCGGGAGGACCTGACGGACCTCTCGCTCCTGCGGCTGGACACCATGACCGCCCTGGATGTCACCGACGACGGCCGGCCCGGGCAGGTGCACACCGCCCACCTGTCGCCCGACTTCGATCCGCCGGGCGGCGCCGCCCGGCCCGAGCTGTGGCGGCTGCTCCCGCCCTGCGACGTGTACCGGCTGGACCTGAACTACGAGGCCTTCATCCGCGACCTGGAGGGCGAGTTCGTCCGGAAGACCTCGCAGCTCCGCCGCCAGGAGCACGCGGAGCGGGCGATCCTGCTGGGGGTCACCACTGGTCCCGTGGACACCGAACGCGAGCGGATGGACGAGCTGGATGAGCTGGCCTACTCCGCCGACGTGCAGGTGATCGACCGGTTCGTCCAGCGCCGCGCCTCCCTGGATCCCCGCTACCTCCTGGGCCGGGGCAAGCTGCAGGAGCTCATCACCCGGAGCATGCAGCTCGGCGCCACCCTGCTCATCTTCAACCAGACCCTCACCCCCACCCAGAGCCGGCTCATCGGTCGCGAGACCGATCTGAAGGTCATCGACCGGAGCCAGCTCATCCTCGATATCTTCTCCCGCCGGGCCCGCTCCCAGGAGGGGAAGATCCAGGTGGAACTGGCCCAGCTCCAGTACCTGATGCCGCGGCTGGTGGAGTTCGACGACTCCCTGTCCCGCCTCAGCGGGGGCATCGGCGGCCGCGGTCCCGGCGAGACGTCGCTGGAGGTGAACCGCCGCCGCATCAAGGATCGCATCGACCTGCTGGCGCAGAAATTGGCCGCGATCCGCACCTCGCGGCGGCAGCGGCGCCTGGGCCGGCAGCGGCGGGGGGCGCCGGTGGTATCCATCATCGGGTACACCAACGCCGGCAAATCCACCCTGATGAACGCCATGACGCGGGCGGCGGTCCCGGTCGAGGACAAGCTGTTTGCCACGCTGGACCCGGTGAGCCGGCGCATGCGGCTGCCGTGGGGGCAGGAGGTCATCGTTTCGGACACTGTGGGATTCATCCGCGAGCTGCCGCCGCCCCTGCTCGAGGCATTCAAGGCGACGCTGGAGGAAATCGAGGACTCGGCGCTGATCATTCACCTGGTCGACGCCACCAGCGCGCAGCGGGACCACCACATCCTGACCGTGGAGCGGTTGCTGGCCGACCTCGGCCTGGACGGGATCCCGCGGCTGCGGGTGCTCAACAAGGCCGACCGGCTGGACCCGGCCGAACAGGCCCACCTGGCCCAGCGATACGGCGACCTGACCGTGTCGGCGCTGCGGGGCGACGGCCTGGAGCGGCTGGCCGACGAGATCCGCACGGCGCTCGACGCCGCCGCCGTGTCGGCGCGGAGCCGCTGACCCAAACCGGCGATGGGAGCGACAGTCATGACGACGACGGTTCGGCCGGTGTCCGGCGCGCGCGATCTGCGCGCCTTCATCGAGTTCCCGTACCGGCACTATGCCGGGCACCCCCACTGGGTCCCGCCGCTGCGGTACGATCAGCGGCGGCTGCTGGACCGGCGGCGTCACCCGTTCTACCGGCAGGCGACGGCGGAGTTTTTCCTGGCGGAGCGCGACGGCCGCCCGGTGGGCCGGGTGGCGGCCATCCACAACCGGGCCCACAACGAATTTTGTCACGACGCCACCGGCTTCTTCGGCTTCTTCGAAACCGAGGACGACCCGGCCACGGCCCGGTCGCTCCTGGAGGCGGCGGCCGCCTGGTGCGCCGGTCGGGGTCTGACCGCCCTGCAGGGGCCGGTGAGCCCCTCCACCAACTACGAGTGCGCCCTCCTCATCGAAGGCTTCGACCGTCCGCCGGCGTTCATGATGCCGTACAACTACCCGTACTACGCGGGGCTGATCGAGGCGGCGGGATTCGTCAAGGCCAAGGATTTGCTGGCGTACTGGCTCAGCGACGACCACCCCTTTCCGGAGAAGCTGGCCAGCGTCACCGGCCGGCTGATGCAGCGGTACGGCCTGACCACGCGCGATATCCGGATGGACCGCCTCGACGAGGAGATCGACCGGATCTTCAAGGTCTACAACGACGCCTGGAGCAGCAACTGGGGCTTCGTGCCCATGTCCCGCGAGGAGATCGCCGCCATGGCCGCGGACTTCAAGTGGGTGGTGGATCCGCGCGTTGTCTACATCGCCGAGCGCGGCGGCGAGCCGGTGGGTTTCCTCCTGGCGCTCCCCGAGCTGAATCTGATCCTCAAGGACCTGGGCGGCCGACTGCTGCCGCTGGGCTGGCTCCGGCTGCTGCGCGCCAGGCGACGGCTGAACGTGCTGCGGGTGCTGGCCATGGGCTCCCTGAAGGATTACCAGAGCATGGGCTTTGCGGCGGCGCTCTACCACGACATCGTCACCCGGGGCACGGCGGCGGGCTACCATCATGCGGAGATCGGCTGGGTGCTCGAAGACAACGTCATGATGAACCGCGCCGCGGAGATGCTCGGCTCCGAGTGCTACAAGCGGTTCCGCATCTACCACAAGGACTTGACGGCGTCCGCCGGGGCGGGCGCATGAGAAGCCTGACGCCGCCGCCGTTCTCTGGTATAATAAGGCGCGTATGAACGACAAGCGCCTCCTACTGCCATCTGATCGTTTGAGCGTGCTGGAGCACGTGCAGCTCTTCTGCGACATCCAGAACTACCCCATGGAAATCTTCGTGGACCGGCAGAGCTGCCTGGTCTACCAGAACGACGTGTACAACTACCTGCTGCGCGGTGTGCCCATCGCCGTGGACGCGAGCCTGCTGCTGAGCCTGGTGCAGGGCCGGGAGGGGGACCGCGTGCCCGAGGTCAGCGGCGAGCTGGTGGTGATCGACACCTACAACTGCTACATGAAGCAGGGTGAGTACTGGTATCCGTACCGCTTCCACTTCGAAGCCGAGGCCCGCGCCCACAGCTTTTTCTCCAAGGGCGGCTTCGCCCCCGATCTGGAGCACCCGGTGCGCTGGAACACCCTGATCCGTTTCCTCAAGACGTTCTACGGCCACCGGCGCAAGTTCTCCATCTATCACGCGTTCGCGCCGCTGGAAAACTACTACACCTACCTCAAATCGCTGTACATGGAGTTCAAATCCATTCCCTCCAACGAGCTGGAGAACCTGCGCGAGAACCGCCTGGTCCGGTTCCGGGTGAGCGACGAGCTGATCCGCCGGCGCGTCCTCAGCTCCCGGGTCTGACCTCCGGCCGATCCGGCTTCCCGTCGAGAACCGCAGAGAATCCGTCATTGGATAGCGTCCCGGCACGCCGTGCCGCCGGCCAGCGTGATTGTGTTTGACTTTGGATTGCAGCCTCGGTACACTTTCATATTCCGACTGTAATCAGATCTTTTGGGAGTGAAGCGATGGCGGTGATCAAGGCGTTTCGAGGCGTCCGGCCGGTGCGGCACCTGGTGGAGCAGGTAGCGTCGCCCCCGTATGATGTCCTGTCATCGAAGGAGGCCCTGGCCATGGCGGGCGGCAATCCCTACTCCTTCCTCCACGTGGGCAAGCCCGAGATCGACCTGCCCCCCGGCATCGATTTGTACGACGATCGCGTCTACCATAAGGGCCAGGAAAACTTCCAGCGCCTGATCGCCGACGGCGTGCTGTTCCGGGATGCGGCCGACAGCCTCTACATCTACCGCCAGCGGATGGGCGATCACATTCAGACCTCTCTGGCCGCCGGCGCGTCGGTGGACGACTATGACGCCGACGTGATCCGCAAGCACGAGCTGACCCGGCAGGACAAGGAGGACGACCGCACCCGCCACGTCAGCGAGCTCAACGCCCAGACCGGCCCGGTCTTCCTGACCTACCACGCCCGGGCCGACCTCGACGCCAGAATCGAGTCGGCCTGCCGCCGCGAGCCGGAGTACCACTTCACTTCCGCCGACGGCATCGAACACTGGTTCTGGGTGGTCTCCGACCCCGGCTGGATCGCGGACGTCACCGCCATCTTCCGCGAGATCCCGCACCTGTACGTCGCCGACGGCCACCACCGTTCGGCCGCCGCGTCGCGGGTGCGCCGGATGCGCCGGGACGCCAATCCGGGGCACACCGGCCGCGAGGACTACAACTTTTTCCTGGCCTACATCTTTCCCCACAACCAGCTCCGGATCATGGATTACAACCGGGTGGTCCATGACCTGCACGGGCTGGACAAGGCCGGGTTCTTAGCCCGGCTGGAGCAGGCGTTTGACGTGGCGCCCGCGGATTCGGGCCGGCCGGAGCGCCGCCACGAATTCCGGATGTTCCTCGACGGCCGGTGGCACCGCCTGTCGCCCCGGCCGGGCACGTTCCCCGCGGACGACCCGGTGCGCAGCCTCGATGTGAGCATCCTGCAGGAAAACCTGCTGGCGCCGGTGCTGGGGATCGGCGATCCGCGCAAGGACAAGCGCATCGACTTCGTCGGCGGCATCCGCGGCATCGGCGAGCTGGAGCGGCTGGTCCGGAGCGGCGAGGCGGTGGTGGCCTTCGCCCTTTACCCCACTTCCGTCGACGAGCTGATGGCCATCGCCGACGCCGGCCGGATCATGCCGCCCAAGTCCACCTGGTTCGAGCCGAAACTCAAGGACGGTTTGGTCTCCCATCTCCTGGACTAGCGCGGCGTCGTGCCGCCGACCTGGAGCGGACATATGGAACGGAAACGTCAACTCACCGTCTCGTTCTTCACTCAGAGGATCGGCCCGCTGAGCTGAATCCGGGGGGCTGCCCCCCGATATCCGGACCCGAGGGCCTGAAATCAAACATAAAGAGGAGGACAACATGGCTGACAAGATTCGCGTGCTGATCATGGGCGCCGCCGGGCGCGATTTTCATAACTTCAACACCTGCTTCCGCGACAACCCGCAATACGAGGTGGTCGCCTTCACCGCCACCCAGATCCCGGACATCTCCGGCAAGAAGTATCCCCGGGAGCTGGCGGGGAAGCTGTATCCGAAGGGGATCCCCATCTACGACGAGCGCGAGCTGGAACAGCTCATCGACAAGTACAAGGTCCACCAGGTGATCTTCGCTTACAGCGACGTGCCCCACGACGTGGTCATGCACAAGGCCTCGCGCGTGCTGGCCAAGGGCGCGGACTTCCGGTTCATCGGCCCCGACGCCACCATGGTCAAATCGACCAAGCCGGTGGTTTCGGTGTGCGCCGTCCGAACCGGCTGCGGCAAGAGCCAGACCAGCCGGGCCGTGGTCTGCGCGCTGCAGGCGCTGGGCAAGAAGGTCGTGGCCATCCGGCACCCCATGCCGTACGGCGACCTGGCCGCCCAGGCCGTCCAGCGGTTCGCCTCGCTGGCGGACCTGAAGAAGCACAAGTGCACCATCGAGGAGATGGAGGAGTACGAGCCGCACATCGCCAAGGGCGTCATCGTGTACGCCGGCGTGGACTATGAGGCGATCTTGCGGCAGGCCGAGAAGGAAGCCGACGTCATCCTGTGGGACGGCGGCAACAACGACTTCCCGTTCTACAAGTCGGACCTGGAAATCGTCGTGGTCGACCCGCACCGGGCCGGCCATGAGCTGGCCTACCACCCGGGCGAGACCAATCTGCGCCGGGCCGATGTGATCATCATCAACAAGATCGACACCGCCGACCTCGACGGGATCGAGGAAGTGCGGGCGTCGATCCGCGAGGCCAATCCCAAGGCCGTCGTCATCGACGCGGCCAGCCCGCTCTTCGTGGAGAATTACGGCGCCATCCACGGCAAGCGCGTCCTGGTGGTCGAGGACGGCCCGACCCTCACCCACGGCGAGATGGACTACGGCGCCGGGGTCATGGCGGCCATGAAGTACGGCGCCGCCGAGCTGGTGGATCCGAAGCCGTACGCGGTGGGCAAGCTGGTGGAAACCTTCACCCAGTACCCCGAAGTGGAGGGCCTCCTCCCGGCCATGGGCTACGGCGGCCAGCAGGTGAAGGACCTCGAGAAGACCATCAACAACACGCCGTGCGACCTGGTGGTCATCGGCACGCCCATCGACCTGCGCCGGGTGTGCAAGATCAAGCACCCGACGGTCCGGGTGATGTACGAGTTGCAGGAAATCGGCTCGCCCGACCTGGCCGACGTCCTGGGCCGCTTCCTGAAGCCGCGGCGCAAGTAGCCGGACGGGCGGCTGGAGCCGCCCCGCGATATCCGCCGCCCCGCCGCCCGCGCGGCGGGGCGGCCCCCACAATCCAACCGTTCGGGGGTGTTTCATGACTGACAAGCTCGACCGGGGCCGGCTCGAGATCTCCGTCGACGAGTGCAAGGGCTGCGGCCTGTGCATCGTGGCGTGTCCGGTCCAGGTGATCGAATTCTCGAAGACCGTGATCAACAAGCAGGGGTACCACCCCGCCCAGTACAAGGGGAGCGGCTGCACGGGATGCGGCACCTGCTTCTACGCCTGCCCCGAGCCCGGGGCGGTGACCGTCTACCGCCTGGCCAAGCAGGCGCAATGAGCGGGAGGAAGCCATGCCAAGAGAACTGATCAAGGGCAATGAAGCGGTCGTCAAGGCGGCCATCCTGGCGGGGTGTCAGGCCTATTTCGGCTACCCCATCACCCCGGCCAGCGAGATCGCCGAAGCCGCGGCCAAGTACTTTCCCCTGGTGGGCCGGACGTTCATCCAGGCGGAGAGCGAAATCGCATCCATCCAGATGGTGTACGGCGCCGCCGGCGGGGGCGTCCGCGTCATGACCGCCTCCTCGGGGCCGGGCATTTCGCTCAAGCAGGAGGGCGTCTCCTACTGCGCCGGCGCCGAGCTGCCGTGCGTCATCGCCGACATCATGCGCGGCGGCCCGGGTCTGGGCAACATCGCCCCCGAACAATCCGACTACCACCAGGTGGTCAAGGGCGGCGGCCACGGCAACTATCGCTGCATCGTCCTGGCGCCCAACTCCGCCCAGGAGATGTGCGATCTCACGATCAAGGCGTTCGATCTGGCCGACCAGTACCGCACACCGGTCTACGTGGTGACCGACGGCTACATCGGCCAGATGATGGAGCAGGTGAACTTTCCCACCGCCGTCCAGCATCCGAAACGCCACGACTGGGGCGTGCACGGCGACGACGCCACCCGGAAGAACCTGATCAACTCGATCTACCTGGATCCCGAAGAGCTCGAGGAGCACAACCGCAAGCTCCAGAAGAAATACGCCGAGATCGAACGGAAAGAGGTGCTGGTCGACGAGTACCGCACCCGGGACGCCGAACTGCTGGTCATCGGGTACGGCATCATCAGCCGCATCCTGCGCACGACGGTGGATCTGGCCCGGGAGCAGGGGATCAAGGTGGGGCTGCTCCGCCCCGTGACCCTGTGGCCGTTCCCCGCCAAGCGGATCCAGAAGCTGTGCGAGCGGGTGCAGACGATCCAGGTGGTGGAACTGTCCAACGGGCAGATGGTGGATGACGTCCGGCTGGCCGTCGAGGGCCGCAAGCCGGTCAAGTTTTACGGCCGCATGGGCGGCTCGGTCCCGTCGGCGCAGGAACTGCTCGGCGTGATCCGGAAGCTCTAGGAGGAAGCCATGTACGAAAAATACCTCGAAAAATCCGCGAGCTTCTATCCCGAGTATCCCCGCAAGAGCGGCAACCAGTCCGTCACCCACTATTGCCCCGGCTGCGGCCACGGCATCGCCCACAAGTACATCGCCGAGGCGCTGGACGACCTGAAGCTCACCGAGCGCACCATCCTGATCTCCCCGGTGGGATGTTCGGTGTTCGCCTACTACTACTTCGACGTTGGCAACCTCCAGGCGGCCCACGGCCGCGCTCCGGCGGTGGCCACGGGCATCAAGCGGATCAATCCCCACTCCATCGTGATCAGCTACCAGGGGGACGGCGACCTGGCCGCCATCGGCGGCGACGAGATCATCCACGCGGCCAACCGCGGCGAGCGGCTGACCGTCTTCTTCGTCAACAACGCGATCTACGGCATGACCGGCGGGCAGATGGCCCCCACCACCCTGGTGGGCCAGCAGACCACCACCTCGCCCCGCGGCCGCAACATCCACAACGAAGGGTACCCCATCCGGATGTGCGAGCTCATCTCGGCCCTGGAGGCGCCCGTTTACGTGGAGCGCGTCTCGCTGCATTCGCCGGGGGCCCGCGCCAAGGCCCGCAAGGCCATCCGCAAGGCGCTCGAGAACCAGGTGCAGGGAAAGGGCTTCAGCTTCGTGGAGATCCTGGCACAGTGCCCCACCGGCTGGAAGGTGTCGGCGCCCGACTCGCTGAAGTGGATCGAGGAGAAGATGCTCCCCTACTTTCCGGTTCAGGTGTTCCGCGACAAGTCCGCCGAGGCGGAAGGCTGGGCGCCCCCGGACGTGACCTATTCCGACGCCGACGTGCTCCAGCTGATCGAACTGCCGCTCGAGGACGAGGCGGCGTCGGCGGCCAGACCCAAGGTGCCCGAGCAGTACCGCAACCCGCGGATCAAGATCGCCGGCTTCGGCGGCCAGGGCGTGCTCCTGCTCGGCGTGGCCATGGCCCAGCTCGGGATGATGGAGGGGTACAACGTGAGCTGGCTTCCCTCCTACGGTCCGGAGATGCGGGGCGGCACCGCCCACTGCCACGTGAACATCTCGGACACGCCCATCGGCTCGCCGCTGGTGAGTGCGTCCACCGTCTGCGTCGCCTTCAACAAGCCGTCGCTGGAGAAGTTCGAAAAGGAAATGGCGCGCGGCGGCCTGCTCATCTACAACACCTCCATGATCGACATCCAGCCCACCCGCAAGGACGTGGAGTGGCTGCCCATCCCGGCGTCCGAGATCGCGTCGCAGATGGGGAACATCCGCTTCGCCAACATGGTGGTGCTGGGCGCGTTCATCCAGAAGACCGGCCTCATCAGCATGGAGACGGCGATCAGGGGTCTGCCCGCCTTCATCAAGGCGAAGAAGCTCATCGCCGAAAACGTCAAGGCGCTGGAAAACGGCGCGGCCTTCGTCCGCGGCGAGCTGAAGATCTGACGCCCGCGTTGGCTCAACCCCCGGCCGGGACGCTTTGCAGCGTCCCGGCCGTTTTCTTTTTCGAGGCTCGAGGCTAGAGGTTCGAGGCTCGTTCCCGGAACATGGACATCGGACAGGGGACATCGGGTTTCGTGCTCGTGATTCGTAATCGTCATCGTAATCGTAATCGTGCTCGTGATCGGACCTGGGACCTGGGTTCTGGGACCTGGGGTTAGGATTCCAGGTCCCAGGACCACGTTCCCGGGTCCCAGCACCAACATCGGACTTTGGATTTCATGCCCGGAATTCGTCATCGTAATCGTGCTCGTGCTCGTGATCGGATCCTGTGACTCGCTCCAGCGCCCAGGAGTGCGGCGGCTGGACGCCGCTTTGGATTCGGCCGCAGGCCGCGTCCGCTGGACGCGGCCCGTTGAATCCGCAAGATCCAATGAATCGTGCCGCGGGCCGCGTTCGGCGAACGCGGCCTACGGCGCCGGCCGATAGAAAGCCGTCAAGGGTCTGGCCGGCGGGTGGTGTCTGTGGTATGAATGGGGGGTGATGAGTCGGCAGCGCTTGATCCTCACCGTCATGGTGCTGATGTCCGTATCGGTCGCCGCCCGCCCGGCGGAACAGGAGACCCCCATGCTGACGCAGATCGACCATTTCTTCATCCAGTCCGCGGAGTCCGAGCGGCTGTTCCGGCTGTTCCGGGACGACTTCCTGCTCCCCGAGGCGTGGCCCTACCAGCGGTACGGCGGCTTCGCCAGCGGCGGTCTGATGCTCGGCAACGCCGCCCTCGAATTCGTGACCATGCCCACGCCCGACGGCGCCCCGCCGCCGACGGAGTTCAAAGGGATCGCCTTCGAGCCCGCGGGCGACGCCGCCGCCGCGGTGGCGGCGATGGACCGTCATGGCATTCCCCACGCCGAGCCGGTGCCGTTCAAGTACTCGGCCGGCGGGCAGGAGCACGTCATCTGGATCAACGTCTTCTTCGCCGGCCTCCCGCCTGAGAACGTCTTTGTCTTTATCTGCGATTACGTCGCCCGGGCGAAGGTGGCCGCGGAGCGCGCGACGGCCGCCGCGGAGCTGGCCCGGCGCGACGGCGGGCCGCTGGGCGTCATCGCCGTGGAGGAGATCGTCCTCGGCGTCGAGTCGGTTGCGGCGGCGGCGGCGCCGTGGACACGGCTCCTTCCGGGGCCCCAGAGTCCGAACAAACTGGCCTTCTCCTTTCCCGCCGGCCCTCGGCTCCGGGTGATTGAAGCAGCTGCGCCGGGTGTCCAGCACGTGAAGGTTCGGGTGAAATCGCTGGCGCGGGCGGAACAGTTCCTCGCCGGCAAGGCGATGCTCGGCGAGAAGGCGGACGGCTGGCTCCGGATCGCCCCAACGGCCGTGGGCGGTCTCGACATCCGGCTCGTCGGGGAGTGAGCCGCGCCCGTTTGCCGGTGATTTAACTCGTCTCCGTTTGGTGAGGGATGGGGTTCCCCTGGAGGTGGGCATGGCGATGGAGCCATTCGTGTCACCGGATGAGCGCATCCGCCTGGTCCACGACTTGATTGCGGCCTGGGCCGCCCGGGATCTCGAGCGCTTCCTGGATTGCCTGACCGACGACGTGGAATGGGACGATCCGGCCATGAGCGCGCCGGCTAGGGGGAAGGAGGCCGTTCGCACGTTCGCCCAGGCGGTTCTTGTCGCTTTCCCTGACTTTGCGCTGACCCTGCGGGGACCGGTCTGCGTCGCGCCGGACGGCGGAAGCTGCGCCGTGCCCTGGCGGATCACCGGCACGCACCTGCATCCGCTGGCCCCGGGCTACGCCCCCACGCGGCGGACGGCGACGTTCGACGGCATCGACCACATGGAGTTCCGGGGCGACCGGATCGCCCGCATCGGGACGTTCTTCGACTTGCGGGTTGCGGCCAGCCAGCTCCTCGGCGTGTCCCTCCGGCCGCGACCGGGCGGCTGGGGCGAACGGACGCTGGTGGTCTGCCAGCGACTGGTCGCCGCACTCGTCCGCTCTGCCGGCCGGCACGCCGCTCCCGCCCCGGAAGACGGAACTGATCATCATCCGGCAGCATGATCAGCCGCTGCCAGTATTCCGCCAGATGCAAGGATGGCGGAACCAGCCGCATGGGTTGAGCCTCGAACCTCCACGGCCGGTCCGAGGTGAATCGTGCGCTTCAATCGTTCCCATTTCGCATTCGGCCGCGAATCGGGCTGCCGGTTCGGGAATAGCCAATTTAGTATAATGATGCGTATCCGATCATGACCGCCGGGATTCCGGGCCCGGCCCGGTTCACGGCGAGGAGGTGACCACCATGAGTGCGTCCGAACCATCGCCGGGGCCGCTCACCGCGCTGGACCTGTGCGGCGGGATGCGCGCCGACCGGCGCGCCTTCATCTGTCTGGCCGCCTGGGGCGGGGCCGGCCTGGCCGTGGGCCACTTCGGCGCGCGCACCCTGTGGGCGCAGGGCCCGTCCCGGCAGCCGGTGTACGCGATGATCCTGGTGGACTACAACCGCTGCACCGGGTGCCGCACCTGCGAGGCCGCCTGCGCCCAGTTCAACCACCCGGTCACGGTGGACGGCGAGGAGCTGCGGGGGCTCGGCAACCCGAGCCTGTCCAACATCCGGGTCCACGCGTTCAACCCGGACGCCGACGTGCCGGTGGTCTGCATGATGTGCCGCGACAACCCTTGCGTGGCGGCGTGCCCCGTGGAACCCGACGCCGAAGGCCGGCGGGCCCTGTACCGCGACCCGGTCCTGCTCACGGTGCGCAACGACCCGTCGCGCTGCATCGCCTGCGGCGCCTGTGCCGAGGCGTGCCGGACGCAACGGGTGGGTGCCATCATCCCCAACCGTGAGACCAACCGTCCGGAGCGGTTGTGCACCCTGTGCGGTGGCGGGGATCCGCAGTGCGTCGCCCTCTGTCCCTACGGCGCCCTGAGCTATATCAAGGGCGGCCTGGACGGCCGGCACTACGCCCTGCCGCCGGAGCGGATCGCGGCGGAGCTGATCGCGCGCTGGTACGGGCCGGCGCAAGGAGGTGACGTCCGATGAGCCGACTTCCGGGATACTGGGGATCCGTGCTGGAGGTGGACCTGTCCACGGGCCGCACCGGCCGGCGGGAAATCCCCGCGGCCGACTATGAACAGTTCATCGGCGGCCGCGGGCTCGGCATGAAGCTGCTGTGGGACCTGCTCCCCGAGCCGGGCGCCGACCCCCTCGGGCCGGACAACCCGCTGCTGTTCATGCCCGGGCCATTCGCCGGCTTCCCGCTGCCGTCCGCCTCACGTACGTGCGTGGTCACCAAGTCACCCGTCACCGCGCCGGTCGCCTCGCCCCACCGGCACGCGTCGACGGTGAGCTACTCGAACATGGGCGGGTTCATCGGGCCGGAGATCCGCTTCGCCGGCTACGACGGCATCCTGGTGCGGGGCCGGGCGGCGGCGCCGGTCTACCTGTACGTCGATGACGACCGGGTGGAAATCCGCGACGCCGGCAAGTACTGGGGAATGGGCACCGACGCCTTCGACCGCACCTTCACCGAGGCGCTGGGCGACCGGCGTTTCCGCACCTGCTACATCGGGCCCGCCGGCGAGAACGTCGTCCCCTACGCTTCCGTGATCAACACCGCGGCCCGGGCCGCCGGCCGCGCCGGCACCGGCTGCGTGATGGGCGCCAAGAACCTCAAGGCCGTCGCCGTGCGCGGCTCCCGCCAGCCCGACGTGGCCGCCCACAAGCGGTTCCTGGAGGCGCTGGACAAGGCCCGCGCGGGCTTCCGCGGCACGCCGGGCACCGAGAACTGGCGGCGCTACGGCACCGGCTCGGCGCTCGTGGCGTCCAGCGACAACGGCACCCAGGCGGTCCGCAACTTCCGCGAGGGGACGTTCGAGCACATCGATCGGATCGGCGGCCTGGCGGCGCGGCGCGCCGTCTGGCAACGGGACTTCGCCTGCTACGCCTGTCCGCTGGCCTGCAAAAAGGCGGGCCGCGTGGCCGACGGGCCGTACCCCGGCCTGGTCCACGACGGGCCCGAATATGAGACCGGCACCATGCTGGGCGCCAACCTGCTCATCGGCGACCTGGGCGGCGTCCAGCGGGCCATCTGGCACGCCGACGACCTGGGGCTCGACATCATCTCGGTGGGCGGGGTGATCGGCTTCCTCATGGAAGCGTACGAGCGCGGCTGCATCGACCGGGATGCCCTGGACGGCCTCGACCTGGCCTGGGGCGGCGTCGACGCCACCGTCGAGCTGCTGCACCGGATCGCCCACCGGGAAGGCGTGGGCGACGCCGCCGCGCGGGGCGTCCGCCATCTGGCCGGCCTGATGGGGCGCGAGACCGCCAAGTTCGCCATCCACAGCAAGGGGCACGGCTTTGCGGCGTGGAACGTCCACGTGCAGCCCGGCTACGGCGTGAGCTACGCCACCTCCAACCGGGGCGCCTGCCACCTGAACGGATTCACCCCCGACCGGCAGAACGGGACCGCCCTGGTGGACTCGGTCGGCGTGTGCCTCTTCGCCCGGGGCGGTTACGCGGCCGGCCTGGTGGAGCAGGTGCTGGAATCGATCTCCGGCCGCGGTTGGGTCGACGCGGACTACGCCGCCGCCGGCGAGCGGGTGTTCAACCTGGAGAAGTGCTTCAACTATCGCGAGGGCTTCCGCCGGGCGGACGACAGCATCCCCGATCGTTTCTTCGAGGAGCCGCTCACGATGGGCCCGCGCAAGGGCGCGGTGGTGGCCCGCGACGCGTGGGACCGGATGATGGCCGAGTATTACGCCAAACGCGACTGGGATCCCGCCACCACCCGGCCCGCCGACGCCAGGCTCCAGGCGCTGGGCCTGGAGTTCGCACGGGCGAAGCTGCCGGTGTGAGGCCGGAGCGCGCCGGCCGCCGCGGTCACGGCTCCAGGTGAAGCCAGAAGCGACCGTAGTCCTGGATGTGGATGAGGAGTTTCCGCGCCCCGGGGCGCAGCGTCGCCGCCACCTCGGGCGCGAGGTAGATGGTGAGTCCGTCCGCGAGATCCACCCGGGTGTAGGCCGCCGGGTCCGGGGGCGCGGCCGTCAGACCTGACGGCCCTTTAAACGCGCTTCATCAGCCGGCGATGACGGTCCGCCGTTCCACGGTGAGCACGCCGCCCCGGTCGCGGATGTAATCAGTCAGCCACACGGATGACAGACGTCCCTGCACGGATCCTCCGCCGGGCCGGTCGTTCCGGCCGGCTCCGGCTAAGTATCGGTCGATTCGGATGGCAGCGCAAGCGAAACATCGCCGCGGCGGATCCGTACATCTATCCAGCCGGCGAGGCTCGGCTGCAGCGGGGAAGCACAAAAGGGTTGAAACCACGCCGTCACGCCCGTTATCATAACCGGTCGGGACGAAGCCCGACCCGCCGGTTCCCGGCGCCGGGCGGCCGATTTCGCGCCCGGCGAGCTGTTCCCCGGGTGATTCCAAAAAGGAGAGACGGTCCATGAACAGAGCGAGCATGTGCATCATCGCGGTCCTGGCGGTGCTGGCGGCACCGGCGTGGGCGCAGTCCAAGATCGGGTTCATCGACTCCAATCGGACGGTGGTCAGCACCGACGAGGGGAAGGCCGAGTACCAGAAGATTATGGACTGGGCCAAGGCTCAGGACGACCAGGTCCGGGGCCGGGCCCGCCTGCTGGAGGAGAAGCAGAACCAGCTCCGCAGCCAGCAGAACGTTCTCACCGACGCCCGGCGGGACGAGCTGATCGGCGAGATCGACGCCCTGGACACCGAGATCAAGCGCCGCTCCGAGGATCTGAAGAAGGCTTTCAACCAGCGGATCGAGGACTTCACCAAGCGGATGAACGCGAAGATGGCGCCTCTGTTCCAGAAATTCGCGCAGGACAACCACTACGCGGCGATCCTCTACCTCAACCCCCAGGTCATCGCCTATCTCAACCCGGGTGCCGACGTGACGGACACGGTCATCGCCCTTTACAACCAGACCTATCCCGCCGCCGCCGCCCCGGCGGCTCCGGCGACCCCGGCGAAGAAGTGATCAGCTCCAACAGAGAGAACTCCTGCGTGCTTTGCGGCACGCGCCCGGCCCGCAGGGCCGGACGGCATTAGGCAGAGGCGCAGCCCCTGGTGTGAGGCCCATCGACGCGTGCGTCTGTTCCCCCCACCCCGAGCCGCAGCGGAGCGACATCGGGGCCGCGGATCTTTCCGCACTCCATCCGATCAATCCCAGATGGTCCGCTCGTCGTTCGGCACCTGGTGGAACCGGAGCAGCTCCACGAACTCTGCCTCAGCGGATGGCGGGATTGGCCAGCAACGGTTCACGCCCCTTGGTGGCGAACACCAGGTGCAACAGGATCTGCGCGTACGATTGCGACATGGCCGCCTCCCCATGGTTCTACCCGTACAAACGGATACGCCGTGGAGGTGTCCGAAAAATAGTGCGTTGATCCGAGTGATGTTCTTTCGCCCCGCTGGGGCTACAGAAAGACAGACGGTGTATTTATACTGATGGTCGCCCACCAGGGGCTGTGCGCTCCTGGCTAATCCAGCCCGGCCCATTCGGGCCGGGTTCGTGGCGCGATGGCTGATCGACCCAATCGCCAGATTGTCGATCACGATCACGATGGCGAGTGCGAATTACGCGCACGAAGTCCGATGTCCGCGTTACGGGAACGAGCCTCGAGCCGCTAGCCTCGAGCCTCGATGACGAGCACGATTACGATTACGAATTACGATTACGAATTACGATCACGAACCTCCGCCGATCAACCATCAACCATCAACCTACAGAAGCGGACACGCGCTCGAAGAGCCGCCGGGGGTTGACGAGCGTCGCGGCGTTGGCCTCCGTGTCGGACAGGCCCGCCGCCCGGGCCACCTGCCACGCGAAGACGGCGTCGATCAGGTCCTCGGGGGCGTGGGCATCGGAGTTGACGATGAGCGCGGCCCCGGCCGCGCGAGCCACCTGGGCCACATGGCCGTTCGTCAGGCAGTGCCCCTGGCGCGCCGTCAGCTCGAGGCAGACCCCGCCGGCCGCCGCCGCAAGCGCCTCCTCGGCGGTGAGGAAGCCGGGGTGGGCCAGGAAATCCACGTGGCGCGACGTCACGGCGGCGCGGTTGGTTCCGGGCGCCACCGGTTCGACGATGGTCTCGCCGTGCACGCCCACCACCCGCGCGCCGAGCGCCTTGGCCTGGCGGGCCAGCTCGTCGATGAGGTCGGGCGGCACGTGGGTCAGCTCCACGCCGGGGACCACGCGCACGGCGTAGCGCGCGGCTTCCAGTTCCATGAAGCGCCGGTAGGCGTTCAGCAAATCCTCCAGGTTGCTGGCGTCGGCGTGGTCGGTCACGGCGAGCACCGTCACGCCGGCCTTCTCGGCGCGGCGGACGTGCTCGGACAGGATCAGGTCGCCGTCGCTGAGCAGCGTGTGGGTGTGGAACTCGTAGCGTTCGACGGATGCCATCGGCATGTCGCGACCCGGCCGGTCAGCTTTTCGGCGCGCCGGCGGCCGGCGGGGCGGCGGCGCGACGGGCCAGCTGCCGGCGGCGGTACCGGACCAGGAGCCACACGATGACGCCCACCAGCACCCAGAACGGCCAGATGTACACCAGCCCGACAAACAGGGCGACCAGGCCGGACCAGCCCTCGCGGAGCGCCGCCAGCAGCCGGGAGCCGATGCCCTCGCCGGGCGCCGGCGCGAAGGCGAGCGTCTGGTACACGGTGAGGCGGATGGTGCTGTAGTCCACCTGGTCGTTGAGGTACTTGAGCCGTCCCTCGGCGGACTCGATCTCCTCGCGGAGCACGCGCAGTTCCTTCTCCACCGCCAGCACGTCGGGAATGGTGCGGGCCTGGCGGAGGATCTCGACGTACCGCGCCTCCACCTCGCGCCGGGTGCGGAGGCGGGCCGCCACGTCCACGTACTCCTCGGTCACGTCCCGGGCGTTGACCGATTTGGTGTGGAGGTAGGACGCCTCGCCGGCCAGCGCGGCCAGCAGCGCGTCGAAGCGCCCGGCCTCCACCCGGATGACGAGGGTGTTCTCCAGGTTGTGACCGTCGTTGTTTTCGTTCTCCGAGGCGATGTACGCGCCGTGGGCGGTGACGTGCGCGTCGATTGCCTTTCGGCAGGCGGCGTAGTCGGCCACCTGCATGCGGACGTCGGCGGTCTTGATGATCTTTTTCTTCGTCGCCTCGACGGGGCGCTGCACGTCCTCACGCCGGGCGGCCTCGTCGGTGTTCGGGGCCGCGACCGGCTCCCCGGGCCGGGCGGACATCGCCGCGCCGCCGTCGGCGGCGACGCTCTTCGATTCCTGCAGTTCGGGGGCGGGCGCCCCCTCGCGCGACGTGCCGCAGGCCAGCAGCAGCGCCACCGCCAGCAGCACTCCGGCCGCCACGGCCGCGTATCGCGATGTGTTCATGGTGTGCCTCCGTCCCTGAATTTCAGAGCGTCTGTCCTGAAGACGCCGCTCCCCGTCAATTCTTGCACGCTGTTCGTTCCCGCTTTCCGGCCCAAGCGCCCATTCCCCTATTCACCCATTCCTTTCACAATCTCGTCCACCGCGAACTCCGGCAGCGGAGTGTCGACGCCGCCTCGTTCCAGAAAGCTGCCCGCGGGTAGAATCTCGCCGGCGTCGGCGGCCGGCAGCCCCAGGGGCGCCAGCGCCGCCAGGCAGCGCGCCACCGCATCCGGGGCGACGGCGGCCACCAGCAGGCCCGAGCTGATGAGGCCCAGCCAGTTCAGGCCCAGGGCGCCGCAGATGGCCCAGGTCTCGGGCCGGACCGGGATGCGCTCCAGCACCAGGCGGCAGCCGGCGCCGGAAGCCAGCGCCATCTCCCGCACCGCGCCGGCCACTCCGCCCTCGGTGGCGTCGTGGAGCGCGTGGACGCCGTCGATCTCGGCCAGCGCCAGCGCCGCGTCCACCACCGACAGCCCCGGCGGCTCCGCCCACCGCGCCACGTCGGCCAGCACTTCCGCCGGGAACAACGCGGCCAGGTCGGCCGCGCGGTGCCGCGCCAGGATGGCGCTTCCCTCGCGGCCGGCGGCGCCCGCCAGCAGGATCCGGTCGCCGGGCCGGGCGTCGCTGCTGCGGCGCAGCCGCTGGCGGTCGGTGACACCGGCCATCTGGCCCACCAGCACCGGCTGGGTCACCGCCCGGGTGATCTCGGTGTGGCCGCCCACGAGGGCGATCCCCAGCCGCTGGCAGTGCGCGGCGAGGCGGCGGAAGGTCTCCCGCACCACGGCGGCCGTGGCGCCGGGCGGGAAGAGCGCGGTGACCGTCAGGTAGCGCGGCCGCGCGCCCATGGCGGCGATGTCGTTGGCGTTCACCTGCACCAGCCAGGCGGCGGCGTCGTCGCTGACGAAGGTGATGGGGTCGGTGGTGAACACCACCAGCTCGGCGCCGACCCGGATCACCGCGGCGTCCTCGCCCACCGCCGGGCCCACCACCACCGCCGGGTCGGGCGGCGGCAGCGTCCGGAGCAGCTCGGCCAGCAGGCCGGGGTCCAGCTTCCCTTCGGGGAGCGGCCGGTCCGCGGCGGCGGTCATGACGCGTCTCCGTAGCTGGTGCGGAGCGCGGCGCGCCAGGCGTGGCGCTCCAGGGCCAGCCGCACCAGCTCGTCGAGCAGCGCGGAGAGGGGTACGCCGGTGACGCCCCAGAGCTTCGGGAACATGCTGATCTCGGTGAAGCCGGGGATGGTGTTGATCTCGTTCACGTAGAGGTCGCCCGTGTCGCGGTCCAGGAGGAAGTCCACGCGGCCGTAGCCCTCGCCGCCGATGGCGGCCAGCGCCCGGACTGCCAGCTCCCGGACCCGCTCGGTGAGCGCCGGATCCAGGGGCGCGGGGAGGAGGAGGTCGGAGCGGTTGTCGACGTACTTGGCGTTGTAGTCGTACCACTCGTTGCTGGGGAGGATCTCGCCCGGCAGCGACGCGCGGAGCGCCTGGTTGCCCATGACCGAGCACTCGATCTCGCGGGCGGGGACTCCCCACTCCACGATCACCTTGTAGTCGTAATCGAACGCCAGCGCCAGGGCGGGGCCGAGCGCCGCCGCCGCCCGGACCTTCGAGATCCCCACGCTGGAGCCGAGGCGGGCCGGCTTGACGAACAGCGGCAGGCCGAGCGCCTCGATGAGCCGTCGCTCCAGGGCGCCGGCGTCCGCGCGCCAGTCGCCGCGGGTGACGGCGCGGTGGGGCACCAGGGGCAGGCCGGCCGCGGCGAAGAGCTGTTTCATGATCTCCTTGTCCATACCGGCCGCGGAGCCCAGCACGCCGCAGCCGACGCACGGGATCTCGGCCATGTCCAGCAGGCCTTGGATGGTGCCGTCCTCGCCGTAGGTGCCGTGGAGCACGGGGAAGAGGACGTCGAAGGCGGTCTCGGCGCCGTCGGCGCTGCGGGCGGCAATCTCGAGAAAGCGGCCCGCCGAGGCGGACCGGAGGATCACCTCCGGACACGCCACGTGGGGCAGGGGCCGCCGCAGCATGCGGCGGGCCTCGTCCGGCGCGGCCAGGGAGCCGTCCTTGCGGATGCCGATGGCGGAGACGCGGTAGCGCGCCGGGTCCAGGTTGGCCATCACCGTGGTGCCGGACACGAGCGAGACCTCGTGCTCGCCCGACTTGCCGCCGAAGAGTACGCCGATGTGAAGCATGCGATTCGTGCCTCGTTGAATGCTTGATGGTCGGAATTATAACAGGGAATCCCCGTTCGTGCTCGTCATCGTAATCGTACTCGTAATCGTCATCGTAATCGTAATCGTGTTCGTAATCGAGGCTCGAGGCTCGTTCCCGTAACACGGACTTCGGACCTCGGACATCGAAACTGGACCGGGGACCCAGGTTCTGGGTCCTGGCTCTCAGAACCCGGCACCCAAGTCCCAGCACCCAGGTCCCGAGATCCAGCTCCCGGCACCCACAATTTAGGACTTGAGAACCTTCACCTCAATCCTTCCGCAAAGCGGGATCACGTCTCGCCATCTTCCGACGAAATCGTCGAATTGGGACGACTGATTGGTCGGAGTCTTTAAAGCTAATCGAATCAATTAAATAAACGGATGTTTAACGTAACCGCGATCGATCGGTCAGCGGCCGGCCGAACGATTCCGTCGGTTGGCGGCGACCGGTCAAATGAATGTAAATATTTATATAAGAATGTTTTACGCCGTATCCCGATAATTGGCACCCGCGGTGCTTTAACGAGAGCGTGCGAAGAAACTGAACGGAGGTAACCCATGAAACGGATGCAAGTGATGTTCGGCGCAATGCTGGTGTTTGTTCTGAGTGCCTTTCTCGCTGCCCAGGGCAACGGGAACGGCGGTTCCGGAAACGGCGGCTCAGGAGGCGGGACGATCCAGAACCTGGATCCCAGCCAGCTGGTTCATTTCGAAGGGACCGTCACCGCCATCCTGGCGGAGCCCGGTTCCGGTCAGCCCGGCTTTGTGCTGACGCCGGTCGCCGGTGAGCCGGTGACAATCCAGGCGGGGCCCTACTGGCTGTTCGACTCGGAAGAATTCGAGCTGACCGAGGGCGACGTCGTGTCGGTGGATGCGTTCGCGTCGGCAGACCCGGCGGTGGAGGTCTTCTATGCGGCGGTGATCCGCAACCTCACCGACGGCACGGAACTGGTCCTGCGCGGCGAGGACGGCCGGCCGCTCTGGACCGGTGGCCGTCAATACCAGTTCGGCGACCATGGCCGCCGGGGCGACCGCGCCGGCACGCGCGGTGGCGAATGTGACGACGCGGGCAACGGCTCGGGCAACGGACCGGCGGAGGGCCGGGGCCGCGGCCGCCAGGGCGGCGCCGACAACGGCGGCGCTTGCCAGCTGCCCGACCTGGCCTCGCTGCGGGAGATCGCCGGCAGCGTAACCGCGACGTCCTTCTCGCTCGGCGCCCGCGCCTGCGGCTTCACCCTCACCGATGCCGACGGCGTGACTTATGCCATCGCCATGGGGCCGGCGTGGTATCTGGCCGCCAACGGCTTCACCGTCCAGACGGGCGACGCCGTCACGGTTCTGGCCGCGAATTGTCTGGCTGATCCGTCGCGCTGGATCGCGTTCCAGGTCGTGAATCACACGGCGGACACCGCCATCGTCCTGCGGGGTGAAGACGGTCTGCCGCTGTGGAAAAAGAATTGAACAATCAATTTGAAATGTGGAGGATTGACATGAAAAAGATAGTGACTCTCATCGCCCTGCTGAGCCTGGTTGCCATGGGCATGGTCTTGGCAGCCGACGCTCCTCAGGGAGCAACCGCACCGGCCGCCAAGGCGAAAGGCAACCCGGCTGTCGACAGGGCCGCGGACAATCCGTCGGGCCGCCTGTTTGTGGACGCAGACGGCGACGGCGTGTGTGACAACTACACCGCTGGGCAGCCCAAGGGCAAGATGAACCGCGGCGGCAAGGGCCAGGGCCAGGGCCAGGGCGACGGTCAGCTCAAGCGGAACCGTTCCGGCCAGGGGGCCGGGGCGGGCGCCGGCGGAAACGGCGGCGGCCAGCGACAGCGGCTTCGCGACGGCTCCTGCGGCAACCGGAAGTAACAGCCCTGCTGTTCCAACCACCGGCGCGGCCCTGTCCGGGGCCGCGCCGCTCCTTCTGCTATAATGCTTCTGGAGCACGGTCATGAAGCGGTGCGTGATCATAGTGGCGAGCCTGATCCTCCTGACCGCTGCGGCATTGCCTCAGCGCCGCGGCGGTGGCGGAGCGGGCGGCGGTTCGGGTCGCGGGCCTGGGCCCCATTACGGTGGTTGGGGTTCCCAGACGGTTTATGACCAGGACGGAGACGGCATCGACGACCGGTTCCAGCAGCGCTATCGGCAGAAGCAGGCCAAAAAAATCGTCAGCGGACATGCGGCTGTCCTGAACGGTGTGCTCGCGCTCCCGGACGATGCGTCGCTGAAGATGGTTTGCGCTCCCAGTGACATCCCGGGCCTGGACAAGGAAATCCGCCGGCAGCTCGAATCGCGGAAAGAGCCGGCGGCGCCCCAGCAGTTCGCCGCAGGCGCCGACCGCACCCTGACCATTCTGTACACTTGGACCGAGACGGAAGGGCTGCTCGTGCGCTGGGCCGTGATCCAGGAGGGCGCGGCGCTCCGGTCGCTGGAGGGGACGCCCGTCTCCAGCCGGTTGGGCCGCTGGACGCCCCTGCCCGATTACAAGCTGCCGGCCACGCTCACCTGGAAGGCGGAAGAGTCCGCTCCATGACGCCGCATCCCGCTCCCGCCAGCCGCTTCCCCGCCCCGCGCCTGCTGTTCTTCCTGTTTCCACTGCTGACCATCGGCTTCGGCTGGTTTCTCTATCACGATTACCGCGGCACGGAGCGGGAGCTGCGACGCCTGCTCGAGGTCAACGCCTTCACGCTGGCCGAGTCGCTGGCCCGGACCGCCGCGTTCAGCCTGGAGTCGTACGAGCTGCTCCAGGACGAGACCGTGGAGCGCCTGACGGCGTCGGCGCGGCTGGTGGCCCATCTGGAGGCCGACGGACGGCTGCAAGTGGCGAATCTGGGCGATCTGGCTGAATCGCTGGGGCTTTTCCGTGTTCACGTGGTGGATCGCACCGGGCGCCTGGTAATGGCCTCACATCCGCCGGTCGACGGCGCGACAGCGCCCCGTGACCTGGGGCCGGATGTGCTCCGCTCGCTGCTGGCGGGGCAGGTGGAGGAACTTGTGCTGGGCTTTCGCGACAGCCGGTACGACGAGGGGAAGCGGTTTGCCGTGGCGGTCGCCCGTCCCGGCGGCGGCGCCGTGGTGGTGAACATCGACGCGGCGAAACTGGATGCCTACCGCCGCCAGGCGGGACTCGGCCAGGCGGTGGCGTCCATGGCCGCCAACCCGGACATCGCTTATCTCGTCATCCAGGACGAGGAGGGGCCGGTGAGCGTCTCGCCGGGTGTCACCGCGGTGGAATCGTTCGACGAGGACCCGGAACTGCGCCGGGTGCTCGAGTCGGGCCGCCGGCAGGCGCGGTTTGTGGAGCGCGACGGGCGCGAGGTGTTGGAGGTCGTGGTGTCCCTGGCGCTGAGGGAGGATTATCCCACCGTGTTCCGGCTGGGCATGAACCTCGATTTCTACCGCGGCCAGATCCAGGCGCTGCAGCGCCGGGAGATCCTGGCGGGAGTCGGATTCGTGCTTGTCAGCGGCTTGCTGGTGGGATTGCTGACTGCGGTGCAGAACTATCGCTACCTCCACTCACGCTATCTGCAGACGCTGGCCCTGTCGGGCCACATCACCGAGCACATGGCCGAGGCGCTTGTGGTTGTCGACGGGACCGGCCGGGTGGTGCACCGCAACCGGAAGGCCGCGGAACGATTCGCCGCGATCGAAGGGGAGCCGCTATCGCCGGAGCTTGCTGTCGCCCTGGCGGACGCGGCCGGCTGCGGCCACCTCCGCTGGGCGGATGCGCTGTACCAGTTGCACCGCCAGGATCTGCCGGGGATCGAGGGTGTGCCCGTCGGCAGCCTGTCGCTGATCCTGCTGCGCGACGTGACGGCACAGCGGGCGTTGGAGGAGCAGCTGGAGCGCGACCGTCGGCTGGCCGCGGTGGGCCGGACGCTGGCGGCGGTGACTCATGAGATCCGCAACCCGCTCAACGCGCTCTCAATGTCGGTGCAGACGCTGCAGCGCCGGCTACGGGAAACCGCCGACACCCGAAGCCAGGACACTCTGGCTGTGATCCGAGAAGAAATCCAGCGACTGGATACGCTCATCGAAGAGTTTCTTGTCTTTGCCCGGCCGCCGGCTGTGGCGCGCCGGCCGGTCGCCGTGGCGGAGTTGCTGGACCGGCTCACGGAGCTGTTCGCCGCCGGCGCGGCGGCGCAAGGGGCGGTGCTGGACGTCGCGCAAATGCCGGCGGCCGAGGGATTGACGGTGCGCGCCGACGCGGAGGGTTTGTTCCGTGTGCTGGTCAACCTGGTCAAGAACAGCCTCGAAGCGTTGGCCGGTCCGGGGACGGTGCGCGTGATCGCGGACCGATCGGCGGACGGCGCCGTCCTGACCGTCCGCGACACCGGCCCGGGATTCAGTCCGGAGGCGCTGCAGCGCGGTGTGGAGCCGTTCTTCACCACCCGTCCGGGCGGTACCGGACTCGGCCTCAGCATCAGCGCCGAAGTGGCGCGCGCCCACGGTTGGCGGCTGGAACTGGCCAACGACCCGGCGGGCGGCGGCGTCGTGAAGATCCTGATCGGGGAAGGGGACCTGACATGAATGGAGCGACGATCCTGGTGGTGGACGACGAGAAAAACCAGCGCGAATTGCTGGCGGGTTTTCTCCGTGATTTGGGCTATGCGGTGCACGCGGCCGCAGGCCGGACCGAGGCCATCCGGATCCTCGAGCAGGAACGGGTCGACCTGGTGCTGTCCGACTACACGCTGGGCGACGGCACCGGCGCCGACATTCTGGAGCACATCCGCCGCACCAATCCGCTGGTCCAGTTTGTCCTCTTCACGGCCTACGGTTCGGTGAAGCGGGCGGTGGATTTCATGAAGCAGGGCGCCGCCGATTATCTGGCCAAGCCGCTGGACCTGGATGAGCTGGAAGTCAAGGTCCGGAAGATCGTGCAGCAGAAAACGGTCCTGGAGGAAAACAAGGCCCTCCGGGAGAACCTGGAGCGGCGGCAGGAGTTCGCCAACATCCATTTCCAGAGCCGGGCGATGGATGAGGTTGTCAACGTGGCGCTGCGAGCGGCCCAGTCCACCGCCACCGTCCTCATCAACGCCGAGAGCGGCACGGGCAAGGAGCTGCTGGCCCGGGCGATTCACTTCGCCTCGCCGCGGGCGGACGGCAAGTTCGTCGCCGTCAACTGCTCGGCGCTGAACGAACACATTCTGGAGAGCGAGCTGTTCGGCCACGAGAAGGGCGCGTTCACCGGCGCAGACCGCCGGCGGTTGGGCCGGTTCGAGGAGGCCGCCGGCGGCACCCTGTTCCTGGATGAGATCGGCGAGATCCCCGCCTCGCTCCAGGTCAAGCTGCTGCGGGTGCTGCAGGAAAAGACCATCCAGCGGCTGGGGAGCAACGAGAACGTTGCCGTCGATTTCCGACTCATTGCCGCGACGAACCGCGATCTGCCCGAAATGGCCCGGCGGGGGGAGTTCCGCAGCGACCTGTTCTATCGGCTGAACGTGATCCGCCTGGAGATCCCGCCGCTGCGCCGGCGCAAGGAGGATATCCCCGGCCTGATCGACCATTTCATCCGCTCGTTCGCCGCCGCCAACGCTCGGCCGGTCGACGGCGTCTCGCCGGAGGCGATGCATCGGCTCATGCGCCATGATTTTCCCGGCAACGTCCGCGAGCTGGAGAACATGGTGGAGCGGGCGGTGGTGCTGGCGCGGACCAGCCGGTTGCAGCCGGAGGACTTCCCGGAGCTGTCCGGCGCCGGCGGCGCGTCGCTGACTGACGAGCTGTTCCGCCTGCCGCTGCCGCAGGCGGTGGCGGCGCTGGAAAGGCACCGGATCAGCGAGGCGCTCGAGGCATCCGGCCATGTCCAGATCCGGGCGGCCGAGGTGCTGGGTATGACCGAACGCAATCTCCGCTACAAGATGGATAAGTATGGCATCGCGGCCAGGCGTAAATGAGCGGTCCCGACAACGGGGAACGGATGGTCAGTGAGTCGGTGAATCGGTGGATCGGTGAATGGGGACTAGGATCTGGGTTCCGTGATCCAGGTCCCAGAACCCAGGTCCCAGGTCCGATATCCGATATCCGATGTCCGTTGGCTGCGTTTCAGGAACGAGGCTCGAGCCTCGATCACGATTACGATCACGATTACGAATTACGAGTACGATTACGAATCACGAGTACGAAATCCGATGTCCGAATTCCGATGTCCTGCGCCCGATCCCCGAATGGAAATCCCTCGATAAAGCTTGTCACTTTTTCCCCGGCGAGTGCATCATACAGAAAATGATCATAATGAGGAGACATGCCATGATACGAAGTCGCCGACTGCCCCTGCCGGCGGCCGGCCTGCTGCTGGCGGCGGGCCTGCTGGGCACAGCGGATTGGACCGCCGCGCAGACCACGTCCAAGTCCGGCCAGGCCACGGTCCACCCGGCCCATGAACTCAGCGTCGAGCCCGGCGGCGGGCGCGGCCTCAAGCCGCAGTGGATCAAGTACACCGCGCCCGACAAGTCGCTCTCGTTCTTCTACCCGGCCGGATGGAAGGCCCAGGCCAAGGGATCCACGATCCAGGCGGTCTCGGAGGCCAGCGGCGAGGAAGTGCTCATGATCTCCGTGCCCAACACGGCGAAGAAAAGCCCCGCCACCCTGGTCCAGGACGTGGTGGATCAGCTCCGGCGGGAGATTCCCGATCTCAAGACCACCGACGCAGTGAGCCGGGACAGCCGATCGGTTTCCATGAACATGACGTTCAGCCGCCAGGGGGTGGCCTTCCAAGGCCAGGTGTCGATGATCACGGAGGCGGACAAGGGGGTGTGGCTCTCCTACTCGGGGCCCGCCGCCCACTACCTGTCCGAGCGCGGAGCGGCCATCTGCAGGGGGGTGGCCGGTTCGCTCAAGGCGGGTCCGGACGCCCAGCCGCCCACCGTGATGATTCCGCCGTCGGGTGGCGAGCAGGCCGCGGCGGCGCATCCGCCTGCGGCGCAGCCGGGGATGCCCAGGACCCGGACCGTCAAGCCGGAACCGGTTACCCCGCCGCCCCAGCCGGCAGACTCCCGCGGCGCCGCGTCCGCAGGCGAACCGGCGAAGTCCCGCGGCACCGCCTCGGCGCCCACCGACATCAAGGATGCGTGGTTCCTGCCGGCGGGGCGTGAGCTGAGCGGCTTCTACGCCGCATCGCTGCCGCGTCCGGCGACGACCGCGAAGGTCCCCGGGACGGCGGGTGCCTCCCGGGGCAGCAGCGGATCCAGCCAGGCGGCGACAGCCACAGGGGGCGGCGACATCCAGGTGGCCTTCTACCGGGACGGCACCGTCCGGGCCAAGTATATGGCGAACAGAGCCACGGCCGGCGGGACCTCCAGTGCCTCCTTACGCTTCGAGGGGCGCTACATCCTCGCCGCCGACGGCCGGCTCTCCGCCGGGCCGTTGACACTGACCCGGACGTCGCGCACCGCGCTCGAGCTGGATAAGCACATGACCATGCTGCAACTCAATGGCCAGTACGACCGCGCCGCGGACCGCTTCACCGCCACGGTCGAGACGTACGATCCCGTCAAATCCCGCTGGGGCAAACTGGCGGAGAACTGCATGCTGACGCGGGCCACCGAGCGGCAATCGTCTTTCGACGGGACGACTCGTGGCACCGCGACCAAGACGACCGTGACGAAGGATTGACCGCGGGGTTGGATGCCCCCGGACGCGGGTTCAGACGGACCGCTGCAGCAGGATGGCCAGCCCGGCGCCGTCGGTGGCCTCACCCATGGAGTCGAGGTGGACGAGCACGCGGCTGGCGGGCCACAGGGCCAGTCGGGCCAAGGCCTGGATGGGCCGGCGGGCGCCGAACTGGTCCAGCACCTTCACGGCCAGCTCACCGCGATTGCGTCGGAACGTCCAATGCCAGCGGACCAGATCCAGGCCGGATCGGCCGACCACTTCGAGCAGGGGAGTCGGATCGGCGCTCCGGGTCGGTGCGACGGGCGAAGCCGTTGTGCTCGCCGACAATGGCAGGTGCAGGTACAGATATCCGCACGGGTTCAAATGCCGGGCCATGGCATGGAGACGGTCTCCCAGGCCGGCCAGCAGGTGGCGTCCGTCCGGGCAGGCGATGAGGTCGTAGCGCCGGCTGGCGGGGATGCGCTCGCGCGACTCCGCGATCCACGCAGGGAGGGGCGCTTCCGGCGAGGTCGCCCACTCGGTGACCGTAGCCGCCGGCCAGCGCCGCAGGACGTACGCCATTCCGGGCAGGTCGTGGGGGGCCAGCACCAGCACCGAATCGGGGTGCAGATGGCGGGTGAATTCCCGGAAGTGAAGGGCGTTGAGGGTGCAGGCGGTCCGCTGAGCCGCCGAGAGGCGGATGGAGTGCGGCCGGGGAATCGCCACCTCCCGGTCGTCGAGCCGGCTCATGTCTGTCGCGTTCATGCCGCCTGCCTGAATGGATGCAATATGGCAAACATATTTTAGATATGTTTGACACGAAAAGTGTGAGATATATCACAAAAATCGGCGTAATTTGGCACTTGAAGCCGGATTTTCGCGGTTACAATGTGACCCGGGGAGGGTTCCGTGCACCGGCGCATCACCATCGCCCATCTGTCGGACCTGCATCTGGCAGCCGATGACCGCACACCGCGTTCCGAAGCCCGGCTTTTCGGCCGGCTGCGCGGGATGAACGGCCACTTCGAGCGCCTGCTGGCGGACCCGCCGCTTCGCGCCAGCGATCTGGTGGTGGTCACCGGCGACGTGACCGACCACGGCGACCTGGCGGAATGGGAGCGCTTCTGGTCCCTGGTCGAAGCGGGGGGCCTGCGGGATCGGATAGCCGTCTTGCCGGGCAACCACGACGTCTGCTGTCTGGGATCGCGCCGCCGCCGGCCCCGCGCCGAGGACTGGGCCCGCGCCCGGGCGGGGCTGGCGCTGGGCGGTCACGAGTGGGCGTTCCCGTGGGTGCGGAGCGTCGGCGGAGCGCTGACGCTTTTCGCCGTGGACGCGGCCAACGCCGGCAACTCCTCCGGCCTGGACAACGCCGTGGGCCGCATCGGCCGCCGCCAGCTCGCGGAGTTGGGCCGCTGCCTGCTGCTGTTCCAGGATGCGCCCCTCAAGCTGATCCTGATCCACCACTCGCCCAACATCCCCCACCCGGCGACCAGCCGGCGACGCGGCGAGCGGCCGGCGGCCTTCTGGGAACGCCGGGCGTTGCAGCTCGACCCGTTCGACCGGCGCTGCCTGCGGCTGCTGGCGGCGGTGTTCCGGGTCAAGGCGATCCTGCACGGCCACACCCATGACAGCCTCGACCGCACCGTGGGCGGGATCCGGATCATCGGCGCGCCGGCGTCCACCGAGCCCGACGCCGCCGGCTGCCTGCGCTACAAACTGCACACGCTCCACGTCGACTCGGGCCGCCTGGCCAGCCGCACGGAGCGCGTGCCCGCCGCGCCGGCCCGGCCCGCGCGGGTCCATTGAGGAACCGGCGCATTTGTGATATAACCAGAACGCTTTCACACCAGCCGCAAGGTGGTCGCCATGGCCAAACGGGAATATCTCAAACCGCTCCTGGACTACGTGGAACTGGCCCCGAGCCTGGGCGAGAAGACGCGCTCGCCGCTGACGCACTCGCTCAAGGAGTGGCTCGACGAGCTGAGCAAGGACAAGAAGGCCGAGTACCTGTTCGAGCTCGAGATGTGGATCAACTCGTTCGAGCGGTTCTTCCGCATCGGCAACCATCCGCTGTCCGAGTACGAGCAGCAGGAGATCCTGAGCAAGGACTTCTCCGAGGAGCTCAAGATCGTCCACAGCGTCTCGGTCCGGATGAGCCACATCTGCACCGAGATCCTCACCCGCGAGCGGCAGCACCTGATCCAGTTCGAGCGGTACATCGAGAACGAGCTGCGCAAGGACTTCATCCTCGACGCGTTCCTCGAGAAGCTCATCGAGCAGCCCTCGCCCGAGGACAGCATGACCCTGCTGCTGGACTCGCTGTCCGACATCCGCACCCTGCTCATCGACATCACCAAGAGCAGCCACATCTCCTACCAGACCTTCACCGCCATCGGCAAGATCCTCAACCGTGAGATCAAGCGCTGCAAGTACATCGACCTGCTCATCACCTACAAGTTCAAGCCCCACTACGACAAGATCCACAACAAGCGCCTGGCCGCCATCGTCAAGAACATCACCGACGACCAACTCCGCCAGCACGTGGCCAAGGTCTTCCTGGAGCTGTTCCGGATCGTCAACTACCTGAAGTTCGTCGAGGTGGCCCTGAAACTGGACCGGCCGCTGAAGAACACCCTGATGATCTTCGTCCTCATCCGCTCCGATCTCCACCTGCTCATGGAGTTCATGGAGAACAAGATCATCGCCAACCCTGCCCTGCCACGGCAGCTCGTGGACAGCATCGACGCCATTCTTTACGCCCTCAAGATGGAGCTCAAGAAGGTGTTCAACCACGAGCTGGTGGGGCTGGTGTACATGCGCCAGGCCCAGATGATCTTCGTCAAGGTGGAGAACAGCCACGGGCTGATCCGCGACTGCCTGCAGAACGCCATCGTCCAGATCGCCCAGGTGTTCGACGCGCAGTTCGACGGTTCCGAGATCTTCCAGAATCTGTCCACCCGGCTCAAGGAATCGCTCAAGCTGCGCGACGACCTGCGCGGCCTCGTCCAGTTCATCCACGACTACCAGAAGCGGGTGGACCAGGAGGAGATCACCCGCCTCATCGAGCGCCTGGCCCTCTTCCGCGACCTGTCGCTCAAGTACCTGATGTACCGTGACTGGGACGACTTCGAGAAATTCATGGAGGAGATCATCATCGCCACCGGTCGGTCGGAGCTCGTCGACGTGCTCCACCGGTTCGAGGTGTTTCTCGAGGCGCTGCTCGGCGAGGTCAACAAGCGGGCGGTGCTCACCACCTACCAGCCGGATGAGGGCGAGGGGACGGGGCCCGATCTCCTGCTGCCCGAGGGCGACGCCAGCTGACGCGCCGGGTTGTCCCGCCCGCCGCCCGCCGGATCATGGCCAATCACCTGCCGGGCCGTGTCGGCCGTCGCCGGTCGGCACACCCGCATCCGAGGAGTCAGCCGCATGCTGAATAAATGGTCAGACGCGTATCTCGTCCTGCGGGGCGCCTCGGAGTCGGAGACCCGGCTCCTCCAGGCGTTGCTGGAAGATCGGGGGTTGCGCATCGTCCATGCCAACGAGCTCGATGCCGTCCTGTTTGGCATCGCGCGCAGCCGGCGCTTCGCCATCCGCCGCGAGGACGCCACCGCGGCCGCCGAGATCCTGGCGGCCGAAGGCCTGCGTCTGGAGGACTTCTGCGCGGTGCCGGGGGATCAATAGAAAGGCGAACCGGCGAGCCGGCGAATCAGCGAACCGGCGAACTTTTCCGTGTATCCCTCACAGTTGAAAGCTGGCGACCCTCACCAATTCCCTCATTCCCCCATTCACCCATTCGCCTTGAGCCTCGATGACGATTACGAGCACGATTACGATGACGATTACGAATTACGAGCACGAACCCATCAACCCTCAACCCTCAACCCTCAACCCTCGACTATCAACTATCAGCGGTCGCGCGTTCAATCGTACGTTTTCCACCGCCGGTGCATCCAGAAGTACTGCTCCGGATGGCGCCGGATCAACGTCTCCATCTCGCGGTTCATCGCGGCGGTGAGGCGCAGCACCTCGGCCTTCTCGCCCGCGTCCGGCGCCGGGAGGATCGGGTCGCTGACGTAGCCGATGAAGCGGCCGTCGTCCCGCCAGCAGCAGGCGACCACGACGAGAGGCCGTTCGTTGCGCATCGCCAGCAGCGCCGGCACCGGTGTGGTTAGGGCCGGCCGGCCGAAGAAGGGGGCGGGGATCCCCTTGATGGTGCTCTGGTCGGGCAGGAGCCCCAGCGATTTCCCCTGCCGGAGCAGGTGCTGCAACGGCAGCATGGAGTTCTTCTTCGGCAGAAAGAGCTGGCCGGTGTCGCGGCGGCTCTGGTAGAGCAGACGCTCGATGTGGGGGTTGTCCAGGGGACGCACCACCACGGCCATGGGGATGCCCAGCGCCGCGCTGATGTACGGCATCAACTCCCAGTTGCCCAGGTGGGGCGTGACGAAGACGCAGCCGCGGCTGGCCTCGTGCAGCGCGCGCGCCTTTTCGAAGACGGCGACGAGATGGGGCGCGTGACGGTAGAGATGGTCTTTCGCCCCGGGACCCATCAGGGCGTCGCGCAGCTTGACCACCTCGGGCAGCGTGTTGGCCAGCAGCCGGAAACTGCGCCGGGCGACGGCCGTGAGCTGCGCGTCGGACATCTCGTCGCCCAGCGCGTGGCGCAGGTTGTCCAGAGCGATTTCGCGGCGCCGCGCCATCAGGTGCCAGGCGGTCCAGGTGATGGGATGGATGACGGCCTGGTGCACGCCGGTGGGGAGGAGGCGGGCCAGCTGGATGCCCGTCCAGACCCCCGCGAACTCCAGGCGCCAGCGGACGCGCCGGAGGAGGGGTGGTCGGGAGTGGACGGGGCGGGGCTCAGCCACGGCGCGGACTCCCGGGGAGCGCGATCACCGCACCGGAGGCCTGTCCGCCGATGCCGTAGCTGACAGTGAGGAAGCGGGGGACACCGAGAGGCTGCGGCGAGGCGGCGATCCGCAACGCGGCGAACTCGGACTCGCCCGACTCGAAGTGCGGCGTGGCCGGCACGGAGCCGGCGCCCAGGGCCAGGACGCCCTGCGCCGCCTCCGCCAGGTCGCTGGCGGCGCCCATGTGCCCGGTGTGCGGCTTGAGCCCGGCGACGGGCACGCCCGCCGCCGCGTCGCCCAGCAGATCCCGGATCGCCCGCAGCTCGGCGCGGTCGCCCTTGACGGTGCCGCTGCCGTGGGGGCAGACGAAGCCGAGGTCCGCCGGCGCGCAGCCCGCCTCGGCCAGGGCGGCGGCCATGGCGCGGCGGGTGACGCCGTCGAGCACCGGCAGACCCGGCGCCGCCTCGGTGGCGTTGCCGACGCCTTCCACCACGGCCAGGACGCGGGCGCCCCGGCGGGCGGCCCGGCCGGCGGACTCCAGCACCAGCGCAGCGGCGCCCTCACCGGTGAAAAAGCCGTCGCGCCGCCGGTCGAACGGGCGGAACGATGCCGCGCCCCGCCGGCCGCGCGACAACAGCCGCAGGCCGGCCAGCTCGTGCCGGATCACCGGATTGATCCAGCTGCCGACGCCCACCGCCAGGGCGACGTCGGCCCGCCCGGCGCGCACCGAGCGGTAGGCCAGCTCCAGGGCGTGGTTGCCCGCCGGCGACTGGGCCGCCAGGCAGGTGCCGCTCCCCATGCACCCGAACAGGGCGCTCAGGAAACTGAACGGATTGTTGGCCAGGGAGTCGAGCAGGAAGAACGGATTCACCTGCTCCATGGCGGCCTGGTTGAAACGGGCCGGGTCCGCGTCGCGGAACGTGCCGCCGGTGGCCGAGCGGGTGGCCGGGTAGAGGAACTCGTAACCCACCGGCTGCAGGTCGCCGGTGCCCACGTACAGCGACCGCCGCGCGGAGGGGACGTCCTCCAGGCCGCCCGACTGGGCCACGGCCTCGCCGGCGGCCACGACGCCGAACACGCCGCTGCGGTTGAGGAACTTCGACTGGCTGACCAGTTTCGGCGGGAGGTCCGCCGGCAGCGTGACGCCCTCCACCCGGCCCAGCCAGGCGGTGCCGGACGTCTCCGCCACCGGCCCGATCCCGGTGCGCCCGGCGGCCACCGCCGCCCAATTGGCCGCCGCGCCCACGCCCAGGGGGCTCACCAGCCCCAGGCCGGTGATGACCACCGTTTCCGAATCGGTCCAGCCGCTCATCTCACCACTCCTCCGCGCGGGTCAGACGGCGGAACAGCCGCCGCTGGGCCTCGGGGTCGTCCAGCTCCGCCAGGGGCAGGCTGGGGCCCTCGAACTCGGCCGCCGCCACCTTGCGCCCGCCCACGGTGCCGACGCCGGAGTAGGCGCGGCGGCCGTCGGCGGGATGGGGCAGCGCCGAGACCTCCAGCCGGACCTGGTCGCCGGGCCGGGCGAAGCCGTAGAACGCCGCGCGCCGGACGGTGTCGGACACGAACCAGCGGGTGAAGTCCGACCCCGACGCTTCGAGCCAGCCGGCGAGCTGGGCGAACGCCTCCACGAGCAGCACGCCCGGCATGACCGGATTGCCCGGGAAGTGAAACTCCATCACATCCTCGCTCATGGCGACGTTCTTGACGCCGATGATGGCGGCGCCGGGCTTGATTTCCAGAATCTGGTCCACGAGGTAGAAACGCATGCCGCTCTCCTTCGGTGCGATCAGGCGACGGTCATGCCGCCGTCGACCCCCACCGCCTGGCCGGTGATGTAGTCGGCCGCCGGCGAGGCCAGAAAAACCACCGCCGGGGCCACGTCGGCCGGCTCGCCGAATCGGCCGGCGGGGATGGACTGCAGCAGCCGCTCGCCGGCGCGCTGGCGCACGCGGGCGCTCATATCGGTGGCGATCATCCCGGGCACCACGGCGTTGACCTGGATCCCCTTGGGGGCGAGCTCCACGGCGCAAGCCCGGGTGAAGGCCAGCAGGCCGCCCTTGGCGGCGGCGTAGTTGGTCTGGCCGCGGCCGCCGCGCAGCGCGCTGACCGACGCGACGTTGACGATCTTGCCGGCGTGGCGCGGCACCATCAGGGCCGCGGCGGCGCGGGTGCAGAGAAACGCCCCCCGCAGGTTCACCCCCTGGACGCGGTCCCAATCGGCCACGTCCATCCCGCCCACCAGGGTGTCGCGGATGATGCCGGCGTTGTTCACCAGGATGTCCAGGGAGCCCCAGCTCGCGACCAGGCGTGCGAACATGGCCTCCACCGCCGCCGGATCGGCCACGTCGGCGGCGACCGCCTCGGTGCGCCGGCCCAGCGCGGCGAGCTCGGCCGCAAGCTCGGCGGCCGCCTCGTCGGATCGATTGTAGTTGATCATCACATCGGCCCCGGCTTCGGCCAGCGCGCGGGCGATGGCCCGGCCGATGCCGCGGGCGGCGCCGGTCACCAGGGCGGTCCGGCCGGTCAGGTCGATCTGCATCACGAGCCTCCTTCCGTCGGCGGAACTTTGCGCACCGCCAGGCAGGCGTTCTGGCCGCCGAAACCGAAGCTGTTGGACAACGCCGCCCGCACGCTCAGGCGGCGGGCGGCGCCGGGGACGTAGTCCAGGTCGCACTTCGGGTCGGGCCGGATCAGGTTCAGGGTGGGGTGGACGGTGTCCTCGGCCACGCTGAGCACGGTCAGGATGAATTCCGGTCCGCCGCACGCCGCCAGCAGGTGGCCGAACAGCGGCTTGCTGGAGCTGACGGCCAGCCGCGCGGCGTGCGGACCGAACACGGACTTGATGGCGATGGTCTCGGCGACGTCGTTGAGCTTGGTGCCCGTGCCGTGGGCGTTGACGTAGTCGACGGCGTCGGGGTCAAGGCCGGCGGCGGCCAGCGCGCCGCGCATCGCGGCGGCCGCACCGCGGCCCTCGGGGTCGGGGGCGGTGGCCCGGTAGGCGTCCATGGAGGAAGCGTAGCCGGCGAGCTCGGCGTAGATGCGGGCGCCCCGGTCGCGGGCGTGCGCCTCGTCCTCGAGCACGACCAGGCCGGCGCCCTCGCCCATGACCAGGCCGCCGCGCCGCCGGTCGAACGGACGGCACAGGGTGGCCGGGTCGTCACCGCCGGTGGCGGCGGCGCCGAGCAGCACGAAATTCACCAGGCCCAGCGGATGGATCATGGAATCCGCTCCGCCGGCCAGCATGACGGGGGCATCGCCGCGCCGGATGGCACGCCAGGCCGAGCCGATGGCCTGCGCCGCCGAGGCGCAGGCCGTGGTGACGGTGGCCGTGCCGCCGCCCAGGCCGAACCGGGCGGCGACGCAGGCGGCGGCGCGGTCGTGGCCGTGGCGGCCCGAGGACTCGGGGTGCAGGCGGTCCAGTTCGGCGCCGAAGCGCACCGGATCGAATGCGCCGGCGGGATCGAGCCAGCGGGTGATGTCCTCCATCCGGATCACGCCCAGCCCGGCGCCCAGGGCGACGCCGCAGCGGGAGTGGCCGCCGGTCAGGCCGGCGTCGTGGAGCGCGGCGGACGCGGCCCAGAGCGCGAACGCGGTGCGCCGCTCTTCGGCGGCGGCCGCCTCGGGGAAGGCCTGCGCGATTCGCTCCCGGTCGGCGGCCGTCACGGCGCCGGCCGCCTGGATGGGCGACAACGCGTCGGCGGGGTCGGGGAGGGAGCGGATGCCCGACTCGCCCCGCCGGGCTTTGTCCCAGTTTTCGGCGACGGAAAGGCCCAGGGCGGTGGCCAGCCCAAGTCCGGTGACGACGACGCGGGGCGGGGCGCTCATGAGCCCTCCTCCGCCGGCTCCGGGCACCACCCGCTGTAGTAGCGGAACATGCGGCGGAGCGCCTCGGCGTCCACCGGCCGGAAATGGGTGAAGATCATCCGGTCCAGCGTGGCGACGCGGCGGCCGTCCACGTCGATCCAGGCGCGGCACAGCGAATCACGCCGGGTGGTGGTCACGATCTCGCCGGTGATCGCGCCCAGCACGCCCGGCCGGAGCAGCGGTTCGCTCAGGGTGAAGCCTTCCACCAGCGACATGATGGCCGCCAGGTGGAAATCGTGGGCGTGCATGACGCCCCAACCCAGGAGCTGGGCCATGGACTCGATGCAGATGCCGGCGGGAACCGCCGCCCGGCGGGGATAGTGGCCGCGCAGATACTCCTCGGACAGGGCGAACGATTTGACGCCCTCGATGCGCACGCCCTTCTCGATCCGCGTCACCCGGTCGTAGAACAGGAACCTCATGGCGCCACCCCGGCCCTCAGCGCCACGGCCGCGGCGGTGTCGGTCCAGCCCCGGGCGGCGAGGAGCACGGTCCGCGGCGCCGGGCCCGCTCCGGCGGCGGCCAGGGGCAGCACGGGAACGGCGTCCGGACCCGCGCCGTCGGGCCAGGCGGCGGGCAGGCAGCCGGTGCGACAGATCTCGACGGCCAGCGCCGCGTCCGCCGCCGGGGCGGCGGGGCCGAGATGGCCCAGGCGGCCCTTGAAGGCGGCCACCGGCGGCGCGGCGTCCGGCCCGGGCCAGAGCCGGCGGTAGGCGGCCGCCTCCGCAGCGTCGCGGGCGGGCGCGCCCTCGCCATGGGCGATCCACAAGTCGACGGCCGGGGTGCCGCCGGCGCGTCCGTTCAGAGCCATTTCCGCCGCGCGGGCCACGGCCTGCGTGCCGCTGGCGCAGCCCCAGCCGGCGACGACGGCCAGGATCCTCGCCCCGCGGGCCCGGGCGGATGCCTCCCGCTCCAGCACCAGCACCGCCGCCCCCTCGCCGGGGACGACGCCGCCGGAGGCGGGGTGGAACGGCCGGCAGGCCGGTTCCGGCCCGTCGCCCGGGCAGAGTGCGGCCTGGCGGTGCCACCGCGCCAGGCCCAGCGGCGTGATCGCCTCGGCCGCCCCCCCGGCCAGCGCCACGTCGGCGCGACCGGCGCCGACGACGTCGGCCGCTTCGATGAGCGCGGCGGCACCGGCGTCGGCGCCGCCGGCGAACACCGCGTTCTCGCCGCGGATGCCCATGCTGGTGGCGGCCATGCAGAAACCCACGTTGTTCAGAATGGCCAGGGGCCACAGCGGATAGATCTCGCGGTAGGCGTCGGCGTAGAAACGGCCGGGATCGAAGGCGCCGTCGGGGCCGCGGGACCGGACCGCGGCGGCCCGCAGATCGTCGGGGACCGGATCGATCATGCCCAGCGCGGCGAAGCAGCCCACCGCCGTCCCGTCGGTGCAGACGGCCGGCAGCCCCGCCTCGGCCAGGGCGGCGCGGGCCGCCTGCAGGAACCAGAGGTTGCTCCGGCCCATGATGTAGGCATCCCGGGGCGACACGCCCAGGGCGGCCGGATCGGGGGCGTCGGCCTGGGCGGCGCGGCGGCAGGCGAAACCGCGCGCGTCGAAGCCGGCCACGGGCGTCGCGCCGGAGCGGTCCCCGCCCAGCGCGGCCCACGTGGCGGCGCGGTCGCCGCCCAGGGCGGAGACGAGCCCGGCGCCGGTGATGACCACGCGCTCACTCATCCCACCGCCCCAGGCAGAGGCAGGCGTTCTGCCCGCCGAAGCCGAAAGAGTTGGACAGGACCACCCGGTGCGTCATGGTTCGGGCGACGTTGGGCACGTAATCCAGGTCGCACTTGGGATCGGGGAACTCGTGGTTGATGGTGGGCAGAAGCACGCCGCGCCGCATCCCCTCCAGCGACAGGATGCACTCGATGGCGCCGGCGGCGGCGATGGTGTGGCCCAGCATCGATTTGTTGGAACTGACCGCGACACGGCGGGCGTGGTCGCCCAGCACCGCCTTGATGGCGCGGGTTTCGGTGACGTCGTTCTGCACGGTCGAGGTGCCGTGGGCGTTGACGTACTCCACCGTCTCGGGCGCCAGACCGGCGTCGGCCAGGGCCCCGCGCATGGCCAGCACGGCCCCTTCGCCGGAGGGATGGGTGTCGGTGATCCGGTAGGCGTCGGCCGAGTCGCCGTAGCCCAGCACCTCGCCGAGGATCGTCGCGCCCCGGGCGCGGGCGTGGTCCAGCTCCTCGAGCACGACGACACCGGCGCCCTCCGACATCACGAGCCCGCACCGCTTCCGGTCGAAGGGGCGCGAGGCGCGCTCCGGCGCGGTGAAGCGCTCGGCCAGGGCCTTGAGCAGGGTGAAGCCGAGCATGCCGACAAAGTCGAGCGCGGACTCGGCGCCGCCCGCGAGCATCGCGTCGCAGCGCCCCTCGCGGATGAGGCGCGTTCCCTCGCCGATGGCCTGGGCCCCGGCGGCGCAGGCCGACACGAGGGCCAGGTTCGGTCCGCCGGCGCCGTACCGCGCCGCCAGAGTCACCGGGGCCAGGTCGGATTTGCGCCGGTAGAACTGCATGAAGTCGTAGCCGCCGCTGCGAGCGACGGCCGCGGTGTCCCAGTGCCCCTGACCGTCGGTGAAGCGGTGTAGGAACATGGCGGCGTCCACGGACGGATTCTCGCCGTGGGCGCCCACGGCGACCCCGAGCCGTGTCCGATCCGGCAGGGTGTCCAGGCGGGCCTGGGCCGCAGCCTCGCCGGCCGCGGTCAGGAGGAAGCGGTTGCAGAGGGCAAGCTGCGACCGGTGGCGGCGGCTGTAGCCGTCGCTCTGGTCATCGAGCCAGGAATCGGGGATCTGGCCGCCGATGGTGCACGGCAGGCCGCGGGTGTCGAACCGGTTCAGGTAGCCGATGCCCGACTCGCCCGCGGCGGCGCGGGCGAACGTCTCGGCGGTGGTGCGACCCAGCGGCGTGATCATGCCGCAGCCGGTCACGACCACCCGGCGCCGCGGCGGCTGGGGGTTCGCAGCTGCGGGCGGATGGGTCATACGCCCCCTAGGCGGAGAACAGATTGCGTTCGGTCTGAATCCCGGTGAGCCACTGCCGGATGAGCTCGTCGCCGTTGGTGTACGCGGCCGGTGCTCCGCAGGCGCCGCACACGATGCGGCGACCCTCGCCGTTCTTCCAGGCGGAGGCGCCGCAGGCACACCGCTCCGGCAGGGTGTCCAGGATACCCATCACCGCGTCGGACATGGAGTCCACCGTGATGAGTCCCGAAACCTGGTCCATGTCCAGGCCGCTGGACAAGTCGGGCAAGCGGGTCGGGTCATAGCGGCTCTTCAGGAGCTCGATTGCCTGGGACGTTAGCCGCCCGTCCGCGTCGATGGCGCTTCCCTCGCCGAACAGGTCCTCGGCGTGCTCCAGGAAAAAGTGCCGGGCCATCTTGATGCCGAAGGTCTGCTCAAGCCGGTAGTCGATATCCAGAAAGTCGAGGGATTCGAGACCGAGGTCCCGCACGAACGAATGGTCCGGCCGGATGGTGGCAGCGTCGATGCGCAGAGTCTCGGCGGCGGCCTGTTTCACCGCCTCCACCACGTCCGTTCGGCTGATCAACTGTTGCATGGGTCTATCTGCTCCTTGAACGTCTCGTTGGCAAACCGCAATTGTACCACTTCAGGCCCCGACGGGACAGGGGCGCGTCGCCGGCTCAGAACCGCAGCCGGTTGCCCAGGCCCCGGTCCACCACCAGCGTCTGGCCGCGCACACCCCGCGACTCCGGTGCGCAGAGGAACAGCACGGCGTCGGCGATCTCCTCCGGGGCGACGCACAGCTCCTCGGGGAGGCGGTCCAAACCGTCCCACACCTGGCGCAGCACCTTGAACGCGTCGGTTCGGACGATCCCGCCGCAAACCGCGTTGGCGTTGATGCCCCGCGGCCGCAGGCTTTCGGCCCAGTGCCGCACCGCCGTTTCCATGGCCGCTTTCATGGCCCCGAGCGGATACTCGGGCGCGTAGAACCGGCTCCCCAGGCTGGAGACGAACACCACCCGGCCGCCCGACGCCTCGAGCAGCGGCAGCGCCTCACGCAGGCAGCGGACCTGGCCGACGAAGTTGGTCTCCACCAGGTCGCGCAGTTCCCGGTCCAGCAGGCGCTCCATGGGTTTGAACGGGGCGCGGGCGGCGTTGAGAATCAGGTGGTCCAGCCGGCCGAAGCGCTTGCGCACCGCCGCCATCAGGGCGCGGACGGCCTCCCGGTCGGCGATATCGGCGGGGACCACCAGCGCCTGCCGGCCCAGCGCCTGGATTTCGGCGGCCAACTCGCCGGCTCTGGCCTCCGAGGAACCGCCCACCGACCGGTGATTGATGACCACGTCGGCGCCGGCCCGGGCAAACGCCCGGGCGATGGCGGCGCCGATGCCGCGCGAGCTGCCGGTGACGAGGGCGACGGTGTCGTTGAAGTTCATGTCGTTATCGCTTGTTAGGACCACTGTTGCCGCGCAACTGGGCATTCTAGCGGTGAAGGCATGGGTCGGTCAAGGCAGATGTTGCCGACTGGTGAATTGTTGTTGGTTGAATGGTCTGTTCCGCTTGTCCGATTTGTCCGCATGGTTTCGTCCGTCTTCGCCGTTCCGCCGATGTGAGGCCTGTTGCTGCGGGACCGCCCTGTGTTAACATGAAAACCGTGAATTTTGACTTTCGAGGAGGTCGCCCATGTCCCGTGCCCGGTCGTTACTGGTCCTGATCGTTTTTGCATGTAGTGTGTTCGGTGCCCAAGCCCAGGAGACGGATGTGAAGGGCAGCGCAGACCATCCGATCCTGACCCGCATGCAGAACATGTACATCACGGTTTATAAAATGTCTGAGTTTGACCAGTTCGCTTTCAAAACCGGGCCGAAAGCCACTGCGGCCGTGGAGGGGAAACGCTTCGAAATCCGGTACGTGACCAAGACCGGCAACGTGCCCCCGACGCCGGTGGCGATCATCCGCAACCACCAGCAGGCCGTCGCCCGGATCGGCGGGACCACGGTGTACGAAGACCAGCGCTACACCACCCTGAAGGTGGCCAAGGACGGCAAGGAGATCTGGGTGCAGGTGGACACGGCTTGGGGCAAAGGATATTTTCTGACCATCGTCGAAAAACAAACCATGGTCCAGGAGGTGGTCGCCAGCGCCGAGCTGTTCAAGGCGGGCCTCAACACCACCGGCCATGTCGAGGTCCCGGGCATCTTCTTCGACACCGGCAAGTCCGTGCTCAAACCCGAATCGGACGCCGCCGTGGGGGAGATCGCCAAGCTGCTCCAGGCCGATCCGGCGCTGAAAGTCTATGTGGTCGGGCATACCGACAGCGTTGCGGCGCTGGACCTGAACATGAAGCTGTCCCAGGCGCGCGCCGAGGCGGTGGTCCAGGCGCTGGTGACCAAACACGGCATCGCCGCCGCCCGCCTGGTCGGCCGGGGCGTCGGTCCCCTGTGCCCGGTGGCCAGCAACGACACCGAGGAGGGCCGCGCCAAGAACCGCCGCGTGGAGCTCGTGAAGCAGTGAGGGGCGCGTTCCCGTAACGCGGCCACTGGACATCGGACTTCGGACATCGGACTTCGGATTTCGTGCTCGTAATTCGTAATCGTCATCGTAATCGTAACCGGGGCTCGCGGTTCGGGGTTCGCGGCCCGGGGCTCGTACCCATCATGCGGACATCGGGCTTTGGATATCGGACCTGGGACCTGGATTCTGGGTCCTGGGTCCTGGATCACAGAATCAAGATTTTAATACCCATTCACCTATTCACCCATTCACCCTATAATTGAAATCGCCATTCCACTTCAAGGAGTGCCCTATGAACCATCGCTTCGATCGACGATCGCTGCTCCGGCGCGGACTCGGCTGGGGCGCCGGCGTCCTGCTCGCCGGCCGCTTCGGCCAGACGGCCCATGCCCTGGCCGCCGGCGCCGTGGAGCGGCTCAACCAATCCGCCCGGCCCGATCTGGCCGTGGTTACGGGCGACGATTACGCCGCCGCCGCCACCGAGGCGGTGCGGCTGCTGGGCGGCATGGCGCGGTTCGTCTCCAAGGGCGCGCGGGTGGCCATCCTGCCCAATGCCCAGCGGAACAACCCGGGGGTGTACACCAGCCCGGCCGTCGTCCGGGCGGTGGTCCGGATGTGCCGGGCGGCGGGCGCCCGCGAGGTTAACTGCCTCACCTGGCTCCCCGAGAAGAACTGGCTCGACACCGGTCTGGCCGACGCCGTCCGCGCGGAGGGGGCGAAGCTGGTGCTGGTGGACATGAAGGATCCGGCCCGGTTCCGCCCGGTGCCGGTGCCGCGGGGCGTGGCGCTGAAGGAAGCGGCGATCATGGACGCCTTCTTCGACCATGACGTCCTCATCAACCTGCCCATCACCAAGGACCACGCCGGCAACAAATTCACCGGCACGCTGAAAAACCTCATGGGGCTGAATGCGCCGTTGAACAATCGCACCTTCCACCGCGCCGACTGGCAGACGAACCCGGACTCCATCGCCCACCTGGAGCAATGCATCGCCGATCTGAACACCGTGATCACGCCCACCCTCTGCCTCGTGGACGCCACCGAGTTCATCATCACCAACGGCCCGTTCGGCCCCGGCGAGCTGCTCAAGCGGCGGCAGGTCGTCGCCGGCACCGACCGCGTGGCCATCGACAGCTACTGCTGCACCCTCTGGGGCCTGAAGCCCGGCGACATCGTCGCCATCCAGCGCGCCGCCGCCCACGGGCTGGGCGAGAAAGACTCCGGCCGGATCCGGCGCGTGGAGAAGTCACTTTGATGGGCCGCCCCGCTCCCGGCGCGGCCGCCGCTTGGGCGACGGTCCTCCTGCTGGCCGTGGCGGCCTGCTCCAAGCCGCCCGCTCCGGCGCCGCCGTCCCCGGTCGCCGGCGCGGCCCGGCTTCTGCCCGGCGCCGGCGCGGTGCCCGGCTGGGAGCCGACGGACGAGGTCCAGCGCTTCAGCGGCGACGACCTGTTTCTCTTCATCGACGGCGGGGCCGACCTTTTTCTCGAGTACGGCTTCCGCGAAGTGGCGGCCCGCGCGTATCGGGGTCCCGGCGGCGCCGTCATCAACGCCGAAATCTACGAGATGACGGACCCGGCGGCGGCGTTCGGCGTGTACTCGGTTCGATGCGGCGACACCGGCGACGACGCGGCCGTCGGTTCGGCGGCCCGCCTGGCCGACTACTACCTCACCGTCTGGCAGGACCGCTACATGGCGACGTTCACGGGTTTGAGCGAAACGCCCGCCGTCCGGGACGGTCTCGTGGCGATCGGCCGGGCCGTCGCGGGCGGGATCGCCGGTCGGGCGCCGGCGCCGGCGCTCGCGGCGGCGTTACCGGCCGCCGGACAGCGGCCGGGCAGCGTCCGGTATGTCCGCGGCCCCGTCGCCGCCGCCAACATTCCTCTCGGCGAAGCGGTCGTCCCGTGGCAGGCGCCTGAAGCCGCCTCGGCCCGCTACGGCGGGACCGGCGGCCACGCCCCGGCGACGGCGGTCACGCTGTTCCTCCTGGCGTATCCCGACGCCGCGGCGGCGGAACGCGCGTTCCGCCGGGTGGCCGACGGCGGCGACACCGTCACGGACACCGCCGGCATCCTGACCTTCACATCGCCTCCGAAACAGCCCGGCCGAGCCGAGTGCCGCGGTCGTCACGTTGTCGTGGCCGTGGGGGGCGACGCCGCGGGCCGGGGGGAACTGTTGGGAAGGGTGAACGGTGAACAGTGAACGGTGAACAGTGAACGGTGAACAGTTGGGAGTGAGGAGTTAGGAGAGGGCCGATAGGAACCGTTCCTGTTGGATGGAATTGATGGATGGAAGGACGAGGCCGGGCGCGGACGGTGCGGGTCCGGCGCGTGACGGCACGTCAGATCCGGGCGAGGCCGAGGAAGGCGGCATGGAGGGCGGCGGCCAGGGCGACAAAGACCAGCCGTGCCGTGCGGGGGGATAGACCGGGAAAGCGGTAGCCGATCCAGCCATCGTGGCAACTCCCCACGCAGTCGCCGCACAGGGTGCAGTTCAGGCCCGGCCGACGGCGCCGGATGTCGTCGGCGGCCAGTGCTCCATAGCGGCACGCCGTGCGGCAGCGGCCGCATTCGGTACACTCCCTGTCGATGCGGATCCGCAGCGGGTGCAGCCGCCCCAGCAGCGCCGCCGCCAGGCCCATGGGGCACCAGGCGGTGCAGTGGGCCATGGTGCCGTATCGCCGCGACACCGTCAGCATGATCCCCACCCCGATCAGGCCGAAGGCGGCCGCCGCGGCCGTGGCCGCGAGCGGCGGCGCGCCGGCCAGCCGGAGCCCCAGCGCCGCGAGCACCACGCCGGGCAGGGTGATCCAGCGGCCCCACCGCGCCCACGCGGGCAGCTCCAGGGGGCGCGGCCGCCGGGCGGCCAGCGCCGCGTCCCAGGCGCCGATGTAGCAGAGGAAGCTGCACCAGGCCGGGCCCACCAGCGCCACCGCGGCCAGGAAGAGTACGGGCATGAAGTAGCCGCCGCCGCGCCAGACGGGGCCGGCGGCGATGAGCGCCGGCACCGGCAGGTGGAGCTTCCCGCTCATAAGGAAGTCCGCCAGGCCCGCCAGCCCCAGCGCCAGTTGGGCGAAGAACACCGCGGAAAACAGCCCCCAGAGCCACCGGCGGCGCTCCGCCCAGTGGTCGCCGGCGGCCAGGCGCCGCGCCAGCCACGCGGCGTAGAGGGCCAGCGCCGCGATCTCCAGCCAGCCGGCGCCGGCGATGAAACGCTCCGCCAGGAGGATGGGGGGCCGCACCACGGAGTGCGCGGCGCCCATCACCACGGCGGCGATGGCGAACGCGGCCACCATCACTCCCGCGGCGCCGGGTGCGTCCTCGGCGCGCCGGCGCGCGGTGCGGCTCTGCAGCCAGGCGGCGAGGACGGTGACCGCGGCCACCGCCGCCAGAATCGCCGCCAGCCGCAGCCACGGCTCCCCGGCTGCCACCCGGCCGGCCGCCAGGCGCGCGGCCGTGCGCACCCACTCCGCGGCCGCGCCCAGCAGCAGCGCCTGGAGCAGGCGCACCGGCCACCGCCCGGGGAGCGCCAGCAGGAGCGGCGCCGCCAGGCTCAGCACCGACAGAGCCCATTGGTCCGCCCGCGAGAAGTGCGCCGCCGCCAGCAGCGCCGCCACCACGGCCATGAGGGTGGGACCGATCGCCGTGCCGCGAGCTGAAGTCATGGTGTCAACCGCCTGAACCGTTCATGCCGCTGCCGGTGCGTCCGTCCGCGCTCCGACCGCCGGTCGATCAAAACCCGTCGGACGGCAGGATCTCGCCGCCGATGGAGACCCGCACGAGCTCCAGGGGAATGTCCTTGCCGCTTTCGGTCAGGGCCCGATGGGCGATACGCACCAGCCCGGTGCAGCACGGCACTTCCATGAACGCGACCCGGACCGACTGGATGTCGTTGTCCCGGAAGATCGCCGCAAGCTTCTTGACGTACACCTCGCCGTCGTCCAGCTTCGGACAGCCGATCAGGGCCACCCGGCCGGCGACGAAGTCGCGGTGGAAGCCGGCATAGGCCAGCGGCACGCAGTCGGCGGCGAGCAGCAGGTGGGCGCCCGCGAAGTACGGTGCCCGGGTGGGGAGCAGCGCGATCTGGACCGGCCAGTTGGTCAGCCGGGAGGGTTCGGCGAGCGCCGCTTCCGCCGCGGGCGCCGGTGCCGCGGCGCGGGCGATGGTGCGGGCTGCCGTACCCGGGCAGCCGCCGCCGTGGCCGTGTCCCGCCCCGTGGCCGTGGCGCAGGAACGGGCTCGCCGCCGGGTGGGGCCGGGACGGCGGCGCCGGACAGGCCGCCGGGGCCGCGCCGCCGCGGACCGCGTTGGCCTGGACGGACGCCATGACGTCCTCGACGGAGTGGCCGGTGTGGGCGGCCACGGCGACGGCGTCGAACTCCGCCGCATCGCGCTCCTCGAGGGTGATGGCGCCTTGCGGGCAATCGCCCAGGCACGCGCCCAGCCCGTCGCAGTAGGTCTCGCTCACGAGGCGGGCCTTGCCGTTCACGATCTGGATGGCGCCCTCGGCGCAGGACGGCACGCACAGGCCGCAGCCGTCGCACTTGCTTTCGTCGATCTTGATGATGTTGCGAATGGCCATGGTGTTCCTCCCATGTTTCGGTCTCGGGTGCCATGGTACCCGATGCGCGCCGGGCGTGCTTTGACCTAAGTCAATTGATGTTGTCGGACCGGTGAGCCGTCTGCCGGCGGGGCGAATCCGCCGTCGGCTCAGGCGGGGTAGATGGCCGAGCGGAAGTCGAAGCGGGGCGCGTCGGCGTCGCCCTCGCCCGGCTGATAGAAGACGGCATAGCTCGTGTGCTTCAGCGGCACGAACGCCGGGGCGCCGCTGCCGGCGGCGCGCACCAGCCGCTCGCGCCAGGTGCCGGCGTTGATGTAGACGACGTCCCGCCCGGCGCGGCACTCCAGCGGCAGCACGAGCGGGTTGTGGGTGTGGCCGAGCGCCAGGTAGCGGATCTCCGGGTCGTCCACCCAGGCCCGCTCGTCGAGGAGCCCCTCGATGAGCGCGTCGCCGGACGGGTCGGGGTTGTCCTCGGACGCCTTCAGGAACAGGGGGAGCAGGTCCTGGGCGCGCAGGATCTCCAGCGCCTTGCGCGGCAGCCAGCGGATCCACGGGCTGGTCAGCCAGCGGACGGCCTCGTCCCATTCCGTCGCGTCGTCCCGCCAGGTGCGCAGGAAGTCGATCTCCAGCAATCCGGCCGCGACGGTCTCGAACGTCTCCTCCAGGGCGGTGCGGATCTCGGGGAGGGCCTCGGCGCGGATGCGGCTGTCGAGCCACTCCATGATCCGGCCCAGCGGCCGGACGTTGTCGATGGCCCGCAAGCCCCGCAGCCACTCCGCGGAGACGGCCGGGTGGCGGCCCATGGCCCAGGGGAGCTTCACTGCGAACTCGGTGGTGATCACATCGCCCACGGCGGGCACGGCGCCGGGGCCGCCCGCGTTCCACGGGTCGAAGACGTGCCCGTGGCGGGCCAGCAACCCGTAGGCCGGCGCCCGGCACTCCGGCTGGAACGACGCCGCGAGGGCGCCGGCGCCATCGGCGGCGAGGCCCAGCATTTCCCGTACCGCGGCGCGCAGCGCCGGGAAGGCGTGGGTCAGGCGGTCGTGGTTGCCGGGGACGAACTCCACCGTCACGGGGATGGCGCGGCCCAGCGCCTCCGCGGCCCGTGCCGGCAACTCGCGCAGCAGTGCGAATGCCGCCCAGTTCTTGGCCAGGATGGTCGCGGGGGGCGCCGACTCGGGCCGGCCGTCGGGGGGCATCCGGCCCAGGATGTCCAGGGCGCAGCGCGCCAGGGGCGAGTCCGCGCCGCCACCGGCCAGCACGGCCAGCCCCTCGCGGCCCCAGGGGCGATGCTCCGGCGGCAGGTCGAACCACCGCTCGGTGCGCACCAGGTCCAGGATGTCGCCGAGCAGCACCACCCGCAGCTCCGCGGCGCGGCAGCGCGCCGCCAGCGTCATCCAATCGGAGAGGATCACCCGGCTCAGAGTCTCGGGTGGCAGGTTATGCTCGCCGGCCGTGCCGTCGGTGAAGTGCAGGTCGCTCAGAACCACCAGCATGGGCGCCTCCCGCCACCGATTGTAGCGGGTGCGGCCGCCGGGGTGTCAAGGGGAAAACAGCCGCCCGATCCAGGGAACTTTTGATCCGATGTTAGGGGTCTGACTTCCAAAACCCCCGAGCCTCTAGCCTCTAGCCTCGGACCCCGAGCCCCGAGCCCCGAACCCCGAACCCCGAGCCTCGAGCCTCGATTACGATTACTCCCGTTTTTCTGCCAATTATTGGCAGGATTTTATTGACTGATGCCATCAGCAAAATCAAACAGCCGGCAGTCGGGAGGTACCGCGAGCGGCAGCGAGCGGCGCCAGCGGCCAGCCGCGACGATCAGCCGGCATCGCGACGCTATTCCATCACGGTGGCGGCAGTGCGGCGCTTGCATCGTGGTATGTGATTTTTGATCGCGGGCGATGGTTGGATCGTTGGCCGGACGGACAGTCAAGCGGCAGGGACAGAGTGGTTGGGCGCCTGGGGTAAGGCGTGACGAGTGGGCTTTCGCGCCGCTCGCTGCCGAGGCTGTCCCAAAATTTTGCCTGCAGTGGCTATCTCCGGCGATAGCTGGCTGATTCCGATCAACTGATGCGGCGGCGGTGAACTGGCAGCCGAACGGGACCGTGCCGCACCCAACGGACCCCTCCG
>Ga0209605_1000414_pt1 | contig 55038 bp, 41 predicted proteins | sample AD_UKC035_MetaG_FD_184408 | JGI IMG/M metagenome (GOLD analysis project Ga0209605, IMG submission 184408) | Active sludge microbial communities of municipal wastewater-treating anaerobic digesters from USA - AD_UKC035_MetaG (SPAdes) (version 2) | ecosystem: Engineered > Bioreactor > Anaerobic >...
CTATGTAAATGGTCAGCCGGTTGCTCTCGAAATGGCCCAGTATCTGAAACTGGCTCTGAATGGCCCAAGCGCCACCACTGCAGCCCAGACTTCAACTACCGCTGCCACTACTGGTTCATCGGTTCAGGCTTCTCAGGGCACTACTGCTGCTACTACCGGCACCGCTGCACAGGCAGCCGATGCCTCTACTGCAGTAAGCGGCGCCAAAACTGAAGGCAGCTGGATCAAAAACGAACTCAATTCTTATGGCCAGAAAGTTAAAGACAGCTTTACTTCTGGTAAAGAAAGCGGCCAGAATTTCGGCAACAAAACTACCGAAGTCGTCAAAGACGGCGCCGGTAAAGTTGTTGACACCGTTAAAACTGGTGGCAGCAAGATCGGCAATCTGCTCAAGAGCGCAAAAGACAGAATCGCCAATCTCTTCAAGAAAAAACCCGCTACCCCCGAAGTAAAGGGTGGCAGTTCAGACGCTTCTCAGAGCGGCCAGGCCTCTCAGGATGCAGCTCAGAGCGGTCAGACCTCTCAGGAAGGCGCCCAGGCTTCTCAGGACGCTTCACAGAGTGGCCAGACCTCGCAGGAAGGCGCTCAGGCTTCTCAGGATGCCGCTCAGAGCGGTCAGACCTCTCAGGAAGGTTCACAGGCTTCTCAGGCCGGTCAGAGCAACCAGGAATCTGGTTCAGTAGCTGACGCTGACAAGAAGGGTTTCCTCAGCAATCTGAAAGACAAGACCACTGGTAAGTTCAAGTCTGGTTATGAAGCTGGTAAAGCAATGACCAACCAGGGCGTTCAGAACGTAAAAGACAGCCTGAAATCAGGCTTCAGCGCCAAGAATATCCTGATGACCGCCGGTATCACTGTTGGTGTCGATCTCGCCACCCAGATCCTCAGCGGTGAAAAGCCCAGCCTCAGCAAGGCAGTCAGAACTGTTGTATCAGCCGAATTCGCCGGTGGCGTGGTTGGTTCAGTAACTGGCGCAGCTGCTGGTTCATTCTTCACTCCTTTCCTCACTGCGATCCCGGTTGTTGGCGGCGTGCTCTCAGCTCTTGCCCCGACCTTCGGTTCAATCGTAGGTGGTTCAGTGGGTGCTTATCTCGCCGGTGACCTTAAAAACGGCAGATTCTCGATCAAAGAAGCCTTCAAGCAGATCAACTGGGTTGGCGTAGCCGGTCAGACCATTGGTTCTACCGCTGGCGCAATGCTCGGCTCAATGATCTTCCCGCCATTCGGCACCATCATCGGCGGTATCGCAGGTGGTATGCTGGGTAACTGGGCTGCCAACAAAATCGCCGGTCTGTTCGGCAAAGGTGGCACCAGCTACGGTTCAATCGGTATGCCGGTTGGCTCCAATCCGTTCGGCGGCGCTCCTGTAGGTCAGGTTTCCGGCCCGGTCACCATCGGCTCAGTAGCCGGTTCAACCGGTGGCGAGATCCCGGTAGCAGGTGCACAGTCTCCCGAAATCACGATATCTGGCGAAGCAACCCCGATGGGTACCTACTCATCTGAAGTACAGCTTGCTCAGGCCAAATATCAGGAACTCTACAAGCTCTACAACGAAATGCTCTCTCAGGGTCGCCAGGCTGATGCCATGAAGGTTGCCCAGGAAATGAACAAGGCCAAGGCTGAATACGAAAGTCTCAAAGCCAAAGCCGGTCAGTAAGCTGACCTTTCGTAGATAAAAAAGCTCCCTCAGGCGAAAGCCTGAGGGCTTTTTTTTTGCAACATCCCGAATGTATTCTCCGTATATAATGTAGAGTAGAAATCATCGGCGCCATAATAGCGTCCCGAAGAATCAGGCTTCGGAAATTCGTGGCGTTTTCTTGATTTGCCCGGGTCTTTGCTATATCATGATGTACTGAGTTGTTTACCGGCAAAAGTGTGCCGTTCAGGGGAGAGATGCAGTGGATGACGACAAAAACAAGGTGATGCTGATCATCGGCCTGGCTTTGCTTGGCGTAATGTTTATCGGCATGATTTTCTTCAGGCCAGCAAAACCGCAACCAGGCAGTGAATCGCCACCACGCCGCATCGCCGGCAAAAAAACCGAACCGGCAAAAACCTATCAGCAGCCACAACAGCAACAGCACGCCACGCGCAGAGTCGGCCCACGCACGGTGCGTGGCGCTGAAACCGCTGCCAAAGCCAGGGAAGCGCATCGTGAAGAAATCCGCAAAGCCGGCGCCAAGTGGCTCGAAAAACTGATCGAGGACCCTACCGTATCGACCCATACCCGCGAACTATATGCGGCGAGAAACAACCCGACCATTCAATCGGCAGTGTATTACCTCTACAATGGTGACAAACTGCACGCCGCCGAAGAATTCGAGAAGGCTGCTCTCGATCAAACCAACCGCGTTTCAGTGAGATATGTCGCTATTCGTCAGCGCTTCTTCATGGCACGCACCCAGAGAAATCCCGACGACTATTTCAAATGGGGAAAAATGCTCGGCGAATTGATTAAAGACAATGATCTGAGCTTTTTCGATCAACCGCAGAGCTCAGAATTTCTTGATCGCATCAAATATCAGGAGATCTATTACAAGGCACGTAACGACAAGGCCATGCAGGAAGCCATTGCGAATTACCTCATTAACGAAAAAAAGGGATACAACAAAGAACTGGCCATGGAAGAAGTCCTGCGTCGAATACGTGACGTAGAAGAGGAGCTTCAGGGATGAAACCAAGAAAAATGAATTGCCCTGTCAGCAGAAAAACCGGTTCGGCGTTTCTGGTCGCTATCGGCGCACTTTCAGTGCTGACCATCATGGTTCTTTTCTTCTCCAACACAAGAACCGCGCGACGCTGGTCAACCCGCATGATGTCGAACGAATCCAAGGCCGAAGCTATGGCCGAAGCCGCAGTTCAGGTCGGCCTGAGAATGGTCGGCGACCAGATGAACGAAGCCGGTGAAGAATGGTACAATAACCTGCGCATGCCGGGCAGCCTGCAGAATGGCGGCAGCACGCTTGCAGGTGATGGCAGCGACCTCCCCATGGATCTTCTGGCAGATTCAGAGAAACAGCTTGGAATAATAACTTCCAGCGATGCTGCTGCCGACGACTATCTCGGGACATTGCGCAGTCTCATGGAAAACGGCAGCTGGACCGTTCGCCTGTCAGCAAGCATAGCCTCTGCTGCGGCATTTGCCGGCATCGATGGTGACGGCAGCGAGAACGTAGCTGGCATAAACACAAAACCGGTCAGCGTCCTTGGAAACTTAGGCAGATTCGTCGACTCTCTCAACGCACCGGCAGACAGTCCCGTTTCTTTTGGAAGCCTGGTCAGCGCCTACAAGCTCAACATTTTGCTGCCCGAAGACCACAGCGTCAGCGAAACCGAAGACAGCTTCACCGTCACCAAAAAGATTCTGTTCTTCAAGATCAAACTCAAGGGCGTTATCCGCCTAAAACTTCCGGTAAGACAGACAAATCCGACGCGCGCTACCGATAAAATCGAAATCTCCGGATACGTCAGCCTCGGGCCATTCGGCAAAATCGACATTCCTCCCATCACGCTGAAAGCATACAAAGACCTTCTTGCCGAAATGCTCGAGAGTTCAGCCCCATATCTGCCCGAATTTTCTTCACGCGGGCTGGTTAAAGACATCACCGGCGATACAGACACTATTTTCAGCTATTCATGGGGCGACACGAAAATCCGGAATTTTCTCAACGGCAAATGGGGTGCGGTCAGCGGACTGCCGGGTGTTTCCGCTGGTTGGAAAGATGATACCGCTGTCGAGAAGACAGGAGCACTAAGAATCAGAGCAGAGGTTTTCTTCGAGCCACAGGCTGGCAGTGGCAGGATCGTTCAACGAACTCTCGTAGCCGAAAGAGATTTCAAGATTTCTGACATGCAGCCGGTCGCGCCTGAATATGTATTTTTCATCAACAACAGCGAGGATGACGAAATCAAATTCATCGGAATCCCACCTGGTGGCACGACAGCCACATCTTCTGTTCACGCTGTACCACACGACCGTGATGATAACTATCGACTTAAATTTTCAAAACTCGATCAGGCATTCGGCTCAGGAGCAACTGACGAAAAGACTCTTGTTCCAGGAATGATACGCATCAACGGGACATCAGACATGGCCATACACCTGTTTACCGGCGGTCTCGAAGAAGCGCATACTACTCACTACAACGCCCTGATGGCTGACCACGATTCAAATCTGCGCCTGGACTCGAACAACAAAATCGATCCGCGCTTCAACTGGCTTGGCGGAGCCGAAATGCTCATGGATACGGTGTATCTCCCGATACCACCTGAAGAACCGGACAACGTCTACAACGAAACCCGCGAAGGCGTGGTCAAAATGTGGGAAATCATGAAGGAAAAACTTACCCTCAATGTTCCAACCATGTTGTTTGGCGATTATATGGTTGAATATCCACTCAATGTCCAGATTGAATCCAATCTCAAGCAACAATACAGCCAGCTTTCCGTACAGGCCAAGGTAAAAATCGACGGCGATGCCGCCATGGAAATGATGGATTCAGGCGGCGGGGGCGGGCCACCGACTATAATCAAAGTTGAACTTTTATCCCAGGTTCCTCCAGCAGAAGATAACATATGGAGAGTCAAATCAGTAGACGATGACGGCGACCCTTACGAAGTCGAACTGGCACCGCCTGATTATCCTGGCCCCTATGCTGTCGGCGATGAAGTCAACCTGGAAACAACAGCGGGTATTGGTGACATAAGCGCGGATACCCTTGACAAACTTGCTGACGTCGATAAATCGACGATTAAAATCAAGCACATCAGACGGGAAGAACCTTATGGCATCAGACTGATGCCCACAACCGCCAACTCCTCGTCATTCAATCCAGCCAACCCTGGTACGCGCCCGCCGGCTCTTTACAGCGACCTGCAGTATGCCAAAAAGGCCAAGTATTACTATGAAACAGCGGCTGATTTTATCAGCGACATTCCCAATCGCAGCGCCGGTGGCTGCTTTGAGCTGGATGGCGTTACTTTCGTAAACAACGATGACATCAGCATGCCGGCAATAACCGTTAAGGGCAAAGGCCTGATCGTCGGGCGTCTCAACATCAGAGTCACCGGCAACATCACGCGAGCTGATGACGACACAGTTTTCGGCCTGATCGCCCGCAATGGTGCAATAATGGTAAGTCCCGGCGTATCCAAAATCGAGGCGGCATGTTATTCTCACGAATGCTTGCAGAATTCCGCCGGCAGTTTACTGATCATCGACGGCAATCTTGTTATGAATACCTTTGACCGAAATGTTTTCAATTCCGTGCAGGTGATGTATAATGCCCCTGCTTGCCGAACCACATTTCTGTCAGTGGTTCGCGACGTCGGAAAATATGATCCTGCACGCTATCACGCAGTATTAGGCAAACAATGGAGCCGCTACGAATATGAAAAGCGCTAGCCGGCATGGCTACTCGATGCTCGAGGTCATGATCGCGGCAGTTATCTTTGCTCTGGCAATAATTCCTATCTATCGAATTCTGGCGCAGCAGTCGGCCCAGGAAGTTGAGGCTGCCAAGCTTTCGCTGGCCAAATCCATTCTCGCTTCTGTCAAAGAAGAAATCCTTTCGCGGCCATTCAAAGAAGTTCTGGCCGGGGTCTCAGACGGAAAGCTTGAAGGACAGCCGTATCCCTTTTCGCTGACGAAATTGATCGAAGCTCAAAAAGATCATCGAGATTTTGAACTTGAAGTTCTAGCCACTCCGAAAATGGACGACAAGGCACTTGAAATGAAAGCGGTCGTCACCTATACAGGCCTGAATGGCGTTACCAAAACCGAGGAGCTACCTTTTCTGCATGTTCTCCAGGATTATTAAAAAGAAATCAGCTTTTACTCTTATTGAAACCCTTATAGCCAGTCTTGTTTTCACTATCGTAGCCTACGGTATTTACCAGGCCTGGTCACATATCACCTATAATCAGGCGGTTGCCGAAGCTCGCGGACGGGCCAAAAGCGATGTCGAAATAATTGCCAGAAACCTCGAGCGGGACATTTCAATGGCCCGCGCCGGCAGTATCGCAGGCAACTCTGGTGATGACGGGATCACCCTGACGATAACCAGAAAAACCGCAGGTGGCCAGCCAAGAGATGTCGTAATAACCTACGCCCGCGCCGGCAACGAATTCACCCGAACCGAAGATGGTAACAACAACCCGCTCACTCTCAATCTCAAAGAATTCAGCTGGGCCCGCGAGGTTACGGCCAGCGGAGTTATCTACCTGACAACCACTGTAGAAGTTCCCGTCAGAGGATTTGACGTTGTACAGACCCACAAACAGGAATCAATGGCAACTGTCAGGGAAGAAGCCATCGGGGCCGGCGACGATTCGCGCTGGAAAAGGTCGGGCGATCTGCTCAACAACTGGTGATTTTTTTGCGTGTCTGCTCATCATTCTCTTGTCAGACAAGCCAGTAAATGATATTTTTCAGCTTATCCAATAGATGTCTGGAGAGAGAATGAGAAGTCCAATCAGATTGTGCCTTTTTGTCCTGTTGTTTTTCTGCGGTAGTTCGCAGTTGTTCGCCCAGCTGCAGATATCTCCCCCGGATTTCACTCTTACTGGAATAAAAACGACCTTGAGTGTCAGCGGTCTCGACGAATCCAACCCGGAGCCAGTATTGTACCGGGTCGAAGTCGACGGTCAGTCTGTTCTTTCGGGAGTATCGAAGGAGAGCGAACTGAAAGAGATCAAGGTAGTTTTCCCCAATTCTGGCAACGCGCAGATAAGCCTGAAGGTCGGCACTCAGACAGCAAATGCATCTGTTCGGAGCATACCGGGCTGGCTTTCGATACTTCCGCCGCTGGTCGCCATTATACTGGCGTTGTTGAGCCGCGAAGTCATCAGTTCGCTTTTTATCGGCATCTGGCTGGGTTCTGGAATCATCTACAATTACAATCCCTTTACCGGTTTTTTGCGGGCTCTCGATAAATATCTGCTTAACGCGCTTGCAGACACCGGGCACGCGGCCATCATCATCTTTTCGGTATGTCTGGGCGGCATGATAGGTGTCATCAATCGAACCGGCGGCATGCAGGGCATTGTCGACAAAATTTCACAGAAAGTGCGTGGACCGCGCAGTGCGCAGCTTTCGGCCTGGCTGATGGGCGTTCTGATTTTTTTCGATGACTACGCCAACACGCTGATCGTCGGCAATTCGATGCGCCCGATCACCGATGAAAACAAGATATCACGCGAAAAGCTCAGCTATATCGTTGATTCAACTGCCGCACCAGTTGCCGGTATCGCTGTGCTCTCGACCTGGATCGGCTACGAAATCGGCCTGATCAGAGAGTCTTACGTTGCGCTCGGCATCGCCGAGACTAATTTTTATGGTGTTTTTCTACAGACCATACCTTTTCGCTTCTACTGCCTGCTGGCACTCTTCTTCGGCTTTCTGATCGCGGCCACCCGTCGCGATTTTGGCCCGATGCTGGCCGCTGAGCAGCGTGCCGTGCATGAAGGCAAAATACTTGCTGATAATGCCAAACCCATCAGCAGCCCGGAAGCGGCGGCACCAAAACTGCCCGACGAAATGCCGAAGCGCTGGTATAATGCAGCGATTCCGATTGCCATAGTGATCGTCGGTACGTTTATCGGTCTTCTCGGCGATGGCGGCATGTACGCGCCACATTATCATCTCGCCAATGGCGGCGCAACGAAAGTAAGCGAAAAATCTGAAGAATGGACAGTCAAGAGCGTTTCTTCAGATACAAAAACCGCAGTCGTCGCCAACCAGAACTGCAGCTTTGCCCGCATAAACTATGACGCCAGCAGCGGATGGGCAGGCAAAACCGGTGCTGAAGCGGCCATCGAAATAGAACAACTTGAAGAGGGCGCCTCGGTGTATCTTGAACTGGCTCCTTCGACCATGACTTTTTCTGAAAAGGCGCGAACGGCCTTTGCTGGAGCTGACTCCACCCGGGTGCTTATCTGGGTGAGTGTTATCGGCTCGATCATCGCCCTGCTGCTCGGGCTGGCCCAGGGCCTGATAACTCTTGACGCCGGCTTCAAAGCCTGGACAGACGGCGCGCGCACTCTGGTGATGGCAGTGATGATCATGCTGCTGGCCTGGTCGATCAACGGCATCTGCACCGACCTTGGAACCGCTAAATACATAGTCGAAATGGTGACCGATGTCATACCTTACTGGCTGCTGCCTACAATTATCTTCATTCTCGCCTGTCTGATTTCTTTTTCGACCGGCACCAGCTGGGGAACCATGGCAATTCTGCTGCCGATAAGCATTCCGCTTGCTTACCAGCTCAATCTGAAACATTACGAAGAAGCGATCGCCATGCTGCCGAACGCTCCCGAAGCCGGACTCTATGTAAAGGAAATGATTCTGGTCTCGATCGGCGCGGTTCTCGAAGGCTCGATATTCGGTGACCACTGCAGCCCGATTTCTGACACAACCATCATGTCATCGATGGCCTCTGGCTCAGATCACATAGATCACGTCAAAACCCAGATGCCCTATGCGGCAATCGTCGGGCTCGTTTCCATAGTTTTCTGTTATATTCCTGCCGGGCTGGGATTTTCATCCTGGCTGCTTCTGCCCATCGCCATGCTGTTGCTGACTGCCTTCATTTTCGGGGTTGGGCGCAAAGCCGAAAGCCCGGTCGATGAAAAAAGTGAAAACACTGAATTTTCTTATGAACAAAATGCTTGACACAGCATTGAAGCTTTGATAATATCGAAAGACAGCAAGCAGGATTTATATCCTCACCTCAAGCAACCACGCAAAGAGGTTGGCCCTCTAAAGGCCGCATGAAAGATGCAAGTCATTTCATGGAGTAGCGTTCTGCTGCTCCATTTTTTATTTTTCTGGAGGTAAGAGTATCAAAGGTAACGTTCGTGTCAACAGAAGGATAAGGGTTCCCCAGGTTCGCCTGGTAGATGAACAGGGTCACATGGTCGGGGTAATCGCGACCAATGATGCAGTTCAAATGGCTGAAGAACGGGGCTACGACCTGGTAGAAGTAGCACCTGCAGCGAATCCGCCAGTATGCAGACTTATGGACTTCGGTCAATACAAGTATGAGCTGGCGAAAAAAGCCAAGGAAGCCAAGAAGAAACAGAAAGTCATCAAGCTGAAAGAAGTCAAGGTTCGCCCGAAAACCGACGAAGGCGATCTGCAGACCAAATGTAACAACATTCGCAAATTTCTTGATGAAGGTGACAAGGTAAAAGTTTCTGTATCGTTTCGTGGACGCGAAAGAGCGCATATGGAAGTTGGCTTCAAGGTCGTCGAACGCATGAAGGTAATTCTCGGAGAAGATGCCGAAATAGAAAAAGACGCAGCCCAGGAAGGCAATGCCATTACCATGATTCTCTTCAGAACCAAGAAAAAGTAGCTCTACTACCGCCCAACAGGAGGAAAGATTTATGCCAAAAATGAAAACTCACCGCGCTGCTGCCAAACGCATCAAGAAGACCGGTTCTGGTGCCTTTAGACGGTACAAGGCCTATGGAAGCCATATTCTGACCAAGAAATCGAGCAAACGCAAACGCAATTACCGCCAGTCTGCCAACTGCTCAAAAGCTAACGAAGCTGCTCTGAAAGTAATGCTGCCGTACTCCTGACCCGGTGTCGAGAGTAACTGGGATTAATTCTATAATTAACAGGAGGGTATAGTCATGCCAAGATCAAAAAGTGGAAGCAACGCAAGACGTAAAGAACAGAAGCTGTTCCGCAGAACCAAGGGTTTCTGGGGTTCGCATAACAATGTAAAAAAGGTAGCCAAACAGGCTGTAATTCATGCTCTCGATCACGCCTACGATGATCGCCGCAAACGCGCCCGTGAATTCCGCCGCCTGTGGATTGCCAGAATCAATGCAGCCTGCCGCCTCAGTGAAATCTCCTACAGCGTATTTATGTTTGGCCTCAAGAAGGCCGGCATCGATCTCAACCGCAAGGCTCTCGCCGACATCGCGGTAAAAGATCCCCAGGCATTTGCTGAAATCGTGGCTGTAGCTCGCAAACAGGTTGCCTGACCACATTAAGCAGCTAAGAACACCCGGGGAAATCTTACCCGGGTGTTTTTTATTGCAAAAACTATCAGGAAAAGGCTTTTGAAAGTAATCGAATCACGCAGTAACCCTCTGATCAAGCAGGCTCAGCGCATAAACGCAGGGAAAGCCTGTGAAGAAGCTCCATTGCTTGTTGTCGAAGGGTTCAAGCTCATCGACGAAGCTCTTAAATCCGGTGCTTCGCTGAAAATGTGCTTTATCGACAGCGCCGACACTCTGACCGGACGTCCGGAAATTGAAGCCAGAGCAATACTGGTGCCGAGCGGCATTTTAAAAGAGCTGGCGACAGTTCATACTCCGGGCAATGTTGTCGCTTACTTCGAAGCGCCACAGGTGGCTGATCCGGTTGCCATACTTAAAAAGGCAAAAATGGCGGTCGTGCTCGACCGCATTCAGGACCCCGGCAACCTTGGCACAATCATGCGTACCAGCGAGGCACTCGGCGCCGGCGTCGTCGTTCTGCTGAAAGGCTGTTGCAGTCAGTTCAACCCCAAGGTGATCAGAGCAGCCATGGGTTCGAGTTTTCGCATGCCGACACTGAACCTGCCAGATCACCGGCACGCACTGCAGCTGCTGAAAAGTCACGGCTTCACCTGCCTGGCAGCGAGCATGCAGGGCACTCCCCTGCCCGCTTTCGCCTTTCCTGCCAGAAGCGCCCTGTTTTTCGGTCAGGAAGGACAGGGACTGCTGCAGGAGATTTTCGCAGAATGTAATCATACACTTGCAATACCTATGCAAGGACAGGTAGAATCATTCAACGTTGCGACCTCGGTAGCCCTTTGTCTGTATGAATGGGCCCGGGGGCAAAACAGTTAACCGGGTTACCGCACCGCATTAAGGAGAACCAATGTCCGAATCGCACGAAAAGCTGTTACAGCAATACCACTCAGAACGCAAGGCGGCCAGCAGCACGGCCGACCTCGAAGCCCTGCGCGTCAAGTATCTCGGCAAAAAGGGCGAAGTCACCGAACTCCTCAAAGGCCTCGGCAAACTTGCGCCTGAAGAACGCAAAAGTGTCGGAGCCGCCATCAATGAACTGAAGAATGGCATTCAAAGTTCGATCGAAGAAGGAATGCGGGAAATGGCGCTCAAAGAGCAGAATGAAAAGCTCAATGCCGAACGCCCCGACCATTCTCTGCCCGGCCTCTATCACAGCAGCGGCAGCCTGCATCCGGTAGTTCAGGTCGCCCGCGAAGTCGCCGACATATTCCTCGCCATGGGGTTTTTCATGGCCGAAGGCCCTGAGATCGAAGAAGAGTATTACAATTTCGAAGCGCTCAACGTTCCTTCTCATCATCCGGCGCGCGACATGCAGGATACATTCTATCTTGAATCTGGTCAGGTGCTGCGCACCCAGACTTCACCGGTGCAGATCCGCACCATGGAAGCCCTTAAACCACCGCTCAAGATGATCGGCCTCGGCAAGGTTTTCCGCAAAGACAGTGATATTACACATTCGCCGATGTTCAACCAGATGGAAGGCCTGGTCGTCGGCGAAAACATCAGTATGGCCGACCTCAAGGGCACTCTGGTCATGTTCGTCGAGAACATGTTCGGCAAGCGACCGCACCGCTTCAGACCAAGCTTTTTCCCCTTTACCGAGCCATCGGCTGAAATGGACATTCAATGTATCTTCTGCGAAGGCAAGGGTTGCAAGGTCTGCAAAAGCACAGGTTGGATGGAAGTGCTTGGCTGCGGTATGGTCAACCCGAAAGTATTCGATGCCGTCAAATACGACACCGAAAAATACACCGGATTCGCCTTCGGCATGGGCATCGACCGTATCGCCATGCTGCGCTATGGCATCAACGATATCAGACTGCTGTTCTCGTCTGATATCCGCTTCTTGAGACAATTCTGAGGAAATGAACAAGTGAAAATACTTTTAAGCTGGTTAAAAGATTACATCGATATACAGGAAATACCCGAACGGATCGCCGAAGCGCTTAACATGGCAGGTCTCGAAGTAGAAGAAGTCATACAGCCCGGCAAGAACCTCGATCAGATCGTGGTTGGAAAAATTCTCAGTCGCGACCCGCATCCTGACGCCGACAAGCTGTCGCTATGCAGTGTCGACGTCAATCGCGGGCAACCGCTGCAGATCGTCTGTGGCGCCAGCAATATGAAAGCCGGTGACAAGGTGCCGGTAGCGCTGATTGGCGCAAAACTGCCGGGCGGTTTCGAAATCAGCCGCGCCAAAATACGTGGCATCGAGTCTTTCGGCATGATGTGCAGCAAAAAAGAGCTGGGCCTCAGCGAAGATCACGGCGGACTCTATATTCTCGACGAAAATGCGACCATCGGCGAAAACATCGTCAAGGCTCTTGATCTCGACGACGTGATTTTCGACATCAGCATCACCCCGAATCGTGGCGATGCACTGTCGCATCTTGGCATCGCCCGCGAACTGTCAGCGATATTCAATCTGCCACTGCATCGCAACCCGCTTGGCGACGAGGATGGCGATGACAATATCGACAACCACATTCATGTGGAAATCGAAGACACCGAACATTGCCCGCGCTACGGCGCACGCGTTGTGCATGGCATCAAGGTCGGCCCTTCGCCCGAATGGCTCAAAGACAGGCTTGAAAAAATCGGTCTGCGCTCGATCAACAACGTCGTCGACATTACCAACTACATAATGCTCGACATCGGGCACCCGATGCACGCTTTCGACCTCAGCAAGATCGAAGGCAGCAGAATTGTGGTCCGCAATGCCCACAAGGATGAAAAAATCATGACTCTCGACAATCTTGAGCACAGCCTTGACAGCACAATGCTGGTCATCGCCGATGCCAGGAAACCGGCTGCTCTTGCCGGCGTCATGGGTGGCCTGCATTCATCGGTAACCGAACAGACGACAAGCGTATTGCTCGAAGCTGCCTTTTTCAATCCGACTACCGTTCGCAAAACCGCCAAACGACTCGGCATGATGTCTGATTCATCATACCGTTTCGAACGCGGCACCAACATCGACAACGTGCCGATAGCCCTCAACGAAGCCGCTCGCCTTCTCCGCCAGATAGCTGGCGGCAGACCGGTGAAAGGCATTGCCGACTGTTATCCCAAACCCGAAATACTGCGCCAGATCAGAGTTCGCACCAAACGCGCCAACCGCGTTATCGGCATCAACCTGACGCCGGCTCAGATCGAAACCTTTCTGCTTCGCCTCAAACTCGACACCCGACGCGACGGCGAAGACCTCATCGTCAGTGTACCGCCATACCGCCACGATCTGGAGCTCGAGGCCGACATCATCGAAGAAATCGCGCGCATGTATGGCTACAACAATATTCCCGAAACCCTGCCGGCGATCACTTCGGTTCTCCAGCTGCCAACACCGCTGCAGAAGATCTGCACCCGGCTGCGCGACCACATGGTTTCGTGCGGATTCAACGAAATCATGACCTACAGCTTCATTCCGGCCAACGTCAATGAAAGTTTCCGCGAAAAGAAACCGCTGATGCTTCAGAATCCGCTCTCAGAAGACCTCAGCGCCATGCGCACCAGCCTCAAGTGGGGAATGTACGACGCATTGCGCCGCAACATACTCAACGATGAATTCAACCTCAAGCTTTTCGAAATCGGCAGAGTGTTTCACCCCGTCGCCGGTGGGCTGAGTGAAGAATTCACCAGGCTCAGTCTTGGCTTCTGCGGTTCGGTTAATCCGCGCGACTGGCGGCGCAACGGCGAAAACTTCGATCTCTATGTCATCAAGGGCGTAGTCGAAAACATCGCAAAACTGCTCAGGCTCAAAATTAAGTTTGCACCTGGCAGCTGCAGCCTTTTCCATCCGACCATGCAGATGGAACTGAGCGCCGGCAAAAATCACATCGGCGAATTCGGTCAGCTTCACCCTGAATTCATCGATAACAAGAAGATGCCCAAATGCATTTACATAGTCGAAATCGATCTTGGCAAAGCGGCTAAAGCAGCTGAGGGAAGCGAACGCATGCAGCCGATTCCCGACCTGCCGGCAATCAGAAGAGACATTGCGCTGCTCGCCCCCGAAAGTGTCGGCAACCGTGATATCAGCAAGATTCTCACGACAGAGGGCAAAGCGCTGCTCGAAGACTGCTACCTGTTCGACGTCTATCAGGGCAAGGGAATCGAGCCCGGTTACCGCTCTCTCGCCTACTCTTTAACCTTCCGCGACCTTAGAAAAACACTGACGGACGAAGAAATACAACCTCTGATCGACAAAATGATCGGTCGTCTCGACCGCGAACTGTCTGTAAAATTACGCTGAGAGGAAACTGCCTATGGCTGAACTGTACAAACTGTTCTCCGACTCTTCGACCGCTGAAACCTTTACGATACTGTTCTTTGGCATGATTTTTCTTGGCGTGACCCTTTACAAATATGATATCATAAAGACTCTGAATCAGCGACCGACAGGGTTCGACAACGCGTTGATCTACACTTCAGCCGGCATTACACTATTCTGTGGAATCCTTCTCTTCGGCAAACTTCTGTTTCCAGACAACGTCGACAGCCTGATCAAAATGCTGGGTCTGAGCGAATTTCTCAAGTCAGCGGCTTTTACCCTGCAGTCATTCGTTCTCGGAATTCTCAGTCTGGGCATGTAGTTTTTGCAACAGACAACAGGCGCTTCTACAGTTACACAGGCTGCAGAAGCGCCTGTTCTTATCACCCGAAAAAATATGAATCCGCTGTGATTCGATTTCGTTGTATCCTGTAGCAACTCAGGGGAGGAAATATGAAACACTGTTATCGCATGTTTGTTTTTGTCGCTCTTTGTCTCTGTTTGTCTGTTGGTGCTGCGTTCGCCGACGGCATGATCTTTCCGATTCACGAAGAACGCATCATCTTCGTGCCGCCGTCACGACCGGCTGAGAATTTTACCGTGCCACTTTCGGTCAACAAGCATCATGTCAAAATACAGATCAACAACCTGGCGGCGACAACCGAGGTCGACCAGATATTCTTCAACCACCAGAACCATACGGTTGAGGGACTGTATATTTTCCCGCTGCCGGTCAATGCATCAATCAGCGGCTTTTCAATGGATGTTGAAGGAAAGATGACCAGCGGTGAGCTGATGGATGCCGACAAAGCCCGCAAAATCTACGAAGATATCGTCAGACAGATGCGTGACCCCGGCCTGCTGGAATATATGGGGCATGGCGTGTTCAAAACCCGCATCTACCCGATCGAAGCACAGAGCGAAAAGAATGTAAAGATTGCCTACCAGGAAGCGCTGAAAATGGAAGGCGGCCTGGTACGTTATGTATATCCTCTCGATATCGACAAATACACCAAAGAAGACATGAAGAACGTAGCGATCGAGGCACTGGTCAAATCTGATCTGCCGATCAGCTCGGTGTATTCGCCGACACACAAGATTTCGATACATCGTAAGAACGAACGCGAAGTCGTAGTCGGCTTCGAAGCTGAGAAGCACTTTCCCGACAAGGATTTCGTGCTTTATTACGCCGTTGCCAGCAAAGACGTTTCGTTGACCGCGATCAACCATCGGCCAGACCCGAGCGAAGACGGCACTTTCATGCTCATGCTGGCTCCTGCGCTCAAAGGTCAGCAGGAGAAGACACCGGACATAGATGTCGCTCTAGTTATGGATACTTCCGGCAGCATGGCCGGCAAGAAGATCACGCAAGCACGCAAGGCGCTTGAATATTGTATCAATTCACTGTCAGACGGCAGCAATTTCATTCTCGTCGATTTTTCGACCGAAGCCGAAGCTTACAAGGGCGCTCTGACAAAAATGAACGCCGACACACGAGAAGGGGCATTGAATTACATCAAGAATCTCGATGCGGCAGGTGGCACCAATATTTCAGAATCGCTCGAGCTGGCGGTAGGAGCACTTAACAAGAGCGACAGCAAAAACCCGAAATTTATCGTGTTCGTTACCGATGGCAAGCCCACCGCCGGGGAAACTGATGCTGACGCAATACTCAAGCTGATGTCGAGCAAAAACACAGAGGGAATAAGGCTGTTTTCTTTCGGAATTGGCGATGACCTCAACGCCACACTGATCGACAGCCTGGCAGAAGAGAACAACGGTGTATCAGACTATGTGTCTGAAGACGAAGATCTGGAAATCAAAATTTCGGGGCTGTTTTCGAAGCTGACGCACCCGGTTCTGACCGATGTCAGCCTGCAGTTTCACAATGTCGAAGTCAGCCAGATCTACCCACGAAAGGTCGGCGACGTTTTCAAGGGCAGCAATATTCTTATTCTCGGCCGCTACAGCAAACCCGGCGCGGCGCGAATAACGCTGACCGGCCGTTTACGCGACGAAAACGTCAAGCTCGATTTCGAAACTGATTTTCCGGCACGCGAGGGCGAAAATGCCTTCGTTGCCAAGATATGGGCGACCCGAAAGATCGGCTTTCTGCTCGAACAGATACGCAAAAACGGCGCTGACGATGAGCTCAAGAATGAGATCATCACGCTGGCGAAGCGCTACGGCATACTTACCCCATACACCTCTTATCTGGTGCTCGAAGACAACGACAAGCTCGGCCCTAATCTGCGCCAGACCATGATTCCTGACGATATGCCATCGGCTTCGTTCGATGAAGAGAAGAGCCGATTCTCAGTACAGCGCCTCGAAAGTCTTTCTGACGGTGCTGATGCGGTTGGTGCCTCGCGTGAGATGAACACCCTCAAGGCAGCGGCAGCTCCCCAGAGCTTCAGTCCGGCGCGGGCGCAACCCGGTTCGAGCGTGGTGACCAGAGGCATTCAGGCCCCGGTCAGCAAGGAAGCCGGTGGAAAGACCTTCTATTTTATCGATGAAAAGTGGATCGACAGTTCGATCAAGGGTGAGAAACCTCAGATAACCGTCAAGGCCTGGTCAGCTGCCTACTTCGATCTCTGCAGTAAATACCCGGAACTCGCCAAAATGCTTTCGGTCGGTGACAAAGTGGTCGTAATCTTCAAGAACAAGGTTATAGAAGTCAGCCCCGATCGCGGCGAAGACAAGTCTGTAGACCTGTAAGAGCTTAATTTAAAGGCAATAATGCCGCCCGGCCAATGCCGGGCGGCATTATTTTTTTGAATTTTACTGCGATTGTGTTATCATTCCTGCATTAATACAAGCGAGGAGCGCAAGGAATGGAAAAATTCATCAGCCTGATCGGCATACCTGTTCAAATCGGCATTTGTTACGCACTTTCTACCGACCGCAAAAGAATCGACTGGAAACTCGTCGGTTGGGGTATAGCTCTGCAGCTTATTTTTGCGCTTCTGATTCTCAAGACTCCCCAGGGAGAAGCACTTTTCGGCTGGCTCAACGATGCAGTCGTAAGAATGCTGAGCTTCTCGACCGATGGTGCAAAGTTCATTTTCGGTGAACTGGTAAATTTTGTCGTGCCGGTCAATGTCGGTGATGCCACAACATCACCCGAACTTGCCGCCGGGGTTTCGACGCTTAAACTCACCGCTACTACCGGCGCCTACTTTGCCTTCAACGTACTGCCGACGATAATCTTCTTCTCATCCTTCATGGCTATTCTTTATCACCTCGGCATCATGCAGAGACTGGTATATTACGTCGCCATGGTCATGCAGAAAACCATGAAGACTTCCGGGGCCGAATCACTCAGTGCTGCTGCGAACATCTTCGTCGGCCAGACCGAAGCGCCGCTGGTCATCAAACCCTATGTCGACAAGATGACTTTTTCTGAACTCTGCTGCATCATGACCGGCGGCATGGCAACCATTGCCGGTGGCGTCATGGCAGCTTATGTTGGCATGCTTAAAGACCACATACCTGGCATTGCCGGTCATCTGATCGCCGCATCGGTCATGTCGGCGCCGGCAGCGATGGTTTTTGCCAAGATATTGGTACCAGAAACCGAAGTGCCGGTTACCAGCGGCAGTATCGAGCTCAGAATCGAGAAAATCGATCAGAACGTCATCGACGCAGCTGCCCGCGGCTGTTCAGAAGGCATGAGTCTGGCGCTGAACGTGGCAGCGATGCTGATCGGCTTCATCGCGATGATCGCCATGGGCAACCACATCTGGAAAATGATTGCTGACGCCATTGGCATTACCAGCTACAACAGCATCGAATCGCTTATCGGTCTGGTTTCTGCACCGTTCGCATGGCTGCTGGGAATTCCGTCGAGCGATATTTTTATTGCCGGAGAACTGCTCGGCAAAAAAGTCATTCTTAATGAATTCGTCGCCTATGCCGATCTTGGCAAATATGTCAACGGCCAGGTTCTTGGTGCCAATGGCGAACCGGTTCAGCTGGCGATGCGCAGCCGCATCATTCTGAGCTATGCCCTGTGCGGGTTTGCCAACCTTGGCTCGATCGGCATTCAACTCGGCGGGATCGGCGGGATCGCTCCGGCCAGACGCGGCGACCTCGCAAAACTTGCTTTCAGAGCTCTTCTCGCCGGCTCTTTCGCCTGTTTCCTGACCGCGAATATTGCCGGCATCCTCATCGATTAATTACGACTTTTGGCAAAGGCGCGCTGCCAGACGGCTGGAGCGCGCCTTTGCCTTTACAGATTGAATGGCATTAGACAGCGGTCTGTGCTATCATACAGCCGGAAAAACTCTAGTTACAGCAGGAGCATTCAATGAAAATCGGATTGGCTGGACTGCCAATGTCTGGCAAAACAAGCATATTCAACATGGCCACCCGCGCCAAAGCACAGACTCGCGATTATCTCGCGCAGACCGACGAGATAAACAGCGGCATCATCAAAGTTCCTGACCCCCGCATAGATCATCTGACCACAGTATTTAAGCCTAAGAAAACAACCTACGCAACCGTCGAGTTCACCGACATCCCGGGCATCAGCAGCTCAGAAAGCAAATCTGCGAGCAAAACTCTCGCCAACATCCGCACCTGTGAGGCCATAATGCTGGTCGTGCGGCTTTTTGAAAGCGAAGAGATACCGCACATACACAACAAAATCGATCCGGCCGCCGATGTTGAAGAGCTTTGTCTCGAGTTCATCTTCAGCGATCTTGAAATGGTTACCAACAAGATCGAGCGCCTGCAGAAAGAAATCAGAGTAGTCAAAAAGCCGGAAGCGGCGAAAGAACTTGAGTTGATGGAACGTCTGCGCGCGACTCTCGAAGACAACAAATTCATTTCGACAGTTGAACTCAGCGATGAGCAGGAACAGAGCCTGCGTGGCTACCGCTTTCTTACCCAGAAACCCCTGCTGCTGGTCGGCAACTGCTCTGATGCGCAGTTTTCGACGCCTGACAGCAGGGTCGAAGCATTCGTGGCAATCTGCAAAGAGCGTGGCTGGCAGCCGACACTGATCTCGGCAGCGACAGAGATGGAAATTTCCGCACTTTCACCGGAAGAAGAAGCGATTTTTCTCGAAGAATACGGAATCAAGGAGTCAGGCCGCAACCGCCTGATTTCTGAGGCTTACAAGCTGCTCAACTATATCAGCTTTCTGACCGTCGGCGAAGACGAAGTTCGTGCCTGGCCGCTGCAGAGTGGCACCACTGCTCACAAAGCTGCCGGCAAGATACATTCAGACATCGAACGTGGCTTTATCAGAGCAGAAGTCGTGGCTTACCACGATTTTTTCGAGAAAGGCAGCATGGCGGCGGTAAAAGCTGCTGGTCTGGCCAGACTTGAAGGAAAAGAGTACATCGTTAAAGATGGCGACATCATCAATTTCAGGTTCAACGTCTGAAAAAACCCGGGTCGGCAGCTGAATGAGCCTGCAGCGACGTCTCACCCGCGGCATCATGGCGGTTCTCGCCCTGATACTGGTTTTCATGCTGCTGACTTCGATTTCATACTGGGATATCGAAGGGTTTGTCACCTCGATTCTGCCGGTAAACATTACTATTGCGCGTTCTTATGAGCGTGTCAGCAGCTACTGGACACAACTGGCAGAATCGGCGAACGACAGTCTTCTTGGTAATATGACAGATGCCCAGGAAGCGACAATGAGCGCGCGCGCCGACGAACTCGCCGGCCTGCTGAAAAAGCTCGAAAACCTGGTTACCGACAGCGAGCGGGCTGTGGTGCTGCGCAACATTTCAAATCTCAGCGCAAGCTTCATCCGCCAGCTCGATTCATTCAAACTACTGATTAAAAGCCGCAACCGGGCACTCAAGCGCAATTTCGAACGGCGGGCCAAAGCAGCTGAAGGTCTGCGTTCTGAGGTGGTAAATCTGCTTGACCGGTTCAAAAGCATGATGATCGATCTCAACGCAGCCTTCAAGAATCCTGATTTTCAGGCTTCTCTTGGCGCCACTTCGACGTTGATGGACAAGATTGCGCGCATCGAAAAGGATCTGATTCTGGCTGAAACCGAAGTCGCGCTGTATCTGAGCATAAAGCACGGAAAAGAGACGCCCGAGGAAATGAAAAGCGGCAAAAGTTCGGCAACAAGAGTCGAGAGTCGACTGCGGGCAGTCATGTTTCTGCTTGAACGGTCGGTGCAGGAAAGCACTGCAGTATTGCACAAAAGAGTTTTATCACAGGTAGAAGCAAAAATTCGCGGATTCTATGAGTCTTTTCAAAAGTTACGCAATATACTGGAAGCTCCGGAAAGCGATCTCATCGAGTTTGAAGACCAGTTGCAAAAGAGTCTGTCAGAACTGATCGTGCTCAAACAGCAGGGAGTGGCGCTTTCTACCAGCGAAGCCGAAGTATTCTGGAACCGGATATTTTACATCTCAGACCAGCTCAAGCGCCACGCCAGCAACAATCACCGACTTATTCTCGCCTTTCTGCTGATAGTTCTGAGCGCCGGCATCTATCTCATAATCGTCTTTCCCAGACAGATTGGCGGACCGCTGAAAAAGCTCAGCGCCGAAATAGCAGAATTCGAGCTGGGCAGACCGCTCGGCGAAATTCCCCGTTCTGACACTGAAGAAATCGATTCGCTGGCCCAGGCTTTTCAGTCAATGACCGGCAGACTGAAGCTGCAGGGCGATATCAACCAGAAATACCTTGAATCGATACACAGCATGACCGTTATCTATCGAGAACTGCACGAGACCACCAAACGCACCGACACTCCCGATGAGCGCATCGAAAAGGCGATTAACATGATTCTCGAGCAGCTGATCTGTCACTGCCCAGGCATCGACCTGGTCAAAGTGATGATAATCAGAGAAGAAGCTGAAATAGCCGATGGAGACAGCGCGCCAGGCCAGTTGAATCGTTTTTTTACCCGACTTGGTGACCCTGAATTCAGCGAACGCTTTAAAACCAGCAGTGAATTCGCGCCTTACTGCGAATCTGTCGGTTACAATCCGCAGGATCCGTCAAGATCGGCGGTCGAGAGAATACCCTGTGATGCCGATGATAATGGAGTTACCGGCTGGTATTTCGAAAACAGCCTCGGCATCAAGACAGGTTCCGACGGCAGCAGCTTTTTTCAGCCGGTCTATAGTCCGCTGGCAATCGGCAGCAACCCGACTCTTGCCACTCGCAAACACGAAAAGGGCCTCAAAGGCAGCCTGATCACCGAACCGCTCAACATGCCGGTACATGGAGCAGAAGATCAACACGAACAGCGCGGTTTGTTATTCGTATACTACCTGAATCCTGAAACCCGGCTGTCGTGGCAGGAAATATTTTTCATTCAGATCATCGCCAGCCAGATCGCCTCGATTATCGAGACAGACGGCCTGCTGCAGGAACACGACCTCAAGAAGAAGATGGATGACCAGCTGCAGATGGCCAGAGAAATCCAGGAGAACCTGCTGCCACAGGCAGTGCCGGCGATATCTGGTCTGCAGATAAGTCGAATCAGCAAATCGGCTGAAGAAGTGGGCGGCGATTACTACGACTTCTTCAGACTCGACGAGAACCGGCTGGCAGTGGTAATTGCCGATGCTGCCGGCAAAAACGTGCCGGCAGCAATCATCATGACTGTTTTCAAAACTACTCTCTCGACGATGGAGCTTGAAAAGCTTGATGCCAGCGAGGTTTTAACCCGAGCCAACCGGATCATCGCAAAAAATATCACCAACGATCGTTTTATTACCGCAATGTACGTTATAATTAATGCGGGGACTGGTGAAATCGAACTGTCATGTGCGGGGCACAACCCGGCTCTGGTGGTTACCGGTCGAGGCATGGAGAAAGCCATACACGAAAAGACCTCAAAGGGTCTTCCGCTTGGTATTCTCGAAGATTATGCCTACGAATCAATCTCCTTCAAGCTGAAAAAGGACGACCTGCTCTTTCTTTATACTGATGGCGTCACCGAGGCGCGCAACAGTAACGAAGAAGAATATGGTGAAAGCAGTCTCAAGAAATTTCTGACGCGGCCGCGCAGCAAAGATGTCGCCGGCGCGCTTCTCGCGGAAGTCGAAGAGTTTTCGAAGTCTGCCAAACAACACGACGACATTACCGCCGTTTCGATAGAGTATACCGGGAGAAACTGAAATGAGCGAAATCGAAGCTCAGGCTCGCCACTACTGGGAAAAAACCTGGAACCGATTTTTGAAGTATCATGGCATGATTGCGCCTTCGGCCAAGCTGGTGCAGCATCTGTTCAATTATGTCCCGAGAAACGGAACAGTTCTCGATCTCGGCTGCGGTGAAGGCCGCAACAGTCTTTATCTGAGCCAGGTCGGCTACAACATAGTCGGTATCGACCTGTCGTTCAAAGCAGCCAGAGTAATGAAAAACAATTTTTTCGAAGAAGAGCTGAAAGGACTGGTCATCACAGGCGATGCCAGAAGTCTCCCCTTTCAGAGTGAAAGCATCGACGGTATTCTTGCCCACCACCTGTTCGATCATCTTGACGCCGCCGGCTTTGTCAATGCCATAAGTGAAGCCTGCAGAGTTCTCAAACCCGAGGGCGTGATGCTGATGACTGTCGACAGTTTCGGCGAGTTTGCCGGCGATCCCAACGCGGTTGCCAGAGATGACGGCTCGATCGTATTTGTCAAAGGCGGCTACAAGGGGATGCTGGTGCGACCATATCGCGAAGATGAACTGGCCTCACTCTCCGATAACGGCTGGAAAATCCTCAAAGACGAGATGACGCCCAGGCGCAGCAAAATACTGCTGTTACAGAAAAATGTGGTGAACGGCAACCAGCTGGCCTGTTAAAGGTCGGCTTCTCTCGATATTTTTGATGGAGCTGCGGTAACCTGGTTGCGACCGTGTTCTTTTGACCAGTAAAGCGCGACATCGGCGGCCTTGATCAATGAATCCATGTCGTCGGCGCAATCCGGGAACACTGACACGCCAAAACTGGCGCTGATCTTGTGCACAACCCCGGCAACTTCAAGATAGTCATTTTCGATCGAACGCCTGACGCGCTCAGCTACGGCCACGGCGCCGGTCATATCGGTTTCGGGCAGCACCAGTGCAAATTCCTCGCCACCATAGCGAACCGGCAGATCGTGGGTACGAACGGCTCGGCGCAGAATTGCGGCCACGTGTCTGAGCACGTCGTCGCCGGTCTGATGTCCGTAGTTGTCGTTAAGACACTTGAAATGATCGATATCGACCATAATCAGCGCCAGACTGCGTTTAAAACGGGCAGCACGCTTGATTTCATCGAGCAGTCGCTGTTTGAAATAGCGATGCAGATAAAGCTTGGTCATGCCATCGGTGATGGCCTGCTCATACAACTGAGCATTCTTGACTGCGGCGCCCAGCTGAACGGCAAAAACCTTGATCAGCCTGATGTCGCGATTGGTAAAGCCGTTGGCCGATTCGGCAGCACAAAGATGAACAAGACCAAGAAACTCACCCTGATTGAGAATGGGCACGACGACAAAAGAACGGCCAAAAACCTTTTCGTCGAGACGTTTGAGTATTGCCGGCTGCTCGGTTTTGCCCTGCTCGTATTCAAACGATTCTTTGCGTTCCTGCGCCAGTTGAAGGATGTCAGAGTCTTCAAGTGCCAGAGAATCGGGGAGCTCAGTCGCATCACCGAGATGACTCATCAGATTGAATGAGCGATGTTCTTCATCATAAAGCCAGGTAGAACCGCGTTCGATGTCGGTAATTTCAGAAATGGCGCTCATCGCCATATCGAGCAGAGCCTGCAGCTGCAGCTCTGAAGAAATCATCTGCGAAGCCTGATAGAGAATGCTGACTTCCTGAATTTTTTCGTCGAGTCTGACATTGGCTTCGCGCAGCTCCGAAAGCAGCAGAAAGTTGTTTATGGCAACCGAAATATTGCGCGAAAGCGTCTTTAAAAAGCTCATTTCCTTGTCGGTCAGAGGCACTTCCTTGAGCTTGTGGCCGACGACGAGAAAACCGATGAGTTTTTCTCTGACCTTCAGAACCGAGATACAATCGAGATTGTCCTCAGAAAAATCCTGCAGGCAGTTTTTAAGATGGGAAAAATCCTTGACACGATGCGTGATTTCAGCCGACTCGTCTTCGAGCAGCTTTACTTCATCCTGATCGAGCTCAAAATCATAGGTCTTATGAACGAGTTTCCAGGAGCAGCGCAGGGAAACCTTCTTGGAATAATTTTCGAAAAGAAAGATGCCGCCCTTGCGAACGCCGAGGGTTCCGAGCAGAAGATGTAATAGCGACTTAAGCTGGGCGTCAAAACTGCTTACCCGGCAAAGCTCATCACCAATATCGCTGAGGGCCTCCAGAACATACTCATAGCGCAGCACCTGCTGCTGCATTTTCTGTTCGAGGTCAGACATCTGCTCAGACATGAGGCTTAACCCTTAAATTTTGCTACGGCTTCTTCTTCTTTATCGAAGGGTTGAGCGAACTGCAAAAGCCCCATCATTTCAAATGTCTTGCGATTAGTTGGGGTTAAGTTTGTGAATGCCAGCGCACCTTCTGATTCTTCGATCGCTTCTATGACGCCGATCAGAATTGATATCCCAATACTGTTGATCAGCGGCGACTGCTCAAGATTGATAACGATTTTGTTGATCGATTTTTCGAGATGCTCAGAACATATCTCGTCAACCTGCTCAGCGCCCAGGTCATTCAGATAACCATTGGTTCTGATGATCAGCACATTGCCATCAACCTGATGCGTTAGAGAGAATTCTTCTGACATAATTGCTTGTTAAGCTCCCTGGCAACTTAAATTCTTCCTGGTCTCGTCTCTGTCCTGCTGGAGGAATTTCTCAATAACACATTAGCACAAATAATTCAGATAAACAACAATCTTTATAATCAATTGCCAAGATCTATCAAGATATCTTTTACCTTGCTATTTCAGATATTGTATATATATTGACTGCCTCATGTGGAAATATTCGAGTCAGATAACGATCAGATGGCTGTATTTCGTACTGTCGGCACTGCTGCTGACAGCATTACTGTGGCAGATGTCTGCCGCAAACCCCGAGATTCTTACCCAGACGGGTCTGAAAGCAGAACTGACCAGACTTTCAGTAATGGCTGAGTATCAGCCATTATGGATCTGGCCTCTGGTATTTCTCGCCACTACCCTGGCAATGCTCACCGGAGTACCGTCACTGCTGCCTTTTGCCTGTCTGATGGTTTTCTCAGGCTTTTACCCGGCTTTCATCATAACCTTTCTGTGCCAGGTTTTTGTCACCAGAATATGTATACATCGGGCCTGGAAGATTGCAGACAATGACTCGTATCAGAAGTCCCTGCACCCGACCTTGAGATCACTTCTCTGGCAGAATCAGGAAAATTTCATGAAATTCGCATTCTGGAGCCGGGTTTATTATGCCTATCCGTTGCGAACGATCGATTATCTGACACCAATGATTCAGCCTGACGAAAAACATCTGAGGAATACACTCTTTCCGGCCGCAGCAGCAATCTTTTTGCGCATGCTGATTCCGACATTGTGGCTGCACGCAACGGTTCGACTGGCAGTTAACGTCGCGCCCGACCCGGCCGGCGATGTTTCGATTTTTCTGATGTGGTCTTCGGCACTGGTAGCTTACACAATGATTCCGAGAGTTCCTGAGTTCTTCGTCTGCCCCGACAGCGTCAAGTCGATACTCGTCCAGATCGACAGATCTGAAGTCGCTCTCCAGACGAACGCTTCTCGACAGTCCGAGATGATTCAGAATTCCAATGCCAGCAAAGCAGTAAGTACAGCTGCTTCACTGAACAACGCAACCCGGCAGGCCGCAGAAGGTTCCTGAATCCCGCCTGTAAACTCATTCGCCAGATTACTGGTTGACTAAGCCTCCGATTTTGTTTAAAGCTATAGTGTGTTTTAAATGAATAATTTTATCGGAGGGTAGAATGTCCTACGACACTTCACTTATCAGAGAACTCAAACACCGCGCAGCCAGAATCAGATGGCTCTCGCTGAAAACCACTGCCGAAGCCGGATCAGGACACCCAACATCCTGCTGCTCATGTGCCGAAATTCTATCAGCACTTTTTTTCAAGGTAATGCGCTATGATCCCAAAAATCCGGGCGCACACAGCAACGACCGACTCGTCATGTCAAAAGGGCATGCAGCCCCGGCACTTTATGCCGCCTGGTGTGAAGCCGGTTATCTCGATGAAAAAGAAGTTTTTACTCTACGCAAAATGGGTTCCAGAATAGAAGGGCACCCAATGCCAAGCCTGCCATTCGTCGATGTCGCTACCGGCTCCCTCGGACAGGGCCTCTCGGTCGGCCTCGGCATTTCTCTGCAGCAGCAGAAAGTCGTCAAAAATGGAGCACGCACCTTTGTACTGATGGGTGACGGCGAAATGGCCGAAGGCTCAGTCTGGGAAGCATTCGCCCTTGCTGACAATATCAAGGCTCCCAACCTCATCGCCATCGTCGACGTCAACAGGCTTGGTCAGAGCCGTGAAACCATGCACGGGCACGACATCAGAACCTATGCCCGCAAAGTCGAAGCATTCGGCTGGGAAGCGATAGTAGTCGAAGACGGACACAACATCGAAGCTGTTCTCAAGAGCCTGGAACAGGCATGTCATGTTTCCGGCAAGCCGGCCTGCGTCATCGTCAAGACTTACAAAGGCGGCGGACTGAGCCAGATCGCCGACAAGGACAACTGGCACGGCAAGCCGGTAATGCCCGGTCAGGGTCTTGAACAGGCATTGTCAGATGTCGAAAAAGATCTGATGAAATCGCCGCCGGCCCCTGCAATTGCACACCCCGAGAACATGAGCGGCAAAATTACCAGCGGGCCGGTTGCCGAAAAAATCGATGCAGCACCCTATAAAAAGGGTGAGAAGGCTGCCACCAGACAGGCAGTTGGTCCGGCTCTGGTCAATCTTGGCAAAGCCGACGAACGCATCTGGGTAATCGATGGCGACACACAAAACTCGACCTACGCCCAGAAATTTGGCGAGACTTATCCGGAGCGTTTTGTCGAATGCTTCATCGCTGAACAGAATATGGCCGGAGTAGCTGCCGGCCTGGCATCACGCGGCCTGATTCCCTTTGCTACCACTTTTGGCGCGTTTCTCGCCAGAGCTTTCGACCAGATTCGCATGGCAGCGCTATCCGGGTTGAAGGTTAAATTCATCGGCACCCACGCCGGCATTTCGATCGGCGAAGATGGCCCGTCACAGATGGCTCTCGAAGATCTTGCGTCATTCTCAACTCTTCCCAATGGTGCAGTGTTCTACCCGTCAGACGCAGTATCCGCTTACCACTGCATAGTTAACCTGGCACGCCACGATGGACCCGGCTACATAAGACTTTCACGCCCGAATTCAGAAGTTTTGTATGATGCCAACGAACAGTTCCAGGCCGGCGGCCTGAAAGTGCTGAAAAAGTCGGATGCGCCGGCGCTGACTGTTGTTTCAGCCGGCGTAATCATACACGAAGTTCTCAAAGCACTCAAAAATCTGCCGGGCAGCGAAAAGATCCATCTGGTCGATCTTTACAGCCTCAAACCCTTCCCGACCGAAGAACTCCGCAAACTTGTCAAAGCTTCGAACGGCAAGGTAGCAGTATTTGAAGAACATGCCATCGAAGGCGGCATCGGCGCCACTGTGGCGCTCAAGCTTGCCGGCGACATCAAATCGTTCAAGCACGTCGCCGTCACCAGCGTGCCGAGATCGGGTACCCCAGAAGAACTGCTGGCCTCTTTCGGCCTCTCTGCCGACAAGATAGCAGAAACTCTTAAAGACCTTCTCAAGTAACCTTAAACGACAAAGACGGGCAGACGGGGTACATCGCCCCATCCGCCCGTCTTTTTTATGTACACTGAAATATTTAAAATTTTTCAGGTTGCCTGGTGCCCGCTGCGAAAGTTATTTGTTGGTCGATGTTTGCCGGTGTTGCTCGATGCCCACAGTTGTCGCCGAAAAAATCGTTAACAAAACATCATCTGCGGTCGAAAAGGTTCATGGATTTGTTTGCCTCCTTATTTTTCAGGTCCGGGAATAACCCGGATCTTTTTTTTTAACATTTTTGTGGCGAAAACCGGCTTTTATGGTAAATTAGCAGCATGTACATCATAGGAATTTGCGGTTTATCAGGTTCCGGCAAAAGCAGTGTCTCAAGAGCGGTTCTCGAAAGGTTTCCCGGGAAAATCTGCGTTCTTGAACACGACATGTATTATTACGCGAAAAAAGACAAGCCCACGATCAGAAACTACGACCACCCCGACGCACTGGAAACCAGCCTGTTGATAAATCATATCAATGAACTTCGAAACAATCGCGCAATCGAACGGCCGATCTATGATTTCAAAGTCTCAGACAGGCGCATCGACACGGTAAAAGTTGAGCCCCGACCAATTCTGATCGTTGAAGGACTGTTGATATTCAACATTCCAGAACTCATGCCGCTTTTCGATCTGCGCATTTACATCGATGTCGCGCTCGACAAGGCCATCATCCGGCGCATCAAACGTGACCACTGCGACCGCGGCAGAACGGTACAAAGCATCATTTCTCAGTATGAGAGCACTGTTCGCGATGCGGCCATCAACATGGTACAGCCTTCGAGATATCTGGCAGATCTGATCATTCCGCAGGGCGCCAATAATCTTGTCGCGCTCGAAGTTCTCTACGGCAAGATCCGCGACCTGCTGTCGACCGGCAACAAGCCCGACGGCTTTATCAAAAATTCTGAAGACGTTTAAAGAAGACCGTTTTCTCTGAAGCTGAAGTAGCCTTTTTCTTCGCGCCCGACGATAACATGGTCGAGAAAGCGCAGTTCGAGAGTTTCTGCCGCCGCAACCAGTGACCGGGTTATTTTGAGGTCGGCGTTTGAAGGCCGCAACTGCCCGGTTGGATGATTGTGTACAACGATAATACCGGTGGCATGCAGTGCCATCGCCCGCTTCATGATCTTGCGCGGATACACCGCGGTCTGATCTTCGGTGCCAGTCGAGAGAACCTCGTCTTTGATCACGCGATTAAGATTGTTGACAAATATGACTCTGAGCTGTTCTTCAGGCAGCAACGCCATCGAAGCACCAAGGTAATCCATCAGAACCGAGCCCGAAGCAATTGTCGGAGCGGTTTCACGTAACCGATTGCGATTGTAGCGCTGCATCAGCGACCGCAGCATTATAAATAACCGGGCCGACGCCTCGCCGACGCCCGGCACCCCGCAAAGTTGCTGCAAATCAGCAGCAAGCACCCTTTCCAGACTGCCGAATTCTTTTAGCATGGCCTTGGCAACCGGCTTGGTATCCTTGCGGGCGTTGGTATAAAACAGCAGAATTTCAAGAATCTCATGTTCAGAAAAGCTGTCGAAGCCAGTCTCGTCGAAGCGCTTGCGCAGTCTTTCGCGATGACCGGCATTCTCGTTTGATTCGATTTTGGGCATACAGCTGACCTCTCATGGAAATTCTATCACAAAAATCCAGGCAGCCAAAGTGAAAATAGGCGCAAAAAGGCTTGCCGAAATTCTGGCAAAGGATTAAACTCAGCTGAGTATGTTCACTATATAAGAGCATGTTAAAGGACAAGGAGATTGAAAATGACCGAACAGACCTGCCTCAATTATCTTGGCGTTACTGGCTGCCGCAACATTTATCTTAACCGACCGGTAGCAGAGCTGGTGGAACGGGCCATCATCAACGGAGAAGGGCGCCTTGCCGCTAATGGTGCGCTGCTGGTCGACCGCAACAATGGCGAAAGATTCGGCAGATCGCCAAATGACCGTTTTATTGTCAAGACTCCCGGCACCGAAGACGTCTGGTGGGGAGATATCAACCGCCCAATGGAACAGGAAAACTGGCAGAAAGTTTTTAAAGCAGCCAAAGATTATCTCAAAAATCGTGATGTTTATGTGTTCGACGGATATGCCGGTGCAGCTCCCGAATATCGTCTGCAAGTGCGCGTCGTTGCTGAAAAGGCCTGGCATGCGCTGTTTGCCGAAACTCTCTTCATCAACTGCAAAAATCCGGCTGAGCTTAAAGAAACTCCTGATTTTACCGTGCTGAATGTAGCCGACATGCGACTGCCCGAATGGAAAAGCATGGGCCTCAAATCAGAAGTCGCCATTCTCGTAAACTTTGCCGAGAAGATAGTTCTCATCTCCGGTTCGCACTACGGCGGAGAAATCAAGAAAAGCATATTCTCGGTTCTCAACTATCTGCTGCCCAAAAAAGGCGTTTTTCCGATGCATTGCTCGGCCAATGTCAGCCAGAGTGGCGAAACCGCTCTGTTTTTCGGGCTTTCCGGCACCGGCAAAACCACCCTGTCGGCAGACCCTGAACGCCGCCTGATCGGCGATGACGAGCATGGCTGGCACGATCATGGTATCTTCAATTTTGAAGGCGGCTGCTATGCCAAATGCATTAAACTCTCGCAGGAGGCCGAACCTCAGATATTCAACGCCATCAGATTCGGTTCTATTCTCGAAAACGTCGTAGTCGATGATCGTCGCAGACCTGATTACGATTCAGATGCGATTACTGAAAACACCAGAGCCACCTACCCCACTCAGCACATCGACAACTGCGTTCAGGAAGGAGTTGGCGGACATCCGAAAAACGTATTTTTCCTCGCCGCCGACGCTTTTGGCGTTCTGCCCCCGATCGCCCGCCTGACGCCAGAGCAGGCAATGTATCATTTCCTCTCAGGCTACACTGCCAAACTGGCCGGCACTGAATCTGGCATCACCGAGCCGACAGCAACCTTCTCAGCCTGTTTTGGTGCACCATTCATGGTACTGCATCCCTTCACCTATGCCAAGATGCTGGGCGAATGCATGAAAAAGCATGGCACCAAACTCTGGCTGGTTAACACCGGCTGGAGCGGTGGCGCCTATGGTATCGGCAGTCGCATGAAGATCAAATATACCCGTGCTCTGCTCAAAGCCGCTCTTGACGGTCAGCTTAACAAGGTCGAATTCAAAAAAGATCCGATCTTTGCCGTTGAAGTTCCGGCAGAATGCCAGGGTATACCAGCCGACATTCTCACACCGGTCAACACCTGGAAAGACAAAGCCGAATTCACCAAAACCGCTAACGACCTGGCAGCGCGCTTTAACGAAAACTTCAAAAAATATGCTTCACAGTCAAGCCCTGAAGTCTGCAACGCCGGCCCGGTCGTGCGGGCAGAAGCAACTGCCTGAGCTTTAAGATAGCCTTCTGAAATAGCGGGGCCGCCCAGATGTTCCGGGCGACCCCGTTTTTATTATGCTTTCTTAGTTCTGTAATTCAGACTGGTTATCTGTCACATTTGAATTGCAGGGAAAAAGTCGTCATTACGAGGAGCGTAGCGACGAAGCAATCCCATGATCAAAAGGATTGCTTCAGGGCTTTGCCCTTCGCAATGACATTTTTTGACCGAGAATTGCTGAATACTGCTATTCGGGCTCTCGGCGGAATCAGGCGGCGTCTTTGTGAGCGGAAGCCTCGAGCGCCAGAGCTTTTTCGGTTGCCGGTTCAAGCTTGCCGGCGGCTTCATTCAACTCGCGCATGAAATCTTCTTCCTGCTGTGACATCTGACGGTCAACGTAGTCGGCCGTAATTACGATTTCTTTGCGATTGTTTTCGCGCAGCATGAACATATCGTTGCGCAGAATACGTTCAAATACGGCGCGCAATCCGCGGGCGCCGGTTTTCTTTTCGAGTGCGATATCTACGATGCGCTCCATGCCGCAGTCTTTAAAAGTCAGTTCACAGCCGTCGAGTTCGCAGAGCTTGGCATACTGGCGAACGATGGCATTTTTCGGTTCGCGCAGAATGCGCATGAATTCTTTTTTGCCCAGACCGTTGAGCGCAACCTTGACCGGCAGACGCCCGATAAATTCAGGAATGAAGCCGTATTCCATGAAGTCTTCGGCTTCGGCCAGATGGAAAAGACTGTAATCAGCCTTTTCTTTGGGCTGCGGATCGTTGTTGAAGCCGATGAATGCACCTTTGCGCGTGCGCTTTTCGATGATTTTCTCGAGGCCGACAAAGGCGCCGCCGCAGATGAAGAGAATGTGGCGGGTATCCATTTTGACAACCTGCTGCGAAGTCGGGTTCTTGCGGCCGGCGGTAAGAGGCACATTGGCTACAGTGCCTTCAATCAGCTTGAGAAAAGCCTGCTGCACGCCTTCGCCTGAGACATCGCGCGAAATCGAAACATTGCTCGAAGTCTTCGTCTTCTTGTCGATTTCATCGAGATAAACAATACCCTTCTGGGCTTCTTCAGCTTCATAGTTGGCGTCGATCAGCAGAGAGAGCAGAACGTTTTCGACGTCGTCACCGACATAGCCGGCTTCGGTAAAGCTGGTACAGTCGCCGATGGCAAAAGGCACCTGCAGAATCTTCGAAAGGGTACGGGCCAGCAGAGTTTTGCCGCTGCCGGTCGGACCCAGCAGAAGAATATTGGACTTTTCGAATTCGACATCGCTGTCGTCGATCATCGACAGGATCTTGTAGTGGTTGTAAACAGCCAGCGAGATGACCTTTTTGGCGGTTTCCTGGCCGATAACGTATTCAGAAAGTGCATCAAAAATCTTTCGCGGCGAGTATTCGCGAACGATCTTCTTGAGATCGACCTTGTTCGGCTGATCGCCCGATTTAAGCGAATTCTTTACGCTGGCATCCTTGCGTACAAAAATGTCGCCGGCAGTTGAAACGCAGCTCTTGCACAGCAGCGCGCCTTCAGTATTTCGAACAAAATCGCCACCCTTACGCAGGTCTTTTCCGCAAAACACGCAGTAACTCATGATAATCTCCAATCAGATATTCACCTGCAAGCAGGAACCTATATTGTAACTCAAATCTGATCAGCTTTAAAGTGTTTGCATAAAAAAACTGCCGGCAGAGGCGCCGGCAGTTTTTTTTTATCAGCGAATATTATTCGTTGTGGGCTTCTTTGAACTGGCCGATCTTTTTGATGTCGGAGGCAGTCAGTACGGCGCCGTTGTAGTTGGCGGCGATGATGCCACGGGCGGCAAATACTTTGTCGATGGCTTCGATGTTTTTGCCTTCGTTGAGGGTCTTGTCAGCTGTGATGATGGCATTGTAACCATCGATGAACTTGCAGCTGCTGCTCTTGAGATTATAGTGGCTGGTGTAGATGAGAAGGTCAGATACTTCTTTGCCAAGGGCTTTTCTGAGATCCCACAATACGGCGCCCCAGATTTTGCCATCAGCATGAACTTCGCCATGAATGTCTTCGGGATAGTGCAGGTCGTTTTCGACGTTGCGCAGGAAAGGCTTTTCCATTTTGGCAACGACCCATTCACCAAGAAGCGGGTCATCAGTTACCGAGCAGGCGAAATAGTCAGCCTGACCTTCGTTGATGGCTCCGGATTCACCGCTGTAGGTAAGATATTTGATCGAGTTGAGAACCGCGTGTGAATACTCATGATAGGCTACCGAAGCTTCGCGGGCCAGACAGTTGAACTTGTTGCCGTCGCCGAAAGCGACCATACCCTGCCAGGGGCTGAAATAAGCATTGTCGTAGTTGTCGCCGAGATGCACAACGGCTTTCATCGGCCGGTCGAGCTTGTCATGACCCAGAGTCTTGAAGAAGTCATGAATAGTGGTGATGTAGTTATACATACCGATTTCTTCAAAGTGAGTGTTGTCGGGTTCATAGATATGAATGCTGTCTTCGCGATCTGATTCAGGGCCATCTTCGTTATCGACAGCGCAATATTTGCCGGTCGGGGTTGTGGCAGTCAGATGCAGCAGCTCTTCTTTGGTGATGTCACAGCGAAGAGGATTGGTCACATACACGGCGCCGAGACCGCTGTGAAAATTCATTTCATTGTTGATGTGCATGATTTCGCCGGTTTCGGCGTCTACCACGACTTCATAGTCACCAAGCGGATTTTCTACGGCGAGTTTGGCGACATAAGCCATTCTGGCGGTGCCATCTTCTTCGGCGACGATCTGAAGTTCAGCTTCGGGCACAGAGCGGAATTTGTCGGCTTTGATCGCCTGTTTGGCGAGGCCAATAGCCTGATAGCGCTCGAGAGTGATCTGGTTGGCGATCTCGTTGATTTCGGGCAGCGAGCCGTGAGCCAGGGTTACAACACCTTCTTTATCAACAGTCAGTTCGATGGTTGCATTGCGCACGAAAACGCCATCGATAATCATGTTCCAGGTCAGGTGCGTAACGCCGTCAACTTCATAATTTTTCATCATGCGCAGGAAATCGACATCTGATCTGGGCAGATTGAACAGAGCGGCGTTTTCCTGAATGTAATCTCTGGCGGCGACGCCAATGTTACCACTGAGTGGCGAAGAAAGCGTGCCTCTTATACTTGCAAGTCTGTTACCGTCGTCAGTAACCGAAAGCATTTCGATACCATCGACCATAGACTTGTTGTTAAACAGTTTGCGAATGAATTCCTGAGAAACAGTCACTTTTTTGGCAAGCTTCTTACCAGTATTGATCTGTGTAGGCGAAACGTCAAAAGCGAACGCCTGCGTACAACAAAGGGCAGCTGCAAATACAGTAACCAGAACTTTCTTCATATTCCATACTCCTCCAATTAATTACATGGCATAAGTTTAACACTCAGAAGCCGGTACCCGCAATAAAATTTATACAAACAGCGACTTTGTTGTCTTTTTATACCCGGGCATCGGCTTTTGGCCTGCCACACGAAACTTCATCGCTTTTTTTATCGCTAAAACCAGAAAAGAGACGGAGTCGAAGACTCTGTCTCTTTTCTGCACGCCCCCCAGGGGATTCGAACCCCTGTCGCAGCCTTGAAAGGGCCGTGTCCTGGGCCTCTAGACGAGGGGGGCAAAACACCTTAAATACGACAAACTGTTGCCAGTCTGTCTGAAGCGCCCCCCAGGGGATTCGAACCCCTGTCGCAGCCTTGAAAGGGCCGTGTCCTGGGCCTCTAGACGAGGGGGGCCAGACAAATATTTTCGCGAGCTTGGGCCCAGCAGGACTTGAACCTGCGACAATCCGGTTATGAGCCGGAGGCTCTAACCAACTGAGCTATAGGCCCGCGACGCGACATTCATTGTAGCATAGTGCGGCTTTACACGCAAGCACTTTTTTTATTCCATGTAGAATTCTTTGAGCTTTTTAGAGCGGCTCGGGTGCCTGAGTTTGCGCAAAGCTTTGGCTTCGATCTGTCTGATACGCTCGCGGGTAACGCCGAACTTCTGGCCGACTTCTTCGAGAGTGCGCTGCCAGCCATCTTCGAGACCAAAACGGTATTTGATAACCCTTGACTCGCGTTCGGTAAGCGTTGCCAGAACCTTGTTGATCTGTTCTTTGAGAATCAGATTGAACGCGGTTTCGGCCGGCGGCAGTGCCGATTTGTCTTCAACGAAATCACCGAGATGCGAATCTTCTTCACCATTGATCGGTGTTTCGAGCGAAATCGGATCCATCGCGGTCTTCATGATGTTTTTGACTTTTTCGACCGGCAGACCGACTTCGACAGCAAGCTCTTCGACCGCCGGGTCGCGGCCGAGTTTCTGAACCAGCTTGCGCGAGGCTTTGCGCAGCTTGTTGATAGTCTCAACCATGTGCACCGGAATTCTTATCGTGCGAGCCTGGTCGGCAATGGCACGGGTAATCGCCTGGCGGATCCACCAGATGGCGTAGGTCGAAAACTTGTAACCTTTGCGGTATTTGAACTTTTCGACAGCCCTGATCAGACCTTGATTGCCTTCCTGGATAAGGTCGAGGAAGAGAAGGCCACGTTTGGTGTATTTCTTGGCAACAGAAACGACGAGCCTGAGGTTGGCCTCGATCAGCTTGCGCTGCGCTTCGGCGTCGCCGTGCTCGATGCGCTTGGCGAGAGTGACTTCTTCCTGCATAGTGAGCAGCCTGATTTTGCCGATTTCGCGAAGGTACACACGTACCGAATCGTCGATATCGTCAAAATCCTGCTGCTGCTTGTCTTCTTCTTCCTTTTTCTCTTCGGCAACCGGCAGTTTCTTGTCGAGCCTGACTTCATCGTCATCGACGAGCTCGACGCTTTTGTCCATCAGCTCATTGATGATGTCTTCGAAGGCCTCGGTCGGCAGACCATCCGGCAGAAGCCGGTTGATTTCCTGATATGACAGATAACCCTGCCGGGTTCCTATCTCTATAAGCTCCGCTCGTACTTCATCGAGCGTCAGCGCTTTATCTTTTCGAGCAACCTTACCCTTGGCCTGTGCGGCCTGCTCAGTAGTCATAATTTAGCCTCATTCTGGAGTGAATCAATACAACATATCCATTTTGCGCTTGATGTCTATCTGCTCCATGCTCAGCTGCGCCATCAGAGTATCGTCTCCAGCTCTTTCCGCTTCTCTGATGTGCTGCTGCAACGCTTTCAATTCATGGTCAAGCCGGTGTCGAACCAGTCCCTTCACGCATTCCATGAAGGGTTCGGGCGGACGGTCTCCGAGAGTCGTTATCAACTCACTGAGCCGCGACACGAGAGTCGAATCGTCGAGTGCTGCTAGAATTTCTGCTGGTTTTAACGAACCACCGGCCGCTTCCTGTTGAAGGCTGATTGCTTCAAATATTGTTCGTAAGCGGGGGTCGGAAAAATCATCAGGGCCAAGCAGCGCACGCACGCGGTCGAGCTCTTCCGGGTGCTCAAGCAGATGCATGAGCACCCATTCCTGACGCTGAATTTCGGCATTCAGCCGGGGCGAAACGAAGTTTCTTTTCTTTTGAGGTTCAGCGGGCGGCGCCGTAACCCCACCTGAAAACTCCTTCTCAAGAACAAGAGGATCCACGTCCAGCAGTTTCGAGATTTTTCGTGTTACTTCACTTCTCGCAATTGAACTGTGAATAGCAGGGACCAGCTCTTTGAATTCCTGAATAAGCTTTTCCTTTACGGTAATTTCGAGGGGTGGCTTCAAACCACGGGTGTGAGTCTCAATGAGAAAAGTATATATATCAACTGCTTTTTCAAGCAGTTTTTTAAAGCTCTCAGCGCCTTCGCGCATGACAAAACTGTCGGGATCGTCAGTCGGATCGGCAAAGCTGACGACCCTCGCATTGACCGGAGAATCCTTCTGCATCGAGATTGCACGAAGGGTGGCGCGCTGCCCGGCCGTATCGGCATCGTAACAGAAATAAATCGTCTCGCAGTTGCGGGCAAGCATCTGCACCTGATCTGGCGAGATTGCGGTGCCCAGAGATGCCACGGCATTCCTGACGCCATTCTGCCAGAGACTGATGACATCGAGATAGCCTTCGACGACGATGGCGGCGTTGAGGCGTCTGATAGCAGGAAGGGCCTCGCGAAAGTTGTAGAGCATACGGCGCTTGTTGAAGGTTTCGCCTTCTGCGCTGTTGAGATACTTTGGTTCGTCTTCGGCCACCAGCACACGACCGCCAAAACCGGCTACTCTGCCGTGCGCATCGAAGATCGGTATCATCAGGCGGTTGCGGAATACATCGTAATAGCCGTCACCCTGGTTGCGCGGGCGCACGAGGCCGGCTTTTTCGAGGTTCTGCTGGTCTTCCTGAGTGCGGCCAAAGCGTTTTGCTATTGAATCCCAGGCGTCAGGGGCTACACCAAGCCTGAATTTTCGTGCGGTTTCGTCGGTGATTTTGCGCTTTTTGAGATAATTTCTGGCGGCAGTGCCGGTAGCACTGTCATGCAGACATTGCTCGTAAAATTTGCTCGCCATATCGAGAAAATTATAGAGATCGGCGCGTTTTTCGATGTCGGGATCGTGCTCTTCGGGTATTGCAACGCCACAGCGCGCGGCCAGATGGCGGACGGCCTCAGGAAAAGTCTGGTGCTCGAGCTCCATCAGAAAGCGAAACACGTCGCCGCCCTTCCCGCAGCCAAAACAATGATAAATCTGCTTATCGGCAATAACATGAAAGCTCGGGGTCTTCTCTTTATGGAAGGGACACAGGGCTTTGTAACTGTTACCTGAAGGTATCAGCCGCACATGTTCACCGATAATCTGTATGATATCGGTTCTCTCTCTTATCAACGCTATTATTTCGTTTGAAATAAAGCCCAAAGAACAACCCCTGACCAAAAACGTACAAAACCCGACTCGAATTTGCAATTATATTGCAAAAGTGCTTTAAAGTCAACACACAAAAAAACCGGCCAGCAGAGCAAACGCCGACTTTTCCATGACCAGATACTGCTGACGGCGTGAATGTTGTCATTGCGAGGAGCGTAAGCGACGAAGCAATCCCACTGTCTTAAACAGGCTGTTGCCATGATACAATGAGGTTTGCCTCAGAGCGGGGCTTATGCCTTCGGCATACGCTTCGTCGTTCTGCTACGCAGAACTCCTCGCAATGACGGGTTTAAAACAGGCGTCAACTCTACGACAAGTTTACGTTTGCCCTAAAAACGGCCAGCCGATCCCGGTCAGAAACCGTCGTCTTACAGATCGTCGATTATCGCGGCGACAGAGATGGTTGAAACCAGGCAAAGAGCGGCAAGCAGAAAAACAAGCAGCGTGACCTGGAAAGTCTTCTGTTCGACCGAACTGTAAGGCGTCATTGCATAGAGAAGATATGCGGGCACGCGCTTGAGCGGAGCAGCTGCGACAAGCCATTTTTCGCCGGCCATCGAGCCGATGAGATTCTGCTGAATCTCGGTGCTGGCAATCTGCCCTGAAAGCTGAGCCACAAAAGGATATTTATTGAAATCCCTTGGGAATGGCAGCTGACTGCGGTCTCGCGGCACCATTGCAAGATGAATCGCAGCACCCTGCAAGTTCTGGGCAGAAACATTGCGCTGGATCTGCCTTTGCAGATAACGTTCGGCAAAAGATTCGGTGCCATGCCAGATATACAGCAACCAGGGGTCTTTGTCGATGCCACGCTCGACGAAAGCGGTGTAGACATAGTGTCGGCGGTTCGCCAACCAGAACTCATTAACACGATCGAGGTTTTCGAAGGTTCTGAGAAGACTGGCGCCGGTATCACCCAGCATATCGCCAAAGCTGTCAGAAAATGAATCCATCATCATCTCGCTGACCTTGTCCTGAAAGCTTTCTTCGTCGCCGCGCTGAGTAATGAATATGCGCCGCGAAATTGCCGGCATAATTTTTGTGGTAACATCACCAGAAATCTTTCCCGGAGGCCAGCTGTAACACATGCGGCCGCTGCGGTCTGCAATGTAAAACCGGTTGATCGCGTCTTTGCGTTTCAGCTCTTTGGCCAGACGGTCAATTTCACCGGTATCGAGGTCGCGGACCGCACGTAATCCAGCGAACTGCCGGTATACTGCCTCTAGGTTGCGCACCGCTACCTGATAATTCTCGTCGACACGTTCGAGTTTGTCGGTCAGATCATCAAAAGCATTGCGGGTAAGCATCTGCGCATAAGCGTCGCGATACTGACAACCAAGCAGCAGAACGAAGCAAAGCGGCACCATGCCTGCAGTCAGAGTCATGAACTGGCGCCATGACAGACCGAAACAGGCGGTAGCGACAGACCTGGTACCGGGCTGAAGTGTACAGGCAGGCGACACCGTGCCACCGACCTTGACTACAACAAGCATCCAGACGAGCAGAATAATTTTAAGCAGCACCGCAGTGTTCTGATAACTGCTCTCAGGCGAACGTTGCAGACAAAAAAGCATAGCATCGGCCGTAAAGAATTCGCTTAAGATCAGGCTGTCGCCGATTTCTGACTGCGACTCGAAGTTGTTGCGCATGACTCTCAGATGACTGGCGAGATCCTGAATCGACACATTTGCCGACAACAGCGCCCTGTCGGGCAGCAAAGATCGGCTGGGCGAAGCAAGATCAACCAGACCAAACACCTTTTGCCCCCGCCATTCAAGATTCAGCGATTCCAGCAGTTGTTCGAGAGCCATGTTTTCGGGCATGTCAGATTCACGGAACCAGGCGACCAGCCCGCCCTTCAGACGCGATTCAGGCTCTGCTGAATACAGAGTGTTCCAGTAAAAGTAGCCGGGGTGTCCGTTCATCATTACACGAATCAACGAAGACTTGTCCTGTGCTATTGCCGCCGGGGTGACACCACCAGCGAACGCGTCAAAGAAAGGACGGTTGCGTGCCAGCAGAGAACTCTCGCCGGTCGTTTCCTGCTGCAACAGGGCTTCGAAAATTTTCTGCAGCACGGCGCGCCGACCGTCAGACTGGCCTTTCACGTTCAGAGGACTGCCATCGTGCTTAAAAAAACGAAAATTGACGAACCCGAAGCCTTCTTCCTTGAAACGAGCCAGACTGGCTTCTATAATTGCTTCGCTATAATTTTCTTCAGCCATATTGCCATACATGAAGTTCAGGCGGCTCTGAACGTGCGACCGGTTGTCACCTTCCCGGCGCAATTTGAGCAATTCACGGCGAATCTCTGGAACTGCACTTTTTTTGCTGACTGCAACCTGCTGCTCTCGAAAAAATGTCCAGCCGACGTATAACAGAAGAGAAGGCACAACGGCAAAAACCAGAAAGAACACAAATTGAAACCGCGGGGCCGCAAAATCACTGCTTTTTTTCAATTCCATCTGCTAATCCTGTCTCAGTAGTATGAATATACCGATAGAATGATATTGCAATAATGACAAGGTGGCAATAATCTGCTATCATAAAAGTGAAAGACACTTCGCAAATTGTACGAGGGAACCATGAATAAAACTGGTTTTGCCGTTCTGCTTACAGCTATGCTGGCGATTGCTGCAGGTGTATATGCGCTTGCACTCAACCCGGAAGCCGAAACTTTTTTTAAAAAAGCCGAATCGGCATTTGTCGGTAAAAATCTTGACGAGGCCGAGACCAATCTCGTTGAAGCGCTCAAGCTCGAGCCTGACAACGCAGTTTTTCGCTATATACTCGGTCAGGTTCAGTTCTTGAAAGAAAATCACCTCGAAGCCAAGAACAACCTCGAGATCGTTTCGCGCTCACGCCCGTCACCAGACAAGGGCGATGAATACAACACCAAGCTCAAAGGCTACAAAAAGCGGATCAAAGACCTTCAGGAAAAATTCAACATCGCCGGTCAGGCCCGTTTCGACATTTATCAGAAAAACAAAGACAGCAACCAGAAGCTGAAGCTGGCCGTCACAGTTTTTCAGGCATTCAGACTGAACCCGCCGCTGCGTTACCGCAATTTCAAACTGCTCGAAGAAATCATCGAAATTTATGAAAGCGCACTGCAAAAGTCTTTTGAAGGCAGCGAGTGGCAGAAGGAACCGATGCTGCAGCTCGCCTTCCTCTATGAAATAGCCAACAAAAAAGACAAGGCCGCCGAAGTCTACATGCGGGCTCTCGACTACGTTGAAAACCCCAACGAAGAATTCGTCATCACCCACAAATTCGACTACCTCAACCGCTCTAACAAAGAAAAACTGCTCGACACCATCGAAGCCGGCGACTTCACCAGACAGGACCTTGAAGAACTCATCGGCAGCGGCAGTCAGAAGGTCAGCGAAGAAGACAAGCAGAAAATCGAAGACATCATCACTGACGCCCGCTCAAAGCTTGAAAACGCTTCAACCGACGAAGAGCGTGAGTCGGTTCTTGAAGAAATCAAGGCAACTATCATAGAAAAGCAGAAGCGCGGCGAACTGCCTGGCCAGGACGAGCTCAAGAAAAAGCTCGAAAAAGAAGGCAAAACCATGGAAGATTACATGAAAGAGAAGGGTTTCTGACCTGTCTGCTGACAAAGCGAGCAAAAGACATTCCCTGCTGATTTTTCATGGTTCTGCCCGTGAGACGGCTGGTGACGCAGCGGCAAATTTTGCCGAGACTCTCAAAAAAAGTCACGATCTGGCTGACTTTTCCATCTGTTTCCTGCGCGGTGCACGACCATTGCTTGACGAAGCCATAAAAACTGCAATTGCCAATGGCTACCTCAGCCTTCGCCTGATTCCGCTGTTTCTGCTGCCCGGATCACACATCGATGAAGATATACCGGCAATCGTCGAAAACTTCAGACAGACAAACCCTGGAATAGACATCAAACTCGGCAGCTGTCTTGTACAAAACCGTCAATTCATAGAGTTCGTAGCCGCAGAAATCGCTGAAGATTGAAAACAGGAAAAGCAGGGCAGCCTGTAAGCCGGGTTCTGTGCCTCTTGCGAGGTGTCGGTCATCTATCTGGGATCAGAGTTACCCCTGACCTCTAGCGACCTACCCGGGGTAGTAACGAAACGGGCCGTTTCATCCCCCTGTTCGGTCTTGCTCCGGCGGGGTTTACCAGAAGCGCTGTCGCCAGACGCTCCGGTGCGCTCTTACCGCACCTTTTCACCCTTGCCTGTGTCTCGCGACCATCGGCGGTGTATTTTCTGTTGCACTTTCCGTCCCCGGAGGGTCCCCCCTCCGAAGCCTGGGTGTTACCCAGCGCCATGCCCTGTGGAGCCCGGACTTTCCTCATTTCCCCGAGGGGAAACGCGACCGACCGGCTGCCCTGCAATTCCTGCTATTCAATCCTTACGTTGCGCCTGGCTCCAGTCAGGCGCATGATCAGCCCAGCTTTGCCAGAAGGATAGACCGGTTCCTTCTTGCGTCGAGAAAACCCGCAGCGCTCGCAGGCGTAAACCTTACGCTGCAGCCCGAGCGTATTTACGCCCGGCTCTTTCAGTATTTCACTGGTCACCTTCAACGCGCCGTTGCAGCGCGGGCAACGTTCAACGAAAAAGATGATATAACAAAGAAACAGGCCAACCAGCAGAGCCAGCACAATTTCCTTTGATGTCCACAGAAATCCCTTGAGGTCGAATGTTTGCGAACCCGCACCAACTCTTGAGGAATCACGCTTGAGTTCGTCGAGCAGCATTCGTCTGATTGCCCTGACACCTTCGAGAAAGCCGGCGCCATCATTGTTGATTGCATTGTTTGGCAATATGACCTGATTGAGAATCTTTTCGCCCATTTCACGGGTTACCAGATATTTAAGACCGATTCCGACACGAAGATGCACCTTTCCATGGGCAGCACCTTCCGGCAGCAACGCGAAAATAAGTATTCCACGCTTATCCATGCCGATAGTTCTTATCCATTCGGCAAAAAAGGTTTCGACCTGAGTCTGGCCATCAGAAAGATTGGCAATACGCATGGTCTTGATAAGCACCCTGATTTTCGTCTTCTCTTCGATTTCGCGACAGTTCTCGACGATCTGCTCGCGCAGGTCGGGCTTAACCAGTTCAGCACGATCGTCGAGATACTGGTCAGGGGCAATTTTTACCGCTGCTGCCTCTTGTGCCGCAGCAGAGACTGCCACGAACAGAATGAGCACACCCAGCAGCAGAAAACAATGTTTAAAAGTCGGTAACTTCATTTTAATCTCTTAGACCGGTCCAGTAGAGGAGTGCATTACAGTTCGAACAGCTTTCTGCTCCATCATGCGAGGTGATGGAACTAATGAAACCGGCCGGCATACCCATACCACAGGCCGGGCATGACGGGCTCTCGACAGCATACAGAACCTGCCCGCGACGTTTCTGGCGAAGCTCTTCGTATTTTTCGAGAATTCCGGTTTCTATGCCAAGACTGCACTGACCACGCTGCGTTTTGAGGTCTTCGATTTCTTTTTTGACACCGAGAATTTCGTCGGCAATACGCGCCTTAACCTGCGCCAGATGCTCCCGACGGCCGGCGACAACCTTTTCGCCCTTTGCGATGTCAGCTTCGAGCGTTTCGATTTTTTCCATGTCTTCGAGAATTTTTGTCTCGATTTCTGAGGCTTTGCTTTTCTGAGTGGTGAGTTCTCGTTCAAGGGCTGCATAAGCTGCCGGCGGAATTCCCGCGCTTTCGAGCTTCAGCTGCGAGCATTTTATGGTCGTATTCAGACTGTCGAATTCGGTTTCAGCAGCGCGGCGACGCAGTTGTATCTTCTTGAGCAACGCCTGTTTCTTGTCGAGCAGGGCGGCATCATTTTCGATTTCGTTGTGCATTCGCGCAGCCTTCTGTTTTTTCTCTTCTATCTGCGCGTTGGCCGCATCAATCTTGAGATCCAGTTCCTGCAGCGGAATCAGCGTCTTGCATTGAATCACGGGTTACCTCATGATTTGGAATATTGAGGTTGTACATTATCAGAAGCCTCGCCGCATGTCAATTATATGCTAATCGGCCCGGGCTGGCCGGATCACCCGTAATTCAGCATTTAATCAGCGTTTCGCTGCAAACAGCATTGACCCGGAAAGCAAACAATGGTATACTTTCGTTTTCCAAATCTGGAGGTAGCCATGGAGTCAATCCCCGTAATCGCCATAGTTGGCAGGCCCAACGTTGGCAAATCTTCTCTGATGAACCGCATAGTAGGTTATCGACATGCAATTGTCGATGCGACTCCCGGCGTCACCCGCGATCGAAATTATGCCGAAGCAGTCTGGAATGGCAGGCGCTTCAATCTTGTCGACACCGGTGGTCTCGATCCCGATGATACCAAGCCGCTCATGCAGTCGATCAAACAGCAGGTCGACTACGCCCTGCGCGAAGCCAATGCAATCGTTTTTATCTGTGACGGTAAAGCCGGCCTGGTTCCTGACGACAAGCAGATTCTCAATTTTCTGCGCCGGCAATGGGCCGGGCACCCGCTTTTCGTCGTGGTCAACAAGCTTGACAACCCAAATGACGAGTCGCAACTGGCAGAATTCTACGAACTCGGCATCGAACAGATGTATCCGGTTTCGGCAATTCACGGTCATGGCGTTGCAGACTTTCTCGACCTGCTGGTTGCCGATCTGCCACGCAACGACACTTCAGACGAAATCGAGCTTTCACGCAAAGACCGCGCACTGGAGCGCATCGCTATAGTTGGAAAACCGAATGTCGGCAAATCATCGCTGTTCAACGGTCTGATCGGTGAACATCGCTCGATCGTCGACAACGTGCCAGGCACCACACGTGACACTATACAGGTCAAGTTCAACCGCAGCGGCAAGGTGTATAACTTCGTCGATACTGCCGGCCTGCGCCGGCCCGACCGTGACAAGGACAACGTCGAGCAGTTCTCGGTATACCGCACACTTGGTGCCATAAAAGACACCGATCTGGTCATTCTGGTAATGGATGCTTCGAAGGGCGGCATCACAAATCAGGACAAACGGATAGCAGGGCGTGTCATCGACAGCGGTGCCGGCTGCATCATCGTCTGGAACAAATGGGATATCTCGCGTCATGACGAACACTTCTGGGATGAACTGATCAGGCAGACGCGCGAGGAATTCCCGCTGCTCAGCTTTGCACCGATGCTGTCGACTTCTGCCAAAACCGGCCTGCGCGTCAACAGACTGTTTGAAATGATCGACCACGTTCAGGAAACCGGACGCCGGAGAATACCTGATGACCGCCTGAAGACGATACTTTACGATGCCGTGACGATTCAGCCGCCGCCTGCGTTCAGAGGGCGCGAGATAAAATTGAAGTCACTCATACAGTATGACGGACCACCGGTTGTCTTCAAGCTGAAATGCTCAGAGCCAAAAGGTGTTCACTTCTCTTATCAGCGCTACCTGCTCAACCACATCAAGCAGGAAGAAACCTTCGACGGCTGGCCGATAAAACTCTACACTGGACACTGAACAGATGGATTACCTTTACGCGGTTCTGATCGGCTATTTCTGCGGCTCGATACCGACCGCCTACTGGCTTGGCCGGTTTGTCTACCGCCTGAACATCTTCGAGCATGGCAGCAAAAACATGGGCGCTACGAATGTTTTCAGGGTACTGGGCAAAAAACCCGGCATAGCCACTCTGCTGGTCGATATTGCCAAAGGCATTGTTCCTGTGCTGATCGTCAGGCAGTATATGCCGCACAACCCCGTTCTGACCTTTGTTGCTGCGGCAGCAGCAATGATGGGTCACGCGCTGTCATTCTGGGTTAGCTTCAAAGGCGGGAAGGGTGTCGCGACCGGACTTGGCGTCTTTCTGGCGCTGGCGACAAAAGCGTCGCTATGCAGCCTGCTGCTTTTTCTGGTGACGCTCACCTTCAGCGGCATGGTCTCGCTTGGCTCGATTCTGGCCGCTGCCGTTCTGCCTGTTTTCGTATACTGGTTCGAAGAACTCGGCCCGGTATACAACCCTTATCTGACCGTTTTTTCGGCAGCTGTCGCCTTATTCGTCATCTACCGACACAAAGCCAATATTCAACGCATCATAAAGGGTGAAGAATCGAGCGTCTGGGGCAACAAAAAGCCCCAAAATACCGCCGATGCGGTCTCAACCACGGAGAAGCCAGCATGAAATTTGCAGTTATCGGCGCCGGATCATGGGGCACCACACTCGCCAATCTGTTGTGCGACAACGGACACCAGGTTCGACTCTGGGCCCGCGAACCCGAAGTCGTCACCGGCATAAACACAGCTCATCGCAACCCGTTTTTTGTCAGTCATCTGGCGCTCAACCCGCTGCTCGAATGCACGCAGAAACTGCCTGAAGCTCTTTCAGGAGCGGAAATTGCGCTGCTATCGATACCCTCAAGTTTTATCAGACCGACGATCGAGCCACACAAGGAACAACTGAGAAGCCTCAAAGGAATCGTCAATGTTGCCAAGGGATTCGAACGTGACAGCGGGCGCCGTATTTCACAGGTCATCTGTGACATTCTCGGAATAATCGCAGAATCGCCAGCTGACCGGATCGCCAGCCTGTCAGGCCCCAATCTTGCTGATGAGGTTGCCCAGAAGAAGCTGGGCGCTTCAGTCATAGCAGCCCCCTGCCAGGAACTCTCGCAGAATCTGCAGGAATGTTTTTCCAACAGCTACTTCAGAGTTTATCGCCACAACGATCGAACCGGAGTCGAACTCGGCGGCACTCTTAAAAACATTTTTGCGATTGGAGCCGGGATTGTCGATGGCCTCGAACTCGGCGACAACGCAAAGGCCGCCTATCTGACACGCAGCCTGCACGAACTGGTCAGACTTGGCACAGCTCTGGGCGGTGATATTCAGACATTCTACGGGCTGGCAGGCCTCGGCGATCTCATGGCTACAACCTCTTCACCACTGTCGCGCAACCATCGCCTCGGAATGGCTCTGGCCAAAGGCGACAGTCTGAAAAATTTCACCGGTTCGACAAAGATGGTGATAGAAGGGGTTGAGGCCGCAAAAATTGCCAGAGAATGGGGCAAAAAACTAACCCTTCAGCTGCCAATTACCGAAGAATTATGCAGGGTACTTTTTGAAGACACCCCACCCGCGGTCGCGGCCGCCAACCTTATGGGTCGTTCGTTGAAGGCCGAAACCGACTAATCTGCTGGAGCGTTGCCAATGAAAAATCTTCTGAAACCCGGACTTCTGGTCATAGGAGTCGTTTTTGCCCTTAGTGCAGTCTTCGCTGCGATCTTGTATTTTCAGGGCAAAACCCCTGCCCTGCCCCGTATCACCTCACCGTCCGAGCAGGAGAAACAAACTTCAGAAGTTCCAGAACAGGCCGTTCAACCGCCCAGAAAAGAAACGCGGTCAGTCAGCATTGCCTTTACGGATGGCGACAAAAGCATTCAGGAAATCGAAGGAATCCCTCTTCTCACCGTAACCTACCAGAACGACAAGCCGGTCGAGGTAGTGGCAGATGGCGATAAAATCAGAGAACTGGTCGAGAGACTGCCCGAACTGACACCGGAAAAACCGCCGGTTGCCGCCAGACTGACTAAAGAAAGCGGGTTTTCGAGAATCATCAGAGGCGAACCAGGTTATACTGTCGACAAAGAAAAGACCCTGTCGGCTTTTGAAGATAAAATCAAGGCCGACCCGGCTGCAGAAAAACTTGAAATTCCGGTAGTGATCAATAAGACCGAAGGACAGGAAGGATTTACGGAACAGGCAAAAAAAATGGGACTCAACCAGTTAATCGCATCTTTTACAACAACACATGACGCCGATCACATCAACGACGAAAACCGCAACGTCAACCTCTTTGTAGCCGCGCAGAAGATTGACGGCCTGATCATACCGCCAGGCGGCAAATTCAGCTTCAACAAGGTCGTCGGGCCACGAACCGAAAAGTATGGTTTCAAAAAGGCCGGAGTCATCTCGCAGGGCCGCGTAATCCCCGGTCTCGGCGGCGGCATCTGCCAGGTCAGCACCACTCTATATCGTGCGGTTCTGATGAGCGGCATGAAAATCGATGAGCGCCACAACCACTCGATCTATGACGGCATCAACTATGCTGAACGTGGTTTCGATGCAGCTGTGGCCTGGGGTTACAAGGATTTTCGCTTTACCAACAGCCTCGACATACCAGTTCTGATTGCCTGCAGTTCTGGAAAAGGCAGCGTCGAGATCAAAATTTATGCTGAGAAGAAGCCATTTGACGAAATTCAGTTGACCGCTAAAAACGAAGTTAAACACCCATATCAGGTGCAGAAAAAAAGCAATACGTCTCTCAAAAAGGGTGAAGTCAAAATAGTGCACCCTGGCGTTCATGGCTGGAGCGTTGAAGCGTTCAGATACATCACTCTCAACGGCAAGACCCGCGAAGAAAAACTGAGCAAAGACCGCTACCTGACCTATAATCGAATCGAGGAATCAAACAATTGATCAACAGCTTGCGCATCAAAGGCCTCTTACTGCTGCTTCTACTGGGCTTCGTTGCAAATCTCGACGCACAGACATCTCTCGATTTTTCGGTTTTCAACACCAAAGGCTTCGAGGGCAAAGGCCCGCTTGAATTCGCCAGTCCCGAAGACCTCGTAATAACTGCAGAAGGACTGATAATTGTAGCCGACCATCGCAACAACCGCCTGCAGGTTCTGAGCAGCGATGGCGAATTCATCGGTGCCATACCGAATACTGCCAAAATCGATGAGAGCAAGTTTGATGCCGCAGCTCTTGAAGCTCGCAACAAAAACCTCGAAGAACTCAATCAGCTGTTCAAAAAGCCGACGGGCCTGGCGCTCGATGCTCAGGGGCGGCTCTATGTCACCATGATGGAAGCCGACAAGATCGCTATAATCGACCCGCGTAACGGCGCGCTGACCGGCACTCTGTGCAAATCAGGCAAAGGTCAGGGCGAACTTTATGCGCCAATGGACATCGACATCAGCCACGACGGCCGTATTGCTGTGGCCGAATGGCGTAACCGCCGCGTTCAGATTCTCAATGATGAAGGCAAATGCCTTAAAGAGCTGATTTACCAGGAAGAGACCAAAAGAGGCGCCATGTCTGCAGTTGCGCCGCGAGGTGTCCACTGGACCAGCGATGGCAGGCTGATAGTTTCATACCCCACGTTCAATCAGGTAGTCTGCTGGAATCCTGCCGATGGACAGGTCATATGGCGCTACGGCGGCATCAAAGGCACAGACAAGGGCATGCTCAACAACCCCTCGTTCATCACTGCCGCGCTCAACAATAATCTGCTGATAGCCGACACACTCAACCATCGCATCGTTGAAATCACCGGTGACGGAAAGTTTTTCGAGCATCACGGCCGGCGCGGGTCGCGACCGGGCGCGCTGATGAGTCCGCGCGGTATGGCCCTGAGCCGCGATGAAGTTCTCGTGATCGCTGACCAGGGCAACAACCGTATTCATTTTTTTCAACCCGGCCAGACCACTCTGATGTTGCGCGAAATCAAGCAGATGGCGCTCAAAGACCAATGGGACACAGCAATGCCCAGGATAGAGCAGATTCTCTATCTGGCGCCAAACAATCCTGAAGCGCATGAACTGATGGTCAATGCCCTGTATTTCTTCGGCAACCGCGCATTCAACGAGCGAGATTACGACAAGGCCGAAGAATTCTATCGCCGTATTCTGCGCTATCGACCTGAAGATCCGAACATCCCGCAAAAACTCGATGCCATATTCTGGGCAGCAAATCAAAGCTTGATTGCCAGCATAGTTTTTGGCATCATAGCAACGATAGCCGGTCTGATTCTCATCTGGATCTTGAAGATCCTAATCTCAAGATTCTTCTTCACTCAATCTCAGGAGTAACCCTTTGTCACTGAATAAAATACGCAACTTCTGTATCATCGCACACATTGACCACGGCAAATCAACCCTGGCCGACCGCCTGATCGAATCGACAGACACAGTCAGCAAGCGGGAAATGAAAGACCAGCTGCTCGATTCGATGGACCTCGAGCGCGAACGCGGCATTACCATCAAGGCTCAGGCCGTGCGTATGATCTACCAGAGCAAAAGCGGAACAGAATATACGCTGAATCTCATCGATACTCCGGGGCACGTCGATTTTTCCTACGAAGTTTCGCGTTCTATCGCCGCCTGCGAAGGCGCACTGCTCGTCGTCGATGCCAGCCAGGGTGTCGAAGCACAGACCATGGCCAACGCAACCCTCGCGATTGCCCATGATCTCGAAATCATACCGGTCATCAACAAAATCGACCTGCCGGCTGCAGATCCCGACAAAGTTAAGGAAGAAATCGAAAACCTCATCGGCGTCGACTGCTCGAATGCCCTGCTGGTATCGGCTAAAGAAGGCCTCGGGGTGCCCGAACTGCTCGAAGCGATCGTCGAACGAATACCACCGCCGCGTGGCGAAATCGAAAAGCCGTTGCGTGCCCTGGTATTCGACGCCAATTATGATTCTTACAAGGGAGTCATCGTATACTGCCGCGTCGTCGATGGCAAAATCAAGGCGAAAGACCGCATCAAGTTTCTGGCGACCGACACGGTATTCGAAGTCATCGAAACCGGCGTGTTTACGCCAAAACCTCTGGTTGTCGATGAAATCGACACCGGCAAGGTCGGCTTTTTTCACGCCACCATCAAAGACATGGGCAAGGTGCAGATCGGCGACACCATCGTGCTCGAAAAATCTTCGAATGTCCAGCCGATTCCTGGCTTTCAGAAGGCTAAACAGATGGTTTTCTGCGGTCTCTACCCGGTCGAAACCAACCAGTTCAATGAACTGCGCAACGCCATCGAGAAGCTGACTCTCAATGACAGCAGCCTTTCCTATTTTCCCGAAAACTCGCTCGCGCTCGGCTTTGGTTTCAGATGCGGCTTTCTTGGCCTGCTGCACATGGAAATCATTCAGGAACGCCTTGAGCGCGAGTATGACCTCGACCTCGTGACAACCGCACCCAACGTTATCTATGAAGTAGTGCTGAACGACGGCACCGCGTTCGAGATCGACTCGCCGGCCAAACTGCCCGACCCGACCAAACTCGCCGAGATTCGCGAACCATTCGTACATGCCACTATCTTCATGCCCAAGGATTACATCGGCACCATCATGGAACTGGGTCAGGAACGCCGCGGCGTCATGAAAAACATGGAATTCATTTCAGAACAGCGTGTCTCTTTATCCTTCGATCTCCCTCTTTCAGAGATCATCGTCGACTTTTACGACAAGCTCAAAAGCCGCACCCGCGGCTATGCCTCGCTTGATTACGAGCACATCGGTTACCGCGCCGCCGATATCTCGCGCGTCGATATTCTGGTAAACAGCGAACGAGTCGATGCCCTGTCGTTTCTGTGTCACCGTGAACGCGCCGAATATCGCGGCCGCGCCGTCATTACCAAGCTGCGCTCGCTGATACCGCGGCACCAGTTCCAGATCCCGCTGCAGGCAACAATTGGCGCCAAAGTCATCGCCCGCGAAAACATCTCGGCCCTGCGCAAAGACGTTACCGCCAAGTGTTACGGCGGCGACATCACGCGCAAACGCAAGCTGCTCGAAAAGCAGAAAGAGGGCAAAAAGCGCATGAAAATGGTCGGCAACGTTGAAATTCCGCAAAAGGCTTTTATGGCCATTCTCAGACCAGAAGACTGATCGGCCTGACCGTAAATATGCCGCAGGCTTAATTGTTGCGGCGTTCCAGCGCCAGTTTGGCGGCACGACGAATGTTCTTGGACTTGTCGTCAGTCATCATGCGATGCAGGCACTCGAGTGCCACGTGCTCGGTCGATGGTGCGAGAGCCTTTACCACGGCATAGCGCACCTCTTCAGATTTGTCCTTTTCGAGAGTGACGACATGCCAGAGCGCGCCGAAGTCCTCTATTCGTCCCAGAGCAGAAACCACCGACGCTCTGACAAATTCGTTCTTGTCTTTCAGAGCACCTGCCAGTATATCAACTGCTTCCTGAAGTTTGAAATCACCAAGAGTGTTGGCGGCACTGCCTCGGATGTTCGCGCTTGAATCGCGTAGCTTTTTGGCAAGTTTCTCAAGATTGGCAGCAACGCCCCTGGCTGCGCCATCGCCAGAACTCACTTCTCTGAGCGGCATATTGATAAAACTGACCTGAGCAGCACTCGAATCTTTCATCAGCGTGACCAGTTCATTATCGAGGCGTTTGGCAGCCTCGATGAGATCTTCGATGATATCGGTGTTTTCGGTTCCGGCCAGAGCCAGCGAAGCACGGTAAGAAATGTCAGAATCCTCGCTCTTGAGATATTTTCGTAGAATCTTGACTGCCTGATTATCTTTGATATTGGCAAGAATTTCCAGAGTGAACAGAATCATCGAGCGTTCGGCTTTGTCGATTCTCTTGGCAATCTGAGCATGCACATCATCATGACTGAAACTGGCTACTGCCTTGGCAGCAGAAAACCGAACCGCTTCCTCGTCATCTTCAGAACAGCTGAAAAGAGCGTCCAGGGCAGCTGATTCCCCGGTGGTGCCAAGAGCGTAAGCGACCGATGACCTTACGTAACGGTCAGGGTCGTTGAGGCGCTCGATTAGAGCCATGATGACGCGATCGTCTTTGCGGCCGCTCAATGCCGCTGCGGCAGAATATCTGACCGCGACATTGTCATCCTTAAGCGCATTGAGCAGCGAATCGACCGACTTTTCATTCTGCATGCCGCCCAGAGCCTCGGCAGCCATGAAGCGAACAGACTCGACCTCGAACTGATTGCCGAGAGTTTCGATCAGCGGCTCAACCAGCTCTTCATGATCGAGTCCGATAGCCGCCTTTGCTGCCATCTGGCGCATCTGCTGACTGTTATCTTTGAGACCCTTCACTACCAGTTCCTTGCGTGGAATCGGCGTACCATCGGGCTGAAAATAGTCTTTCGGCAACTGATCGATCTTGAAAACCACCATTTCCTTGAAATTATAGGGGTTTTGATGCGAAACCACCGCCAGAGCCGTTTCTGAAGAAATTTCGGCAACGGTTTTTTCGTCAAGTCGGTCGGCAATCTCTTTCATCAGCTGAATGTCGCTGCGCCGGGAAATTTCGAGCAAGGGCTCGATGGCACGCGCATCTCCGATGGCGCCCAGGCTTTCGGCGGCGGCGGTAACGATATCCTGGTCGGGTTCATACAGAATCTCGATCAGCGAAGTAACCGCCTGAACATTCTTTTCTTCGCCGGCCTTTCTTATCGCTGCCAGACGCTTTTCAGCCGGAGCCGAAAAAGTTTTGATCAGAACCACCGGATCAGTAATTTCGGGCTGAACCGGCGCGGCCTGAGAGGCTGGCCTGACCGGCTGAGAAGTTTCTGTGGCGGATGCGACGACGGACGATTCAGTCGCTGGCGGAGTGAAAGAAGTGCTGGTTCTTTGCGCAGTTTGAGGCCCGCGAACGCCAGCCGTCTGCGGATGTTTGATTGCGGACCCGGTTAAATCATCAGCAGACTGCCGTCGCCACAACCATATTCTGATTATGACCACGGCTGTCAGCAGTATTAAACCGCCCAACATAATGTAGTCGAGGTAATTCATCGGAACCTGCTATCGACTGAGAGGTGCAAAATCTTTACCCTGCCTGACAAAATTTTGCAATTTATCAGGATTTAACTTAGCATAGGCGTCATGAAAATCATAACCTGTATAATTTTGGCAGTTGGCAAAGTTAGCCGCTGGAGGCACGATGCGACAGATTGGTGAAGTACTTATCTCTGACGAAGTCTGGCAGACGAGATTTGCCTGCGACCTCACCAGATGTCGGGGCAGATGCTGCATGTATGGCGACCTCGGCGCACCTATAAGTGAAGAGGAAGAGCAGAAAATACTTCAGGTATTTGATGAAGTCAAACCGATGCTTACCCGGCAGAATCAGACCTTTCTGAGTGCCGGAATAAGTGAAACCTACAAAGGCAGTCTGCATATCCGCGAAATACGGGCGAACACTCCCTGCCCTCTTTCGTTCATCGACCAGGATGGTGTGATTCTGTGTTCACTGCACACTCTGGCTCTCGAAAAATCTCGGCCGTTGCTCGAAGTAAAACCATTGTGGTGCTCTCTGTTCCCGATTCTGCTCAAGCAGATCGACAACTGCTGGACAATCAACTGCCACATTCCTGAGTTCTGTCGTTCGCAAAAAGACCCGCCCCCACTGCTGCTGAGCTTTGCCGATCTGCTCGAAAACTTTTTTGGCAGAGACTGGGTAGAGCTGGTGAAGAAGGAATATGCGCAAGAATCCGCTCAGGAGAAGTTATAATGAGCCTCAAAGAAGTTTTTGCCAGAATGTTCGGCCAGTCACCTGAAAAGAAAATCAAAAAGCTGCTGGGTCAGATCGAGCAGGCTCTCACCGACCTGCAGTTGCGGGTTGCCGACTGTGTCGCTCACAGCAGTGGCCAGCAGAAGCAGCTTGACCGCGAGACAAAAGCCCTTGCCAATCTTTCGGCCGATAAAGAGACGGAAAGGTCCAACATTGAAACCCGCATTGCCGCGCTGGAGGCTTCATTGCAGACTGAGAAAAATGCTGAAGAAAGACTGCGCCAGATTTACGAAGACCTCAAGAACCGGCGCCAGCTGCTCGAGCTCTCTTACGAGCAAAGCCTCAGCCGAATGCGCAACGCCGAGCTTAAGAACATGCTTTCGCAACTATATCAGGATTATGGCAATGACATGCAGCTCAACCGCTACCTCGAGAAGTTCAGCGAAGAAAGTTTCAAAATCGAATTTACCGCAGACAGCCGCCTAAAGATTGAAATGATGCTCGACAAA
>Ga0209605_1000415_pt1 | contig 54908 bp, 45 predicted proteins | sample AD_UKC035_MetaG_FD_184408 | JGI IMG/M metagenome (GOLD analysis project Ga0209605, IMG submission 184408) | Active sludge microbial communities of municipal wastewater-treating anaerobic digesters from USA - AD_UKC035_MetaG (SPAdes) (version 2) | ecosystem: Engineered > Bioreactor > Anaerobic >...
CGAGTCTTCGGCGTCACCTGTGGAGCCAACGAATAAAATCGATGTTCGGCAAACGATTCGGACATGACAAAAAGACCGACGTCCTTCTGGAAGCCCTCTCAAGGGCCGCATGATGCCTCAAGAAAAGTACGAAAGTTCACATACAGTTGACCAGCGAAATCTTGCCCCACCGGCCGAGTCCAGCATAGACACCGCCTCCGTATTTTGCACGGTTAGCATACAAGCTGCAGTTTCGCAGGATCACATAACCGTCACCCCCGCAGGCAAGGCCACCTCCCTGCACGAAACTCCCAGACAAGGATAGGGTCCTGTTGCCGGCAATGATGCAGTTCGACACAATTGCGTTTGAATCCCCCAGTGCCAAGCCGCCGCCTGAGGGGGCAGCGTTACCTACTATGGTGCAGTTTCGTATCGTGGGACTGCTCTCGAAACAGGAGCCCCCCCTCCTTCCCCCGGGTATTGGTAGCCCCCTGTTATGGTGAAACCATCCAGAACCGAGTCGGCCTGCTCCCCCATATGGAAATTGAATCCCCTGTGGCGATCAGCGAAGGACCCTTGGGCGTCGATGATGCAGGTTCCAGGGCCTGTCTCGCTTCTAACGGTGATGGCCTTGCCGCCAAAGTCGATGTCGCGGTTCCCATCGCCGGTGTAGGTGCCCGGTGCAACCAGGACTGTGTCGCCACTGACGCTCGCGTTGATGGCCGCCTGGATCGTCGGGTACTCCCCGGTTCCATTATTGGTCACGCGAATCGTCTTGGCGAAGCTGGCTGAACAGGACATCACAATAAAACCACAGACAATCGCTCCGAGGCTGGATGTTGCTGTCTTCGCTCTCATACTCCGCTCCCTTCGATCAAAGCCGACGACACAAGAAATGTCAGCCGCACCTTCGGTTCTCGATCTTCATTTTGCGTATTATACCGCCGGGCCGACCCCAGTGAAAGGCGAAAAGCGCACCAGAATTCACTTGGTTGTACCACACGATTGTGACACAAAAGGTGAGAGTGTTGGTAGGGACGGCGTTCGGAGTCCCACCTTCAGGCAGAGAAGACCAGTCTGATCCGCGTGAACGCGGAACTCCGAACCCGTTCACTTGCGACGCTTCTTCTTGGCCTTGGGCTTGCGGTCTGCTTTGGATCTGCGTTCGGCGCGGGCCTTCTTCTCTCGCTTCTTGGGCTTGGGTGCCTCGCGGCGCTGGCCCAGCGGCTCGACCGGGGCGACGTTCAACTGCCTGGCGGGGACGTTCACCGCGATGATGTGGACTCGCATCGGCTGGCCCAGGCGGATCATCTCGCCCGAGCGTTCGCCCATCACGCACTGTGTGACCTTGTTGAACCGCCACTCGTCCGAGCCTAAGTCCTCGAACTTGATGAGGCCGTCGATCCCATACTTCTGCGACTGGACGAAGATGCCGAAGCCGGTCAGGCCGGTGACGACACAGTCCATCTCGTCGCCGATGTGCTTGCTGAGCATCTGGAGGATCAGGACGCTGGTCAGCTCGCGTTCCGCGTCGTCGGCCCGCTCTTCGGTGAAAGTGATGTGCTGGCCGACCGCGTTCAGGTCCTCGCCTGCGGCCTCCTGCTTCGCGGTGTCGATCCGTCCTTCGAGATAGCACTGCAAGACGCGATGGACCAGCAAGTCCGCATACCGTCGGATCGGACTGGTGAAGTGACAATAGTGCGTGGAAGCCAGCGCGTAGTGCCCGATGCTCGTCGGCGCGTACACCGCCCGCTCCAGGCTGCGAAGCACGACGAGGTTCACCGCCAGCGCACGCTCGGAGTCCTTGACGTGTTCCAGGATGTCCTGGATCGCCTTGCGGTCCGGGCTCTTCGGCGACGGGACGCCCATGGCCCGCAGCAGTCTCGCCATGTTCTTCATGCTCAGGACATCGGGCTCGGGATGAATCCGACGCATGAACGGGACATTCTGCCGATCCAGCAGCGACGCGACCGCGTCGTTGGCCTCGACCATGAACATCTCGATGATCGTGTGCGGATAGCAGTTCTCCTTGGGCTCGGCATCGACCACCCGTCCGGCGTCGTCGAAGATCAGCTCCGGCTCGGGCAGGTCCAGGTGGATCATGCCATGCTCGGTCCGGCGGGCCTCGATCCGTCGGCTCAACGCGTCCATGTTCCGAAGCAGCTCGATCACCTCGCGCTTGGCGCCTTTCGTGTGGCCTTTGAGAATCCCGTCCGCTTCCAGGTAGGTCAGTCGGGCGGTCGAGCGGATGACGGTGTTGGCGTACCGCCGGGACAGGATGTCGCCCTTGTCGTCGTAGGTGATGAAGGCACTCTTGGTGAAGCGCTTCTGGTCGGGCTGGAGGCTGCAAATCCCGTTGCTCAGGACCTCGGGCAGCATGGGAATGGTCTTGCCGGGCAGGTAGATGCTGTTGCCCCGTTCGCGGGCCTGGTCGTCCAGGGGCGAGTCCTTCGGGATGAAGTGGCTGACGTCGGCGATGTGGACACCCAGGACCCAGTGGCCCTGCGAGTCCATTTCGAGACTGATCGCGTCATCGAAGTCCTTCGCGTCCGGCGGATCGATGGTCACGATCACCTTGTCCGTGATGTCCTCGCGGCTGTCGGCGCGTTCGGGGTCAAAGCTCGCGGCGGCGGATCGGGCCTGCTCCAGGCAGTCGGCTTCGAACTCGCTCGGCAGGTGGAACTGGCGGAGGATCGAAGCGATCTCCGCGTCGTACTGGCCGGCCCGGCCGAGGACCTCGACAATCACGCCGCGAGCCAGATACCTCTCGCGCGGGTACGACAGGATCTCGACGACCACCTTGTCCTTCTCGCGGGCGTTCTTGGCGGCGACGTCCTCGATCACGATCGGCTCGGTGAACGCACTACCGTCCGGCTGGACGATCCACGACTCGGGATGGCGGATCAGCGTGCCAACGAACCGGTTGTTCGCCCGTTCGAGGATTCGCAGGACCTCGCCGGAACAGCGGACCTGTGACCCGTGCCGGCCCTTGCGATTGACTTTGGCCAGGACGGTGTCGCCGTTCATGGCATCCGCAGTGGCGTCGGGCGGGATAAACAGGTCGCCGTGGGCGTTCGGCTCCAGCGGACAAACGAAGCCAAATCCCTTGGCGTTGGCCCGGAAGGTCCCAACCACCTGACCCGCCATCGCGGGCAGCGTGATGACGTTTCCGGAGCCGATGAGGACGTGTCCCGCCCGGCGGAGGTCGTCGAACGCGGTCTTGAACTCCTCGTAGGCGTCGTCATCGACCCCCAGCGCCCTGGCCAACTGGGCCAGCTTGAGCGGCTGATACTCCTGGCGTTTGAGGAACTTGAGAATCCGATCCTTGTAGACCTGAGCCATCCCTGCTCTCCCGTAAAGGAACAGCACCCTGTCCGACTCGTGTCGGCCGGGTGCTGCAAAAAAAACACAATCACCGCCCTGGCGGTCCGGCAGGAAGAGAGTTGCCGAAGGCGCCGGGGTCAGGCTTTCTGCTTGGCCTTCAAGGCATTGAGCCTCTTGGCCATGCGGGACTTCTTGCGAGCCGCGGTCTTCTTGTGCATCGTGCTCGTGGATGCGACCTTGTCCAGCTTCTTCGTGAGCAGCTTGAACTGGTCCTGGGCGGCCGCGAGATTGCCCTCTTCGAGGGTGGTCTCGAAGCGTTTCATCTGGGTCTTCACCTGGCTCTTGCGGGCGCGATTCAACGTCCGCCGTGTCGCGTTCTGCCTGATTCTCTTCTTTGCCGATAACGAATGTGCCACTTTGGTCTCCTGAACAGCTATCTTCTAATCAGTATGTACTGAGAGGTTACCCTGCTCATCACGATGCCTCGGGCGCCGGCGTCACAGGGCCTGTGCTATCGGATGCGGCCCGCAACTTGTCCACACGCTGCCCGACATCCCTGTACGAGAAATCGAGCTGGGCGATCTTGCGATAGACGTCCAACGCCTTTTCGCGTTCACCCTGCTCTTCATACGCACGCGCCAGATTATACCGCAACTCCTTGGCGACTGCATCATCTTTTATTTCGTACGCATCGATCGCCTGGGTGAACACATCGACCGCGTCGGCATACCACCCCTTCATCAGGAAGCAATACCCCACCTTGTCCATGGCGGAGATCCTGCGTCGCGGGTCCTTCTGGGCATCCTGGAAGAGGGGAATGGCCTCGTTGTACCGCTGGCTCTGCATCAGGCGCAAGGCATACTCGTACTTGTGCCCGGGGTCCGTCGGATAGTACTCGACACACAGGCGATAGTGCTCCTTCTCCGTGTCGTTCAGCGTGGCCGTCAGGTCCGCGACGCGTTCCCTGGCCTCGTTGTCCTGCGGGCCGGCCTCCAGTTGCTTCCTCGCCTCGCGGAGCTTGCGACGGAGCTGGCGAATCCTCAGCAGGCCCGCGCGCTCCTTGAAGCTGAACTCCTGGTACCGCAGGTGGGCGCCTTCGAGCAACTGGATCGCCTCATTCTCGGATTTGTCGGCCTCCAAGTCCGCGAGGGCCTCGGCCAACGTGAAGATGTTCTTCGCCTGGTCCGGGTCCTTGGCATAGGCCTTTCTCGCGTCCTCTACCGCCGAGAGGCGATAATCCTCCGTCTTGATGACGCGGTCCTGGGCGTACAGCTTGGCTTGCGTCTCCTGGTCCCGGATGGACTGACGGAAGTCTCCTTCGACGGTGTACCTGCCTTTGGACATCGTCAGCTCGGCGGAAAGGTCCTTGTACTCGTCCGCCAGCTCCTTGCTCTCGGGCTTGAGCTTGTACGCCCGCTGGCAGGCCGCGACTGCCTTGTCATACTGGCCCAGCGCCTTGTACGAGTCCTTCAGGAGCAGATAGGTCTGGAGCGAGGGCTTCTCGATGGCGTTGTTCGTCTGGAAGATGAGGTTGGCGATCCAATGGGCGGTCCTCGTGTACCCCCCTTCGATGGCCGCTTTGAGCATCGCCTCGGCATACGACAGGTTGTCCGGGTCCTTGACGAACAGGTACTCGGCGTTGAGCATCTGCTCCAGCGGGGTCTTGCCGCGCATCCTGCGGACCTTCTCCATCATGGAGGGCTTCTTGCCGCCTTTGCCGCGACGCTGGAATCCCAGTTCACACAGCGGCAGGTGGCCCTCCTCCAAGGCATCGGGGGCCCGCGTCAGCCCGTTGAGGTACATGTCGATGGCGTAGTCGTACTGCTTGCCCTCCGCAGCCTTGCGGGCATTGGCGAAGAACGCCTTGGCCTCCGCCATTTGCTGCTCGTTCGCGGTCTGCGCCATGGCCGCTTCGCGTTTGTCGTCGGCGTCCTCCTGGTCTTCCGCAGCCTTCTCCCCGTCTTTCACTCGCTGGCGGTGCGGCACAGACTTCTTCTCAGCGCCCCCAGCCTTCGACCTGGCGGAGGCGCCCGTAAGCCTGGCTCGCAACCGCTGGAGTTCTTTCACGAGTTCCCTGTCATTCGGCTTGAGACGGGCCGCACGTTGGCAGGCCGCCGCCGCCCGATCGATCTGTCCGATAGCCGCATAGGCATCGCGCAGGACGATGTACAGAGGCGCCGACGGTTTGGCTGCGTTGTTGTTTGCCAGAAAGACCAGATCGGCGATCCACTTGGCGGCCTCGCGGTATCCCCCTTCCACCGCGGCCTGGAGCAGGACCTCGGCATACGGCAGATGCTCCGGGTCCATGGCCAGCAGGTATTCCGCGTCAATCATCCTGTCCAGGGGGCTGCCGCGACCGGACTGGCGACGTTCCACCTCCTGCGCCGAGGGTTTGGCCCCCCCTCGCTCCTGTCTCTGCAGCGCCAGAACGCGAAGCTCGATATGGCCTTCTGCGACATCATCGGGGGCCAGCCGAATCCCCTCCAGATACAAACCGATGGCGCCGTCGGGGTCGCCCGCCTCCGATGCCTGGCGGGCTCGCTCGAAACGCTCCTTGGCCTGAGATTGTGCGTGAGCGCCCGGTTCAACCATAATGCCGCTAAGTGATTGCCCTTCCAAACGATGTATCCACCCCTATCGTAGCTGGAGTCGCGTTTTTGTCAACGAAGAAATGCTTGTGTGCGACCGGAGGGCGCGTTATAAGGACCTCGGAACAGCCACAGGGCCAGGGAGGCCCGGCTCAGGTTCCAGGTACCCGGAGAAAGTCTTCATGAAGACCGCTCTCGAACAGTATGATCCACAGATCTATGAGTTGATACGACAGGAGGAGGCCCGACAGAGCGGGTCCATCCGCCTGATCCCATCGGAGAACTACGTCTCGCGGGCCGTCATGGCGGCCACGTCGAGCTGTCTGACGAACAAGTACGCGGAAGGCTATCCCGGCAAACGGTACTATGAAGGCCAGCAGGTCACCGACCTGATCGAGAGCCTCGCACGAGAGCGGGCCAAGAAGGTCTTCAAGGCCGACCACGCCAACGTCCAGCCATATTCGGGCTCCGTGGCCAATCTGGCGGCCTATGCCGCGCTGATCCAGCCGCACGATACGATCATGGGGATGTCGCTCGTCCACGGCGGGCACCTCACCCACGGCTGGAAGGTCTCGATGACCAGCAAGATCTTCAATTCCGTCTCCTATGAGATCAACACGCAGACGGGCCGGCTCGACTACGACCTGATCCGCGACATGGCCAAGAAGCACAAGCCCAAGATCATCATTTCCGGGGCCACCGCCTATCCGCGAATGATCGATTTCGAGGCTTTCGGCCAGATCGCCAAGGAAGTCGGCGCCTATCTGGTCAGCGATATCGCCCACATCGCCGGCCTGGTCGTCGCAGGCATCCACCAGAGCCCGGTGCCCTACGCGGACATCGTCTCGACAACGACCCACAAGACGCTGCGAGGCCCTCGCGGCGGCATGTTGCTGTGCAAAGCGGAGCACGCCGACAAGGTGGACCGGGCGGTCTTCCCCGGTCTGCAAGGCGGGCCGCACATGCATACGCTCACCGCGATTGCCGTGGCGCTGGCGGAGGCGGACACCCCGGAATTCGTCGCCTATGCCAAGCAGATCGTCGCGAATGCAAAGGCCATGGCCGAGAAGCTGATGGAGTACGGGTTCAACCTCGTCTCCGGAGGGACCGATAACCACCTCATGCTGATCGATCTGCGGAACAAGGGCATCCCCGGCAAGAAGCTCGCCAAGGCGCTGGATCGGGCGCGGATCGTAACCAACTACAACACCGTACCCGGCGACCCGGCGCCGCCGTTCAATCCGAGCGGTCTGCGGCTGGGGACCCCCGCCATCACGACCCGCGGCATGAAGGAGGCCGAGGCCCGCCAGATCGCTTCGTTCATCCATCGCGTCGCCGAGAACATCGACAAGGAATCCGTGATCGAGGAAGTCGGCAAGGAAGTGCTGTTGCTGTGCTCGCAGTTCCCGGTGCCCGAGCATTTCATCATCCCGGGCAAGAACGGTGCTCGCCAGCAACAGTAACAGGCGACGCCGGAGGCGGCGACATGGGTTCAGAGCGTCTAACCACGGCCATTCTCGGGCTGAACGAGACCGGTCGGCGCATGCTCAAGGCTGTGTCGGCGACCGGTCTGTTTCAGGTCAAGGCGGTCGCGGACCTGGACCAGCAGAAGGCCTCGAAAACCGCAGCAGAATTCGAATGCGAAGCCTATAGCGACTACCGCCAGTTGATCGTGCAGAACCAGTTGGACTGTCTCCTGGTCGCCGCAGAGACACACACGTGCGACGAGCAGATCAGGATGGCCATCCGCAAGAAGTGCCACATTCTCAAGGCGACGCCCCCGGCGCGGACTTTCGCGGAGGCCCTGGAATTCACGCTGTTGGCGCGAAGCGAGGATGTGCAGTTCATCGTCGCGAATCCCGGACGATTCAAGGCCGGCGTCGTCGCCGCTCGCGACCTGATCTCGCAGGGCCGACTCGGGAGCGTCTTCCTGGTCGCGGCGCACTGCACCTTCGCCGGTTCGAGCCGCCCTGCGTGGCAGATCGATCCCCAGGTCGCGGGCGGCGGCGTCCTGCTCCACGACTGCTACCAGGTCCTGGACCAGATTCTCTGGAGCTTTCCGTTGCCCGAGCAGGTGTATGCCCTCAAGACCAATCGCGCCCCGGACAAGCAGCAGCGACTGTGTCTGACGGAAGACACCGCGGTCGTCTCCATGAGGTTCAACGACGCCTCCATGGGCAGTCTGGTGGCCACGTGCAGCAGCGAGTCGGAGGCGCCGCGCACCGTGGTCGAGATCCATGGGAAGGAAGGAATCCTGACGGTGACGGACGGCCAAGTCACGCTCCAGGCTTCCGACAGCCAGACCGACCAGAAATGGCACTACCAGGAAGACGAGCCGATCCTCCTGGAACGCCTGTTGGAGAGCTTCGCGAGGAGCTTGCAGACGCCGGACGAACATGAATTCCCCTGCAGCGACGAGGAGAATCTCCGAACGATGGCGGTGCTGGAATCCGCCTACCTGTCGGCGAGGACCGGCTTTCCGGAACAGCCGGCGCGCATCCTGACGATGGCAGGCCATCCGATTTCCGCAACGACAACCGTTTGACACCCCATCCCGCGGGGAGTATCCTGGTGTCCGTCGGGGGCGCCGGGCTTTGAGTATCCAGTGTCCCGCAGGAACAAGCCGCGCGATCGTGCGGAACGAACCACTCGCGCTTTGAGAAGAGGTCTGATCGATGAAAAACCTGGTCTATGCCGGCATCATTGTCGTGTGTATCCTTCTGGCGGTGGTCGTATTCATCAAAACGCGAGGCGGCGGCGGGAACGAGATTCCCGACACCCAGATGCAGTTGGTGAAGTGCCTCAAATGTGGGCAGAGCTACGAACTGCCATTGAAGCAGTATCTCGAGGATTGCCGCGAGAAGTCTCTGTCCAACCCCTCGCCCACGATGCCCGTGTTTCTGACGTGCAGGGAGTGCGGCAAGGATGGGATCGTCAAGGCGATCAAATGCGAGAAATGCGGCGAGATCTTCCGCGCCGGCAGCGTCCCGAACGATATCGAGGACCGATGCCCGAAGTGCAAGTACAGCGCGACGGAGGCCAAACGGGAAGCCAACAAGGCCAAGATGCGCCAGCAACAGGGTGGCTGACGCCCACAATCTCTGCGGGCGTGATCCGCGAGGGTGGCGTGCCGAGGAGTGCCGCCGGCATGGGGGTAGATCTCTACTCTTTTCCCCACGTCTCCTGGATTTGCGTGTTGATCCGGTTCTTGTGCTGTTCCAGCGGTTTGAGGACCTTCTCCGCGTATTCTTCCTTGCCAACCTTCAGGCCGGTGAGTCCCGGGTACCGACGGGCAATTCTCTCCTCCAGGTAGGCGATTCGACTTTCGGGATTCGGGTGGGTCGAGAAGAACTCGATGGGACGGACCGTCTGGAGCTCCTGCAGGATCTTCATGGTCTCGACGACGCCATTCGGATCGTAGCCGGCCTGGGTCATGTAGGACAACCCGGTCAGGTCGGCGTCCTTCTCGTCCTCTCGGCTGTATTGCAGGGTCAGCACGCCGGAGATGAAACTGGTCGCCCCGGCAACCTGGGGAGGCGCATCGCTCGCGACAGCCGCCGCCAGGACCGCGGTCATGCCGATCTGGCGACTGATCGCCGCCATGGTATCCCGCGCCACGACGTGGCTCACTTCGTGCGCCAACACCGCGGCCAACTGCGCCTCGGACTGGAGTTCCTTCAGGAGCCCCCTGGTGATGTAGACATAGCCGCCGGGGACGGCCAGGGCATTGGCCCCTCCCTCCTCGACAACCGCGAAGTAATAGGACAGGTCCGGCCGGTCGCAGAACCTCGCGATCCGCTGGCCGATCCGATTCACGTAGTTCTGAAGGTTCTCATCGGGCACCCGGCCGCCCAGCGCCTTCTCGATCTGCGGTGCGTACTTGCGGCCGAGAGCGACGTCCTGCTCAGGCGAGAAGAACATCAGTTCCTCTTCCCCGGTGGCCGGGTTGACGGCGCAACCCGAGAAGATCCCCGCGAGCAGGCCCAGGCACACGGCAGTCAAGACTGTTCTTCCCGTCACAAGACCAACCCCCGATCGACGAATTTTCCTTGAAAGTCCAACGCGTACTCATTATAGTTGCGGCTTTACCCTGATGGTAGAAAAAAGGATGACCCAACCCAATTCCTGCGAAGGGTGCAGTCAGGCCCACGACTGCGAGAAGGTCTACGAGCAGCTTGGCGGCAGTGAAGGTCCGCCGGTGACTCGCAAGGTGCTCGTGGCCTTTCTGCTGCCCATTGTCGTGTTCGTGGCGGCGCTGGGCGGGTTCGGATGGCTCCTCCAGGGCGCCGTCGGCCAGCGTGTTCAGACGCCGGCTGCGCTGGTCCTGGCTCTGGCGACCACCGCAGGCATGATGCTGGCCGTCCGCAGCGTGGCTCGGCACCATCGGAAGAACTGATTTCGGAATTCGTCGGTATGACCACAGCGATACAAGACAGCCGCTCTTTCGCCGGTGGAGTGCATCCGCCGGAGGGCAAACACCTCACCGAGGATCGGGGAATCGAGCCGGGGCCTCCGACGAAAGAGCTGGCCGTTCTCCTGAGCCAACACATCGGAGCCCCCGCCCAGGCAACCGTCAAGAAAGGCGACGTCGTCGTCGCGGGCCAGCAGATCGGCGAGTGCAAGGCGTTCGTCTGTGCGCCGGTGCACTCACCCGCCGCGGGCAAGGTCAAGGACATCTCGCTGCTGCCTCATGCAGTGCTCGGACGCACCCTGGGCGTAATCATAGAGGCGGAGTCGCCGGCCCAGCCGGTCCCGCCTTCGTTCCAGCGTCCCGCGGGCTTCGATCCAAACACGTACACGCCGGAGCGGATCTGCGATGCGGTCCGCAATGCCGGCATCGTCGGCATGGGCGGCGCGGGCTTCCCCGCGAGCGTCAAGATCCAGCCCGACGCAAAGGTGCCCAAAGAGACGCTCATCGTCAACGGCTGCGAGTGCGAACCCTACATCACCTGCGACTACCGCGTGATGCTCGAATGGACCGAGCAGGTCATCACCGGGGTCCAGCTCGTCGCACGGGCCTGCGGCGCCAAGAACATCTACATCGCCATCGAGGACAACAAACCCAAGGCCATCGAGCGGATGGGCGACGTGCTCCAGAAGCTCGGCGCGTCGGCGGGCATTCGCGTCGTGCCCCTCAAGACAAAGTACCCCCAAGGCGGCGAGCGGCAGCTCATCCGCGCGGTCATCGAGAAGGTCGTGCCGACCGGCGGGATTCCGCCCATGATCGGCGTCGTCGTAACCAACGTCGCGACGGCAGCCGCCATCGCGGACGCGGTCGTTCATGGTCGGCCGTTGACCCATCGCGTGGTCACCGTCACCGGCTGGGGCATCGCCCGGCCGGGCAACTACTACGTCCCCATTGGGACAACCGTGCAGACGCTGATCGACCACTGCGGCGGCCCCACCGGCGATGTCGCGAAAGTCGTCCTCGGCGGTCCCATGATGGGCATCGCGATCGCCGACCTGAGCACGCCGATCACCAAGACCGGCGGCGCCGTCATGGTCCTCACCGAGGATCAGATCGGCAGGGACCGATTCGAGCAGCGACAGACGCCCTGCATTCGCTGCGGCCGATGCCTCCAGGCGTGTCCCGAGAACCTCAATCCGACGAAGATCGCGCACGCCGTGAAGTGCAACCTCATGGACGTGGCGGAGAGCCACTTCATCAGCGCCTGTATCGAGTGCGGCTGCTGCAGCTACGTCTGCCCGGCGAACATCGACCTCAGCGGGTACATCAAGACGGGCAAGATCTTCCTGGCCCGCCGGAAGAAGAAAATGCCGAACTGATCGACGCCGCTACAAGGGTTTCCGAGGATCCAATTGATGCCACAAGACCTCTCCATTTCTTTCGCACCACACATCCGCAAGCCGCTGTCGACGCAGCGGGTCATGCTCGATGTCCTCATCGGACTGATCCCGCTCGTCGCCGCCGCAGGCATCTACTTCCGCCTTCGCGCTCTGCTGCTCATCGGTGTCTGCGTCGTCGGGTGCGCGGTCACCGAATGGGTTTCCGACATCATTCGCAAGAAGCCCGGATCGCTGGGAGACCTCAGCGCCGTCGTGACCGGGGTGATTCTGGGCCTGTCGCTGCCGCCCGCCCTGCCGTTTTGGACCGCAGCCATCGGCTCGGTCATCGCGATCGGCGTCGGCAAGATGGCCTTCGGCGGACTGGGCGCCAACGTCTTCAACCCCGCCATGGTCGGACGGGCCTTTCTTACCGCCTCCTTCGGCATGCTGATGACGACCTGGACGGTGCCTGCGACCATCGACGGGAATCTGCCCCAGGTCGGGCCGGAGAATATCGTCGACGCCCGGACCCAGGCGACCCCTTTGGGCTGGAGCAAGATCGCCATCCAGGACCAGAACGGCGCCGCGATCTACAGCGCGCGCCAGTTCCTCCCGATCCTCACGGGCAACATCCCCGGCTCGCTCGGCGAAACCAGCGCGATCGCGGCCCTGCTCGGCGGCGCGTATTTGCTGATCCGCCGGACCATCGATCCGCATATCCCTCTGGCCGTACTGCTCTCGGCGTTCGTCTTCGCCGCGATCGCCTACGCCGTGAACCCTGACGCCTACGTGCAGCCCTTCTATCATCTGGCGAGCGGCGCGCTGCTGTTCGGCGCGTTCTTCATCGCGACCGATCCGGTCACCGCCCCGCTGACGCGACGAGGCATGTGGCTCTTCGGACTGGGCGTCGGCGCGATCACCCTGCTGATCCGCATCGTCGGCAAGTACCCGGAGGGTTTCATGTTCGCGGTGCTGGTGATGAACGGTCTGACGCCTCTGATCGATCGATTATTCCGGCGAGTGCCGGTGGGAGGGAAGCCTCGTGTTGGATAATCTCAAACGCTTCGTGCGGGAAAGCTGGCTGCTCGTCGCCGCTTCGCTGGTGTGCGGCGTACTCCTGGCTGCGACGAACGCCGCCGTGGGCCCGCGAATCGAGCTGAACAAGGCCGCGAAACTGACCAATCTCGCCGTCGGGCTGCTGCCCGAGGCCAAGACCTTCGCGCCCCTCGATCCCGTCGAGATCCAGGGCCTCGACGGCAAGACGGAGAAGGCCGTCGTGTTCAAGGCTGTCGCGGACGACAAAGTGGTGGGCTGGGTATTCAAGGTGGTCGGGTCCGGTTTCGCCGACAAAATCGAGCTCGTGGCCGCCGTGGACGCTTCGTTCCAGAAGATCGCCGGCTACGACGTGATGACCAGCAGCGAAACCGTCAACTTCGGCGACCAGATCAAGGAGGCCTATTACCGCAACCAGTTCGTGGGGGCGCCCACGGAGCGGTTCAACCTGGTGGGAACCGGCACGGCCAAGCCGGAGCTGATCGACTCGACCATCGTGGCCATCAGCGGCGCGACGATCAGCAGCGCCGCCGTCGTACAGGCCATGAATTATTACGTGCCGCAGTTCAAAGAACAACTGGAAAAGAAAGGGCTGATCGGCAATGGCAGCAACCCTTGAGAGACAGAACCCCTATTCCGAGGCCGTCGTGACCGGGCTCTGGCGGGAGATTCCCGTCTTTCGGATGCTCCTGGGCACCTGCCCGATCCTGGCGGTGACCGCAGCGGTCAAACCGGCGCTGACGATGGGCTTGTGCGTAATCTTCGTGCTCGTGTGCAGCAACATCATGGTGAGCCTGATGCGCAAGGGTCTGCGCCCGCACGTCCGCATCCTGCTATTCACGCTGACCATCGCGACGTTCGTGACCATCGCGGATCTGTTCCTGCGGGCATACCAGCCGAGAATGAGCGAGGTGCTGGGTCCTTACGTCCCGCTGATCATCGTGAACTGCGTCATCATCTGGCGGGCGGAGGCCCGCGCCAGCAACAGCGGCGTCCTCCTGAGCATCGTGGACGGCCTGGCCATGGGCTTAGGGTTCACGATCGCCTTGTGCGTGCTGGCCACGATCCGCGAGATCCTCGGTACCGGCAAGCTCTTCGAGATCCAGATCCTGCCCACCGCGTTTCCCGCCTGGGCGGCGATGGGCATGCCGGTCGGCGCATTCCTCACGTTCGGGTTCGTGCTGGGATTCATCAACTACCTGAAGAAGAAACCCGCGTAGGAGGCCGACGATGGACTTGGTCTACACTCTGCTGACCGGCTTTGTCTCGGTCGTTCTCATCAACAACCTCGTGTTCACGAAGTTCCTCGGGATCTGCCCCTACATCGGCGTCTCCGGGCGAATCGACATGGCCTTCGGCATGGGCCTGGCGGTCACCTTCGTAATGACCCTCAGCGGCACGCTCACCTGGATGATCGACCACTGGCTGCTCATGCCCCTGGGCCTTGAGGTCGCGCGGTACGTCGCCTTCATCATGGTCATCGCGGCCGCGGTCCAGTTGGTCGAGATGTACCTCAAGAAGTTCTTCCCGTCGCTGTACGAGAGCTTCGGGATCTTCCTGCCCCTGATCACGACGAACTGCGCCATCCTCGGCCTGTGCCTGTTCCTCGTCGTCTGGGGCACCTCCACGCTGATCGAGGCCGTGGTCCTGAGCTTCGGCGGCGGCATCGGATTCACCATCGCGATCTGCATCATGGCCGGCATCCGCGAGAACATGCAGATGGTCGATGTCCCCAAGGCCCTCCAGGGCGCGCCGATCACGTTGATCACGGCAGGCCTGCTGGCCTTGGCCTTCATGGGATTTGCAGGAATGATCTGATGATTGACTATCGATTACTGATTGCGGATGATTGGGCGAACGTCATCGCCTCATTCCTTCCGAGCCATCCATTGTCCATTCTCCTTTTGCAGTGGGCCAATATCGGCCTGGCCGGCCTGATCATGTTCGGTCTGGGCACTGCCTTCGCGATCGTCCTGCTCGTCGCCAGCGAGAGGCTCAAGGTCCCCGTGGACCCGCGACTGACGCAGGTCTACGAGATCCTGCCCCACCTCGACTGCGGCGCCTGCGGCTATCCCGGCTGCAGCGGATACGCCAAGGCGGTGATCGCCAATCCGGAACTGCTGGGCCAGTGCGCGCCGGGCGGCGCCGATGCGGCCAACAGGATCGCCGCGGCGCTCAATCTGCAAATCAGCAACTCGGGACCCGCGCAGCGACCCATCGTCCACTGCCGCGCCCATGCGAGCGACAAGACCTTCTATGGCCGTTACCAGGGCATCCCGAGCTGCACCTCCGCCAACGCACTGGCCAACGTCCAGGCCTGCAAGTTCGGCTGCCTCGGCTCCGGCGATTGCGTCCGCGCCTGCAAGTTCGACGCTCTGCACATCGTCGACGGTCTGGCGACCGTGGACTACGCCAAGTGCACCGGCTGCGGCGCCTGCTCGAAGGCTTGCCCGCGGAATCTGATCCGGATGGTCCCCTTCAGCCACGAGAACATGATGACCGTCGCGTGCAGCAGTCGCGAGAACGGCAAGAACACCCGCGCGTTCTGCCAGGTCGGCTGCATCGGCTGCGGCCTGTGCGTCAAGCAGAGCGACGCTTTCGCGGTCGAGGACAACCTCGCCCGATTGGACTACGCCAGGTACGAGCCTTCCGGCCAGAACGAGGCCGCCTACAACAAGTGCCCCACCGGCGTCATCGTCTACCGAGGCAAGTCCGCCCCTGAACCGCGAGAGCCCAAGGCCAAGCAAGCCGGCGCGACGAACGCGACGTGACAGGCTCCATCGCAGACCCAACAGCGCACTCATACAGCCGAGTCGGTACGTCGAGAATCGTTCGTCGTTGTCGGAAGCATGGCCAGCGAGGACGTCAAACCCCTCTACCAGGACAACCCCGATCGCCTGCGGTTCCTCTCCTGCCCCGAGGCCGTCCATCCAGAAATTGTGGACAAGAAGTTGTGGACACCGTTTGAAGTTCCGCCTTCAGGCGGGTCAAGACCGCGTAAACGCGGAACTCCGAACAGGCCATACACCGATAGGCTGCCCACCGAATCAACGTGGACGGCGTAGTAGGGGGCGTGCCACACACCCTCTGCCTTGCGGGGTGTCCTGCGTCTTGCCCGCTCGGTGTCCGGGCCCCTATAATAGGGCATGGATACACTGAAGAACCTCTATCGCATTGGACACGGCCCGTCGAGCAGCCATACCATGGCGCCGCGGCGGGCTGCGGAGCTATTCGTCGCAGACCACGCCAACGCAACCTCCGTCCGCGTGACACTCTATGGCAGCCTGGCGGCCACCGGCCGGGGGCATTTGACGGACGTCGCGATCCGCGAAGTGCTGGCCCCGCGACCAGTCGAGTTTGTGTGGAAGGTCGGCGAGGAACTGCCCGACCACCCGAAAGGGATGGTCTTCGAGGCCCTGGACGCCTCCGGCGTCGTCACCGCCGCACGGACCTTCTTCAGCGTGGGCGGAGGCGCACTGCTGGGCGACAAGGAGGCCAGAGAGGTCTATCCGCTCTCCACCGTCGAGAAGATCCTCGAACACTGCGAATCCTCCGGCCAGTCCTTCTGGGAGTACGTGGAATCCTGCGAGGGCAAGGAGATCTGGCCGTTCCTGGAGACCGTGTGGGCCGCCATGTGCGGCGCCCTGGAGACCGGCCTGCGGACCCCAGGAACGCTGCCTGGGACGCTGGGACTGACCCGCAAGGCTGGGTCGTTCCATCGCAAAGCGGCTCTGCTCAACGCGGAGCTTCGCGCCGAGGCCCTGCTGGCGGCCTACGCCTACGCGGTCGCAGAGCAGAACGCCGCCGGCGGCGTGGTCGTGACGGCGCCCACCTGCGGCTCCTGCGGCGTCCTGCCCGCCATCCTCTACCGCCTCCGCGACGCCTATCGCGTGGACAAAGCAGACATCCTGCGGGCGCTCGCGACCGCCAGCTTGTTCGGCAATCTGGCCAAGACGAATGCCTCGATCTCCGGCGCGGAGGTCGGCTGCCAGGGCGAGATCGGCGTCGCCTGCGCGATGGCGGCCGCCGCCGCAACGCAACTGTTGGGCGGGACACCGAACCAGATCGAATACGCCGCGGAGATGGGCCTGGAGCACCACCTGGGCTTGACCTGCGACCCAGTGGCAGGCTTGGTCCAGATCCCCTGCATCGAACGGAACGCCCACGCCGCGGTGCGGTCGCTCAGTTGCGCCCGTTTCGCCTTCCTCTCCGACGGCCAGCACCACATCAGCTTCGACGACGTGGTAACGGTCATGTCGGAGACGGGCCGCGCCCTGTCCAGTCTGTACCGCGAGACCGCCGCGGGCGGCCTGGCGAAGATCTACAAGCGTCATATCACCAAAGCACTGCCCCCAACATAGTCACAGCGTGTTGCTCGCCCTTCTCCTCGCAGTCAGTACCGCACGGCGTACCACAGGACGCCGAGCCACTCGTGCAGGGCGATCGTGCTCTTCTCCAGATAGCTGACCTTCGGCGTGATCTTGGCGGTGAGCCCGGGGGCGGGGTTGTATGTGAAGTGTACCGCCAGCGGCACGATCGTGTCGTGGGGAAAGACCTGCCCGAACGCCCTCTCGGACCGCATCATGTGAGTGGCGGCGGTCACGACCCCGATCCGTCGGCCCTCGCCTTTCGGCAGGACCTCCGCCAGGCCGGCGACGTTCGTCATCGTGTTGACCGAATGCCGCTCGACCACCGTCCGTTCCTTGGGCACGCCCATGGCCACCGCCACCGCCTGCATGACCTCGGCCTCGCTTTCCGCGCCGGGTCTGGAGGGCCCGCCGGAAAATGCGATCACCGAGGCGCTACTGCGCTTGAAGTACTCGACGCCGTGGTACAGACGGGGGTAGGCGTAACGTGACAACTCCGGCTCCCGGCGTAGACCGCCCGAGGGGTAGGCGCCGCCCCCAAGGACCACGATCACATCGAGAGTCTTGAGCACGTCGGGAAGAGGAGCCGCATAGCGACACTCGAGCGAATACGTCAGCAGGTTCGCCACCGGGTCCAGACTGAAGGCCAGCAGGATCACGATGCCCGCCAGGAGACAGTACCAGCCGATCTTGAATCCCTTTCTGCTCCGATGCAAGCGAGTGAGGATCAGGGCGACAACCATCAGCAGAAGCACCCAGACGACCGGCGTGGCGATGGATTTGATCAACGTCATGATGCTCCCCTCGCGATTTGCGATTCACTATTCACGATTCACTACTTGCGAACGTAGGCACGCGCCCCGCTGCTGTAGAGGAGCGAGACTTTGTCTCCCGCGGGGATGAGGATCGCCTCGATGCCGGGCAGCTTCTCGACCAGCGCCATGCCGGCCTCGGGCCCGAGGATGTTCACCGCGGTGGACAGCGCATCGGCCGAGATCGCATCGGGCGCGATGATCGTGTCGCTGACGAGCTTGTCGGCGCCTCGACCGCTGTGGGTATCCAGAATGTGGCTCTGTTTGTGGCCCTCGACCACGGAGAACCGACGGTAGTCTCCGCTGGTGGCGACGCTCGCATCGCCCAGTTCCAGAACGAGCAGGTACTTCGAGGGATTGAGGTCGTCGGGGGTCACGTTCGGGTCCTGAACGCCGATCCGCCACTTCTCTTGGCCTTTCGGGGCCCGGCCGAAGCAGCGGATGTTGCCGCCGAGGTCCACCATGCCGCCGACGGCCCCGCGTTTCTTCATCGCTTCGACCGCCTTGTCCACGGCGTAGCCCTTGGCGATTCCGCCCAGATCGATCCGCATCCCCTGCTCCGTGAAGCGGACCGTCATCGTCTTTTCGTCCAGGATCATCTTCTGGAAACCGACCTTGCGGCGGGCCTCGGCAAGGGCCTCCTCGCTCGGGGGCTGGTTCGACTCCCCTGCCGCCCGCCAGAGGTCCACCAGGGGTCCGACTGTCACGTCGAACGTCCCATCCGAGAGCTTGCTGAAGCGCGCCGCCTCTCGGAGCACTTCGAACGTCATCGGGTTCACCGCAACCCGCTTCTCGGCAGCATACCGATTGACCTGATTCAGCTCGGAATCGTCGCGGTGGTAGCTCATCAGGGACTCGATACGGTCCTGCACGTCGAACGCCGCATCGATGCAGGCGCGGGCCGCTCGCTCGCTTCGCGCGATCGCGACCACGCGGGAGAACGTACCCATGACCATCCGATTCCCGCTATCGACCTCGACCGGTCTTCGCCCGCGGAGGGTCACCTGGACGATGACCACGACCAAGAGCGGCAGCGCAATCACCGACAAGAAACGACGCACATCTGTTCGCATGAAATCCTGCACAATCTACGGTTCACCATTCACCATCTGCCGCGCCGGGGCTGGCCCGCCAAATGGGGTTTCATCGTAAATCGAAAATCGCAAATCGTAAATCACAAATGTATAATGGCTCCATGAATGACCAGAAGATAGAGATCGTCGCTCGGCGCGTCGAGCGAGAATTGCTGCCGTTCGTCCGAAGACCCGCCCGATACATCGGCGGCGAGGTCAACCAGGTCCACAAGGACCTCGGCCGGTGCAAGCTGACCGTGGCGCTGTGCTTCCCCGACGTCTATGAGATCGGCATGTCCAACACGGGACTGCCTATCCTCTACCACATCCTCAACGGCATGGACGGCGTCGCCGCCGAACGGGTATTCGCACCCTGGACAGACGCAGAGGAGATCCTGCGAAGCAGGCAAATCCCGCTGTTCAGCCTGGAGTCGAAGGCAGCCCTCCGCGGTTTCGACGTGATCGGCTTTGGCCTGACGAACGAGCTGTGCTACGCGAGCGTCCTGAACATCCTGGACCTCGCGGGACTGAACGTCCGACGGAATCAGCGCACCGAGGGCGACCCGCTGATCATCGCCGGTGGCGGTATGGCCAACTGCTGCGAGCCGATGGCCGAGTTCATCGACCTGTTCGTGCTCGGGGAGGGGGAGAACGCAGTCGTGGAGCTGGCCACCCTGCTGATCGGCGCCAAGGCCGATGGCTGGGACAAGCGAAGGACCCTCCTGGAGGCCGCCAGGCGGTTCGAGTGGGCCTATGTTCCCCAGTTCTATGAGTTCCAGTACGATGGCCCCCGAATCGCTTCCTTTCGAGCAACCGAGCCCGGGCTGCGAACGCGATTCACGAACGCGGTCGTCGAGGACTTCGAGAACGCACCGGTTCCGGTCCGCCCGATTGTACCGTTCGTCGAAGCGATTCACGAGCGAGTCAGCATCGAGATCATGCGAGGCTGCCCCGGCCGGTGTCGCTTCTGCCAGGCGAGCTACTGCCGAAGGCCCATTCGCTCCCGCAGCGCAGAGAAGATCTTCGAACTGGCGAAGGCTTCGTACCACGCCAGCGGATTCGACACGGTGAGCCTGCTGAGTCTGTCCACCGCGGACTATCCGCACCTGGAGGAGCTGGTGCGCCGGTTGCAGGGCTACTTCGAGGACAAGCACGTCGGACTGTCGATCCCGAGCCTCCGCGTGGATCAGCAGTTGCACCTGGTGCCGCAACTGTTCACCTCCGTTCGCAAGAGCGGCCTGACCATCGCGGTGGAAGCAGCCAGCGAGCGTCTCCGACGGATCATCAACAAACCTCTGAAGGACAGCGACCTGTTCGCAGCAGTCGAGGGCGCCTATAGAGCGGGCTGGGAGAAGATCAAGCTCTACTTCATGGTGGGCCTGCCCGGCGAGACGCTCGACGACGTCAGGGACATCGTGGACCTGTGCCGGCGTCTGGCGACCTTGCGCCGAGGCGTGGACGGCAAGACCGGCAGCATCAACATCACGGTCAGTTGGTTCGTGCCGAAGCCGCACACGCCCTTCGGGTGGCTGGAGCAGCGGCCTCGCGAGTACTTCGAGGAGGCCCGGCGCCTCATCATCGACGAGAAGCTCCGCCGACGGGCCAAGTTCCTCATGTTCAAGTTTCACGAAGTCGATCAGAGCCTCCTGGAGGCGGCAATGGGCCGAGGAGACCGGCGATGCGCCGACGCGATCGAAGCGGCCTGGCGGCGCGGCGCCCGATTCGATCTCTGGGACGACTGCTTCGACTACGCGACCTGGCGGGAGGCGTTCGCCCAGGCCGGGATGGACCTGGAAACTGCCGCAAGGCAGTGCTTCGCGCCCGACGACATCCTGCCATGGGACCATCTCGGCGGGCCGGACAAGGCGTACCTGCTCACGCACTACCATGACGCGAGGGAGGCAGCCGGCCCGTCGGAAGCCATCGATCGCGCCGGCCGCGACGATCCCACGTCCCAGAATCTGCCTTCGCGGGACGCGCCGTCTCCTTGACCTCCATCGGCGAAACCGGGCCATCGGAGCGGACTCCACTGCTGCTGTCGCGGGTCCGTCCGCTAATCCCATGCCCGCCGGGGGGTTATCGTCCCGGCGTGCCCGAGTTCACAACTGGGAGTACTCCCGAGGGAGGGGTTCCTGCCCCGCTGCACGGAGGTCCCCTGCTTGAGTCGTCGTCCCCTTACGCCGATATCGGGGAGACATGGGCATCCGTCCGTCGTGACGGACCTGTGTATGTGTAGATTGGGATGACGATTCGCCGCGAGAGCAAGATATGAAGATCGTACAGAAGCACTGGACTCAGCAAGCAGGTTGGCAATCCATTTCCGCCAACGGCGTCAGTCATGAGTTCCAACTGGCTCTGGTGTTCGGCGACCTCAACTGCCTCAAACGACCTCGGTGCGTCGAGGAAATTCGTGAGCTGTTTCCCAAGGCACGGATCGTCGGCTGCTCCACGGCCGGCGAGATCCTGGGAGATCGGGTCTTCGACAACTCCCTGACGGTTACCGGGGTGTTCTTCGCGGCGACCCCCCTGCGGTTCGCCCAGACCACCGTGGATTGCATGGAAGACAGCTTCAAGGTGGGGGTCCGACTTGCGGATGCCCTGCTCGGCGATGCCCTGGCACATGTCTTCGTTCTGTCGGACGGCTTGAGCGTGAACGGCAGTGCGCTGGCGAAGGGTCTCCAGAGCCGATTGCCGGCCAACGTCAGCGTGACGGGCGGCCTGGCTGCCGACCAAGACCGATTCGAAGAGACAACCGTCTTCCTGGACTCTCTTTCCGACCACAAGACCGTCGTCGCGATCGGCTTCTATGGAGAAGCCATGCAGATCCGCTATGGGTCCCGCGGGGGCTGGGACTCCTTCGGGCCGGATCGAGTGGTAACCCGATCCAAAGCCAACGTCGTCTACGAGCTGGACGGACAATCTGTCCTGCAGCTCTACAGGAAGTACCTGGGAGATCAAGCCGACGGTCTGCCGGCGACGGGCCTGCTGTTTCCACTGAGCATCTCTCTGGCCGATGGGAACGAGCGCCTCGTTCGGACGATTCTGGCGGTCAACGAGGCCGACGGCAGCATGACCTTCGCTGGAGACGTGCCGGAGGGCAGTCGCGCCCGTCTGATGAAGGCCAATGTCGAGCGGCTCGTCGACGGCGCCGCCGAGTCGGCCAGACAGTCCCAGCCGCAGGGCGAGCCGGCGCCCAGCCTGGCCATGCTCATCAGTTGCGTCGGACGCAAGCTCGTCCTGCGCCAACGCGTGGACGAAGAGGTGGAGTGCGTTCGCAACGCCCTGGGCGGCGACACAGCCATGACGGGCTTCTATTCCTACGGGGAGATCTGTCCGGTCCGACCCGACTGCAAGCAGGCGGAACTGCACAATCAAACCATGACGATCACGACCTTCTCCGAACAACTGTGCCAATCATGAACAAGCTGCTGCAGCGACAGATCGAGAAACACCTGGGCAGCCTGGACGCTGTCCCGGCGCCGTACCAGCCTTTGTTTGCAGCCATCAGCGACGCCTATGACGGGTTTGATGCCGACCGCAAGCTGATCGAACGGTCGCTGGACATCAGCTCGCAGGAACTCACGGAGATCAACGAGCGACTCCGCGGAGAGATCGCCGAACACAAAGGAGCGGACAACGAGCTGAGGCACTCCATCTCCCTGCTGACGGCCACCCTGGAATCGACAGCGGACGGCATTCTGGTAGACGACCGGTGCGGGCACATCAAGGACTTCAACCAGACGTTCGCGACGATGTGGCGAGTTCCCGAGTGGATTCTCGCGTCGAGGGAGGCCGAGCCTCTGTTGTCCTTCCTGCTGGAGCACCTGGAGCATCCCGAGAAGACCGTGGCCAATGTGCAGGGGTTCGACTCCGACCCCATGGCCGAGACCAACGTGGTGATTCACCTCAAGGACGGACGGATCTTCGAGAGGTACTCGAAACCGCAGGTTCTGGACGGCAGGATCGTCGGCCGCGTGTGGAGCTTCCGGGATGTCACGGAACAGGTCCGCCTCGTGCAGGAGTTGGAGGGCGCCAATCAGCGGTTGGCGAAGGTCAATAAGGAACTGCAGGATTTCGCCTACGTCGTGTCGCACGATCTCAAGGCGCCGCTGCGAGGCATCAAGACGCTGGCCGGCTGGATCGCGAGCGATTGCGCAGACAAGCTGGATGCAGAGGCCAAGGAGCAACTGGTTCTGCTGTTGAGCCGAGTCGACCGAATGCACGACCTGATCGACGGAATCCTCCAGTATTCGAGGATCGGACGGCTCACCGAAGAGAAGACACGAGTCGATTTGAACGAGTTGGTGCCGCAGGTCGTCGACTTGCTGGCCCCGCCGGACAGCATCCAGATCACAGTCTGCGACCGCTTGCCCGTGGTGGAGTGCGAGCGGACCCGAATGACCCAGGTCTTCCAGAACCTGATCGGCAACGCGATCAAGTACATGGACAAGCCCCAGGGGCGGATCACGGTCGGCTGCACCGAGGACGACGGATGGTGGACGTTCCGTATCGCGGACAACGGACCTGGGATCGAAGAGAAGCACTTCGACAGGGTCTTCCAGTTGTTCCAGACGCTGTCGCCGAAAGACGACGGGGAGAGCACAGGCATCGGGCTGACGCTCGTCAAGAAGATCGTTGAATTGAACGGGGGAAGGATCTGGGTCGAGTCCCAACTCGGCGAGGGAAGCACCTTCCTCTTCACACTGCCTCAGACTATACAGGGAGATGTACGCAATGAGAGACTCCAGACCTGTCCTGCTGGTTGAAGACGACAGCATTGACGCCATGACCGTGCAACGGGCTTTTCGAGATCTGAAGGTGGCCAATCCGCTCAAACGCGCCACGAACGGCGAGGAGGCATTGGCCTACCTCAAGGACGCAGCCAACGACAGGCCGTGCGTCATCCTGTTGGACCTGAACATGCCCAAGATGAATGGAACCGAGTTCCTCAGGGTTGCCAAGGCCGATCCGGCGCTCCGGAAGATCCCTGTCATCGTCCTGACCACCTCCAGCGAGGAACGCGACGTCGTGGAGAGTTTCCGGCACAGCGTGGCCGGCTACATCATCAAACCAGTCGATTACAGGAACTTCGTTGAAGCGATCCGGACCATCGACGTGTACTGGACGCTGAGCGAGCTTCCCCACGAGAAGGCGGAGGATGCCCATGTCCTGTGCTCAACCCATACTGCTGATTGAAGATGATCCGGTCGACGCCCTGGCGATCCGACGAGCCCTTGATGCCCCGAGCGCCACAGATGCGGTGATCCACGCATCGAGCGTTCGGGAGGCCTTGGCTGTGCTTCATTCGCGAGGGAGCCCCCGGCCCGCCCTGATTCTGCTCGACCTGAACATGCCGGGTACGGACGGGCTGACCTTCCTGCAGATAGTCAAGGACGATCCTGACCTCAGGGACATCCCCATCGTCGCCCTGACGGTTTCCGACGAGTCCGAGGACATCGCGTGCAGCTTCGACCGCGGCGTCGCCGGGTACATGGTCAAATCGGCGGACTACGCCTGCCTCCAGGAGACCGTCCGGACCATCCAGCACTACTGGAACCTCAACCGGCTCCCTGCCTGCCCGACCTGATCCCTCCTGTGCCCGCGTCACCCATCCGCCGAACCGGAGTCCTGAGGACGGAGGTTTTGGCGTGACACGGCTTTTTTTTCTTTGACAACCCCTGGGCATACAGTATAAATTGTGTTTTACACTGTATGCCTTCGCGGTGTTACGGCAACCTCCCGTGTCCGGTTCGTTTGATACCCAAGGACGACCGGATGGAGGTTTCCGCGACGATTGCGGAGACGAATGGATTTATCACACAAGGAGACGGCTATGGCATCAGAGAAAGCGATCAGTTCGCTAATGACCGAGACGCGGACGTTTGCTCCGCCGGAGCGCATCAGGAAGACCGCCTATGTGTCGAGCATGGAGCAATATAAGAAGATGTGGGACCGATCGATCAACGATCCCGACGGGTTCTGGCTGGAGCAGGCGCAGGCGCTGACCTGGTTCAAAAAACCCACGCAGAGCCTGCAGTATACCTGGGACACAGCGGCCCGCAAGATCGAACACACCTGGTTCGCCGACGGCCAGCTCAACGTCTCCTACAACTGTCTCGACCGCCATCTCAACACGCCGACCGCCCAGAAGACAGCGATCCTCTGGCAAGGCGAAGTCGACTCGGCTGTCCGCCAATACACCTATGAACAGCTCCACAAAGAAGTCTGCCAATTCGCCAACGTCCTGAAGAGCAAGGGGATTCACAAGGGCGATCGCGTGGCGATCTACATGCCCATGATCCCGGAACTGCCGGTGGCGATGCTCGCCTGCGCCCGGATCGGGGCCATTCACTCCATCATCTTCGGGGGCTTCAGCGCCGAGGCGCTGGAAGGTCGAATCAACGACTCGGAATGCCGGATGCTGATCACCGCCAACGTCTCGCTCCGCGGCGGCAAGCACATCCCGCTCAAGGCCATCGCCGACGAAGCCCTCCGCAAGACGCCTTCGATCGAGAGCGTCATCGTCGTCAAGGCCGCGGACGACCCGTGCGCCATGCAGCAGGGGCGCGACAGTTGGTACCAGGACGAGATCGCCAAAGCCGCGGACCAGTGCGAAGCCGAGAAGATGAATGCGGAAGACCCGCTGTTCATCCTCTACACCTCCGGCTCGACCGGCAAGCCGAAGGGCGTCGTCCACACGACCGCCGGCTATCTGCTGCACGTCGCGCTGAGCCACAAGCTCATCTTCGATGTACACGACCGGGACGTGTACTGGTGTACCGCCGACATCGGCTGGGTGACCGGACACAGCTACATCGTCTACGGCCCGCTGGCCAACGGCGCCACGAGCCTGATGTTCGAGGGCATCCCGACGTATCCGGACGCCGGACGATTCTGGCAGGTCTGCGACAAGTTCGGCGTCACGGTGTTCTACACCGCCCCCACCGCCATCCGCTCCCTCATGCGACTCGGAGACGAGTGGCCCGCCAAGTACAAGCTCGACACGTTGCGGGTCCTCGGCACCGTGGGCGAACCGATCAATCCGGAGGCCTGGATGTGGTACTACAAGCACATCGGCCATGAACGCTGCCCCATCGTCGATACGTGGTGGCAAACGGAGACCGGCGGCATCCTGATCACGCCGCTACCCGGCGCGTTCACGCTCAAACCGGGAAGCGCCACGCGCCCCTTCTTCGGCGTCGATCCGGTCCTGCTCCGCGACGACGGCAGCGAATGCGGACGCAACGAGGGCGGCAAGCTCTGCATTCGCAAGCCCTGGCCGGGCATGATGCGGACCATGTGGGGCGACCACGACCGCTTCATCGACACGTACTTCACGATGTTCCCGGATCAGTACTTCACGGGCGACGGCTGCCGCGTCGATCCCGACGGCGACTACTGGCTCATGGGACGGATCGACGACGTCGTCAACGTCTCCGGCCACCGCATCGGAACCGCCGAGGTCGAGAGCGCCCTGGTGAGCCACGCCAAAGTGGCGGAGGCCGCGGTGACCCCCATGCCGCACGAGATCAAGGGACAAGCCCTTTACGCGTTCGTCACCGTCAAAGAGGGCATCCACGAGAGCGACGAGCTCAAGAAGGAACTCGTCAGCCACGTCCGCAAGGAGATCGGTCCGATCGCGGCGCCGGACGTGATCCAGTTCGCGCCCGCTCTGCCGAAGACGCGGTCCGGCAAGATCATGCGCCGGATTCTCCGCAAGATCGCCGAGAACAGCACCGACAACCTCGGGGACATCACGACTCTCGCCGACCCGAGCGTCGTGGAAGTCCTGGTCAAGGGCCGAGGCAAGTAACCTCCCAAGGATGATGGATGATTGATCGTTGAGGATTGGACGCGGAGTGCGGACCGTCCTCTTTCAATCATCCATCATCCCTTATCAATCATCAATTCCAAGGAGCGATCATGGCCGATGTCACAGCACAACCAACCGATCTCGCCAAGGACCCGGCGGCCAATCGCGGCTGGATCGTCACCTTCGCCGGCACGGGCATCAATCTGGCCCTGGGCATCCTTTACGCCTGGAGCGTGTTCAAGGCGGCCATCGCCAAGGACTTCGGGTGGGACCCCGCGAGGCTGAACGACCCCTACGCCCTGTGCTGCCTGGTCTTCGCTTTCGCGATGATCCTGGCGGGGCGATGCCAGGACAAGCTCGGCCCGCGGGTCACCGCGTTCCTGGGCGGCCTGCTCGTCAGCGGCGGTCTGCTGTGGATCTCCACCACGACGAGCTATACCGTGTGGGTTCTGGGCTTCGGCGTCCTGGTGGGGGCGGGCATCGGATTCGGCTACTCGGCGGCGACGCCGCCGGCGTTGAAGTGGTTCGGCCCGGCCAAGACCGGCCTGATCGCCGGGCTGGTCGTCGCAGGGTTCGGCCTGGCGTCGGTGTACATCGCGCCGTTGTCGGAGTACCTGCTGGGACACTACGGCGTGTTGGGCGCCATGCGGTTCTACGGCGTGGCGTTCCTCCTCGTGGTCTGCGGCTTGTCCCTCCTGCTGGTCAATCCTCCTGCCGGCTACGTCCCCGCCGGCTCGACCGCGAAGAAGAAGGCGGTGGCCGTCGTGCTCGCCACTCCGGGCGAGATGCTGCGAACCCGCACCTTCTACCTCCTGTGGCTGATGTACTTCATCGGCGCCGGCGCAGGACTGATGGTCATCAGCAGCGTCAGCGGCATGGCCAAAAAGAGCATGGGCGCCGCTGCATTCATCGCAGTGGCGGTCCTCGCCGTAGGGAACGCCGCCGGACGCATTGTGGCAGGCATTCTGTCCGACCGGATCGGACGCAGGTGGACGCTGATGATCGTCCTGCTGTTCCAGGCGGTCCTGATGTTCATCGCCATCCCGGTGACCGCATCCCAGGCGACTCCTGCCCTGGCCATCGTGCTGATCGCCACGCTCATCGGGTTCAACTACGGGGCCAATCTGTCGCTGTTCCCATCCTTTACCAAGGATCTCTGGGGCCTGAAAAACTTCGGCGTCAACTACGGGATCGTGTTCACCGCCTGGGGCGTCGGGGGTTTTGCGCTCAGTCGCGTCCAGCAGATGCTCACGGCGTCCGGCGGCGGCAGCTACAGGTCGTCCTTCCTCACCGCGGGCATTCTGCTGCTCATCGGGACCGCCCTGACCTTCCTGCTCCAGTCCCCGCAGCACCAGGACCCATCCGCAAAATAGGCCGATCATCGAAATGAACATTCCCCTTCACGACAGCGTGCAGGACAGACAGCCCTGTGCGCTGTCTGTCTTTGGGACTGTGCCTCACAGGCCGTGACGAGGAAAGACCTTGGCCTTGATCGTCTCGATGGAGCTCTCCAGGGCCGGCATGACCATGTCCCGCTGCTGCGATGTCACGGGTAGTTCCCTGTCGCGAAGCCCCCCCTGCCAGTCGGTGCTCTGGAGCATGACCCCGCCGATGCCAGCGTCCATCCCGACATCGAGGTCCTGGCCCGACAGGACCGTCCAGGCCAGCGCCCACGCCCGCACGGTGTTCTCCACGTGGTATCCGCCGCCCCCGGTCGCGAGGATGGGCTTGTTGAACCGCAGAAGACGCTGGATGACCTCGGCATAGACGTTGTTCGTCAGTTGCAGATGGGCCAGGGGGTCGCCTGCGAGCGAGTCGGCCCCGAGTTCGAAGACGATCACATCCGGATTGTAGGCCTCGATCAGGGGCGGGACAATCTCCTGGAACGCGTGCAGATACGCTTGGTCGAAGGTCCCGACGGGCAACGGCAGATTCACGCAGTATCCCCGTCCCTCGCCTTCGCCGATTTCCTCCTCGAAGCCGGTGCCGGGAAACAGGGTCCTGGGATTTTCGTGCAGCGAGATCGTCATGACGTCGGAGCGGTCGTAGAACGCAGCGGCCACGCCGTCCCCATTGTGGACATCGATATCAAGATATAGGACTCGCTTGCCCGCCTCCGACAGGATCGTGCAGGCCAGGGCGTTGTCGTTGATGTAGCAGAAACCCGCGGCCTTCTCGGGGAAGGCGTGGTGATAGCCGCCGGAGGGATTGAACGCGATCTCGGCCTGGCCGCTGAGGATCATCTCGGCGCCGACGAGCGTCGCGCCGGCGGCCAGCACCGCGTAATCGTACATCCCTCGAAAGACCGGGCAGTCGTCCGTCCCGACGCCCATGTGCAGCGCATCCAGCTCCCATTTGCCCTTCTGGGCGCTCCGGAGGGCATGGAGATAGCGCGCGGAATGGAACTTCTTCAGAACCGTGCGAGGCACCGGCACCGGGGCCACCTCGCGCGTCGTCTCCGTCCACAGCAGTCCCATGGTATACAGGACCCGCCGGGTGCGTCCGGCTCGTTCCGCCTTGAACGGACAATCCTCGGGGTAGCGGTATTTCTCGATCTCTTCCGAGTGGATGAATACAGCTTTTCGCGCGGACAATATCGCCTCGGTTCTGCACGCGCTCCCGGGACAGATTGCCCCGGGAGCCCCGACCGGGACGGCCGGACTATTCTTCTTTCTTCGTTATGTCGTACGAGATGTGGTAGACGTCCCCGTCGAACTCGACATTGACCCGGTAGCCCGAGTTCTGGAAGATCGCCAGCATGGGCCGGTTCTCCGACATGACTTTCGCGTAGAACCGCTTGACGCCCCGCTGCCGAGCCACCTGCGTAATGTACTCGAGCAGGAAAGTGCCCATGCCCTTGGCCTGCCACTCGTCCTGGACGATGAACGCCACCTCGGCCGCCTGCGTCTTGGGATCGAGGTAGTACTGGGCGATGGCAACGATGTCCTCGCCGCCCGGACCGGGGACCAGGCCCACAATCGCCAGGTTGTTCCGGTAGTCGATGTTGGTCAACTGCTGGACGTCCTTGTGCGGGAACGCCATCGTCTGGGTCATGTAGCGGGTCCGCACCGACTGCTCGCTCAGCGAATACAGCATCTCGGACAGCGCGGGCTCGTCCACCGGTTTGATGGGTCGGAAGAAAATTTCCGTCCCGTCGCGGAGCGTCGCGTAGTGCTCGAGGTCTTCGGGATAGCTCACCTGGTCCCAGGACAGCTCGATCTGGTCCTGGTAGATGTAGTTGCGGGCCTTGGCCGCCTGCATCAGGCCCTTGCGGAACTTCGGATGCGCGATGTTGATCAGATCGAGGACACGCTGGCGGATGCTCTTGCCGTGCAGGTAGGCGATGCCGTACTCGGTGACGACGTAGTGGACGTCGCCTCGCGTGGTGACGACGCCGGCGCCCTCGGTGAGCTGCGGCACGATACGCGACACCTGCCCGTCCCGGGCGGTCGAGGGCATGGCGATGACCGCCTTGCCGCCGCGGCTGCGGACCGACCCGCGGATGAAGTCCACCTGGCCGCCGATGCCGCTGTAGAACTTGTAGCCGAGCGAATCCGCACAGACCTGGCCCGTCAGATCAATCTCCAGGCCGACGTTGATCGCCACCATCTTGTCGTGCTGCGCGATGATGTTCACGTCGTTGACGTATTCGGTCGGGTAGAACTCGAAGAACGGATTGTTGTTGATGTAGTCGTACAGCCGCTGGGAGCCCATGCAGAAGCTGGCGACGATCTTGCCGCGATTGATTGACTTCTTGGAGCAGGTGATGGCCCCGCACTCGATCAGCTCAATGATCCAGTCGCTGAACATCTCCGTGTGGACGCCGAGATCCTTCTTGTACACGAGGTATTCCGCGAGGGCCTGGGGAATTCGCCCGATTCCGCACTCGATGGTGCTGCCGTCCTCGACGAGCTGGGCGACGTTCTGTCCGATCCGGCGGAGCGTATCATCGGGCTGGGGGATCGGAATCTCGATCATGGGCTCGTCATGCGGGACGAGCACATCGATCGTATTGACGTGCAAGAAGCTGTTGCCGTGCGTCCGCGGCATCTGGCTGTTCACCTGGGCGATCACGTAGCGGGCGTTGGCCGCGGCGGCCTGGACGATGTCCACGGACACCCCGAGGCTGCACAAGCCGTTGACGTCCGGCGGCGTCACCGAGATCAGCGCCACATCGACGGGAATGCGTCCAGTCTCGAACTCCATCGGGATCTCGGACAGGAAGATCGGCGTGTAATCCCCGATCCCCTTCTCCAGGGCGTCCCGCACATTCTCCGCAATGAAGAAGCTGTTCATCTTGAACTTCTCGCGGAACTTCTCGTGCACGTAGGGGGCCTCGCCCATCGTCAGCAGATGCACGATGTGGGCGTCATAGATGTGATCGGAGTACTCGACCAACGCTTCGACAAGATGCTGCGGCTGGCCACAGCCGGTCCCGATGAAGATGCTGTGGCCCGATTTGATGAGCTTCATGGCCGAAGCAGCGGTCTTGATCTTGTCTTTGTACTTGGCTTTCCAGTCGAATTCTTGCATGTCATTTCTTCTCTAAGCTAATACGGGCATCCACGGCGATCGCGGTCGTACCGGGCGCGCCTACCACGTAGGGATTGATATCCATCTCTTTGATCTCGGGGAACTCGGTCACCAACTGGGACACCCGCTGGAGTCCCTCGGCAATCGTCTCGATATCCACGCCCTCCTGCCCGCGGACGCCCTGGAGGATCTTGTACGTCTTGGTGGCCACGAGCATCTGCTTGGCTTCCTCAGCCGTCAGAGGGGCCAGGTAGAAGGAAACGTCCTTGAGCACCTCGACCAGGACGCCGCCCATGCCGAACATCATCAAGGGCCCGAACTGCGGGTCGCGGTGCATGCCGATGATGACTTCCTTGCCGCTGGTGCGAACCATCTCCTGGACGAGCACGCCCAGGATCTTCGCGTCGGGCTTCTTCTTGGGAATCCGGTACATCATCAGGTCGAAGGCGTCCTTGACCTCCTGTTCGCTCTTGAGTCCGACCTTCACGCCGCCGACGTCGGACTTGTGCAGGATGTCGGGCGACCAGATTTTCAGCACGACGGGATAGCCGAGCTGCTGAGCGATGCTGCCCGCCTGGTCCGCAGTCGTGGCGATCGAGCCTCTCGGCGTCGCGAAGCCGTACGCTTCGATGATGTCCTTGGCCTCCGCTTCGCCGATGTCGAGCAATCCCTGGCGGAGGTGCCGCTCCACGATACTCTCGACCTTGCGACGGTTGACGGAGAACAGGCGGACCACTCGCTTGGGTCGGCCCTTCCACCGCACGTACTCGCACATGACGTACAGCGTCGCAACGGCGCTCTCCGGAGAATCATATTGCGGGATTCCGCCCTTGCGCAGGACCTGAATCCCCGGCTCCACCTTGGCGGCGCCAAGGAAACAGGCCAGGACGGGCTTGCCCTTCTTCTTGGCGATCTTGACGAGGGCCTCGGCGGTTTCTTTGCTCTGCGTCATAGCCTGCGGCGTCAGGAGCACGACCGCCGCATCGACATTCGGGTCGTCCAGGACCACGTCGAACGCATATTCGTAGCGGTCGGCCAGCGCGTCGCCCAGCACATCGACCGGGTTGTGGACGTTGGCCGCCGCCGGAAGCTTCTCGGCCAGCTTCTTCTTCGTCTCGTCGGTCAGCTTCGCAAAAGTCAGGCCTTTCTGCTCGATGGCGTCGGCGGCCATGATGCCGGGCCCCCCGGCGTTCGTGATCACGACCACGTTCTGCCCTTTGGGCAACGGCTGGTTGGCGAACGCCTGGGCGAAATCGAACTGCTCCTTGATGGACTCGCAGCGGATAACGCCGGCCCGCGTGAACGCAGACTCATAGGCGACGTCGCCGCCGGCCAGGCTGCCTGTGTGGGAGGATGCGGCCTTGGCGCCCGCCGCGGTGCGGCCGGACTTCATCAGCAGAATCGGCTTCTTCTGGGAAATCTGCTCGGCCTCTCGAACAAAGGCGTTGCCGTCCGTGATGCTCTCCAGGTAGCCGGCGATGACCTTGGTTTCCCGCTGTGAGCCGAAGGCCTCGACCAGGTCCAGTTCGTCGACATCCGCCTTGTTGCCGATGCTCACCAAGCTGCTGAAGCCGATGCCATTGGCGTTGGCGGTGTCCAGAATGGCCGCCAACAGAGCGCCGGACTGGGAGATATAGGCGATCCCGCCCGGGATCGGCAGGTCGCCGCCAAAGCAGGCGTTGAGCTTGTGAGACGGAGAAATCACGCCCAGGCAGTTGGGACCGACGAACCGAATCCCCGACCGCTTGGCAATCCGCACGATCTCCTCTTCGAGCTTCTTGCCATCGGGGCCGACCTCTTTGAAACCCGCCGTGATGATGACGACGGATTTGACGCGGACCTTGGCGCACTCCTCCAGCATGCCCGCCACGAACTGGGCAGGCACGATGATGACCACGAGGTCCGGCGTTTCGCCAATGGAGGGCAGGTCGGGATACACCTTCAAGCCCTCGATCTCATCGGCTTTGGGGTTGACGGGGTAGATCTTGCCCGCAAAGCCGCCCGCGATCAGATTGACCAGGATCTCGTACCCCACCTTGCCTTTCTGGCGGGAGGCCCCGATGATCGCAACCGACTTCGGGCTGAAAAACGATTGAAGACTCATGCCGTTGTTCGTCCTTTCTTAAGCAGGATCGCTCGGAAAAGTCACTGATTGTATTGACCATCGCGGTCCATTGCAAGACTTTTTCGCGGAGGGCAACGCTTTCACGGTTTCCGACCCCGACAACCGCGGGTCCAGCCCCCCTCCACTTCGCTGGGGAACACATCTGCAAGGGGCATTCTACCCGTGCCCCTGCACGAGGTCCAAGAGAAAACCCTCACTCGCGGCGCTCGCATCGGGCAGCGGAGACGCGAAGTGAAGAAAGTGCTTGAACCGCGTGACCCGGGCTCTTACTCTCTTGGAAGGTGCATTCAACTGGAGCTGTTTCTTGACGATGGGAGGTATTCCATGAGCCAGCACGTGAATCGTCGAACCTTTCTCGCGCACACCGCCGCCCTCGGGGCCGGCATCATCATCCTCAAGTCCGGGATTCTCAAGGCGGGCAACTCCCCCAATGAGAAGCTCAACATTGCCGGCATCGGGGTTGGCGGCCGCGGCGCCGACAACCTGAGAGGCGTCAAGAGCGAGAACATCGTGGCCCTCTGCGACGTCAACGAGCAGAATCTCGCGGCGGCCGCGAAGTTGTACCCGGGGGCCAGGCTCTACAACGATTGGCGCAAATGCCTGGAACAGAAGGACATCGACGCGGTCGTCTGCGCCACGACCGACCACACCCATGCCTTCGTCAGTATCTGGGCGATGAACCGCGGCAAGCACGTCTACTGCGAGAAGCCCCTGGCCAACTCCGTCGAAGAAGCGAGGATGGTCCGCGATACCTATCTCAAGAACAAAGGCAAGATCGCCACGCAGATGGGCACTCAGATCCACGCGAGCGACAACTACCGCCGGATGGTGGAGCTGATCCGCGGCGGCGCCATCGGCACCGTCAAAGAGGCTCGCGTCTGGTGCAGCCGGACGCCCGAGGGAGGCAGCTACCTGCCGGCAGTGGAACCCGTGCCCAGCCACCTGAACTGGGATCTTTGGCTTGGACCGGCGCCGGCCCACCCGTTCAATCCCGGCTATCTCGGCGGCTGCCTGGCCTGGAACCGCTTCTGGGACTTCGGCAGCGGCCAGATCGGCGACATGGGCAGTCACATGATGGACATGCCGTATTGGGCTCTGGATCTGAAACTACCGACGACCTGCCAGGCCGAGGGAACGCCCGTCAACTCGGACACGTGCCCGCAGTGGCTGACCGCCGAGTGGGACCACCCCGCCAACGACTGGCGTCCGGCGGTCAAGCTCTACTGGTACGACGGCGGCAAGAAGCCCGGCATGCCCTCCGAAGCCTTCAATCGCGATAAGCTCTTCAAGGGCGTCCTCTTCAACGGCGACAAAGGCTACCTGCTCTGCGACTACGACTTCCGCATCCTGATGCCCACCGGCTCCAACGACATGACGCAGTACGCGTCCCCCAAGGCAAAGGACCTGATCCCGCCGTCGCCGGGTCATCATGAGGAGTGGATCATCGGCTGCAAGACCGGCAAGCCCACGCTGTGCAACTTCGACTACTCCGGTGCGCTCATCGAGAACAACCTGCTGGCCCTCGTCGCATACCGGGTCGGGCGGAAACTCGAGTGGGACGCCAAGAACCTCAAGGCGACCCATTGCCCCGAGGCCGACAAGTACATCCGCAAGCAGTACCGCCAGGGCTGGGTCCTGAACGGCTGAGACGAGCAGACCACAGCGGTCGAGACAACGGGGGTCAGAGTCGCGCCGTCATGGCAGTCGAGTCTGGCCCCCGTCGTTTCTGTGCTCCAGGACGTATCGCGTGACATGGGCGACGGTGTCCACCCAGACGCCGTTCTGCGGGTCCTTTGCGTACTCGCAGAAGGCTCGGAGGGTATCGGTCCGCGTCGTCTGACGGCCGCCTGCGCCGATCTCGTGCCCGCACAGAACGAGCCAGAAACCCTTTTCTGCCGCGGCGTCGACGAGGACCTTCAACTGCTCGAACGTCAGGCCGTCGAACTCCATCGCCATCAGTTGCGCCGGATCGCAGAACGCCGGATCGTTCGCGCCTTCATCCCGCCACCCCCGGCCGGCAAGGAACCGCTCCGCGACGACCGGCACGTAACTCCGCGTGTCTTCTCCGCGTCCCACGAACTTCTGGCCGCACGGATAGGCGAACGTCACCGCGTGCACCCCCAGGAGCTTCTCGATCTCCGCGTTGGCCCGGTCCAGTTCCTCGCCCATCTGGTCCAGCGTGTAGTCTTCCAGAGCCTTCTTGCGGGACCACGTGAAATTGCCGGTGCAGGGATGCAGCACCGAGTGATTGCCGATCTCATGGCCCGCGGCGACGGCCCGTTTCCACGCGGCAAGCCGCTCCGGCACCCGCGCCGGCGAGACGTAGAAGGTCGCCGGCACGCCGTATTCGTTGAGGATCGGCGCCCCGACATCCGCCTGGCTGAGACGGGCGTCGTCAAAGGTCAGACTCACCGCGACGCGCCTGCCCTCGGGCCACAGGAATCGGCCGACAGGGATCTTGCCGCCGGACCGGACGAGCCGCTCCTGGTCTTCGTGAATCTGCATGGCGTACTGGGTCGCCGCTTTCACCGAGCTGAACTTGCCAAGGTGCCTGCCCGTCCGCTCGTATTGCCGAACCGCGTCCTCGTCGGACATGATCCGCCCATCGTCGCTGACCGTGGGAATCAAGATCTCCTGTCCGTCGATCTGGACAGAAATGGATCGGACCGTGCTGACCGTACCGTCGGCGTTCTTGACAACGGGCCGATTGGTCAGATCGATATTGCCCTGCTCGATCATGCCCTCCGGCCACGCGGACCGCGAGGTGGGCGTCTTGCCGCCGTCCACGCCTGGTTTCGAGCAGCAGGACAGACACAGACACAGACACAACAGGCAGATTGAGGCCGTCCGGGTGATTGTCGCCATGATTGCCTCCGAGCAACACGGTCCAAAGGGCTGCGCCACAGGGCGTCACAAGGTGTACAGTTCCTCGTCCTCCATGACCGTGAACCCGGCCCGTCGGACGATCTCAGCCGCCTTGGGCAACTGCGACTGCTCGATTTCCATGCAGCAGATGCCCAGCTTGTGCGGCTGGAGGACGAACCCGTAGGCGTCGGTGATGTTGATGCCGTCGGCAGCCAGGGCCGAGGTCAGAAGGTGGAAATTGCCCGGCTGGTCGGGCACCGAGACCGCCAGCACGTCCTTCAGAGCGCAGGCGCAGCCGACGTCGGCCAACGCCAGATAGGCGTCGTTGGGCTTGTCCACGATCAGACGGAGCAGGCCGTAGTCGCCCCGGTCCTGGATCGTGAAGGCACGGATGTCGATGTGGTTCCTGTGCAGGTTCTCCGAGATCGACTTGAGCCGACCGGCCCGGTTTTCCACGAAGATCGTCAGTTGTTTCGCCATGGTGCCTTCCTTCGCCCATGAATTCAGGATCACGGGCAAGATGCCCGCGCTACTTCAGTCTTTCGGCCGCTCATCCACAACGCGTTTGGCCTTTCCCTCGAACACCGGCAGCGACCCCGGCTCGTGCAGCTCGACGCCCGGACTGATCGTGATGGAGGCCCGCAGCTCCTCGACGATCCTGCGTTTGAGGGCTTCCAGCTTCGACACCTCGCCCAGGAAGAGCTTCGGATAGATCTCGACCTTGACCGTCAGGCGGTCCAGGGCCCCCTTTTTGTCCACGTGGATCTGGTAGTTGGTCGCCACCTCGGGGATCTTCATGATCTTCTCCTCGATCTGCGAGGGGAAGACGTTGACGCCGTTGATGATGAGCATGTCGTCGGTGCGTCCGAGGATTCGCGACAGGCGGCGGTGCGTGCGGCCGCAGTCGCAGCCTTGCGGATGCAGGAACGCCAGGTCGCGCGTCCGGTATCGCAGCATCGGCGTCGCCCGGCGCACCACGTTCGTCAGGACCAGCTCGCCTTCCTGCCCGTCCTGGAGGACCTCGCCCGTCTTGGGGTCGACGATCTCCGCGATGAAGGCGTCCTCCCAGACGTGCATGTCCTTCCGGCAAACGCACTCGAAGGCGACGCCGGGACCATTCAGCTCGCTGAGGCCATAGGAGTTGTAGGCCTCGATGTGCAGAAGGTCCTGGATCTTGCGGCGGGTGTTCTCCGAGTGCGGCTCGGCTCCGATAAACGCTCTGTGCAGCGACAGGTCTTCCAGCCGGACCCCCTCCTCGCCCAGCTTCGAGTGGATGTGCAGCAGGTAGCTCGGCGTGACGTGCAGGATCGTCGTCTGGAAGTCCTTCATGGTCTGGATCTGGCGCTTCGTGTTGCCGCCGCCGATGGGGATGACGGTCAGGCCCACGCGCTCGGCGCCGTAGTGCAGGCCGAGCCCACCGGTGAAGAAACCGTACGTCATCATGTTCTGGAAGACGTCGGCCGAGGTGGCCCCCGTCGCGACGATGCTGCGAGCCAGCAGGTCCGTCCAGTTATCCACGTCGTCGCGGGCATAGTAGATGACCGTCGGAATGCCCGTCGTCCCGCTGGAGGAGTGAATCCGCAGGACATCGGCCATGTCCACCGCCAGGTGCCCTTTCGGGAAGCTCACACGCAGATCGTCCTTCGTCGTGAAGGGAATCCGGCGCAGGTCGCCCAGGCTCTTGACGTCGTCGGGCGAGTTGATCCCGACCTGGGCGAGCCGTTTGCGGTAGAGAACGGTCTTGAGGGCCCAGCCGATCGTTTGCCGCAGACGCTGGAGCTGAAGCTCTTCGATGCGGCTGCGCTCCGCCGTCTCGATCTCTCTGTTCCAGAACGGGATATCCATCACAGGCCCTCGATGTCTTTCTCCGTGACAATGCGGATATGCTGCTTGGCGAGGACCTGCTGGGCGAAGTCGGTGTCCTCGAACCGCATCACGAGCAGGGCCTTGTCGCTGAACTTCTCGACGAATCCGTACATGTACTCGATGTTGACATCGTTCTCGGACAGGACCTTGAGGATGGAGGCGAGCCCGCCCGGTTTGTCCGGGACCTCGATCGCGACGACGTCCGTGAAGTTCGCGACGAACTGGTTGTCCCTCAGCAGCTTGATCGCCACATCGCTGTGGTCCACGACGATCCGCAGGACGCCGAAGCTTTCGGTCTCGGCCACCGTCAACGCGCGGATGTTCACGCCCTGGCTGCCCAGGAGCGAACACACGTCGTACAGCCTGCCCTTGCGGTTCTCCAGAAACACCGATATCTGTGTGATCTTCATAGGCAACCCCTACAGTTTCCGCTTGTCCACGATTCGCTTGGCCTTGCCTTCGCTTCGTGCGATGGTCTTGGGCTCGACGAGCGTCACCTTGACGCCGATCGAAAGGACGTTCTCGATTTCCTTTCGGATCTTGTCGCGAATCACGTTGAGCTGTTTGATCTCATCGGAGAAGAACCGCTGCTCGACCTCGACCTGAACCTCGACCTCGTCGAGCTTGTGCGCCTGGCGGTCCACAACGATCTGGTAGTACGGCTGCGTGCCCTCGATCCCGACGAGCACGTGCTCGATCTGCGACGGGAAGACGTTGATCCCGCGAACCACGATCATGTCGTCGGTCCGGCCCTTGATCTTGCTGATCCGCGGGCTCGTCCGCCCGCACCGGCACTTCTCCTGGCGCATGCTGACGATGTCCCGCGTGCCATAGCGGATCAGCGGGATGCCCTGCTTGGTCAGCGTCGTGATGACCAGCTCGCCGTCGGCGCCGTCGGGGACTCGCTCCCGGGTCGTCGGATCGAGGATCTCGGGGTAGAACACGTCGCTGAAAACGTGCAGGCCGTCCTTGTGGTAGCATTCCTGGGCCACGCCGGGACCGATGATCTCCGACAGGCCGTAGATGTCCGTCGCGAGCATGTTCCAGATGGTCTCGATCTCGTGACGCATCGCGTCGCTCCAGGGCTCGGCCCCGAAGACCCCGATTTTCCAGTTGCCCTTGGCCGGGTCGATACCCAGCGTTTTGGCCTCCTCGGCCATGTACAGGGCGTAACTGGGCGTGCAGGCGATGATCTTCGGTTTGAAGTCCTGCATGAGCTTGAGCTGGCGGGCGGTCTGGCCGGACGAGGTCGGCAGGATGCGAAGTCCCATCTCCAGGGCGCCGTAATGGGAGCCCAGGCCGCCGGTGAACAGGCCGTAGCCGTAGGCGATTTGGATCGTGTCGCCCGGCTCCGCGCCGGCGCAGCAGAACGCGCGGGCCATCACGTCGCCCCAGAGATGGAGGTCGTCCTTCGTGTAGCCCACGAGCGTCGGGTTACCGGTCGTGCCGCTGGAGACGTGGATCTCCGCGATCCGGTCCTGCGGCGCGGAGAACAGGCCGTACGGGTAGTTGTCCCGCATGTCCTCCTTCGTCGTGACGGGGAGCCTCTGGATGTCGTCAATGGACTTGATCTGGTCCGGCTTGACCCCCGCCGCGTCGATCTTCCGCCTGTAGACGGGACAGTTCTCGTAGATATAGGGAATCAGCTTCCTGAGATACTCCGACTGCAACGCCTTGAGATCCGCAGGGGCCGCACACTCGACCTTCTCTTTCCAGATCATGATTGACCCATCTTCCTTCCGTCCAGGAATATCTTCTTGTTCTCTTCGACACCTTTATTCTTGAACACCGTCTCGATGGCCTTCATCCAGTGCTCTTGCTGGATCGGCAGTCTCGCGGACAACACGCCGACGAGGCAGGTGTTCAGACCTCGCGGGTTCTCGATGGCCTGCCCGGCCTTCTCGACGTACTCGGTGAGATCGACCCCGTCCTTCTTGAGGAATGCGCTGAGTCTGGGCTGCTCCTCCCGGTGGAAACAGAGGAGGAAATCCGCGCCGCCGGTCGGCACCAGGGGCGAATACACCCGCTTGCCGAACCGGACATGCGACTCGACGGAGCCGCCGCGCTGGGCCATGCCGTGAACCTCGGATTTCTTCACGTGGTATCCGGCAAACAAGGCCGCCCAACTGCAAATCTCCGACGCCTTCAGGACGCCCTGTCCCCCGATGCCGCCGAACGTGATGCTGTAGACTTTGTCCTTCATGGGTGTCTCTGTGTCAAAAACTCGAAATCCGAATATCGAATTTCGGATTTCCTCCTGACTATCACCTTCTGAGCAGCTTGCACGGATGCCGGGAGATGACCACAGACAAGGCGTCCTCATGGACTCGCTTTTCGAGGATCGTCCGGAACTCCACCATGTTCTTCGGATCGACGACGTCGACGTTGTCGGCGCCGCAGGCCCGGCACAGATCTTCCAGGACCAGCTTCTTGGTCGGCTCGTTGCGGATCGTCAGACCGGTGGCCGGGTGCTGCTGGCCGCCGGTCATGGCGGTCGTCGAGTTGTCCAGGATGATGATGACGCCCTTGGTCCTGTTGTACGCGGCGTTGATCAGTCCCGTGATACCGGAATGGACGAAGGTCGAATCCCCGACCACGCCCACGATGCACTTGCCCGGCGCCCCTTTGCGCCAGCCCTCGTGGAACGTGACGCCCGCGCCCATGCACAGACACGAGTGCAACGCCGACATGGGCGGCAGGCAGGCCAGCGTATAGCAGCCGATATCGCCCGCGACGTAGGCGTCGATCTTCTTGAGAGCCGCGAACGACGCCCAGTGCGGACACTCAGGACACAGGCGGGGTTTGCGTTTCGCGACCTTCTGCTCCTGCTTCGCCTTGCCGGCAACGAGGGCTGGGATCAACTCCGGCGTCAGTTCCCCGATCCGGAACGACGGGTCCTTGGCGACGACCTTGACCCCGAGCGACTTGACGTGATCCTCGATGAAGGGGTCCAGCTCCTCGACGACGACAAGCTTCTTGACGCTCTTGGCGAACGCACGGATCTTGTCGTCGCAGAACGGATAGCTCATCCCGAGCTTCAGGTAGGAAGCATCGGGGTAGTTCTCTTTCAGGTACTGGTAGCTGACGCCGGATGTGATGAACCCGATCTTGCCGTCGCCCTTTTCGACGCGGTTCAGACGGGTCCGTTCCGCCAGGGTCTTGAGCTTGACGAGGCGCTGCTCGACCAGAATGTGGCGCTGGTAGGCGTGGCCCGGGACCATGACGTACTTGGCGGCGTTGCGCTCGAAGGCGGGCCGCTCGGGGACCTGCCGCTCGCCGATCGTCACGTTCTCCTTCGTGTGGGCGATCCGCGTGGTCATCCGCAGGATCACGGGCGTGTCGAACCGCTCGCTCATCGCGAACGCCTCTTTCACGAACTCCCTGGCCTCCGCGGGACTGGAGGGCTCGAGCATGGGCATCTTGGAATAGAGAGACACCCAGCGCGTGTCCTGCTCATTCTGGGACGAGTGCATGCCGGGGTCGTCGCAGACGACGACGACGAAGCCCGCCAGGACGCCCGTGTAGGAGGCGGTCATGAGCGGGTCCATCGCGACGTTGAGCCCGACGTGCTTGCAGGCGAACAGGCTGCGAGCCCCCGCCGTCGCGGCGCCCAGGGCCACCTCGAACGCCACCTTCTCATTCACCGACCACTGGGCGTCGATTTCCGGAAACCCGGCCAGAGTCTCCAGGATCTCCGTCGAGGGAGTTCCCGGGTACGCGCAGGCGACGCTCAGGCCCGCTTCATAGGCTCCCCGAGCCAGAGCCTCGTCTCCGGACAACAACGCCTGATTGAGCGCACTTTTCTTAGCCATAGGGCCCTGATTATAAGGCGATTCGCCGGCGGACTCAAGAGAAACCCGCCGGCGAACCGCTCTGCTGTCACTGAGATGAACGAGTCGCCTGCGTCAGAAGACGTACTCGACGTTGAAGCGCAGCCAGAAGGCGTCGTCGTTGTTGCTCTTCTCGTAGTAGTTGCCCGGGGTGAAATACTCCCCGAGGAGGTGGCCATACAACTGCGGGGAGAACTTGTACTTGGCCCAGCACGTGAAGAGATGCCCGCGGAACTTGTGGTCATCCGAGGTCTGAACCACCGGAAGGACTGTGCCGGTGTTCTCATCCGCCCAGAGAGCGTGGTAATCGGTTTCGATCCTCCACTGCTTGTTCAGATCGAACGCATGACCAATGTTCGCCCGATGCAGGTTGGTGCTTTCGGCAATCGACGTCTCATAGGTGTACGTGTAAATGAAGAGCTCGCTCCAGCGGGGCCACTCCGCCCACAGCAGGTCGAACTGCTCGTTGTCACTCGTGCCCGGATCATCACCGGAGGCATATTCGTAACCGATGTGTACGCTGTTGTTGAGCGAGTCCTTGAACGAATACGTAAGATTGGTCAAGGCGCCATATGCCTCCAAGTCCTGTTCCACACCGTTGGCGGCGCCGACATTCCCGGTCTTGGTTCCCGTCTGGATGGCCCCTTCTGCACGGTACTTCCAGTTCTCACCCACACTGCCGGCGATCGCCCCGCCAAACGTGAAAATCTCCGCCTTCTGGCTCCAAGCGGCCGGCAACGCCGGGTCTTCGGTGAACGCCACATCGACAGGATTGTCGTTCTTGTAGATGAAGAAGCCCTCCAATTGGGTCTTCTCCACGGAGTTGTTCGTCAGATAGACGATGGCGCCCCGCTCGTCCGCCTTGGCCAACGCGCGGTCCTCGTCGGAAATAGGCTTCAGCCACCGATCCGATTCCGACGCCTGATCGACATAGACCAGCTCGATCTTCGTCTTCTGCTCTTCCATCATGTAGGTGAATCTGGCGGCATCCGTGAAGATGGTTCTGGACCCATCCAGTGGCGTGCCGTCAAGGACCAGCCAGCCGCTGCCGAGGATGAGGTCCTGTCGGCCGATGACCGCCGTCAACGGAAGGCCGCCGACATTCTGCCAGCGGACATTGAACCAATCGAACAGTGCCTCGTCAAAGTCGACATCTTGGGGTTTCCTTGGGGGTTCATCCCACGTCCGGAACTCCCATGTCAAACGCGTGTTAAAGCTGATGTCGTCGTTCAGAGTCCACTTCGTCCACCATCGCGTCCGGTATCGCTGGAATTCATACTGATGCTGGCGGTCCTTGTCATTCAGGCGGTCAATATTATCCGCCCAGATCGACCGGAATCGATGATCCATTCCCATGCTCAACCAAGGCGTCGGGTTGTGGAAAGCATCCCAGAACTCCGGAAAGAACAACTCCTTGTGTTCGGGGGCCGCAGGCGCGGCCGGAGGCGACGCAGAGGCAACTGCCGGCTTTTGACTCGTTGTTCCCGTCCCGGCGGCAGCGAAGACGGTCGAGCCGGCGATGCCCGTCAATGCCACCATCAATAACCCGGCCTTCCACACTCTGTGTTTCATTTGTCTCTCCTTTAACCTCCCGGACTAACTTGATGCCAGCGACCGAGGTCGCCCCACGATCCGGACAGATGGTTCATGCGCACCTCGGCCTTCCTTATGTGTCACCACAATACCTGGATCGAAGGTCTTCATTGATAATCGACTTATCATGCCTCAGATCAGCACAAAAAGAAAGCACCTTCTCGGACAATCCTGTAAATTTTGCTTGATGACAAGCGTCGGGTCCGTCCCATCCGTCAGGGAAGCCCGAGCAGCGACAGCGCATTGCCTCCCAGAATGGCTTCGAGTTTCTCGTCGGGCAACTGCAACCTCTCCAACAGGGCCAATGTCTGTCCCTGGTCCGTCCAGGGCGAGTCCGTCCCGAACAGCACATGGCCGTCCGGATGTCCCAGGATCATAGACCGGGCCCGCTCGACATCCAGCTCGTCCAAGGCAAACGAGATCTCCATCGGGACTCCGCGTCCGATAAGCTGCTCGCACACCTCATCCCATTGCTGCCATGCACCCAGGTGCGTGGCAACGAGCCTGAGACCCGCGAATCGCTCCTTGACCCTCAGAATGCTCGCCGGATCGGCCCTGCGAATTCGCGGAAAGGCGACATCGTAACCCGTATGCATCACGAGGAGGAGGCCAGAGGAATCGACCGCTTCGTACAAGCGCTGCATCCGGCCCTCATCCGCGAAGAAGTCCTGATAGTAGGGGTGCAACTTGATGCCCAGGAACCCCTCCTGCCGGATACAATGAATGCGGTCGGGGACCATGGGATCCGCCGGGTGGACGGACGGGAAGGGAATGAGCCGGTCCGAACGAATGTGCTCGCACCAGCGGAGGATCGGCTCGAACTGCTCGGGCTTCGTCGCAATGCAGCAGACCACGCTCTTCTCGATGCCGGCCCGATCCATCGAGCGAAGCAGGTCTCCTGCCGTGCCGTCGAGGTAGACCGGAATCCCCGGCACCTCCGCAACGAGGGCCTTCATAGCGCGAGCCGCCAAGGCGTCGGGAAAGGCGTGCGTGTGAAAATCCACGATTCGGCGCATGTGGACCCTGTTCCATGGAAGAACGAATCTCGGCAGGATAACGGGAGCGCTTTGCGCTGGCAAGAGGCAAAAGGAAGTGATACGACACCTGCGGAGATGAATGGGACACCCTCAGCCTCCCCGCCGTGCGACCCCTGGGTTACGGCGACGGGATGGGGCAACACAAGGGCGAAGACGCAGTCCACCCGCTCTCTGCGTCTTCACCATACCCACAGGCCACCCTCACAGGGGTCAGTCCACACTAATGGCGGTTCTCACGGGGCCGATGTTGATGAGAAAAAGGGAACACGTAAAAAAAATTTTTGCATGGAGGCGTTTCATGAATTTCACACGGGTCCGCCCGTCTATCTGCATAGCCTGTGCCATGTGGTCCTGGTGTGACGGATCTGGTATGATGGAACACCGACTGACAGGCCGATGTAAATAGTAGCATATAGTAGAGCGACGCTTGGAATTGGAGCCCTTGATATGGATTGTCCCGCGTGCAAGAAGGCCATGATCACCCTGGAGTTGGCTGACGTGGAGATCGACCATTGCGTTCACTGCGGCGGGATCTGGCTCGACGGCGGCGAATTGGAGCTGCTCATGGACGCTCCTGAGAAGGCCAGACAGCTTTTGGGTTCGTTTCGCGAGGCCACTGCGACGGACGAACCGCCGCGAAGATGCCCGATCTGCGACAAAAGAATGGCGAAGGTCATCGTTGGATCTGCGCAACCGCCCCTGAGGATCGACCAATGCCGACGGGGCCATGGTCTGTGGTTCGACCGTGGCGAACTCAAGGACGTCTTGACCCGGGGCCAACTGGATCAGGACGGCCCCGTCCAACGCCTGCTGGCCGACATGTTTGGCCAGAACCCCAGCAACGTCGCTGAGGAGACGCAGTCGTGATAATCGCTACAGGCGCCATGATCCACATATTCGCTACATCCCTCTGCTGGGCGGCCCTACCGGCGGACCCCGGAGGCGGTCTGCAATCGACAGACGTCTTCGTCAGCGGGACCGACAGCTATCACACCTACCGGATTCCCGCCCTGCTAACCACGCGGGACGGCACACTCCTGGCCTTCTGCGAAGGGCGCAAGGGCGGCCGATCCGACACAGGCGACATCGACCTGCTCGTGAAACGGTCCACCGACTCCGGCAAAACCTGGTCCGCCCAGCAGATCGTCTGGGACGACGGCGTCAACACCTGCGGGAACCCCTGCCTAGTCGTGGATCAAGCCACCGGCACGATCTGGCTCCTGATGACCTGGAACCTCGGCCAGGACACCGAAAGACAGATCATGCAGAACGCCGGCAAGGATACCCGCCGGGTGTTCGTCACCCACAGCGACGACGACGGCCGGACCTGGGCCAAGCCGCAGGAAATCACCGCGGACATAAAACGCTCCCAGTGGCGGTGGTACGCCACCGGCCCCGGCGTCGGCATTCAACTGACGCAGGGCCCGTTCAAGAATCGTCTGGTGATCCCGTGCGACCACAGCCTCGTGCTGCCCGACGACCCCGACGGATACTGCTCGCACATCATCTACAGCGACGATCACGGCCGGACCTGGCGACTGGGCGGTGCGATCCGCCCGGCGGTCAATGAATGCCAGGTCGTCGAACTCTCGGACGGCACGCTCCTGATCAACATGCGGAACTACGACCGGTCGCAGACCAGCCGGGCGGTCGCCACCAGCACCGACGGCGGGATGACCTGGTCAGCGGTCCGACACGATCCGACGCTCATCGAGCCGATCTGCCAGGCGAGCCTGATCCGATGCACGACACCGGGCGGCAGCGTCCGGCTCCTCTTCTCCAATCCCGCCCACGCCGGGAAGCGACTGGATATGACCGTCCGGATGAGCGAGGACGAGGGCAAGACCTGGTCGGCGAGCCGGCTCTTGTGGCCGGGACCGTCCGCCTACTCCTGCCTGGCCGCCCTGCCCGATGGCGGCGCCGCCTGCCTCTTCGAGGCCGGACGGGCCAGCCCCTACGAGCGGATCGTCCTGGTCCGCTTCACCTGCGACGGCCTGGCCGGCAGGAATTGAGAGTAATAATGGAACAACGGAGTCTTTTGTCATATGATGCACCGGGTAAGAACTGTCTGGATTCACAATCTGTCCTATAGAAGGGAGACGACATGGCAGGATTAGTCGCGTTGATCGTGGTGTTGGCCATTCTCGGCCTGGTGGTGCTCGTCTTGATCGGCATCTACAACTCCCTGGTTGGCTCGCGAAACCAGGTGGACAACGCCTGGGCGCAGATCGACGTCCAGTTAAAGCGACGCCACGACCTGATTCCGAACCTCGTGGAGACCGCCAAAGGCTACATGAAGCACGAGCGGGAGACCTTCGAATCGATCACGAAGGCCCGCAGCGCCGCGATGGGCGCCAAGTCCGTCGCTGAGACCGCCAAGGCGGAAGGCCAGCTCGCAGACGCCCTGAGCAAGTTCATGCTCGTCGTGGAGAACTACCCCGAGCTGAAGGCGAACCAGAACTTCCTGGCCCTCCAGGAAGAGCTGACCAGCACGGAGAACAAGATCGCCTTCTCCCGACAGAACTACAACGACCAGGTCCTGTTCTACAACAACCGGATCCAGATGTTCCCGTCGAACATCGTCGCAGGCATGTTCGCCTTCACGAAACGGGACTTCTTCCAGGTCGAGAACGCCCAGGAACGCGAGGCTCCGAAGGTTACGTTCTCCTGAGCGGGGATCGGCGCCGGGTGGTTTGTCGCGGCGCGGGCATTGCGCCCGGGCCTGCTGGGGACGCGGTTTTGCCCGCGATGTCGGGCTGAGGGACGACAAGTCGCATGTGGGAACTGATTCGAACCAATCAACGCAACTCCATCCTCCTGATGATGCTGATGGCAGCCGTGCTGCTGGCGTTGGGATTCCTCATCGGGAGCCTGGCGGTCGGCCCGGACGGCGGCCTGTTCGGCGTCGCCATCGCGGCGGGGATCTGGCTGGTCCTGGCCCTGGTCAGCTTCGCCTCGGGCGACCAGATCCTGCTGGCGGCCAGCGGCGCCAAGCAGGTCACGCACGACGTCCATCCCCAGCTCTTCAACATCGTCGAGGAGATGAAAATCGCGGCGGGCCTGCCGGCCATGCCCAAGGTCTACATCATCAACGACCCCGCTCCAAACGCCTTCGCGACCGGGCGGAGTCCCCAGTCGGCCTCCATCGCGGTCACCGCGGGCCTCCTGGCCCGACTCAACCGCGACGAACTGCAGGGCGTCGTCGCCCACGAGATGAGCCACATCCTGCATCGGGACATCCTCTACGTGACGCTGGCCGGGATCATGCTCGGCTCCATCGCCCTGCTGTCCCAGGTCTTCATGCGCGGGATGTTCTATCAATCCATGGGTTCCCGTCGGCGGTACTCGTCCGACAGTCACGGCGGCGGACAGGCCCAACTCATTCTCTTCGTGGTCACCCTCCTCGCGGCGGTTCTGGCGCCGATCCTGGCACAACTGCTGTATTTCGCCCTGTCGCGCCGGCGCGAGTACATGGCCGACGCCGGCGGTGCCCGCCTGACCCGCTACCCCGAGGGGCTCGCCAGCGCCCTGGAGAAGATCGCCGGCGACCCGTCGCCGCAACTCGCGACCGCCAACGAGATCACCGCTCCCATGTACTTCGCCAATCCGTTCAAGAAACGAGGGCGCAGGACGCTCTCCGACCTGACCAGCACGCACCCGCCCATCTCGGAACGAATCCGCATCCTGCGGAGCATGGCGCACGGCGCGTCGTACCGCGACTACGCCCAGGCGTACGCGGCGGTCACCCACTCCAAGGGCGTCGTGCCGGCCTCGGCGCTTCGCGAGGAGGAGGTGGCTGTCCGCCAGGGACAGGCGGGGGCCGTCCAGCCGCAGAAGGCACAGGCGCAGGTCCACCAGATCGGGGACATCATGCGGCGAGTCAACGGTTTCGCGTTCCTGACGTGCCCCTGCGGCCTGAAGCTCAAGATCCCGCCGAACTTCCCGGGCGACACGGTCCAGTGCCCCCGATGCAAACGGTCGCTTCCGCTGGGCAGCCACTAGCCCCGACTGGCGGACCGTGACAGGGACTTTCGCGCCCCCATGCGTCGGCGCCGGGCGAATCGAACCGCGACTGCCTTGTGCAGCTAGTGTCTGTGAAGGGAACCTGGCTGTCGGGTGGCCATAACGAGCGTCATCCTGCCTCTTTTTTACCTTGACAGGCGGGGAGCCATGCGGTACATATCCAACAGTGAAGCTCGTGCCTGCAGGGTTGGGCGTTTGGCATCCAAGCTCATCCGGCGGGCGCAACTCTTTGAGTTCTTCCATTGAGGAGGGTCCTGCGTATGTTCGAGGAGGCAGGGAGTCTCGTGCGGTGATTTCTTGCCCCCACAGTTCAGGTTCGCACATTTCATCTCATGGTTCAGTTTGTTCGGGGGTGGGAAGGAGGTGTTGTCGACTCGCACACCGGGTACAGATGGCGGAGCAAGCGTCACATTCATGATCGGCTGTCTTGGCGCGTAGCCAAGGCACGAACTGAGGTTCTTTCTTGGGAGGCGGACTGTCATGTGTAAGAGATGGATTTGTTTGGCTTCATCTATTGTGGTGATCGGCCTGGCCTTTGCCGGCGGGGCAAAGGCTACTGATCCCAACCTGATTGGGTGGTGGCCCTTGAACGAGGGCTCCGGAACTGCGGTCATGGACCTGTCGGCCAGCGGCACGACGGGCACGATCAACAACCCCGCTGGGGGACTGGGCGTGGACGGTTCGGTCTGGACCGACGACGCCGAATGGGGCACGGTCGTCAGTTTCAACGGCACGGCGAGCGGCGCTCACATTCGCGCCGGCAGCATCCCCCTGATGACCCTGACCAACGACTTCACCTGGGCCTTTTGGGCCAAGCAGGACGCTGGCAACACGACGACCAACGACATCATCGTTGGCAACCGAAAGGACGAGAACGCGGTCGATTTCGTGCCGCGTCAGTTCATCAAATTCACCCCGACGAAGTTCGAGTGGCACATGAACGGCAACGGCAACGACAACCTGGACTACGAGGACATTCCCGCCGACGTGTGGCTGCACCATGCGGTCGTGAAAACCGGCGCCCAGTTGACGTATTACCGTGACGGCATCTGGGGCGGCTCCCGGGCGATCACCCAAGCCTTGAGCTTCCCGCAGCCCCTGTTCATGGGCGGCGACAACGAAGGCGCCGAAGGCGAGAATTGGCGGGGATCTCTCAGCGACGCACGCATCTACAACAAGGCGGCGACGAAAGTCGAGGTCTTGGCGGCCATGTTCAACATGGACTCGCTCGATATGGAAGTTGGCTTCGCCACGCGGGCCCCGGTGATCGACGGGCAAGTCGACGCGATCTGGGCGAAAGCCTCAACGCAGTACCTCGTCCCGGTGGATGCGAACGATGCCTCCGGCAGTTGGCAGGCGTTGTATGATCTGGAGAACCTCTACATCATCGTCGAGATCACCGATGACAGTCTGAAGAACGATTCGGCTGGCTCCTGGCAGGACGATAGCGTGGAGATATATTTCGACGGCGGCAATTCCAAGGAGAGTACCGCGCTGTCGGGCGACAATCGCCAGTACACCTTCGGGTGGGGAACCGACGAGATCCAGGGAACCAACATGAACAGCGAGGGCGTCGAGCACGTGCAGGTGGACACCGCCACCGGCTGGCGCATCGAGATCAAGTTCCCGTGGACGTCTTTGCAGGGGGCAGCGCCGCAAGGGTATGACTTCATTGGCATCGACTGCTTCTACAACGACGACGACGACGGCGGCGACTCCCGCGAAGGCCAGATCTTCACGTTCGCCACCGACGGCAGCGCCTGGAACGACGCCTCGCAGTGGGGCACGGCCATCCTGGAGCCCGCTCCGGAATCGGTCGATCCGAGCATGAACGGTCTGGTGGCTCGCTACTCCTTCGAGAACGACGTGAACGACAGTTCGGGCAACGGGTTCGACGGCGTGATCGTCGGCGCTCCGACCTTTGTCGAAGGCCTGGCCGGCCTCGGCACGGCGATGGAGTTCGACGGCGAGTCCTACGTCGATTGCGGCAAGGATGCGGCCCTGGACATCACGGGCCCCCTGTCGGTTTCGATCTGGATGAGGCCCGGCACGGACGGCAGCATCGAGACCGCGCCGCTCAGCAAGGCGGATGTCAGCGGTGGATGGAGCTGGCAGCTCCGTTACGGCTGGTTCACCGCGAAACCCACGATCATGGGCTTCCAGTTCAACGTGTCGGACGGCAGCCGAGTGTGGATCTACGTCAACCAGGAACTGGCGATCGGCGAGTGGTACCACGTCGTCGGGGCGTACAACGGCACGACGGTGAAGTGCTACCTGGACGGCGTCGAGCGGGATTCGGCCCCCATGGTCGGGATCGCCCCCAGCGCCTCGTCCTTGCTGATCGGCTCGGATGGCTGGAGAAGCGACTGGGTCGGCGCCATCGACGAGGTCGCGGTCTACAACCGGGGTCTGTCGCCGGCCGAGATTCTCTTCCTTTCCGGCTATCAGCCGGCTGAAGAGTGACACGCCGGGTATTGCCGCCGCGACGAGGTCAGGGAACTGGCACTGACCGATCTGACCTCGGCCAACGGCAAGTATGACGGCGGGGTCTGAGGAATGGTTTGGACCGGCGCAGGCTTCTGACGAGCTTGGGCCGGGCCGACAAGGTGGTTCTGTACATAGTCGGGCCCGCGCCGATCCTCTCGGTGCGGGCCCTTTTTCTTCCGCGAGAATGGCACGTCGGAGTTTTGCAGGGCAACAACTGCAATACGGATTGTCTGGAGACTCGGAGCCAGTGTATGGTATTGCTTGCGAAAGGGAACGCCTGATGGAAACACGGACTGTCATGCACGCTCGACGGTGGGTTGTTCTGCTCGCGGTGCTGGTCCTTGGCGTCGGCGCATCGGCTGGGTCCGTGGACGCCTCGGACGTCACGTTGCGTTTCGACGAAGAACACGGGCACCTCGTCTCGCTGCTGGACAAGCGGGCAGGTCACGACCACATTGCCAAGGACGCGATCGGGAATCTCTGGGGGTTGGAGTTGCCCCCACAAGCAGGAGGCACGCTGCTCCCCGAACACGCCCGAAGCTTCGAATGCCGCCGGGACGGCAGCGATCCGCAACGACTGCACCTGGCGTGGAGCGGATTCGAGCGCGAGGCCATGCCCGATCTGTCCGTGTCTGTCCATGTCCGTTTTGACCCGACGGTCCAGGCAACTCGTTTCTCCATTGTGGTGCGAGGTCTGAATGGTGTCGTTCCCTCGGTGCTGCGGTTCCCGCGCGTCTGCGCGATCGCACGACAGGAATCGGAGGTGCTGGCCGTCCCCTATTGGATGGGCGAGAAGACGACCCAGGCGAGACGACTCCTGTCCCCGGCGCCCGGACAAGCCGTCCGGCGGGAATTCGCCTATCCCGGCATGTTGTCGATGCAGTGCATCGCGTTCTACCGAGAGGACGGCCCGGGCCTGTATTTCGCCGCCGATGACATCAAGGCGCGCAGCAAGAGCTTCGTTGCCTTTGGCGATGGCCGGGGCAATGTCGGCCTGGAGGTCTGTCACTTCCCGGGCGCCGACACAGCCGCGGCGGCGGCCTACGAACCGGGCTACGATATCCTGATCGGCCTGTTTCAGGGCGACTGGATCACGGTGGCGTCGCGGTATCGCGACTGGGCACTGCAGCAACCCTGGGCAAAGGACAGCCGCCTGAAACAGGGCCGCACGCCGGCCTGGGTCAGGGACACGGGATTCTGGATCTGGAACCGCGGCTCTTCGGACGGCGTGTTGCCCCCGGCCGCGGCCCTGCAGGACTACCTCGGCGTGCCGGTCAGCGTGTTCTGGCACTGGTGGCACGGCTGCGCCTACGACGTCAACTTCCCGGAGTACCTGCCGCCGCGAGAGGGCGCGGAGGCCTTTCGCGAAGCGGTGCGCGAGGCCCGTCAACAGGGTCTCAATCCGATCGTCTACATGAACCAGCGGCTCTGGGGCATGACCGCAGAGAGCTGGGTCTCGAAAGACGCCCGGCGCTACGCCGTCAAGAAGCCGGACGGGACGGTGCAGCCGGAGGTGTACAACACCTTCACCCGCTCGCCCATGGCGTCGATGTGCATGGGCACCGCCTTCTGGCGCAACACCTACGCTGGCCTGTCGGAGGCCGTGTACAGCGACCTGGGCGTCAGCGGCATCTACATGGATCAGGCATGCTCGAGTCTGGTCTGCTACGACGCAGGACATGGTCACCCGCCGGGAGGCGGCACGTACTGGATGGAGGGATTTCGCGTCCTGGAATCCGATATCCGCGAGCGATGTCCCGGCATCGCCTTGGCGGGAGAGGGTTGCGGCGAGGCGTGGCTGCCCCATCTCGACTTGATGTTGAGCCTGCAGGTCAGCCAGGAACGTTACGAAGCCCCCGGCCAGTGGGAACCCATCCCGTTCTTCCACGCTGTCTATCACGGCTGCACGGTTCTCTACGGGAACTATGCGTCCCTGACGCGGCCGCCGTACGACCCGCTCTGGCCCAAGGACTCCGCGCCGGAACACCCTCTTCAATTGCTCGACGAACGATTCCGCCGCCAGTTCCGGCTGGAACAGGCACGCACCTTCGTCTGGGGGCAGCAAGCCTGCCTCTCGAACTTCCGGCCCGAACACCTGGTGGAACGCAGAACCGACTTGGCCTATATCCGACAACTGGTCCAGCTCCGCCAGGCGGCGCTGCCCTATCTGCTGCACGGCACGTTCCTGCGTCCCCCGCGAGTGGAAATTCCCGACATGGAAATTGATATGTCACGTCTGTCCATCTATGCCGGCCAACAAGGCGCGGTCCAGGAGTACCGCAAGCGAGTCCCCCAGTACCTGGTGGGCGCCTGGCGGGCCCAGGACGGCGGCATCGCGGTAGCGGTTGCGAACCTCGCCGACTCGAATCAGGAGTTGCGTTTTGCCCTCAGTCGCGAAGAGGACGGCCTGCCCGACCGGGGACGCGTGTACAAACGGCTCCCCGAAAGTCGCACCGAACTGGGCCCGTTCCAGAACGGACAGGTCGCCATCACGGACACCCTGACTGCCGCAGGCGCCGCCATCTATGAACTCGTGCCGGACGCGGATCGCCCATGACATTGCGTTTCACAGAATCCCTTATCCCGACCTTCTGCGGTTACGTCAGTGCGCCGTGCGGAGCCAGACTATCGCGTCTTGGGGGCGTCGGTTTGGGCCGCGGCGGTCGCCTTTGCTGCGGCCAGGCGGCTCGACGAGTAGATCTCCAGACCCTGGGCCTGCTCGCGGAAGAGCTTCTGCTTCTGTGCGTCGGTCAGTTGGACCGTGTTCTTGTGATTGGGCTTGTTGGTGAACCAGATCCACGAGGGGAATCGCTTGTCGATCCCGTTGGCCAGGGTCGCACGGCCGTCGCGGAATTGGATCAGGTTCAAGACCCAGTAGTTGTGGGCCTTCCCATCCCGGCCGGGACAGCCGCGAATGAACTCCGTCTGAATCCACTCGGCTTGGCCGTCCTTGTTCAGATCGACGAAGTCGTTAGCGTCGAGGTGGTACGTTTCGCCGCTGACGGTCGTGTAGCCGGTCTTGGACCGCAGGAAGAAGCAGACGCAGTCCACACAGGCCGCAAGTCCGTTGCCGCCGCTCGGCGCGGCGATGATGACGTCTCTGGCCGTGCCGGTCTTGGCGGTCAAATTGGCAGCCCAGACCCTCAGGCCCACCCGGGAGCAGCCGTCCAAGGCAGCCGGACCCGCGACGACCTTTCCCTTCCCGAGCAGACTGGCGATCAGACCACCCTTCGCGTCGGCCTTCTGGACCACCAGGATGATGCCGGGAGCGATGGCAAACAGGGAGGCCTTCCCGTCCGCCGACTGCTGCTCGTACGCCGGCTCGCACACGGTCGCCGCCGTAGCGGGCCGCTGGCCCGTCTCGAAAGGACAGTAGTTCGGATCATACGCCCGGCAGATTGGCGATGCCAGCAGGATCATCAGGAAGACGGTCTTCGCGTTCATGGTTGCCTCCACATTCAAAGAGATTGTCCGTATCCATCGCGCGCACTCGAACCGACCCTTTCTTCCATCGGCATATCCGGCCTCGCCGCTTGAGCCGGGCGGCCGCGATCTGTCTGTATCCATGCCCATCCACGGCCGATGGTTCGACGTGCGCCGGGGGTCCTGCACTGCAAAGGCGCAACATCTTGTTTTCTTAGCAAGCATTTTCAGGCTACCAGCTTCGCGACATCCGCGTCGCGTAATCTCAGGGCCGCCGTCATGATCTGCTGTCCTTTGGGCGTAACGCGATAATAGCGGGTACCGCTGACC
>Ga0209605_1000417_pt1 | contig 54738 bp, 42 predicted proteins | sample AD_UKC035_MetaG_FD_184408 | JGI IMG/M metagenome (GOLD analysis project Ga0209605, IMG submission 184408) | Active sludge microbial communities of municipal wastewater-treating anaerobic digesters from USA - AD_UKC035_MetaG (SPAdes) (version 2) | ecosystem: Engineered > Bioreactor > Anaerobic >...
GACCCCTCCCGGCATGGGTGCGTACGCTCGAACGAGTACGACGGTGGGTGGGGGCGAAGCTCATCCTCCACCACGCCCGACTGGCTGTAAGAAGAGGTGTTGCGTGACAATTAACGAGAAAAGTTGGCGAGCGTGGGGACCGCCGACGCAGTCCCGTCGCTCAGGCTGCGGGTTCGGCTCCCTGGGCGATGCACGCTAAACACATACCAAAGGTCTCTTCGTGTCTTGGTGCCTTTGTGGTCAACTCAGGCCGTGCCCCCCTCTCCTGCGTGCAGGGACCCGACCCGTGTGCGTTCCTGGCAACCCGGTCACATCGACCAAGACCGTGTAGTCATCATCCGGGAACCGGTCCACCTCGGCCACCCCGCCCTGCTGCTCCTTACCCTCCACCAGCAGCGCTGGGCGCGCGCAAACCCCTCGCCCTTCCAGGGAGAGGGGCAGGGGTGAGGGTCGGCACGCGCAGAGCGTCCACAGAGCAGCGCGTGCCACCAGCCGGTTCCGCGCGTCCACGCCGTAGGCCTTGAAGTCGTCGAAGGTGGCCTTCGTCGTGTCGGAGTAGAGCCCGCTCTCGCCGCCGCCCGGGTCGGGCGTGAAGTTGTAGCTGAGGCTGGCCATCGAGCACCGCGCCTCCATATGCACGCGACCACCTACAGCGTGTCAATTGTCGATTCCGCTGAAGAACTCCGCTGGCCACGGCGTGCGGAGTCACCGCCGCGGGGTGGCTTTCCGGCGGCGCTGCGCGGTACGCCGGGCCGGCGGCTGCGTCGCTCTGCGGGGCGCCGGGCGCTGACGCTGCATTTGCAGCGTATACCTGTCCACTAGGGTCCACTGCACTTCCTCTCCAGGCTCCAGGCCAATGGCCGCGGCCAGGGGCAGCGGCACGTACACGTAGAAGCGAACCTTCTGGCCCTGCGAGCGGATGGCCTGCACGGTAATCGGGTATTGTGCTTGCATGTTGGCAGGCTAGTCTATGGGCTAGCTATTGTCAAGGGGCACGGACGCCCCTGGCGGGCAGGAGGCCAGCATGAGCCTGTACCGGGCGACGGGGAGCAGGGAGGCGGACCCCAAGCTGCTGGCGTGGCTGACTGAGGAACCCGCCGTGCCCGCGGTCGTCCGCGAGCGGGCGGCCTTCTTCGTGTTTTTTGCGCAGACCATCTACCCCCAACTGGAAGCGCAACGCCCGGTGCTGGACGCCCTGTACAGCCCGACGGATGGCCGCCCGGCGGAGGATCCCGTCCTGCTGCTGGGGGTGTTGCTCCTGCAGTTTGTCGAGCGGCTCCCCGACCGCCAGGCGGCAGAGGCCGTCTGCTGGGACGCCCGCTGGCGTCTGGCCCTGCACCTGGCGGAAGGGGACGGGGGGTTTCATCCCTCGCTGCTGACGCTGTTTCGGCGGCGTTTGCTGGCCGGGGGGCAGGAGCGTACCGCCTTCGACGCGGTCCTGGAACTGCTCATCGAGGCGGGGTGGGTAGCGCGGCGTTCCAGGCAGCGGCTGGATTCGACCCACATCTGCGGGCTGCTGAGCCTTATGAGCCGGCTGGAATGCATCCGGGAGACGTTGCGGCTGGCCCTGCAGGAACTGGAACGTCAGGGGCCCCTGCCCGAGTTCTGCGACCCGCTGTGGGAACGCTATGTGGAGAGCAAGCTGGACGTCCGCAGCAGCATCCAGGCGCTGCAGGCGAAGGCCCGGGAGGCCGGAGAAGATGCCTGGCGGTTACTGGGCTGGTGCCGGCAACAAGCACCCCCGCGGGCAGCGGGCAAGGCGGTGGACTTGCTCGCCCGGGTCTTCGCCGAGAACTACGAGATCGACGAGACGGGCGCGTGTTGCCAGACGCGGACGCAGCCTACCGGCGCGGTGCACAATCCGCACGAGCCGGAAGCCCAGTGGAGTTCCAAGTCCACGAGCAAGGACAAGACCTGGGTCGGCTACAAAGCCCAGGTGGCGGAAACCGTGCCGGAGGAACCGTGTCTGCCGGAGGAACCGACGCAGAGCTTCCTGACTGCACTGGCCACGCAGAACGCCAGCGCGAGCGATAAGGCGGGGATGGCTCAGGTGCTGGCGGAGCAGGCCCAACAGGGGCAGGAGAGGCCCCGCGTGCTGTACGTGGACGGCGCCTACGTGTGCGCCCCGACCCTGCACGAGGCTGAGACCGAAGGACGTGAGCTACGCGGCCCCGCTCCGGCCTCACCGGAACGTGGCCCCGGCTTCCCCGTCGATCGCTTCGACGTGCAGCTCGAGGAACGCCGGGCCGTCTGCCCCGCCGGGCAGGCCAGCAGCAATTGCAGCCGTCTGGAGGAGCAAGAGACGGGGAAGGTGACCTATCGGATCGAATGGAACCGCGCCACGTGCGGAGCGTGTCCCCTGGCCCGCCAGTGTCTGGGGCGTGGGCAGACGCAGCGGACGATTCTGGTGGGTGCATGGCACCGCCTGTTGCAGGAGCGCCGGCGGGAGATGCAGACGGAAGCGTTCCGGCAGGACATGCACCATCGCAACGGCATCGAGGGTACGCAGAGTGAGTTGGTCCGCGGCTACGGGCTGCGGCGGGCCCGCTATCGCGGCCTGGCGAAAGTCCGCCTGCAGAACTACCTGATTGGGGCCGCGTGCAACGTCCGGCGGTGGTACCGTCGGCTGGTGTGGGAAACCAAGCAGGGCCTGCGTTCGCCGGGGTCGGTCACTGCCACGGTGGCCGTGTAAACCGGCAAGGGGAGGCAGTCGCCCCGGTTGCAGTGGCGATCCGCACAGTATTACTGTAGAAAAGGAGACTGCCAGCAGTCGTCGCCTGATTACACGAGCCCACCGCGACCCGGCGCGGCAGGTTTACATAGTCACGCGAGTATCATCGCCTCGACACGCGACCTTACTTTCTCAGCGGAATCAATTGTCAAGAGTTGACCCCATGCATGAGCAAACAGGAACTGTTGACATGCGACCCGACAACTCGTTACGATATGCGGCATGAACACCGTTTCTCAAGGCGATGGAACACTGAACATGGACCACTGGAACCGGCTGGGCGTGTGTCGTCCGCGAAGTCTCGCCACAGTCGCGGCAGTGGTGCTGTTGACCTTCACGGCTGTTGCGCCCCGAGCACATGCAGCGTGCGAACCGACGTGGCTCCCGGGTGAAGGCATTCCGGGAACTGACGGCAACGTGTACGCGATAACGTCGTGGGACCCGGACGGCCCCGGCCCGCAGTTGGCCGTGCTGGTCGCGGGAGGGACTTTTTCGATTGCCGGCGACGTCGTGGCCAACAGAGTTGCCATGTGGGACGGCGTGTCCTGGGCGCCACTCGGCAGCGGAATGGGTGGCGGAAGTTACTCCGTCGTCTACGCGTTGACGGTGCTACGCTGCGGCGACCTCATTGCCGGCGGGTACTTCACCACGGCCGGTGGGGTGACTTGCAACCACGTCGCCCGCTGGGATGGAGTGTCCTGGCACCCGCTTGGAGGCGGAACAACTGGCCGCGTCTATTCCCTGGCGGTGTTGCCCGACGGTAACCTCATCGTGGGGGGCGAATTCACGTACGCGGGCGGCGTGCGCGTGCAATCCGTCGCCCGCTGGGACGGATCATCGTGGGCACCACTCGGACTCGGAACCGATGGTGCGGTCTTCGCACTGACAGTACTGCCTGACGGCGACGTCGTCGCCGCTGGCTCCTTCACTTGGGCCGGCGGTGCAGACGCGAACCACATTGCCCGTTGGGACGGCGCCTCCTGGAGTCCGTTGGGGAATGGGACGAACAACGAAGTTGATGCACTGGGCATCCTGCCCACTGGTGAGTTGGTTGCCGCTGGCTTGTTCACTACCGCTGGTGATGGGAGCGCCAACTACGTCGCCCGCTGGGACGGCTCGTCATGGACCCCACTGGGAAGCGGGACGGACGGCGGGCTCGCAGCGTTGGCGGTGTCTCCCGATGGCACTCTTGTCGTCGGCGGCTTCTTCACAATGGCTGGGGACGAGAGTGCGAACTCTATCGCGTCCTGGGACGGGTCCTCCTGGCACCCGGTCGGGATCGGAGTGGACTACCCCGTACACGCCTTGACAGTCCTGACCGGCGGCGAGCTGGCCGCTGGGGGGCAGTTCCAAACCTCCGGGGGAGTGGAGTGCTGGCACATCGCCCGCTGGGACGGCTTGTCTTGGAGGCGGCTCGGAAATGGGATGACGCGGCGCGTCAACGCTCTGGCGGTCTTGCCTGACGGCGCTCTCGTCGCCGGCGGTCTGTTCAGGGGGGCTGGAGACATAGCCGCGAACTACATTGCCCGCTGGGACGGTTCATCCTGGAGCCCGCTCGGGACCGGAATGAGCTCTTCCGTTTGGGCGTTGACCGTGCTGCCCAGTGGTGAGCTGGTCGCTGGCGGCTGCTTCACTACCGCTGGCGGCGTCGACGCGAACTACATTGCCCGCTGGGATGGAAACGCGTGGACCGCGATTGGGGCGGGGCTGGACGGTGTGGTAAGCGCTCTGACCGTGCACAACGGCGAGTTGATCGCGGGGGGCAACTTCACGACCGCCGGCGGGGTCATGTGCAACCGAATCGCGGCCTGGGACGGCTCGGCTTGGCATCCGCTAGGGGATGGAATGGACGAAGCCGTCTACGCCGCCACGGTGCTGGTCAACGGCAACTTGGTTGCCGGCGGCAACTTCACTACGGCCGGAGGCGTGAGCGCCAACCGGATCGCACGCTGGGACGGCTCGTCCTGGTACCCACTCGAGGGCGGCGTGAATGGCTCGGTCCACGCATTGACGGTGCTGCCCGACGGAGACCTGGTCGTCGGTGGGTCTTTCACCATGGCCGGGGAGGAGAGCGCGGACTACATCGCCCGGTGGGACGGTTCGGGCTGGGCCCCGCTTGGAAGCGGCATGACCGGCGGGAGCTACCCTCGCGTCAAGGGCTTGACGGTACTGCCCAACGGAGACCTGTTTGCAGGCGGCGAGTTCACTGCGGCCGGAGGCGTAAGCGCCAACCACATCGCGCGGTGGGACGGGAGTGTCTGGCACCCGCTGGCCTCGGGTGTGGACGCCGGGGTGAATGCCCTGACGGTCTACCACGGCGAGTTGGTCACCGGAGGGGACTTCTGGACCGCTGGCGACAACGTCTCGGCCCACTGGGCCCGGTGGGGTTGTCCCTGCGACTTGGACGGCGATGCTGACCTGAGCTATCCGGATTTCCTGGCGTTTTGTGACAGCTTCGGCACGTGTTACGGCGACGGGTCGGGATACTACAATCCCCGGGCGGATCGCGACGGCGACCACTGTACTACCTTGGCCGACTATGGGTTATGGCTCGAGTGCTACAATAACGCGCGGCCGTGAGGGGCGGGGAGCAAGGGCTCGCTTCGCGCGGCAGAGGGGCGGGCGGGGGAATGCAGAATGAAGGCAGAATGCAGAAAGGGCTGCGCACGCCCTCTGCCTTCTGAATTCTACCTTCTGCCTTCTGGATTCGTGGGGCATCGCGTGTTGACGAAGTCTGAATCTCCTCAACGCCTTGAAGTCCCTGACATGACCCCCCTCCCTTCCAGGGAGGAGTGCGGAGAGGGTCGGATCCCGGGAGTATTCCCCCTCACCCTACCCTCTCCCCCGAGGGGGAGAGGGGTTCCGTTAGGCGCTCTTCGAACGCGGCTCGTCCGCAGCCTGTTGCGTCTGCCCGTGACGCTGGCCGTGCTGCTCATCCGCGGCTACCAGGGGATGATCCGGCCGTTCCTGATCGGCACGTGCAAGTTCTGCCCGACGTGCAGTGAGTACGCCATCGAGGCCCTGCGCCGGCACGGGTTGCTACGGGGCTCGTGGCTGGCCCTGCGGCGGGTCTTGCGCTGCCGCCCGTTCACGCCCGGCGGGTACGACCCGGTCCCGTAACGCCACCTCCCCCCGGCGCTATCCGCGCGGGGCCCTCCGGCGGCCACGCCCGCACACCTCACCTCAGCCCGCCCAGACGACGATGGAAGGTAGTAGTGGCCGCGGCCCCGGTGCCGGTTCCGGTGGAACGTACGTATCCAGCGTGTCGGTCCGGAGAGGGTGCCATGCTTTCCCGCCACAGCAGTCGCGGGAAAGCATGTTCTTCCGCGCAACGGCACGCCCACCCCCGCCTGCGGCGGGTGGGGGCATGGCACCCACGCTCGACAGGTACGATGGAACCCGGTGCAAGGTCGCTGCCGGACGCGTCCCCAATGCCGGCCGGAGGCTCGACGTTGAATACGGTGGCGATCAACCCCTGCGTACCGAGCCGCAGCGCCGGGGCCCCCTGCGGCGGCGAAACTCACGCCGCCCGTACGGCACCGCCCGAACGACCGGACGCCGGGCTGCTCGACCGAACCAGGCCCGCCCGCCCGGCGGAGGCAACTGAGCGCCCCCACCCCGGCGCGGCTTACGCCGAGGTCGCGCGGGCCTGTGCCGGACGCTGGCTTCGACTGCTCGAAGCCACCCCTTGGTTGCCCGACGCTTCCGCGGTCGAGGGTTCTTCGAGGACCGCGGCCGCCCCCACGGACCGCCACCTGGCGGCCACACTGGGGCTGGGCCTGCTGACGCAGATCGACCCCGACCAGTCGGGCAACGCCTACCTTGCCTTTCGCGTGCGGGCGGCGTTGGTGGGTTGGCAACTCGGACTGGGGGGCGACGGTCGGCCGGCGTGGGCGCGGTTGCGGCCACCCGGCGCGACTGCGGTCGAGGCAAGCGCGCTAATCCTCCTGCTGGCCGACGCGCCGGCGTATCAAACCCCCGAGCTACTTGGTGACATGGCGCGACACTTGCCGTGGCTGGCCAAACGTCCACCCGCGGCCTGCTGGCGCGAGGCGGCAGCCGTGCAAGCCTTGGCCGACGGCGGTATGTTGCTGCGCGACGGTCGGCTCTTCGGCGAGGCCCGCACCCGCCTGTCCCGGCTGCTTCAGCGGCAAAACCCGGAAGGCTGGTTTCCGGAACGTGGTGGCGCCGACCTGGGTCGGCTGAGCCGGACAATCGACGCCCTGGCCCGCCTGTACGTCGAGTACTGCTGGGACGAACTGGCCGAGCCCTTGAACCGGGCCGTCGGTTTCCTGGCCTGTTTCGTCGATCCTGACGGCAACGTCGGCGGCTGCTACAACTCCCGCGGCAGCGTCTTCGCCAACCCTTACGGCTTCGAGTTGCTCGCCCGTGATTGCCCTGCCGCGGCCGCCCTGGCACGCATCGCCCGAAGCCGCTGCCTGCACTTCGCCGCCCGGCGGCTGCCCGGATGGGATGAGGAACTCGCGGCGCATCTGGGGGCGTCCCACGCGCTGGCGGCCGTGCACGCGGTGACCGACCTGCCTGAGGAGTTGCCACCGCCATCGTCGGAACCGGAGACACACTTCGTGCGGGCCGGCTTGTCGATCTTCCGCCGTCGGTCCTACTTCGCCGTCGTCAACCGACGCCAAGGGGGCGCCGTCACCGTCACTTGGCCCGAGACGGGTACACGCCTTGAAGATGCCGGGGTGACGGTCGTGGCTCCTCACGCTATCCTCCGCCCAACTTGGGCGCCTGGAACGCCGGACAGCCGGATTGCGGGCACGCGGATCACGGTCCGTGGAGCGCTCCGCGCCACTTCGCCCCGCGTCACTCGCTGGTCACGCCTGGAGCGCTGGATCGGGCGGGCAACCCGCGGGCTGCGAGCGGTCCTGACGCTCGGACGCGGTCGAGCACACCCGCCCGGGAGGCAACCCGGTGTGGGCTGGTGGTCCGCCCCGAGTTACCACCGCGAATTCACCTTCCTCGACGACACGGTCGAGGTGCGGGATGACATCCGCCTCCCCCGGCCGTGCCAAGCCGTCGTTTGCCAGACGGCAGGCGACTGGGGTACCGGTTCCGCGCCCGACCTCGTGCCGCACCGCACGCCTGACTTTGTGCCACTGATCATCGACGGTGCCCGGCACGTTGCGATTCGTCGCACCTACCGCGGCGGACGCCTCGTCCCCAGGATCGACTGACACGCAGACCCGGCAGCCCCCGCGCCCCCATCTCGCGCCCCGCCGCTTTCGGCGTGGTCGTCAAGCGCCTCCGCAATCCCCAGGTTCCAGGCCTCCGGCTGTAGCATACTTCGCCGAGTCCGATCTTTCTCGGCTTATCTATGTTTCCAAACAGAAATGAGCATAGTAAACATGGGGAGAAAGGGACGACTGCACCGTCCCGTCTCAGCGACGCGGTTAACGATAATTCAATCGAGAAGATAGGGAATATTTGCTTGACACGGTAAGAGCGTGGCGGTATTTTGAGCACACCGTTTGGTGGTTGGCGCGGACTGGGCGACGTTCCCTTCTTCGCTAGTCAATCAAGCGGGAGGGGAAAGACCATCTATCCGCGGTGCGCCGACCGGGAGGGGTCGGCGGGGCGGGCGAGAGTGGCGTGCTCCGCCCGCTGGGACGAAACGCAGATCGAGGAGGGGAAGAGGGCAGCCGGCATCACGCTCCCGTTACCCGGGGGTGCGAGGCCGGTTGTTTTTTGTGCCTTCACCCCGCCGTGCCACCAGGTGGCATCCCGGCAGGCGAACGGTTTCGGTCCGAGAGGCGTTCAAGTGTCTTGAGGATTGTCTGGGTCCCTTCGCGTCCCTCTCCGGCGGCCTGCGCGGCCGCCAGGAGTTGGCTGACGAGCGTGCTTCCCGGCAGAGCCACCCCACCAGCCGAGGCCGTGGCGAGCGCAATCCGCAGGTCCTTCTGCTGCAAATCCACCATGAACATCGGGGCAAAGTCGCGCCGGAGCATCCGGGGCCCGAGATTGTCCACCGCCCAGGACCCGGCGGCCCCTTTCGAGACCGCCTGCAGCACGACGTTGGGGTCCAGCCCGACGCCGCGGGCGAAGACCAACGCCTCCGCCACAGCCAGGAGGTTCAGGCCGCAGATGATCTGGTTGCACAGCTTGGTCAGTTGCCCGGCTCCGACCGGTCCGCAGTGGACGATCGTCTTGCCGATCGCGCGTAAGACGGGCTCCGCTCGGGCGAGGTCGGCGGCCGCGCCCCCAACCATGATGGAGAGGGTTCCGGCCTCGGCACCGGTCCTGCCGCCGGAGACGGGCGCGTCCAGGAACCTGCCGCCCGCCTGCTCCACTTGGGTCGCCACCCGCCGGGCGGTCTCCGGGGCACAGGTGGTCATGTCCATGCAGAGCGTGCCGGGCGTGAGGGCGGAGCAGACCCCGGTCGGACCCAAGTAGACCGCCTCCACGTCGGGCGAGTCGGTGACGATGGACAGGATGACGTCAACGTTAGCAGCCAGCTCCGCGGGCGATTCCGTCCAGCGCGCCCCGGCGGCCAGCAGGGGCTCGGCCTTGCTCCGGGTCCGCGAGAAAACGGACATTTGATGCCCCGCCCGCAGCAGGTTGGTGCCGATGGGGGTGCCCATGATGCCCGTTCCGATGAGGCCGATGGTGCTCATACGCTTGTAGACTCCGCGGCGTGCTCAGCGGCATTCGGCCCCCGATCGGGTGTTGCCGGGCCGGTGTGACGCCTCCTCCCAGCACTGGCAGGACCCCGCGCGGGGCTCGGAACGCCTCGGCGGGCCCAACTTCATCGGCGGGGCGGAGGCTCCGATATATCGGTGTGGTCGCCGCAGGCCCCCGGAGTGGGGCCGGCGGACCATCCCTGCGCGGATCGTAACATGAACCGTACGCACCTGACAGACGACGGTACTCCCCGGGCAACTGCCCGAACCGACACGCCCTCCGGATCGCCGGGACCCACGCGGCGCGATGTGATGCGCGGCGGGCTGAAGCTCGCCTTCGTCGCGCCGGTCGTCACGACGTTCTTCGCGCACCAGGCGTATGCGGCCGGCAGCAACCACAGTTGCTACGCGGTCGGTCACGACTGTGACCTGCCCGGTCAGAAGGAGAGTTGTTGCCCAACCCTGGTGTGCCTCACCAACAAGTGCGTCGGGTAGGAAGAGCGAAACGCGAACAGGGAATAGCGAATGAAGGCCAAACGTACCGACGCGCGGTCGTAGGCGAACGGCGACACACCTGCGAGGCGGGCGCAACGTGCTCCCTCGCCCGGCAAGGACGCGACCGAAGTGCACAGGATGGCCGGCAACACTAGGGACGGGATCGGTACCGGGTTGCTGCTGCTGGCGCTGACGGGCGCGGCCGGCGGTGCCTGGGCGAGTGGCACACTTCTGCGCGAACACCTGGGCGGCTGGGGCCCGGCCTCAGCGTCTTCGGCAGCGTCGACAACCTGGTGTGGGGCGAGCGCGACGGCGGACGGAACCTGCGCGGACGTGCTTTCCAGTTCGTGGGCGGCCGGCGAGGTGACGATCGCCGGTCGTCAAATCGAGGTTCCGGCCGCGTTTCTCGGCCTGGCATACTTCGGCAGCGCGGGGCTCTGGCTGCTGCTCCTCGGGAAGCAGGCACTGACGCCGCGGACCTGGGCGCGCGTGGCCACCCTTGTAGCGACGACGGCGGGTCTGCTGGCTTCACTGGGCTTCGTGGGGGTCATGCTGCTGCTGGGTCAGTGGTGTGCACTTTGCGGCACGGCCCACGCGGCCAACTTCGTGCTGGTGGCGGCCACCTGGAAGCTTGCCCAACGCCGTGCCCCAGCCGCGACGACCCGGGTCCGCGTCGAACGAAGACCTGAGGATACGCCTCGTTTCCCACTGCCGGTGCAACCCCGGCTGGTGTTTGCGACAGTAACCGCGCTGGGTGTGGCCGTCGCGGGACTCTGGTTTGTCTACGACGGGCAACGGGAGGTTCGCCGGCAGTGGCACAAGGCCGCCGCGCTGCGGCAGACCCTCACGGTCGTGCAGAGCGATGAGGCGCTGCTGCTGCGGGAGTTCTTCGCCCAGCCGGTGCACGCCGGCCTCACGGGTCTCGCGGACGTGGACGCCACATCGCGGCGGGAACGGTTGGACGTGCTGGACAGTACATTGCTGGCGCCGGACTTGGCCGCGGCCCAGGGCGTGGCACGGGCGTCTCGCCCGTGCGTCCACCCGCGGGACGCCGGTGCCACGAATTCCTCACGCCCCGAGACGAAGCCGAGCGTCAGTAGCGCAATGGATTCGATGCCGCTGGCCGAGGCTGAACCGACGGTCGTGATCTTCACGGACCTGCTGTGTAAGGCCTGCGGCTGCTTCGACGCGAAGTGGCGGGCGCGGCTGGAACCGCTGCTGGGAAGCCGCGTGAGGGTCGAGTATCGGCACTTCGTCAGCCCGGCCGAGGGGGCCGCGGCGGGGAAGGCAAGTGAGCGGCGCTGGGAGCCGGCGGGCGCCGTCGAAGCGGCCCGGCTGGTCGGCGGGGACGTGGTCGCCGCCCGCCTGCGGGAGCTGCTCTTTGCCCAGCGACCATCCTGGCCGGAGTTGGACTACGGCGAGTTGGCGGGGCGGATCGGGCTTAACGTCGATCTCTTTCTGGCGGAGTTTCGCGGTCCGCGTCCGTGCCGGATCGTCGAGACGAACGCGCGCCTGGCCCGACAGCTCGACGTGCGCGAGGTGCCGGCCGTGTTTGTGGACGGTCGGCGGGTGCCGCAGATCTGCCTGGACAGTCCCGTGTTCTGGAGCGCGCTCGCCGAGACGCTGAACGTGGAAGAGGCGGCGGTCACCTGGAGTTCGGCTGATGGACCGTGAGACCGCGGCCAAGCCGGCAATGGCGGCAGTGCCGCCTGGCGAGGGCACCGGGGCGACGCGGTTTCCCCGGCGTCGGACCGACGTGCGCGTGCAGGAATTGGACGGCGAGGCGTTGGTCTACGACGCGACGACGGCCGACACGCACCTGCTGAACGCGACGGCCTACGCGATCTGGCAGGTGTGTGACGGCCGCCGCGATACCGGGGCAATCGCGACGCACCTGTCGGCCACCTACGACGTATCGGCGGAGGACGCCGGCGAGCACGTGCGGCGGATCCTGGAGGAGTTCGACGAGCGCTGCCTGCTGGAGTCACCCGATCAGGAGCCCGCTTAGATGTTCGGACTGCTCGACAGATCGACCTCGCGTACGGTGACGCACGTTGCGCTGGGCGTGGTGCGGGCGAGTCTGGAGACGCCGGTACAGTCGTTGCACGACGGCTTCCGCAGGCTGTACCGCCCGTTCGTTACCGAGGACGCCGGCGGCGACGCCATCCGCGTGCGGGTGATGCCGGGGAGTCTCCACTGGGGGCACCGGCGCCGCTTTCGGGTGACGGCGGACGACCGACTGCGGTTTGAGCCGGTCCGGTCTGATGAGCTGCTGCCCCGGGTGGAGTGGGCGATCAACTGGGAGGTGCCGGCCAGCCTGCCGCACTACCTGCACCTGCATGCTTCCAGCCTCGAAGTCAACGGTTGCGGGGTGATCCTGCCGGGGCATTCCGGGAGCGGGAAATCGACGCTGGCCCTGGCCCTGCTGACGCGCGGCTGGCGGTATCTGTGCGATGAGTTCGCGTTGATTCAGGCGGATTCGCTGCTGCTGGATCCGTTTCCGCGAGCGGTGTGCATCAAGCGGCCGGGCTACCCGGTGATCGAGTCGCTGGGCGTGCGGCTGACGGGCCGGCCGCATTACGTGAAAGGGTCAAAGGGCTACGTGCGGTTCGTTCATCCGCTGGAGGTGCGTGAGGACGCCATCGGTCGGCGCTGCCCGGTGCGCTATGTGATCTTCCCCACCTACGTCGAGGACGCGGAACCCGCGTTGGCGCCGCTGTCGAGGGCCGAGGCCGCCTTCGCCATGCACCAGGTGTGTTTCAACCTGTTCGGCTGCCGCCGGCTCGGACTGGACGTGTTGGCCGAGGTCGTGCGGGGGGCGGAATGCTATCGCCTCACCTCGGGCGACATCCACCGCACGTGCGCTCTGCTGGAACGACTGGTGGGCGGCAGCGCGCAGCAGGTGGTGCGAAGCGCATGAACGCCTGTCAGCGCAGCAACCTGAGGCCATGAGAGCGCGGGTTGCACGTAGCTGGGTACAGGCAACTGGGTACAGGTGGCTGGGTACAGGTGGCTGGGTACAGGTAGCTGGGTGGCATGGCCAAGCGCAGCGCCGCCATGCCGAACGCACAGGGTATGGCACGGGCGTCTCGCCCGTGGGTTTACCGGCAAGATGCCGGTACCACGGAATCCCCGCGGCCCGGGAAGAACGGAACGTGAGCAGTACAGAGCTTGCCAAGTGGATTCGCGGCGATGTCGGGCGGCTGGACGAGCTCCACGCGACACCCGAGGACTGGCGAAAACGCGCTGATGCCCTGACTCGTAGCGGGCTCGCGGGCATCGCGCTCGAATGCGCCGGGGAGCAGGCGGCCGCATGGCCGGCGAAGTTCACGGCCCACCTGAAACGCGGCGCCACGGCCGTGGCCGCCGAGAACCTCAACTTCCGCCACGAGTTGGTGCGTCTCCTGCGTGCGTTCGATCAGGCGGGCGTGCCGGTGATGCTACTGAAGGGGGCGGCCCTGAACCTGTCGCTATACGATCGCCCCGACCTGCGTCCCATGACGGACCTGGATTTGCTGATCCACCCGGCCGACGCCTCGGCCGCCCGGAAAGCGCTGCACGAGTGCGGGTGCCGGCCGCAGTTCGATCTTCTGCGGGAGGATTTTTTCCCCAAGTATTACTATGAGTTGGCGTTTGTGACCGGCTCCTTGCGGCCGGTGCGGATCGACCTGCACGTTCGTCCTCTGCGACCGCTGCGTATCGCGCGGTTCATGCCCGACGATGCCCTCTGGGATGGCGCGCAACGGGTCGAGCTGGATGGCACCCATGCGTCCCTATTCAGCGTGGGTGCCATGCCCTCACCCGCCACAGGCGGGGGTGGGCATGCGGTCGGCCGAGAGAACATGCTTACCCGCGACTGCTGTCGCGGGAAAGCATGCCACCCTGTCCGGGCTGACACGCCGAATACGTGCACCCATGCATGGGTGCCGCGACCTGAGCTGATGCTGATCCACCTGGCCGCCCATGCGGCGTTCCACGGCTGCGCCCGCCTGCTGTGGTTGTACGACATTCATCGCCTGCTGCAGCGGCACGGCGGCGCGCTTGACTGGGGCTTGGTCGTGGAGCGCTGCCGGAGGTGGCGTCTGGCGGCGGCGGTGACCGAAGCCCTACGGCAGACGGCCGTGCGCTGGGGCACAGCGTTGCCACCCGCGGCGAGCGCGTGGGTTGCCCACCGGGAAGGCAACTGGCCGGACCGGTTGCTGCTCGCTCACGCCGCGCGTGACGGTGGCTCACCGGTGGTACGGCTGGTCGTGGACTTGCTATGCACACCGGGTCTGGGTTTCCGGCTGGGGTACCTCGTGGCGCTATTGCGCCCTGCGCGTGGGCACTTGGCGGACGTGTATCCCTACCGGCATTGGGGGTGGACGGCCACCGCCCACGTGTGGCGGTGGCTGCGGGCTGCTGGGCGGACCGCGTTTCTCCCGATACAGCTTACACGGCGGGCGGGTGGACGCCTGCTGTCGCGGTCGGGTGAACGCCTGCTGTCGCGGTCGAACTGAGCAGGCACACCCGAAGGGGCCGCTGGGAGGGTGGCATGCCCAAGCCGAAGGCGCCGGCATGCTCTTGCAGACGGTGGCGTTGCGTACGGAGGGAGCATGGCGGCGCTGCGCTTGGCCATGCCACCCGACACCGTTGATCGGTTTCCCTATGCAGTGGAGCTGGTTGGGCCCCTTGCTTCCGCCCGGGCTCGGATGGCAGGACTCGGATCGACGAGGGTCGGATCGGCGGAAGGTTGACACCATGCCGGAGACGCCAGTGGAACGATCGCCTGAAGCACCCACCAGCGAACCCGTGTCGGTCGTGCTGACCGTGCGGGATGATGCGGAGGGTCTGCGTCGGGTGCTGGCCGGCTTGGCCGCCCAGGTCCGCCCGCCTGACGAGGTGATCGTCGTGGATGGCGGATCGGAGCCCGGTCCGCTGGGGCAGATTCACGCGGCCGTCGCCCGGTACCCGTTTGTGCACCTGCTGGCCGGGCAGACCTGCAACATCGCCGAAGGCCGCAACCGGGCCATTCACGCCGCCCGTCACGACATCATCGCCTGCATCGACGCCGGCTGCGAGGCCGACCCGCACTGGCTGGCGCGGCTGACCGCCCCGTTTGCGGACCCGGCCGTCGAGGTGGTCGGCGGGTTCTATCGGCTCGAGGCAACTGCGCGTCTGCAGACCATCGTCGGCCTGTTGACGTTGCCCGGGCAACTGGAGCCCGTCGATCCGTTGCGTTTCAACCCGAGCGCGCGGTCGCTGGCGTTCCGGCGCCGGGTGTGGGAACGCGCCGGCGGCTTCCCCAACTGGCTCTACACGGCCGAGGACACCCTGTTTGATCTCAAGCTCCGCACGCTTGACCCGTCGCCGCGCTACGTCTTCGTCGAGGATGCGGTAGTGAACTGGCAGCCGCGGCAGGGCTGGCGGGCGGTGTTTCGCCAATACCGCGCCTACGCGCGCGGCGAAGCGCGGATCGGTCGCCGGGGAGCCGTGCAGCGCGCCGTGACCCGGCGACACGTGGTGGCGCTGGCGTGGCTGTTGCTGGGCGTGCTGGCGACGCTGGGCGGCGCGTGGTGGCCGGTACTCGTCGGGTTGGCTGCCGGACTGTGGTGGCTCGCTCGCCCGTTGCATGAACAGGCCGCCCGGGTCCGGCGGAAGACCGGGCGCGGGTTCGACTATGTGCTCGCGCTGGCGGTTGGTGAGTGGCTGGCGCTGGCGGGGTGGATGGGTCGGCGCTGGGGGCGGCAGGACCGTCGCCTGGAGCCGCGTTTGTACGTGGATAAGCTGCGGCAGTACCTGGGGAGCGAATCGGCCGACGTGCTGATTCCGCCGTGGGCACTGGCCTGCCCGCCGCCGCCGCGCACGCTGGTGGTGACGTGGCATTGGCCGCCGGTCAACCGGGCGTCGGCCAACGTGCTGGCGGCGCTGTTCGCACCGGCGCCCGCCGGTGTATTCCGCGTGCTGACGCGCCGGATGCCGACGCTGCCGGCCGAGGATGGGCTACCGTGCCCGGGGATTGCCGTGGAGCGTGTTTCCTGGCCGTTGCAGGACGACCGCCCGGTGCGCGGGTGGACATTGCTTGCCAACGTCACGACCGTGCTGCGGATGCTGTGGCGGGCCCGGCGGCTGGACGCGGCCGAGCCGGTGCAGCGCGTGCTGACCGTGCATCCGAGTGCGTACGGGTTGCTGGCCGGCTGGCTGATCGCTCGCCGCTTGAGCGTGCCCTTGATCGCGTACATGCACGACCTGTGCAGCGAGACGCTCATTACGCGCAGCCGGTTGCGACGCTGGCTCTGGCGGCGCCTTGACGCACGAATTCTGCGGGCAGCGTCACTGGTGATCGTGCCCAGCCCGAGCTTCGTTGAGCATTACCAGCGACGAGGCATCAACCGAACGTGGGTGCTGCCGCACTGTCTACCGGCGGACGTCTGGCCGGCGCCCGCTCCCGCGGCCGGCGACAAGCTGCGGCTCATCTACGCCGGGCACGTGTATGAGGCGCACGCGGACGCGGTGGCCGCGTTGATCGACGCGTTACACCCGGCGGACGCCGTCGAGCTTGCGTTCCTCAGTCGGCCGCAGCCGCTGCTGCGGGAACAACCGTGCCGCTGGCTGCCGCGCCCACAGGCCCTGGAGCAGATTCGTCAGGCGGATGCCGCGGTGGTGGCCCTGGGCTTCCAGTCGCCTTATCCCGACGAGATCCGCTGTTGCTTCCCGTCGAAGATCGTCGATTACGTCGGGCTGGGCAAACCGGTGCTGGCCGTCGTGCCCGCCGGGTGCTTCGTGGATCGGCTGGTGCGCGAGACCGGCTGCGGGGTCGTTGTGAACACGCTCGACCAGGCGGCCATCCGCGCCGCGGTCGAGGAACTCCGCTCCCCGGAAGTTCTCGCCCGTTGCCGGGCCGGCGCGCTGGCCCTTGCCGCCCAACTCGACGCCGCGTATTGGCACCATGAGCTACTGCTGAGGCTCAGCATGTCGCCCTGGCCGGTGCGCGCGTCGCAGCCGTTTCCCGCACGGCACGAAGCCGGAGCCCTTCCCTCGCGGGAGCCCGCAGTCGCACTCCTGACCGGCACGACCCACACCATGCCTGAGCCTGCAACGGGTGTCACCGCCCACTGAGGCTACCTTTCCTGGCCCACTGACCGTGCGACGCAGTCCGCGGCCGCCTCAGAAGCCACCGAGGATGAACGGGTTCGTGGTGCGCTCGCGGCCGATGGTGGTCTCTGGACCGTGACCCGACAGGACTTGGGTGTCATCCGGCAGGCTCATCAGGTGGGTGCGCAGGTTGTGCAGAAGCTGCTGCCCGTCGCTGGTGGGAAAGTCCACCCGCCCGACGCTGCCGGCGAAGAGCGCATCACCGACGATGACGACGCCCAGCTCCTGGCAGTAGAAGCTACGCCCGCCGGGCGAATGACCGGCCGTGTCGATGATCCGCCACTTCGTGCCGTCCAGTTCGAGCGTCTCCTCGGGGACCAAGTCCCGTGGATCACGCACTGCGGTTCGCAACTCCAGCCCCAGGAAGCCGGAGAGGTTGACCTCCGGGTCCGAGAGGGCGTCCCACTCCGCCCGGGCCAGGTATACCGGCAAGGGCGCCCCCTCCGTCGAGGCGTCCCCGAGGTCCCGCCGCAGCGCGTCCACTCCGGCAATGTGGTCCAGGTGACCGTGCGTCAGCAGGATGGCCTGCGGCAGCAGCTTATGCTCCCGCACGTGGGCGATGATCTTCCGCGCCTGGGGCGGATAACCCGGGTCGATGATCCAGCAGGGCCCACCGTCCCGCAGGGAGACGGTGTAGCCGTTCTCCATGTACCCCGGGTCGTTCGTCACGTAGGTGCGCAGTTGCTTCTTGCTCGTCATGGCCGGGAGTGTACGCGAGCCGGGGGATTCCTCAAGGCGACTCCTCGGCGTTCGGGACTCCGGGGCCACCGGCGTGGGTTCCGCACGAACGGCATCGGATCCGCGCACGCACGGCGTCGGTTCCAAGCGGGGGGGCATCCGAATCCTCGCCCGGAGGGCCAGGGCCTTCCAGGCCCTGGAGAAGCGGCCACCCTCCTCATTCCCCCCTCGCCTGGAGGGCGCCCGCGCCACCCAGGCCGCGACGCCTATCCCAACGCACGTTGCACACGAACTCCTTCCCTGGAGCAGCCCCCCTTACTCGCTTTCCCCGCCTGGAGCGCGAGCATGCCGGGCAACGGGCTTGCGTCCGCGCGCCGGCGTCCCGACCTTGAGCGTTCCCGGCCCCACCGCTAGCATCTGCGGTCGCACGGACGCACCGTGCGGCTGCGCGCATCGCGGGCGTGCCCAAGATGCAACCGATCCACCGCGCGCGGGAGACTGGTCCTTGAACGCTGCCGACGCCAATCGGAAGTGGTCGTTCTCGGTCTTCTTCCCGTGTTACAACGAGGAAGCCAACGTCGAGCGCACGACGCTGGCGGCCCTGCGCGCCTTCCGCCGGCTTTGTGCGCCAGGCGAGCTGGAGGTCATCATCGTCGATGACGGCAGCAAGGACCGCACCGGCGAGATCGCCGATCGACTCGCCACCGAGCATCCGGAGGTGCGTGCGGTCCACAACCGCCCGAACCTCGGCTACGGCGGAGCGCTCCAGGCCGGCTTCCGCGCGGCCGCGAAGGAGTTCGTCTTCTACACCGACGGCGACGGGCAGTTCGACATGGAGGAAATCGACAAGCTGCTGCCGCTGCTGGAACGCTATGACATCGTCAGCGCCTACCGCGTCGAACGCAGCGACTCGTCGCTCCGCAAGTTCAACGCCGCGTGCTGGACGGGGCTGGTCAACGTGGTCTTCGGCCTGTGGCTGCGCGACATCGACTGCGCGTTCAAGGTGTACCCCCGGCGGCTCTTTACCGAGATCGAGATGAAGTCGATGGGTGCTCTGATTGACGCCGAAGTGCTGGCCCGGGCGAAGCGGCTCGGCTACACGATCGGGCAGGTCGGCGTCAGCCACTACCCGCGCACGGCCGGGGCCCAGACCGGCGCGAACCTCCGCGTCATCCTGCGGGCCTTCAAGGAACTCTTCCGCCTCCGCCGCGACATCGTGAGCACCGCTCGCCGCACCGGCCCCGCTTCTTCAACCGGCGGCTGAGACGCCGCAAGAACACAACCAAGTAGGTCCACGCAGATGGGAAGAACGGGGGAGGGTGGCATGCCCGAGCCGAAGGCGCCGGCATGCTGGTGCAGGGGGGAGCTTCGGGCACGGTAGGAGGCATGGCGGCGCTGCGCTTGGCCATGCCACCCCGGGTAGAACCCCCGATGTTACGCTTGGCCATGCCACCCAATGCTGTTGGCCGGTCTCCCCATTCAATGGGGCTCTTCAGCGGGGTCCGCGGCCTGGGTGTCCGCCCCCTGGACGCCCGGCACGCCGATTGCTAAGCTCATCTATCAGCCCCGACGGGGTGCTCCGGGCTATGCGGCCGGCAGTCTGCGGCTGAACGGTTGTCCGGCCGTGAGGGCACCAGAACCGGCGCAGGGGAGGTTCTCTGCGTCGGCCGCAGGGGGCCGACGTTGCTTCCTCAACAGGGTGGCACGCGACCACAGCCCACGGGCAGCACGCAGCACCAAGCCGCAGGCAGGTGTTGGGCCCAAGCCGTGCCCGGCCCCGTCCGGGCGGGAGTCCTCTTACCGCTGGGTGTGAGCATGGAACATCACGACTTTGATTCTCCCGAGACCCTGGCCGTCCATGCCGGGGTCGGCAAGTACGAGCGGCTGCCCGTCGTGCCGCCCATCTACCAGACCTCCACCTTTGCCTTTGCGGACGCCGACGAAGGGGCGGCCCTCTTTGCGGGAAGGCAGCAGGGCTACATCTACTCGCGCATGGGCAACCCGACGGTGCAGGCGCTGGAGAATGCCGTGGCCGCCCTCGAAGGGGGACTGGGGGCCCTCGCCTGCGCCAGCGGCATGGCCGCCATCCACACCGCCCTGATGGCGATGCTGAAGCAAGGCGACCACGTCGTGTGCAGCGACGCCGTGTACGGTCCCACCTGCTCGCTGATCGAGACGTTGCTCAGTCGGTACGGGATTGAGGCGACGCTGGTGGACACGTCGGACACCCAAGCCGTCGCGGCCGCCCTGCGCCCCAATACCAAGGTCGTCTACATCGAAACGCCGGGCAACCCGACGCTGGTGATCTCCGACCTGGGGGCCATCTGCAGGCTCGCCCACGCCCATGGCGCGCTGGTCATCGTGGACAACACGTTCATGAGCCCGATCCTCCAGCAACCGTTCCGCTGGGGCGCGGACATCGTGGTCCACAGCCTCACCAAGTTCCTCAACGGGCACGCAGACGTGGTGGGCGGTATCATCGTCGTAAAGTCGCAGGAGCAGTACGCCCACTTACGCAAGGTGCTGAACCACTTCGGCGGCGTGCTTCCCCCGTTCGAGTCGTTTCTGGTACACCGTGGGATCAAGACGCTGGCATTGCGCATGCGGCGGCACTGCGAGAACGCCCAGCGCGTGGCGGAGTACCTCGAGCAGCACCCGGCGGTCGCGTGGGTGCGCTACCCCGGCCTCAAGAGTCACCCGCAGTACGACGTCGGTGAGAAACAGATGCTCGGCCCCGGCGGCATCGTCAGCTTCGAGCTGCACGGCGGGCTGGAAGCCGGTCGCAAGATGATGAACGCCGTCCGCCTCTGCGCCCTGGCGGTGAGCCTGGGCGGCGTGGAATCCCTCATCCAGCACCCGGCCAGCATGACGCACGCCTCGATGGGGCCCGAGGCCCGCCTCCGGGCCCACATTACCGACGGGCTGGTGCGCATCTCCGTCGGTATCGAGAACGTGGACGACATCATCGCCGACCTCGACCAGGCGCTGACGACCGGCACCGCCGTCACCACCTACAACGCCGGGGTGCACGCCTGATGCCATGCCCGCCTACGGGGTTGCCTCGCTGTAGGCGGCTACGAGCTGCTCCGTGGTGACATACTGCGGCTCGTACTGCGTCAGCGCGTCGAGCAGCCCCACGAATGCGTCCCAGTAATCGTATTCCTCCGTATTGCCCGTGTACCAGCCGTGGAAGAGCACCACGAACGGATCGCCCTGCGCGTACGCCTGCTGCATGGCCGTGAGCAGCACCCCCGACCATTGCGCACCGGTCATCTGCTGAACATTGGCGACCGCGATGTCGCACAGGTAAATACCCTCGTCATCGTGCGTGACTGTTGTGAACGGCACGGCGTGGAAGTTGTGTCCCTCGACAAGGTACGGCGCGGTGTCGCTCTCGTGGCCGTCCATGAACAGTTGCCCGTGCTTGAAACCGCAATTGTACGTCATGCCCAGTTGATCCAGTACTCTGTACGTGTTCTCATTCTGGCTGAAGTACTGCGGGCGGAAACCGATGATGGGCTTGTAGGTACCGCACGGTCGGCAGCCCTCCAGGGCCTGTTGCGCGCGCGTGAGCAGATCAAGTTGTTCATCATACGTCATGGTGGCCAGTTGCTCGCCGGTGTAGAAGCCGTGCAACGCGATCTCAAAGCCGTTACGGTACCATTGTTGCACGTCGCGGGCGTGCTCATTGGCGTACTCGGCCGTCACGAACACCGTTGCGGGAAGCTGCCGGGCCTGCAATTCGGCGAGCATCCGCGCGATCCCTTCGGTATCCTCCGTCTCGGCGTCCACTTGCAGGTTGACATAGAACGGGCCTGCCGGTCCCCCGTCCACCGCGCCGTCATCCGTGTCACCGGGGTGGGTGTCGCCATCTGTAGTGTCCGGCGTGCCCTCGCCGTCGGGAGCCACGTCGTCACCATCGGCGGGACCCGCCGTCAAGGCCGCGAGGAGGTCGCAGCCGATCAGGTTGGCCGCCAGCAACCCAGCGCCCAGGCAAAGAAGCAGTATCAGAAATACACCTCTCACCATCTCACCCCTTTCTCTCTTCGGATCGGCGAACTCGACCCCCGGGGCCGAGGTCGCCGAGCGCGCCGCGACGAACCCAGTTCACTCGATGGTAATAACCCTTCGCGCCTCATACGTCTGCCCGAACATGTCCGTTGTCCGAACGTGGATCGTCGTCGTCCCCGTCGGCAGACCCGCCGGCAGGTGGCCCGCCCACAGGTGCAGGCACTCGACTTCCTTGGGCAGCCGATGCGCTTGCAGATATTCCGCCGACTTCTCGGCCTCCTTCAGGCGTACGTAGTACGGATCGGGCCGCCGCGCCGGTTGCAGGGTAAGCCATTCCCCGCCGTCGCCGACCCGCATGTGCACTACCGAACGCGGGCCGCCGGCAAACACGTTGACCACTACTTCGGTGCCGGCCGCGTCCGCCCGTGCCACACGCTCCGGCGCGAAGATCTGCATCTGATAGTCCGCCGGTCGCCGCGCGGCCTTGAACTCGAAACTGTACTTGTGTCCGTCGAACGTCGCGATGAGATACCCGTTGGGCACCCCGTCGCGCATCGTGGCGTGCGGGATGCCAACCTCGTCGGGCACCCCGCCCCACCAGCACCCGCATGAGGTAACCACCACCATGTGATGATGCGGCTCGCGACTGTGCCAGCCCTGCTCGGCCGCGAGGAAGTCATGCAGAGCATGGTGATAGTGCCCCGACAGCGAGAGGGTATGCAGGCGGTCGGCCAGCAATGCGAAGAGTTGCTCCCGCTCGGCCTCCCTTAACTCGCGCAGGGGAATGTGCATGGTCAGTACGACCAGCCGGTCCCTCGGCACCCCGCTCAGGTCGTTCCGTACGAACTCCATCTGCTTCTCGCCCAGCCCGGCGTAGTAGCCGGCCTTCTCGCGCTGCGGCGACTTCTGTTCCCAGACGACGTCGTCCAGCACCAGGAAGTGCACCGGGCCGTAGTCAAACGCATAGTACGGCGGTCCGAAATGACGCTGGTACGTCTCCAGCGCCTGCCGGTCAGCCGGCGCATCATAGTTCTCATCGTGGTTGCCGGAAACGTGATACCAGGTCTTGCCCGCCTGCGCCACCGTCGCGATCAAGTCATCGTACATGGCGAGGTTGTTGTTAACAAGGTCCCCCAGCGTCATCCCGAACGCCGCCTCCACCCCCGCCAGCTCCTCAATGATATCGTGCGCCAGGTACGCAACTTCCTTCGCGTTGGTCACCTGGCTGTCACCCATGATAATTGCCCGGAAGCGCTGCGGCTCGTCCTGCGGGTACAGGGCGAAGTCCACCGAGGCCGGCAGCGGTCCGGTCGGCGGCACGCCCGGGTACTCGAACGCCGGCGAACCGTGCGGCTTGTGAATGTAATACCCGCGGCTGATGTGATTGTCGTCAACCACCGGCCGCCACCCGCGCGGCTTGATCACAAACAGGATCGTATCGTCATCGACCGGCAGCCGGTAGCGCCCGGACGCGTCGGTCTGCACGACCTCGCGGCCGTTGGAAACACACACGTGCGGCACGCCAGGCTCGCGGGCGTCACGTACCGCATTGCCGTTGCGGTCGTGATACACTACTCCCGTTGCCCAGCCCGCGGCCGGCGCACTCTGAGAATCAAGGGCAAGGTGCGTTCGCGCACACCCCCACATCATCAACAGTACCAGACCGCCACCAACGCCCACTTGCCATCGCCGTACTTGCATTACGTTGTCACCTTCACACCGACCGGGTGGCATGCCCAAGCCGAAGGCGCCGGCATGCAGGCTCCCAAGCCGGGTATATCCTACCGAGGGGCATGGCGGCGCTGCGCTTGGCCATGCCACCCGTTGCTCACTGTCAGTCTCCCTGCCACGCGGCGTTGAGTGAGTGTGCGCCCTGCCGCACCGCCGATCCGAACCGTCCCGACGTACGTCGGGATGAGGAAGCGGTCAGACAGCAACGCCGCCCCCACGCGGCCGTCCACTTTCGTTCCGCCTGCCCCTTACGGCGCGCCCGTCTCGTCGGCCTTGTTCAGCAGATACCGCTCGAACCAGGCCAGGTCCCACTCCATTTTGGCCAGGCGGTTCTTGCGCACCAGCAGCCCATGCCCCTCGTCGGGATACACGACCAACTCCGCAGGCACTTTAAGGTACCGATGCAGAGCGCGATAGAGGGCCTTGCTGTGCGCCGGCGGGCAGCGCTCATCCGCGCCGCCGACGTGGATGAGCGTCGGCGTGGTAATCTTGTCGAGCGCGAAGATCGCCGATGCCTTGCGGTACGCCTCCGGTGCCTCCCACGGCAACCCCTGCATATAGTTGATAACGTGCCCCGGCGTGTCCTCGCTGCCCCATTGTAATACCATGTCCACAATGCCCGCCCCGCTGCTGGCCGCGTGGAACCGGTCCGTATGCGTGAGGATACAGTTGACCAGCAGCCCGCCGTTGCTCCAGCCGATCACGCCCACTCGCTGCGGGTCTGCAACTCCCCGCTCTACCATCGCATCCACGCCGGTGAGAATGTCCTCGATCTCGATGTTGTTCTCGTGCCCGACGAGGTCGGTAAGGAACTCATCGCCGTACCCGGTCGAGCCGCGGTAGTTCGGACTCAGCAGGGCGTATCCCTTCGCCGGCAGCGTGGTCCGCCCGTAGATCCAGAACTGCATGTGATACCGCGTGGCGTCCGTGGGCCCGCCGTGCAGTTCGACAACCATCGGCAGCGGCCCGTCGCCGGGCTTATACTCCGGCGGCAATTCCAGAATGCCCTCCACGGCGTCGCCCTGCGCGCCTTTCCAGCTCACGATGGAAATCTGCGGCAGCTTCCAGGTGTCCATCTGCGGGTTGATCTTCGTGACGCGCTGCAGCACCCCGCTCTCCTGGGCCAGGTAGATGTCACCCGTCTCGGTCGTGCTGCTCCGGATGATCGCCAGCGGTCCCGGCCGGTCCGGCAGGTCGAAAGCGTGGACGACGAAATCCCCCGGCGTCAGCACCCGGGTCTTGCCCTGACCGCCGCCGCGCAGCTCGGGCAGGCAGTACACCCGCGTCCGCCCGCGCTCCTCACCCACGAAACAAAGGTCACGCGACCCCGGCCACCACTGGCAAACACCGAAGTCGCTCACCATCACGCCCGCCGGCCGGGCGAGCTTCCGCAACGTCCACTGCCCACCGTTCTCCTCCGCAAGGTACAGCTCGCTGGGGTAGCCGTCGTAATAGACCCCGACGGCCAGCGCCTGCCCGTCGTCCGCCCACGCCGGCCCTTCCAGCCAGCCGTAAGGCGTGGGATGGTCCTTGCGCCAGTCCGGCCCCGTCAACTCCGTGGCCTTCTGCGTTTCCAGGTCATACACGTCCAGCCGCGACCAGCCCTCGTGCGTGATAAGCTGATCGTCGGCCGTCGTGATCATCGCCAGCCGCTTGCCGTCCGGCGACAGCTTCATCTCGCGCACCACCCGCTTCTCATCGACGACCTTCTTCTCCGTCCAGCCCTCCACGTCGAGCGCCCAGACTTCGGACAACTCGGTGAGGCCATGTCCATACTCCAGGTCGTCGTGCTTCTCGCGCAGCGCCTTGAAGGCATCGTCGTCGAAGTGCTGGACGGACTTCGTGTACAGCAGCTTCCGCCCATCGCGCGACAGCTCGAACTGCCCCACGCCGTCGGACACGCGCGTCATCGCCAGCGGCTCCCCACCCGCGGCACTCACCCGCCATACCTGCACCTTGCCGTTCCACGGCGGCTTCTCCTCGCCGGCACGCTTGTACTTGCCCGTGAAGTAGATGTACCGCCCGTCCGGGCTCCACGTCGGCGCCGTCGCCCCCACGCGCTCGAACGTCAGCCGCGTGCGCGTCTGCGTGGCCACCTCGACCACCCACAGGTCGCTGGTGCGCTTCTCGTCCGCCCCGCCCCAGCGCACCTCCGTGTACGCGATGTGCCTGCCGTCCGGCGCAAGCGCGCATTCCGCGATCACCCCCAGGCTGAAGTAGTCCTCCGCCTCGATGTCATGCGTGCGCGCCGGCTCCGCCGCCACCGCCGGCCCGCGAACCACCACCCACACCGCCCACACCGCCACGCCTGTTCGCCACCATCGCATCGTATGCCTCCGCGTGCCAAAGCGCCATACGCAGATACCCCGCTGAGTGTCCGGCCATTGTGACAGCCGTCCGGGTTGCGGGCAAGCCTCATCCTCCAACGGGCACCATTCCCGCGTCGCGGCCACGTTGTTCGACGGCGTCCGGCACGCTACCACGCAATCTGGAAACCGACAAACAGGACGGGGTGGCATGGCCAAACGCAGCGCCGCCATGCTCGCTCGGGCGAGCATGCAGCCACTGCCGGCGCATGCCGGCGCCTCCGGCTTGGGCATGCCACCCCGAGTTGCCTATTCGCGTGGTCCTGTCTAGACTCGCCCGCGATGCCTTTTCTTGTACGTAATCTGCGGCTGGGGCTCAACGAGCCCGAGGCGCTGCTGCTGGACCGTGCCGCCCGTCGCCTCGGCGTGCCGGTCAGCGCCGTGCGCACGCACGCCGTCGTCCGCCGGGCGCTCGACGCCCGCGGCCGGGACGACATCCACTTCATCTATCACCTCGAGCTTGCCCTCGACGAACCACCCCGAGCGGAGCGCCGACGTCTGCATCGCCTGAAACCACAGCAGGCCGTCTGGCTCGACCCGCCGCCCCTCCTCGAACCCGAGCCCGGTCACGAGCCGCTGACCGCGCCGCCGATCGTCGTCGGTTTCGGCCCGGCCGGCATGCTGGCCGCCTGGCGCCTGGCGTGCTTCGGCTATCGCCCCATCGTCCTCGAACGCGGCCGCGACGTGCGCCGCCGCCACCGGGACATCCTGCAGCGCTTCTACCGCCGGCGCGACTTCGACCCCACCTCGAACCTGCTCTTCGGCGAGGGCGGGGCCGGCGCCTACAGCGACGGCAAGCTCTACACCCGTGTGCACGACCCCCGCGCTCGATTGGTGCTGGAGGTGCTCTATCAGCACGGCGCGGACCCGGACATCCTCACCGATGCCCGCCCGCACATCGGCAGCGACCGTCTCCCGACGATCTGCATGCGCCTGCGCCGGCGGATCGAAGCGCTGGGCGGGCAGGTGTGCTTCGAGCACCGTGTGGACGACCTGCGTTCCGAGGACGGCGTCCTGACGGCCCTGCGCGTCAACGGGCGATGGCAACCGGCCGGCCCGGTCGTGCTGGCCATCGGCCATTCCGCCCGCGACACGGTCCGCATGCTGGCCGCCCGCGGGCTGCACGTCGCCCCCAAGCCGTTCCAGTTCGGCGTGCGCATCGAGCATCCGCAAGCCTGCGTCGATCGCTGGCAATACGGCTCCCACGCGGACCACCCGGCCCTGCCGCCCGCGGAGTACAGCTTCGTGGACAAAGGTACGGTCGAAGCCGGCGGCGACCTGTTCAGCTTCTGCATGTGTCCCGGTGGCATGATCCTGCCGACCAACGAATCCGCCGGCCTGGTGGCCACCAACGGCGCCAGCCGCGCCAGTCGCGCCGGCGCCTTCGCCAACAGCGGGCTCGTCATCACCCTCGACCCACAGGCGATGGGATTCGACGCCGTTTCCGCGCTCGCGTTCCTGGAGCAGTGGGAGCATGGCTGCTTCGCGGCCGCCGGCGGCGACTACCGCCTGCCCATGCAACGCGCCGCCGATTTCCTTTCCGGGCGCCCCTCCGATGGCACGCTGGAAACGACGTATCCTCTCGGCGGCTGCTGGGCAACCCTGGCGGAGCTGCTGCCTCCCGAGGCCGTGACCGCCCTGCGGCGCGCGTTGCCGAAGGTGGACGCCCGCTGGCCCGGCTTCGCCGGCGCCGAAGCACTGCTGACCGCGCCGGAGAGCCGCGCCAGCGCCCCGTTTCGCGTCGTGCGCGATCCAGCCACGCGGGCCGCCGTTTCCTGCGGCAACCTCTACCCCGTCGGCGAGGGCGCCGGCTACGCCGGCGGCATCATGAGTTCCGCCATCGACGGCCTCAAATCCGCCGACGCCCTCATCATCCGCTACACCCCACCAAGCGCATGACTGCATCAGCGGGTGCCCGACGGGTGGCCCAGGTCCTTTGGATCTGGGGCTGATGAACGGCGCGATGCAGCAGATGTGCCCCCAACCGCAAGCCTGCGGCGCACGAATGCAAAAGGCAGAATTCAGACTGCAGAAAGGCCCCGCATACCCCCGGTTTCTGCATTCCGCCTTCATCCTTCTGCATTCCACCCGCCGGCGACGCTTGACAGCCCGCGCTGCCTGGTCTCTATTCGCCGGTTGGTTGGCGACGAACTGCGCCGCCGGCATGGCGCGCCCACCTCAGGGCCGCCCGGCCACCCGCGCAGCGATCGTGAAGAGGATACTCATGAGCGACGATTTCCATCTCGGTCCGCACCTGGCCGGGCTCGTCGAGCGCATGGTGCAAAGCTACGACAGTGACGAACGCATCCGCCACATCGACCGCATGCCGGTCCCGGCGCAGAGCGAAATCGTCGAGCTCATCGACTGCCTGCTGCAACTGCTGTACCCTGGCTTCATCGGGCGCCAGGACCTCAGCCGCCACAACGTCGCCTTTCACGTCGGGGCCCTCCTGCCGCGCATCGGGGAGCTGACGTTCCGGCAGGTCTACAGTTGCCTCTGCTACGCCGAGGAACTCGAACACCCCGACGGCACCCGCAAGAAGCCCGCCACCCAGCGTGCCGAGCAGATCACCAGGAAGTTCCTCGAGGCCCTGCCGGGAATTCGCACGCTCCTGGCCGAGGACGTCCAGGCCGCCTACGACGGCGACCCCGCCGCAGAGAACCTCGACGAGGTCATCCTCGCCTATCCCGGCCTGCTGGCCGTCAGCGTCCATCGCTGCGCCCACACGCTCTACGACCTCGATGTCCCCATCCTGCCCCGCATGATGAGCGAATGGGCGCACACGAAGACCGGCATCGACATCCACCCCGGCGCCCGCATCGGCAAGCACTTCTTCATCGACCACGGCACCGGCGTCGTCATCGGCGAGACCACCGACATCGGCGACAACGTGAAGCTGTACCAGGGCGTCACGCTCGGCGCCCTGTCGTTCCCCAAGGACGAGCGCGGCCGGCTCATTCGCGGCACCAAGCGCCACCCGACGGTCCGCAACAACGCCACCATCTACGCCAACGCGATCATCCTCGGCGGCGAGACTGTCATCGGCGAGAGCGCCGTCGTCGGTGGCTCCGTGTTCATCACCAGCAGCGTGCCCGCGGGTTCCGTCGTGACGTTCACCCCGCCCGAGCTGCGCGTTCGCCCGCGCACGCCCGCCTCCGACAAGGCCCCCGCCCTGCCACCCGAGGCGCCCTAGTGGTACGACACACCTTAGTCTTCGGGTTTCTGCCCGATCAGAGCCGTGGGCGCCAGCCCACGGACCCCTCCCACCGCTCGCGCGGCGGGCTCTGACGTCACATGCCAGCCCAGTGCTACGCAGCATCCACACCCGAAGACTCAAGACTGACGGAGCACCAGACGACACCGACCGACACCCCCCCGTGCCCGACGTGGTCGTTAAAGAAGCCGCCCAGGTACACACCCCGACGTGCCCCCTGCGCCACCGCTCCAAACCGTCCCGACACAAGCCGGGATCAGGCAGCGGCCGACGCCCACCACCGGTGCCACGGGCTTGCGTACACGCATCCAACCGAGAGCCGAAAGGTGAAACCCGCTGGTTTATAGCGGATAGCTGACAGCGTATAGCTTAGAGCTTATGGCTTAGAGCTGACAGCTTACAGCTTAGAGCTGCCCCGCTCACTCCCACTCCACCCGCACGTCCCAGCCGAATTGCCGGTAGAACTTCTGAATGATGAGCTCCGCGTGCCTGCGCGCCCGGGCCATTTCGTCTTCCGTTGCCGACGCAAACTCGATGAGCTTCTGCGCCTGTTTCATGCCCTCTTCGTAGAGGCGATCCCGCGGGTCCTTCCACGGTATCCACGTGGTCCTCTCGACCTTGTACACGCGGGTGCGCTCGTGATCCACGCGCGGACGCACCGCCCGCGGGTGCGGGAAGCGGAGCGTGGCGACGTGCCCGACCTCGTCCTTCTCGATGATCGCGGCCCGGTCCAGGTCGATCACCAGGTCGCAATCCCCGCGCACCAGCAACGCCATCCGCGCCCCAGTCTCATCGTTGTTGTACAGCACGTCCGCGATCTGCACCCGCAGCACGATCAGCTCCGCCAGCTCCCGCACCTGTTCGATGGTCGGACCCAGGCTGCGCACATTCGCGGCCGCCGGCTTCGGACCCTGGGCGGCCGCCAGCCACACCAGCGCCACCACGACTGCGCCGGCCGCCGCGACGGCAAGGTAACGCGCGCTTGGAAAACGGATCGGGCCCGCGGGCATCACTCAGCGCCCTCGCTGTTGTAGCCGGAGTCCAGCCCCCGCCAGTGCGTGGCCCGGTCACCGCCGTCGCACCGGGACCAGGAGAGCGCCGTCACCGCCGCCAGCAGAAGCACCGGTAAACCAACCCTGACAAGCAGTCTGCGGATCACGGTTGCCCCTCCCCGGCCCACCGCCGACGCGCCCCGCACTCCAGAAGCCATACGGCGGGGCGACCATGTCCGCCGCCACGCGCCGACCGGGCCCCATCCTTATACACCCACCCGGTGCCTGCGGACGCCCGGGCAGCCTGTTGAGGACCTAGCGTCGGCCCCCTGCGGCCGCCGGGGGACGCCCCTGACGCAAGGATCATAGAGGACCGCGCCGCTGACGAGGCATCCTTCAACGGACTGTTGCCCCCCGTACCATCGACCCCGTTCCGCCTCGGCCGTTAGTCCATATTGTCACAGCATTGTCCGGGGCTATACTCCGCTCGTGCCCGAGCACGACAACACAATTACCCGCCGCGCGGCGGAGAGCATGGGCGACCGCATCCGTCGCCAACGCAAGGTGCTGCACCTCAGCCAGATCGAGTTGGCACGCCAGGCCGGCCTCAACCAGGGCTACCTCTCGCAGATCGAGCGCGACCGGGCTCAACCTTCGCGCCGGACGCTTGAGGCCCTGGCGGCCACACTGTCCATGCCGGTCGGCGTGCTGATCGGCGGCGGGGTGGACCACGACAGCCCCCAGCCCCTCGAAACGCGGCGTCTACCGCTGTTCGGCACGGTGCCGGCCGGCCCTCCGTCGCAGAGTCAGGAGGCCGTCGAGTTCTTCCCCATCCTCCGCCACCTGTGGTCACCCGACCACTACTGCCTCAAGCTCGCCTTCGACAGCATGGAGCCCACGCTGAAGCCCGGTGACATCGTGCTCGTTCACTACCGCCCAGGCGTGGAACCGGAGCACGTCCAGGGACGCATCTGTGCCTGCCTCATCAACGGACAGGCCACCCTCAAGCGGGTCAGCGTTGACTCCCATGCCGACCGGCCCGTCGTCATCCTGCGTGGCGACAACCCCCGCATTCCACCGATGCTCATTACGCCCGACCGTGAGTTCTCCATCCAGGGCATCGTCGTGCGCCTCGTCAGCCGCGACCTGTAGCGGCCCACCACCCACCGCCCCCAAACCAAACCATGCCTCCCATCTGAGCCCGCGCGGAAACGAGAGGGAGACGTAGGGTGGGCTCTACCCGCCGGGGAGTGGCTGACTTCGACCCCGCGGATGGTATACCGGACCTGAATTCAATACACACGTCAATATATCATGCAAAAACACATCTTACCCGAATGCTAATCTGGCGGGACTGATTATTGCCAGCATGAATATATGTCACCCTTATACCTCGCATCAACCCTGACACAAATGCCTGGTCTATTGACGGACAATATTCCGTGGGGTATGTTTGTGATATGTTAGGTATCGGGCCGCGGCAACGGCGTGTCGCTCGGCACCCCGCCGGGCTGCGCTCCCGACAGTGCGCGGGGCGCGATGACTGCGGTGGAGTACCCCTGATGGACGAGCGGAGTCCGGACACCTTTGAGTTGCATCCTGAAGACGGGCCGCCGCGGGTGGGTTTGGCTTCCGGGGACGCGTCCGCCGCCGGTTTTCATCAACCTGCCTCGCGTCAGCCGGGACCGTTCCAGGTCGAATGTGTCCGGCGTCCGCGACTTGGCCACCGGTCCAGCCGCACGCTGACCGTCGCCCGGCAGTTCGGCCTGCCGCTGTACGCCCAGCCTTTCACCGTCCTGGAGCGGGTGAACCTGCCGCTGGGCCCCGGCACCCTGGTGGGCGTCGTGGGCCCTTCCGGCAGCGGCAAGTCCAGCCTGTTGGAGATGCTCCATCGGGCGCGCCCCGACGCCATGCTGGTGCACCGGGCGGAGTTCCAGTCTGACGCGGCCGTCGTGGACGTGGTGGCACCGGATAGCACCCTGCGGGAGGCCGTGGAACTGCTGAATGCCTGCGCCCTGGGCGAACCTCGACTGTGGCTGCGGTGCTACGACGAGCTCTCCGAGGGCGAGAAGTTCCGCGTCCGCCTCGCCCGTGCGTTGGGGCTCACCTCCGATGGCCGGACGCCGGTACCCCTGCTTTGCGACGAGTTCTGTTCGTCGCTGCATGAGCGGGCAGCGCGAGCGGTCGCGTTCAACCTGCACAAGCTCGTCCGGCGCAGGGGGTTGTGCGCGGTGGTGGCCACCGGCAACGCAGCCCTGCTCGAGGACCTTCACCCGCAGGTGGTCGTTCGACTCCTGGGCGGCGGCAAGTGCGCGGTGGAGCACTGCCGCCAGCAGCGTGAGAGTCCCTTCAGCCTGCTGCATGGGCTAGGCATCGAGCGCGGTGGTAAGCGTGACTACAGCGCCTTCGCCGAAATGCACTACCGCGGCAGCGAGGAACTCGGCTTCGTCGACAAGGTGTTCGTCCTGCGGGAGAAGAACACCGCGGAAGCGCTGGGCATCGTCGTCTACTCCTTCAGCCCTCTGGAACTGGCGCTGCGCAACCGGGCCACCAACGGGCGGTTCATCCGCAACGCCGCTGATCTCAACCGGTCGATGCGGATTCTGCGCCGCCTCGTCATTCATCCCGACGTGCGCGGGTGCGGACTGGGACACCACCTCGTACGCGAGACGCTACCACAAGCAGGCACTGAGTACGTGGAGTGCCTGGCCGCCCTGGGCGCGTCGAACCCCGTCTTCGAGAAGGCGGGCATGCAACGCATCGGCCAGTGTGAGGCCCCGCCGCGCAGCCGTCGGGCCCTGGCGGACTTGCAGGCCCTCGACGTCGATCCCCAGGCCCGCGATTTCGTGCAACACGTCTGCCGCCGCCGCCGCGTGCGCCAGATCGTGGCGGCCGTCGTCAGCGACTGGTACGGCGCCACCACCGGCGGCGGCGAGCGCCGCGTCGAGCGCCAGTCGCCCGAAGTGCTCGCCCGGAGTTTTCGCGGCCTGGTGGATGCGCGACCCGTGTACTACCTGTGGAGGCGTTCGCAAGTGGAATGACGCGGCGCACCGTCCAACCCGGCCTTGCCCCTCCTTCTCTCCCCCAGCCCGTCGGAGCCGCAACCACCCGGCTCCGGCGGGCCCTTTCCGTCGCCCCCGCGCGGAGAGCCGGGAGCCACGGGGCTTGGTCGGAAGCGCGTGCGCTGGGCCGCCCGGCAGTGCGCCCGCCCATCCTCCCATCCTACGGAGTGCCATAATTATGTCACTAACCCGCCTGCTGTCCGCCCGGCATCGACCGGAAGTACCCCAAGCGCGCGGACCTCGCCCGCAGCAACCGAGGACACCCCGGCTGCCTCCCCGCATCCGCGCGCGCAACGAGCGGCACCGCCCCCGACTCGGGCGGTTGTCGGATGGCGTCAAGGAATGATGCTTCAGACGAGAATCTTCTCGATGCGGACCTGGAGGAGTTTCTGGCGATGGCCCTTCCGCAGGTTGTAGCCCTTGCGGTGGCGATGCTTGCGGATGTCGATCTTGTCGTCCTTGAACTCGCCGACCACGGCCGCGGTGACCTTCGCCCCCGCCACGACGGGTTGCCCGATCCTGGGGCCGCCGTCGCAATCGCCGACCATCAGCACGCGGTCAAACTCGACCTGCGTGGCGCCCTCCGCGAGTTCCTTGCGCTGGACGGCCACAAGTTGGCCCTCCTCGACCCGGTACTGATGTGCGCCGTCACTGATGATCGCGTACACGGAAGCTGCTCCTCTCGGCTGTCACTGGTCCCCCCGCCCGGGCAGGGCGGCCAACGTCATCGCATCCCGTCCGAAACCGGTCCTGCCGGGCGCGGTTGAGCCTGGGGCCGCGACCCCGAGCCGACCGCACTGCAAACGAGCCGCGCAGTTTCCCACCCCGGGCCCAGAAAGTCAAGGCCCGCCCCGGCACCCGCCGCACCGCCGCGCGGCCAACCGGCTTTGGCGGGCCCCCGATGCCGCCCGGGCGTCCCCCCGGCCCGCGAGCGCGGCCGCCAGACGCTCTGTGCGGACCGTCCATACCGGGCGCGGGGGTTAGACACCCGCATCCGCCGCAAGCAAGCCCGAGAAGGGGACGCCTGGACCCCTCTCCCCCGGGAAGAGGGGCAGGGGTGAGGGCCGTGGTGGGCGAGCTGCCCCTCCTGTACCACGGGCGGGGTCGCCGGCCGCGTGCGAGACGCTGAGCACGCACTCGGGAGCCAGGGCACGCACGTGCCCACCGGCCGGCGAGACCCGGCGGCTCACCGGCTGGCGAGACACGGCGGCTCACCGGCCGGAGGGTTCCGAAGCCTCCGCGGCGGGTCCCGATACTCCGCTTGCCACGCCTTGCCACGACGCTACCATAGGGGCTGACGGCCGGGAACGGCACGGGCGGCGGGATCACTTGACCCGCCGACCGCCGGGACCCGGAACGCGGGCGATTAGCTCAGTTGGTCAGAGCGTTCGGATCACACCCGAGAGGTCACAGGTTCGAGTCCTGTATCGCCCATTGGGCCGTTGCGACAGCGTGCGGCACCGGCTCCCCATGCACGTCCAAACCCTTGTTTTCTCGGGGATTCCTGCAATCCGCGTGTTGTGTGGTCGCATCCTGCCGCGCGCTGCCGGCCGCTGGCTGCTGCGCTTTTTGCTGCGCCTGCTGCTGCGCCTGCGCCACGTCCCGCCCGCACGCCCGCGCGAAGTCGGCGTTCAGGTCAACCGACGTGCAGTAGTGCCGGGCCGCAATGGTCGGCGAGTTGCCGATCCACTTGACGACCGTGTTCAGGTCATACGTCCGCAGCAGCTCGGTTTCTCGGGATGCCCTCAGGGCGTGAAACGGCTTCGGCCAGGGCTTCAGCCCCGCCCGGACGATCAGCCGCTCGAATTGGGTCCGCCAGTTCTGGCAGCCCCCCCGTAGCCGGGTGATAACGTGCTCGGTTCCCGGCTCGGCTTCGGCAAAGAGGTCGAGCAGGGGGGTCCGCAGCTCGGGAAACAACGGCACGCTTCGGTATCCGCACCCCTCCACGTGCTCCAGCTTGGGGCAAGGCACCCGGATGATGCCCGCCTCAAAGTCCACGTCCCCCCACCGCAGGGCCAGCGCTTCGGACGGAATCCGCAAGCCGCCGATCCGCCCCAGCAGGATGACCGCCCGCAGCTCGGGGTCCGGGCAGATATCGAGCACGCGCTGCACGTCCGCCCAGGGTACGAAGCGCTTGCGGCTTTCGTTCGTCTGCGTCCCGCCCCGCACGCCCGCAAACGGATTCGCGTTGGCGAGCTGCCAGCGTATCGCCCGCCGCCACAGCGTCCGCGCCGCGATGACACGCCGGGCCACGGTCGCAGGCGAAAGCCTTTCGTGCTCCGTCAGCCATGCCCGCCAAGCGTCGGCGTCGGCCGCCCCGATGCTGCGCAGCTCCCGCGTTCCCCCGAAGTAGTCCAACAGGTTGCGCCGGGTGTGCCCGTAAAACGTCGCCGTTGCCGGCTTAACCGCCAGCGTCGCCCAGCAACGCTCCAGAAACGCCGCCAGAGTCGTCGATGCCAGCCCAACCCCGTCGGCCAGCCCTACAGCCCGCAACCGGCCCAGCAGCTTTTCGTCGAGCTGCCCCAGCCACGTCGCGGTTTCGACATCGTGCGGCCGATGTAACAGTCGGTCGGCGATGATGCTTTCCAGCCGCGTGCTGAACATGTCCGCCGCTTTGGCGCTGACGCGCCCCAGCCGGACCGTCTTACGCGGGCCGCACGGCGTCAGTGAGAAGTCCACCCGCCGCAATTTGCCGTAGCTTACAACCGATGCCACGTGCTCACCTCCCCCGCCTGCGCGGGCGTCGGCACGCGATGATGCCGTAGTAGGCCGCCAACCGGTCCGCAAGGTCCAACCGAAGCGATTGGCGACCGTCGCGAAACCGTTGAAGCGAAGCGCGCTCCAAGCCCGCCGCAATCGCCACCGGGCGCAGGGCCGGCTCGGCCCGCAAGGCGTCCTGCAACAGCTCCGTCAGCGTCCCGGTTTGCAGCCGTTTGCTTGTCATAGCGATATCTATCTCAGAATCGGCCGCCGTTGTCAAGCCCCGCCCGGTCCCGCCCCGAGCCCCAGTCGCCCGCCGCGCGGAGGGGGGAGGGACTGGGCTGCGCACACAGCAGATTCCCAATTGGGGATAGCTAAGGGTCGGAAAATCGGGCGCGCGCCGGCTTTTCCGACACCCCCCAGGGGGCATCACTCGCCCCCCAGCAGCTTCGGTCCCAGCCGGACGCCACCGCTGACGGCCTCCAGCCGCCCCGATGCGACCAACGCCGCAATCCGGACCGACACGGTATCGCGGGCGAGCGAGCAGCGCTTGGCCAGAGTCCGCCGGGTCACTGGGGGCCCGTCGCCCGGTGCGACGGTCGGATCGGCGCGCGCGATGCTCAGCACCAAAGTCCGGTCGGTCGGCGTTAACTCGGGGTCGCACAGCGTCTTGTCCACCAGATTCACAACAGCGCGACTCATAGGATCGTCCCCTTCGTAGGGTCGTGCCCGCCGCACGGCTTCGCCCCACGCTGCACCGAACGTGTCGCCCGCCTCCACGTGCAGGTCGTTCAAATCCTTCGTCGGCAATCGTAGGTCTGCGACACTGCCCGCGTAACCGGCCACGGCGAGCGCTGCTGCAAAGCGTGATGCCCAACCGCGCCCGCCGTCATCATTGTGGCGACATAACAGTATTTCGCGTATGCCCGCCGACACCGCAATCGCAGCCACCACGCGATGCCCCAGCTCGGCGCCCGGCGTCGCCAGCGCGGGCAAGTCGTGATAGCGCGCTGTGTGCAGGTCGCTTTCGCCCTCACAGCATACCAGATACTCACCCGCGCGTATCTGTTCCAGTTCGTGCAAGCCATATGCGAGCTGGCTTGCTCGCGTTCCCCGGTCCCGCCACCGCGGGCGCTCCGCCAGGCATCGGCGCACACGCACCGCCAGCACTTCACCGGTCTCACTCGGATACGGGATAGCGATACCCGCGTCGGTGTCTTCAATCCGGAAGCGCTGGCGCAGAAACTCAGCCGGTAGTTGTTTCGCGGCGGCGTAGGTGCTCAGCGTCAACACTTGCCTTTTCCACCTTGGGAACCCACAACGCCGCGCGTACTGGTCAATAACAGTTGCGACGCGCTTCCCTTGGGCCTTCGCTATCGGCTCCAAGAAATGCGTGCTGTGCCCGCAGACAAAACAATGGGCAACCCCCAAGCTCAGACTCCAGCTCAGAGACGGATCGTGGTCAGCGTGCCCAGGGCACAGCGAGCACACGCGCTGCCCGCGTCGCGTCAAGGTCGGAACGTGCTCGGCCAGCAGCTCGCAGACGCGCTGCTCGCCAAGCGCTTGGGCAATGTCGGTCACGATGTATCCGCTGCGCCCGCGCGGCGTCGGCGAGCTGCCGGCCACAAGCTGCCCGTCAGCGTGCGCCCGGACCAGCTCGCCCACGCGCGTGGCAACGCCCGTGCGCGCCAACCCATTGGCTCGAATCTGCCGCAACGTTGCGTCGGTCCAATCAGGCATCGGCGCGCGCCGGGCAGCCGTCGGCCAGCCAATCCGCCAGCTCGGAACGTCGCCACCGCCGCAGGCAGCCCAGTCGCACGGCTTGCGGCATGCGCCCGCTGCCGGCAAGACGCTCCACGTGGCGCGACGAGCAGCTCAGCAGCGCCGCGGTTTCTTTCACGGTCAACAGCTCGGCGCCGGCCGCCGCGCCCCCTTGACGCTCGTGGTCGCCTCTTGCACGCATTGTGGTTCCCCTTGTGTCCCGCAGCCCGAGCCCGGCGCTCGGGTACCTAAGGGGGGGATAGCGGACACCCGCCGGGCGCCGCTTTAGCCGAATTGCGTCGCGTGGCAGGCAGTGTCAGCGGTCGGCGCGTCGAACCCAGGGGGGCCGGCGTCGCGCGGGGGACCAATGGCGATGATATGCTCGACCGTAACGGGTGTAGCTTCGTCGTGGTACCGCAGTACCAGCGGGCGAAGCAGGTCAAGGACTTTCCACAAGCCGTCGTCGGTCCTGAGCAGCCGCCGTAGCAGCGCGGGCAGGTTTTCCGGCTCGGCCAACTCGGCGGCGATTCCCATCAGCGCGTCATACAAGGCCGCGATGCCGGTACGCTTGCTCCCGCGCCGGCACCCCGCGCCGGGATACTTCAGCGTGCCCCGCACCAGCTTCCCGCGCGAGCCGCGGATCGCCCCGTCGGTGTACTCCCAAACCCCGTCGCCCAGGTCCGGGCGTTCCCGCACGCGCGTCGCCCGCGGCTTGCGTTGATTCGCATTCATTCGTAAGCCCTCCGCCCGGCTGGGGCCGTTCTGCCGGCTCCCCCCCACCCGGACCCCACCCGCCGGCCGATCGTCGATTCTCAAAGCCCTATGCCCGTCCTGCGCGGCTTGTGGCAGCTCGCCGGCAGGTCACTCGCCCGCCAGAAGCCGCCGGACCAACTCCGCCCGCTCGCCGTCCGCCAACGGCAGCCGCGCAACCGTCCGTAGCAGCTCGGCCAGCTCGCCACGGGAACCGCCCGCCGGGCCCGTCGGCGAGCTGCACGGGGGGGTCGAATCGGCGTCCGATGCTGCGCTTTTTGCTGCGCCTACCTTGCGACTTGCCCGTTTTCCTGCGACATTACGGGGGGTGTTCGAGTCCTGTATCGCCCATTCCCCTGCTGGGGCAACGCAACACGGACCCGCCGTGCCCGTCAGCGTGACCGCTGCCTCAGCGTACTTCCCCATCGCGGGACGGGTCCGGCAACGTCAAGGAGCAGTTCATCCACGGGACGCAGTACATCGACGAGCTGGTTATGATGCGGGCCAAAGACAAGGGCGACCTCTACGTGCACCAGGATGCGAACTGGAACGTCATCGCCCTGACTGATCTGGGCGGCAGCGTGGCACGGGCATCCTGCCCGTGTCTTCATCGGCTGGAAGCCGATGCCACGGATGGGGACGTGGACGCTACCGACAAGGGCAGCGTCGGCACCACCTGCACCGGCACGGTCAGCGGCCCCTGCCGCATCCTCGATCTGGACCCCGCCATTGACTCGGCTGGGGCCGCTCCGCGGCCCGCTTGCTCCGCAAGCGCGGGCGAAGCCCGCACTGCCGTGTCAATGGTCCATGGGGATTACGACAACGCCGACGCGACGTTGTTCGACCCTGGACACAGCGGCCACGCTGCGCGTTGGGAGGGCTGGCGCCCCGCCGACTGTCGTCGGCCCGCTGCGTCAAGGGCAGGCGCCCCGCCGCAAGGCCTCGCCCGCCACCCCGCCCGGCCCGTAAGCGGCGTCGCCTTCCCCTTCGCCCACCAGGGCCTCTACCTCGACCCGGAACTGGCCAGCTACCAGAACCGCGCGCGGCAGTATGATCCCGGCAAGAAACGCTTCATCGAGGCGGACCCACTTGTCTATGAAACACGCCCGCTTGCGGACGTAGCTGCACAGTTGGCGGCAGTGGGATGTACATCAGGCGTGTGTGGGCTGCCGGGATCGATTGGCTACATTCACGTCCTCTACCCACTGGGTCAGTACAACGATGGAGCGACACTGTATGGTTACACACAGTCCAACCCCCTGGCTTTCCTCGACCCAAGTGGGCGCTATTGCTGTGACCAGCGCCCTTGCACCGGCGGGCCCGCGGGAGCACCCCCGTTTCCCTGCACCGCTGCCTTCTGGGGAATCACTGGTGGCTTCGGAAGCCTCGGACGCTGCGCGTGCGGCGGGGGTACGGCGGGACGTACATGCACCCCGGGCGGGATGGGACTTCAGACATGCGCCAATGGGCTACGCTGCGATATCGTTGGCTGGACAAACCGTATCTGCATCATAATAAACGGGCAGAAGTATTGGATTCTATCACCGGTGCCCATTCCTGTGTGGGGCTGGACCTCGTACATCGGGGTGTTCGGCGCCTGCACGTGATGGGTAACGGCGTTGTTTCCTCGTTTGAAGGGGCGCCTTCGTTCTATGACCCAGCCACGCTCCAGTGGGGAATCGCCGCCGGGCCATGGCGTGGAGGACGCCACATCCCGTGAGCGTGTCTGCCGTTCATCTACGATTAGCAGGCGCATCTATGACCGCATACACCCCGCACTGTCGCTGAAACGAAGCACGTTCGTCGTCTGCGCCCTCGCTTTCAGCCTCTGGGTGTGGGCCAGTGTGTGTAGCACGAGCTTCGGTAACGGGAACACGTACCACTGCCTCATGCATGGCGGCGAACTTTGGTTGCGCTGGGCTCCGCGGGGTACCGAGGATTCGGGCATCTTTCCTGTGGCCTCTGTTGCATTCGATCCCTCGTGGCCCCAGTTCAGAGGCTTCGATCGTATCTCCATGGGCGCTCATCCGATGATTTGGGACGTGAGGTTCCCTTTGTGGATGCTCACGATCGCAGTCGGGATGGTTACGACGGCTGTGTGGATGTGGGATTCAGCGGTTGTCCGACCGCTACGAAGGCAGGAGCGTGGTCTATGCCCCCGATGCGGCTACGATCTCCGGCTCAACGTGAGTGGGCGTTGCCCAGAGTGTGGGCGCGGGCTCGATCTGCCCACTCGATTTAGGCGGAGCGACGTCGACTTGGCGCGCGCCGGGGCTGGGCACCTTGCCCTCGCGTATGCCATTCCGCTCGGCGCGTTCTTGATGCTATGGCTCGTCGGTCCGATGCCGGTCTTGGGCAGCGCGTGGACTCTTTCGTATCGGGTGAATCTGTTTTTCATTCAAGCGATGGGCCCTGCCGCGTGGCTCATTCTCATCCCTTTTGGGATGGTTGGCGCGACGTGCGCATTCTCCTGCTGCGTGGCACTTTTCGGGCTGTGGTTTGTCTTCGCCCGAAGGACTTGGCTCTGTCGCGTCCCCTGGGTGGTTCACTGCGCCGCATGTATCGCCTGGTGCCTTTCTGGATGTCTACCCGTGGGATGTCTGATAGAGTGATACCCTGAGCCCGAGAAGGAAACGACCTGTTCTCGTGCGGAGTTGTTCCTGCTGAGTGCTTCAGTGACTCGGTGGGGGGTACCCACGAGATCGACACCAGGGACAGCACCTTCAGCGAGGGCGGGGTGGCCTTCGGTGGCGATCAGCCCAGTTTCAACAACCTGAAGATCGGCCACGACAACAACAGCGACGGCGACTTGGCCGACGGCGGCGATGACCTGCTGGTCGATGAGGACTTCGAGTCCGCCAGCGCGGCCTTCACGTATGACCACGCGGGCAACCTGGTCGATGATGGCCACCTAGTGTACTACTACGACCCGCCTGCCCTGATACCGTCCCCGAGGTTAGTCACAGGCGAGCGCGGCGGCCCGCAGGAGCCGAGGCCCGCTCGGCTGTGAGTAACTCGGCGGAGCCTGTGATATCTTCGGCGAGCGTTACCGCGGCCTCCGCGGTACGATCGAGACGGAACCGGAATGCCCCGGCGTCGACACGGTCTATCTGTCCTGCTTCCCCGAGAAGCCAGTCAAGATCACCGGTCGCACCGGCGGTGCCTGCCCCGACGTCTGAGAGAACAGCGCCTCACGGAGGCTCCTGTATCAGGTCGACGGGTGGCGGGCGTCGGGCGTTGTCCCGGTCCCGCCAAGAACGGAGGCCGAGGATCATGGACACGAGCCCGAAGACCTGGAGCGAACGGTCGGCGTTTGCGGGATTCGACTGGGCCAGCGACCATCACGACGTGGTCGTGGTGGACGCGCAGGGGACGGTGGTGGAGGACTTCCGGATCGACAATACTGCAACAGGATGGCAGCAGTTGCGTGAGCGTTTGTCACGCTATGCGGGCTTGCCCGTGGCCGTCGAAACGTGCAGCGGGGCCGCAGTCGAGCGCCTCGTCGAGGCCGGCTTCGCGGTCTATCCGGTGAACCCGCTGGCGGCCAAGCGTTACCGCGAGCGTAAGGCGCCCACCGGTACCAAGACCGACCGGGTGGATGCGTGGAGGCTGGCCGAGGCCCTCCGGACCGACGGGCACGCCTGGCGTGCCCTGCACCCGGACGATCCGCTGACCGTCGAGCTGCGTTTGCTGTGTCGGGATGAGATCAGCCTCATCGCACAACGGACGGCATTGATCAACGAGCTCCGCGCCGCCCTGCGGGAATACTATCCGGTAGCGTTGCAGGCCTTCGAGGATTGGACGATGCGCTCCTCCTGGGCCTTTGTCGAGCGTTTTCCGACGCCGGCGGCCTTGATCCAGGCCGGCAGGCGGCGCTGGGAGAAATTCCTGCACCTGCAGAAGCTCTACCGTCCGGAGACGTATGCGCAACGGCTGAGCCTGTTCGCCACCGCCGACCAGTTCTGCGGCAGCCCCGCGGTGGTTCAAGCCAAGAGCCTGCTGGCCACCGGGCTGGCCATCCAACTCCGGGTGTTGCAGGATCAGCTCGATCGGTATCGGGCTCGCATCGAGGAGCTCTTCGCTCGCCACCCGGACCATGACCTGTTCGGCTCGCTGCCCGGTACGGGACCCAAGCTGGCTCCGCGTCTGCTCGCGGAACTGGGTGATGACCGGGCCCGGTTCGATTCTGCTGAGGGGCTGCAGTGCTGTGTGGGGACGGCGCCGGTCAGTTACCAGAGTGGCAAGGTCCGTAAGGCACGGTTCCGAGGGGGCTGTAACAAACTGCTACGTCAGACCGTCCATCTGTGGGCCGGACTGAGTCTGCAGGTCTGCCCCTGGGCCCAGGCGTACTATGAGAAGAAGCGTGCCGAAGGGAAGAGCTACGCCAGTGCGCTGCGTTGCCTGGCCCAGCGCCGGCTGAAGATCCTCTGGAAGATGTGGCAGACCCGGACCCGGTACGACGCCGAACTGCACCAGCGGAATCAGGTCCGGCACGGGAGCTGGGTGATCGCCCTTCTGCCTGCGCCATCTTGAGGATGGCCCGAGCCCGCGGAGGTAACCAACAGTACCCCAAAGACCCTGTGAACAAACGCTGGGAGGCAGTCCATGAGAACCCGAAAACGTCCCTTGCAGAACCAGAGAAGATCTCGCTTCTGCTCGGGCTCGGATGGACCCCTTCGCTTCCGCTCGGACTCTGAAGGCAGGGCGCGTCTCAGATTACAGGAGGGCGAAGAGGAGTGCGACGATGGCGGTACCGAGTGTGGCCAGGCCGAGGTAGCCGAGAATCTGCTTGACGCATAAGGGTACCTTGCGGAACGGGGCGTCGAGCAGGTTCAGCAGGCGCAGCACCGGCGCGAGGCAGGCAGCCAGCAGGCGGTCAAGCAGCGGCGGCCTTTCGGCGGGTGTCGTTCCGGCCGGGGCGGCAGACGCGGCCGCGCCGGGCGGGCTCAGCGGGGCAGGCTCCGGCGTTGGCTCGGAGCCGTCGCCCAGATCGGGGATGGCGTCGGCGCTACCCGCACCGCCGATGGCGGCGAGGTCCTCAGCGGTTATGCCGATGCCGTCGCCAGCGCCCGCGCTGGCGGCAGGTGCCCCGGGCTGGTCAGCTTGGGCAACGCTCTCGAGTAGTTGTTGCTCGTCCGGCTGTAGCGTGGCGTCTTCGTCCATGTCGGCGGGCGGTGCCGGCGAGGGCGCAGTAGATTCGGTCGGTGGTGGTGCCCCAGGGTCAACGGGGGCATCGGCACCCGGGGCAGGAGCCTCCGCCGGCGTTTCGCCCGCAGCCTCAAGCTGGGACGTTGCCTGCCCCATGAGTTGTTCCATGTGGGCGAGTTCGGCGTCCACGTTGGCCACGGTATCGCGGTTGTCGTCGAGCACGCTATCGGACGACTTCGCCGGGAGCGGTTCCGGAACGGGGAGCTTCTCGTCGGCAAGCTCGGAGGCGAGCGAGGCGGCCTGCAACAGCATCTCGTCGAGTTCGCGCTCGCTGTAAGCGCCCAGCCCGACTTCATCCGGTGAATCCGGCGGGCTGCCTTCCGGCGGGACCATGGGGGGTTCGTCGCTCATGGATCCAACTCAAGCCGCGCCCCACGCGAACGGCGTTGGGCGCACAATCCGGCCGGACCGTCTCGGGAGGCGGTTCGCAGGGCCGGACAGGCTGCGCAGGTGGATTATCGTCCCCGCCGGGGCGTGACGTGAGTCCGCACTGACGGGCAGCGGGGGCCGCGTTCACAGCACTACCGGCAAGGGTGGCGTTGGACCCCGCGGCGGGCGTAGGATAAGGCGTCGTGCGGAACGTGCGTGGCGGGGGATGCAGGGGCGGTACGGGTGACCGGGCGGCCGCTCGGCGAACCGGATGCTGACGCTGTGAGAATCCCGCGTTTGTATTGCCCAGATCTGGCGGCAGGGTCGCCGAGCCTCCCCGTCGAGGAGGTCCACCACGCCGCGTCGGTGCTGCGGGCGCGGCCGGGCGAGCCGGTGGTGCTTTTCGACGGCGAAGGACACGAGGCGCGGGCGGTGTTCGAGCGGGTCGGGTCCCGCCGGGTGGAGGTTCGAATCGAGGAGCGGATGAGCCGGCCCTTCGACCTGCCCTGCCGGCTGACCCTGGCCGTGGCCATGCCCAAGCAGCATCGCCAGGGATACCTGATCGAGAAGTGCACGGAACTCGGCGTAGCGGGCATCTGGCCGATCACGACCGCGCATAGCTGCGTCATGCCGCGTGGGGAGGCGAGCGCGAAGTGGTTTCGCCGGGGGGTGGAGGCCGCCAAGCAGTGCGGCCGGGCGTGGGTGCCCCAAGTCGAGCGACCTCAGACGTTTGCCGGTGCCTGGTCGCGGCGCAGCGAGTTCGACACGGTGGTGATGCTTGGACAGCACGAAACGGCACGGTCGCTGGCGGATTGGTGTCGCACCCACGGAAACTTGGACGCGGTGCTGGCGTGGATCGGACCGGAGGGGGGGTGGACGGAGGAGGAGCTGAGCGCGGCCGCTGAGGCGAACGTTCCGCTCGTGCACCTGGGGCCGCTGGTTCTGCGCACCGAGACGGCCGCCATCGCCTTCTGCGCCGGCGTCGGCTTGCTCAGTGTAGCTACTACGGGCGCGCCAACGCCACAGGCAGGTCAAGTTCCCCGTAAGTAGTGCAACAGGAAGAGTTGGTGATAGGACGGCGCGGTGTCGTCGACGCGGCGCCGAGCGTCCCAGAGCGTACCTATTCGATCAACCATCCAGAAGCAGTATGCCCCAGCCTGCATCAGCGAGCGCCGGTCTGTCGCGGCCACAGCCGAGTCGCACATGTGAGGCAGCGCGTGGCGGCGTTGCGCTTGGCCATGCCACTCGTTCCAGAGGTCACGGCGTGCGGCGGACCGAGGGGACCGCTTGAACGCCCCGCCGCCAGACGTGCGCGCGATGCCGCAGCGCCCCGCAGCCACGCTGAATTGTAGACTTGACTGATCCCCCGTGGTGGTCGGTGCCTACGTTATCGGGAGTGGGTGGGACCGCGCGCCGTCGCCGGGGGGCGGGAGGCGGGCTGCGCGCACGGCCCCCGGAGCCGTCGCCGGACTCACGGTTCAGTCGGGCTGTTGGGAAGCTCGTGAGTCTTGGCAATTTCCACGTCGGCCGCGAGGGGGCCGACGCCATGCGTCCCTGGCGAGTGCCGGGCAGTCATCCTTGGCGTTACTTGAGCGGGAGCGAAGCCTTTGACCGAATGCGCCGGTCGCCCAGCGCAGCGACGCGACGAAACCCCAGCGGCAAGGCACGGGGCGGCTCGGTTGGTACCCACGTTCTGGCTCCGCGCGCAGGGCACGACGGCGGTCGTGGCACTGACGGCCGTGGCGCTGTTTGCGGGCGGCGGCTACGAGATGCAACGTCGCCAGGCCCGCCGCGCGGCATGGAAGCAGGCCCAGGCGTACGCCAGCGTCATCCGTCCGGGGCAGCCGGCGGCCGAATCGGAATCCATAGAAGCCATGCGGTCGCGGCACCGTGAAGTGCTGGCGGTGGCGACGCTGGACGCGCAGGGCAACATTGACGCGGCTTACCCAGAGCGGCCGGCGTGCCGCCAGGCGTTGCTGCCCGCGTGCGTTGCAGCAGACCAGGCCGTGGCGAGCGTGCTGGAGGTCGGCGGTCAGCGGGTTCCGGTTTGGGGAGCGAACGTGACGCTGGATGGCGCCTCGGGTCCGTCGGCGCGTCGGGCGGTGGTGCTGCTTGCCCGACGGCCGTGGTGGCACGACCAGCTTGGGGTGACGACGGGGTTCGCGCTGGCGATGGTGTCGATTGCGTTGTTCGCGGGGCACCTGCTGTGTGCGTGGTTCAAGCGACGGGTGGCCGCCCCGCTCTGCGCGCTCAGCGAGGCGGTGGAGCAGAAGAAGCCGCTGGCGAAAATGGTGGCCGAATTGCCCGGGAGTGAATGGTGGGAGACCCGCGAGTTGCAGCGGCGCGTGCTCGAGCTGTACGGGCGGGCAAGCAACTCGGAGACCCGCCTGCACGACGTGCAACAACGCAGCCGCGAGCAGCTTCGGGCCTGCGAAATCGGCTTCGAGCGTCAGTTGCAGCGGGTAAAAGAGCAGACCCTGATCGACCCGCTCACGGGGCTGCGCAATCGCCGCTTCCTGGAGAGCGAGCTGGAGCAGTTTGTCGGCAAGCAGCGCGACGCCGGTTGCGACTTCTCCATCGTCATGCTGGACGTGGACAACTTCAAACAGCACAACGACGCGTGCGGGCACGCGGCGGGTGACGAGCTGCTCCGGTTTCTGGGAGCGCTGCTGCGCGGGGCGCTGCGGCACGACGATGCCGCGGTCCGCTACGGCGGCGACGAGTTCATGCTGCTGCTGGCCGGCACGGGGCCGCGGCAGGCCGTGCTCATTACCGAGCGCATCACCAAGCTGTTTCACCAATACGCCCAGGTGTTGCGTACACCGTGCCCCCCCAGCCTCAGCGCCGGCGTGGTCGCCCTGTCCTCGCACCCCAACGCCGATTGTGCGGAACTGACGGCCCGCGCCGATGCCGCCCTGTACGAAGCCAAGCATCGCGGCAAGAACGCCGTTGTCACGGCGGCATGAGAAACGGGGACGCAGCCAGTTTTCGATCGTTGCGAAAACAAGCTGCGTCCCCGTTTTCAGGTGGTATGCAGCGCGTCGATGACGTTGGTGCGGGCCGCCAGGCGCGCGGGCGGCAGCGCCGCGACCATGCAGACGATGACGGTGAGTAACACGGCCTGACCGAGAGTCGCGTAAGGCACCACCAGTCGCGCGCCATACCCGGTAAGCCGCCCGACGACGGCATCCACGTTGACGGCCAGGCGAATGCCAAAGGTCAGCCCCACCGCCCCGCCGATGAGCCCCAGCGTGATCGCCTCCAGCAACACCAGGCGCAGGACCTGCGAGCGCAGCGCGCCCACCGCGTGCAGAATGGCCAGCGCCCGAGCCCGCGCCCGCACGCTGACGAGCATCAGGTTGGCGATGCCCAGGATGGCCACGAACAGGGCAATCGAGGGAATCCAGGTGGCGATGTTGGCCGCGGTGCGCACCGTTCGTTGGAACCACTGGGTGAGGCGTTCCAGCGAGCCGAGCACGGCCGCCGGCCGGTCGATCGTCGCCGCGATGCGGCAGAGCACCAGTCGTTCCTTGAAAGCGTACCAGTCCTCGTCGGCGCTGAAACGCGTCCACCGCTTGCGGATGTAATCCAGGGCGTTGACCCAGCGCTGCAGCAGCTCGCGGGCGGCGGCCGAAAGGACCGCCTCGTCCGGCGCGGCCACCCAGGCTTGCAGCTCGGCCCGACAGGCCGCCAACGCGCCCGCCTCGTGCGGTACGGCGTCGCCCCAGCGCAGCACGGCCGCAGCTACCGCCGGCGCGTCGAACGGGTTGGGCAGCCGCGAACGCTCGAAGTCCGCCGGCCGGGGCGTCGGCGGCACATCCACGTTGCATAGAAAAAGGGACGCCACATCCAGGCCGAACTTCTCGCGCAGGTCAGCCCGGGTGCCGAGCACCGCGGAAGCACCGGCAAGCTCCATGTAGCTGCCCGCCTGGAAGAAATCGACCGCGAGATCGAACGCGGCCGAGTGAGCTACGCCCGCAATCTGGAACTCCGCCTCGCGCTTCCCGATGCGAACCTCCACCCGATCGCCTAAGTGCAGGTCGTGCTGCGTGGCGGTTTGCGTGGGAATCAGCACATAGCCGCCGCGCTCCAGTTTCACCCGGGCGTCGGTCCAGTTGCCCTCGGCCAGGTCCACCTTCATGATCGCCAGCAGCTCGTCCGCCTCCCCGGCCACGAACACCGGCCGGGTGAACTTCCGCAGCAACCGATCGACGATCGTACTGCCCCGCGCGGGCCCGCCCCCGACGCGTTCGAGTTCGCAGCCCACGTCCACCAGGGCGGTGCACTGCGTCACCCCCGGAAGCCGGCGCACCGCATCGATGTTCTCCGCCGGCACGTAGTCCTCGGCCCAGACGAAAGTCTGCGGCAACGCGGCCGGGAAGTTCCAGATGGTCATCACGCTTTCCACACGCACCGCCACGTAGGCGATCAGCGACACGCCGACCAGCAGCATCCAGCACACCCCGGCCGCCCGCCACGGCGATTGCCCGGCATAGCTCGGGTCGCTGGCCAGCTTCGGCGGCAGGCGCAAGACCGGGGCCACGAGCCGCGCCACCGGCCGGCCGATCAGCATGACGAGCGCCGGCACGATCAGCGCGTACCCCACGTACCCCGCCATCAGCCCCGTGAACGCATACGCCGGCTGCAACCATGCGTTTGCCCGCACCGGGCGACTCATCCACTCCTGCGCGGCAATGGCCGCCACCCCCACGACCGCGGCCACCACAAGGTACGCCACGCGCGCCGGGCGTGCCTCTCTCAAGACGGCCGCCAGCGGCGACAGGCGGGCCACCTGGGCCACCAGGATCAAGGCCGCCACCAGAGTGGTAGCCAATCCACTGACGACGGCCAGCCCGAGTCCCCACTCACTGAGCACCACCTGCGGGACGAAGTCCTGGGTAAATCGCAGCAACCGGCCCATCAGGGCGACGCCGCCGATGCCCAGGGCCACCCCCACGATCGTGCCCGCCACGCCCAGCGGCAACAGTTCTACCAGCACCAGCGTGGTAAGCTGGCCGCGCGTCAGACCGAGGCAGCGCAGCATGCCTAACTGGCGGTTGCGTTCCGCCAGGCTGGCGCTCATCGTGGTCAGAATGATGAAGAATGCGGTGAGCAGCACCAGGAAGGCCACCAGCATCAGCCCCAGACGCGTCAGCCGCTGGGCTTCTTCCAGCAGCTCCTGCTGGGCGGCCGACGATTCCACGCGATACGGAAGCTGCCGCTCGTGCAGCAACTGGTTCAACTGCGCCTCGACCGTCTGGATGCCCTGGCTCGTCGCGTCGCGGGCGAGGACGTAGATGACCGATGCCCCGCCGGCCTGCTGACGCAGCTCCTCCAGATCGGCGATGGCGACGTAAGCGATGGGCCGCTGGAACATGGCGATCCGCACGTTCTCAATCAGGCCGATGATGGTCAGATCGCGGCTGCCCGGGGCCAGGTACATGCGGATGGTGTCGCCGAGCCCGAGATTCCAGCTCGCGGCCGTCGCCCGTTCCAGAATGACGACGCCGCGCTCGTCGGGCTGCAACATGCGTCCCTGCAACTGCGGCAAGTGAAGAAAGGACCCCTCCGTACGCGGGTCGATCCCCAGCGCGTCCAGCTCCTCGACGCGCGGGCCCGGCGCCGCCGCGTCCGCCTGCACCGGTGTGGCGTACACGGCGCGCTGCAACCGCGCCGTCACGGCCGCCACGCCGGGAAGCTCGGCCACGTCTTCGGCGAGGGACCGCTCCAGGCTGCCCCAATGCGCACCGGGTGGGTGAATCGCCAGGTGAGCGCTGCCGCCGAACCACTCATGCACGACGACGTCAACGATCGCGCGATTGGCCGTTTCTTGCAGCGTGGTGATGACGACAACGGCCGCCACCGCGACGCCCACCGACACGACGGCGGCCACCGTGCGCCCCGAGGGTCGCCGCGCCCACCGGCTATGTCCGCTCCGCCAGTTCCGCGTAGCGAGCTGCCACCAGTGCCGCATGGTGTTCATCCTGCCCGCGCTGCTCCGCGCGCGGGTCGAATTCGCCGACATACCGACCGTCCTTGAGCACGAGGACGCGGTGGGCGTGGGCCGCCCCGGCCGCGTCGTGCGTCACCGCGATCACGGCCGGCAGACGCGCCGCGGCCTGCCCGACCGCCGATGGGGGTGGCGCCTCCGCGGTAGGCTTCGTCGCACCGCTCCCACCGGGCGTCGCACCTGCCCCGCCCGGCGGAGCGCTGCCCGCGGCAGGCTCGACCAGCTCGGCCAGCAGCCGCCAGATTTCCTGACCCCGCTGGGTATCCAGGTTCCCGGTCGGCTCGTCCGCGAGCAGCAACGTCGGCTCGTTCATGAGCGCTCGCGCGACGGCCACCCGCTGCTGCTCCCCACCGGAGAGCGCGTCGGGGCGATGCCGCAGGCGGTTCTGTAAGCCCACGCGGGTCAGGAGCATTTCGGCGCGTGCACCGGCCGCCCGCGCGCCCTGCCCGTCGAGCAGGGCCGGCAGGGCCACGTTGTCCAGCGCCGAAAGCGTCGGCAGCAGGTTGTACGCCTGGAAGATGACGCCGATGCGGCGCCGGCGGAACCGCGTCCGCTCAGCGTCGCTGAATTGAAACAGGTCATGCCCGTCGATGGTGACCGTTCCCGCAGTCGGCAGGTCCAGCCCCGCCACGAGATGCAGCAGCGTGCTCTTGCCCGACCCGCTGGCGCCCAGGATGACCACGAACTCCCCCGGCGCCACGCTCAGCGACACGTCATCGACCGCCCGGACGCAGGTCCCGCCCGTGTTATAAATCTTCACCAGATTGCGGACCTCAAGCGCGCTGGCCATGATGGGCGGCGATTCTACGAGCAAGGCCGCGCGGGTGCCAGCAACGCCGCGTCGAATCTCGTGTGAAGGCAGTCCGCGGCCTTCAGGCCCGCACCGGCTACCGACGCAGGATCGGTCCCCCAGGGCCTCGCGTGCGACCTGGGTGACATGCGTGAGCCGCGCGGGTCCGCGACCCGAAGCGGCTTCTACGAGCTGCCGGTGAACCACTTCTGGAAGGCAGCGAAGTCCGCAAGGTCCACGTCGTCGTCATCGTCGAAATCGGCGCCCGTGCAGCCTGCGCCCGGGGCCCCCTGCGGCCCGGCCAGACAGTCGGTCAGCACCGTCAGGTCGTCATAGTCCACGTCGCGGTCGGCGTCCAGATCGCCCGGCACCGGCCGCTGCAGATCGACGTGGCCGATGACGGTGCGGAGCGTCACCTCACTGCACAGGATCGCGTCCGGCAGCGTCAGATTGGACCCCAGGTGGATGAAACCCGCGCAGATGTTCCAGGCCGGGTCCTCCGGGTCGGCGTGCAGCTCGTGATACCAGTTCGAGTGGTAACCCATGTAGCTGCACAGGAACTTGCTTTCGTCGTAGGTCGTCGAGTAGGGATTGACGTTGGCGCCGCACGCGGCCACGGCCGCCACGATCTGGGCCAGCGGCAGCGTCGAGACCCGGAACGTGTTGACCGGCTCATTGTAGAAGGGCAGTTCCGGCGTGGGACGATAGGGCGTCAGGTAGTCCGCCGAGTAGCTGGTCGTGGTGTAGCGGTAGTTGCCGCCTTCCAGCTCCCAGTCGATGTCGGCGCCCGCGCGTCCGAAGCTGACGATCGCGATCGGTTCCAGGGTAGCCACCAACGGCCAGAAGTCGTTGGAGGTATCCTGGTAGTCCACCTCGAAATCACCCTCCCCTTTGCCCAGGCCCCCGGGGAACTCGGGGAAGAACGCGTAGACGTTGTAGCCCCGCCCCTCCCAGTTCTGGCCGACCCAGCCGTCGGGATTCTGTACCGGGTTGGGGCTGAACTGACGCAGCATCTCGTTGGTCGGCGGCCAGTAGCCGGTGAGCATGATGGTCGGCAGACCGTTGCGCACCGGGGTGAACCGGCTCACCGGTCCCGGCCCCGGCGGAACGGGCATGACCCGCGCGTAGGGTGGTAACTCGCCGCCTTCCGGCACGCGCGCCTCCTGGGCCTGTGCCGCCGAGGGCCCGATGCCGATGCCCATGAGCACGGCGAGCCACGCCGCACTTCGGATCGTCCGGCCACGTCGCCTACACATCACAAACCCTCCCTGTCGCTAGCCGTCGCCGTCTCTATCAACACGGCTCGCTGCATCGCGCGGACACAGCGAGCCGTGCCAGTCCTCCCGTCCTTCAACTGCAGGTGGCGCTACCGCGTCCGCCGCAGCACCAGCAGCACGCCCAGCGCGAGCAGCCCCAGCGTAGCCGGCTCCGGCACCAGCATGACCAGGTAGGCCTGGCCGATCGAATTGCCGTCGCTGTCCCGCAGGTCGGCGTTGAAGTAGTAGTACATGTCGTCACTGAGGAACGCGTCGTCGTTGTTGAAGACGCTGATGTAGGCGTTGTCATCCGCCAGACCGTTGCCATCCAGGTCAACCGGATCGTTCTCCCGCAGCACGACTTCCGCGCCGTTAAGCACCAGCACGGCATTGGCGTTGAGGTCCGCCGCGTTGGTGACCCCGCCGATGACGTAGTCACCAAAACTGTTGATCGCGTTGAGGAAGAAACAGGCGGTGTACGAGGCGTCATCGAAGAACTCGGTGGCGCCGACGTGGATCGGACCGTCCGTGACCGCGACCACCGCGCCGTCCCGCACAACCCAGTCGGTGCCGTCCGCGTTCCACCCGCGGAACATGTAGTGGCCGTTGTACGGCGAAACCTGCTGGCTGCCCGCGTCACTCGCCAGGCTGCTGACGTTGGAGGCGAACCCCGAGCCGGGCAGGACCACGCCTTCCTGGGCCATCACCTGCCCGTTGTACACCATTACCAGGTCCGTCGTCGTGGGCCCGTTCAGGTCGCCGTGGTAGATGTAGTTGGCGCCCGTGGCGTCCGACCGGAACCGATCAGAAGTCAGGTTGTCCGTGCTCTGGTCCGGGGCGACGAGCTGCCCGGTCGGGATCGTGATGTCCGTTTGGGCGACGATCGTCCCGTTGGCGAGTGACGAGTTGCTGTACAACACCTGCTGCGTCGTGGCGCCTGTCAGCGATGACGTGCGGAAACGCACGTCACTGTTGCTGAGAATGTGCACGGCGTTGGTCAGACTGCCATACCCAATGCCCGCGCCTTGGCCGGGTGCCTGCACGCCCTCGCGCGCCATCAGCTCGAAGCCGCCCACCCACCGGGCCGCAACCTCGTCCGAGGTGGTGGCGGCGCTGGTGTCGGCGCTGAAGGCATAATGCCCGGCGTCGTTGATACCCATGTTCGTTCGCAGCGTCCCCCAGTTGACGGTCCCGTCAAAGAACGTCGCGGTGCCCTCGCGCACCACCGTCATGGCCCCGGCGCCGGTGAGCCCGCCGCCCACCACGATGATCTCGTCCTCCGTGGTTGCCAGGTTCGTCACGCCCCCGAAGATCCACCGCGTGCCGTCGGGGCTGCCGAAGGGCCGGTCAAACTGGGTACCGGTGCCCGTGTGGAACTTGGTGCCGCTGGGCAGACCCGGCACGTCCGAAGTTGGAGAAGTCGCGATGTTCGAGAAGATCACCTGTGGCAGAGCTCCGTCGGCCGGAACCGCCACAACGAACATCACCACGCCCATCAGTGCCAACGCTGCTACGCCTCTCATCTCCGTCTCCTTATGCACGTCCGCAGGCGAACAGGCCACGCCGCCGAAACCCCACGCGCCACGTGGCGCAAAGGCAAACCCGCGGCCTGCGCACCAGCCGCTCTTCGCACCATCACTCTGCAACGCTAAACCAGAGTTTACCACAATGGCACCGCAGACTGCAACTGGGAAGGCTCATCGAGGCTGAGACGCGGTTGAGCGCATCTCCACACCGGCGTACCCCCGCGCTGGTCTGGACCCAGCGCGGGGGGCCGGGCTGCGTTACCAGCAAACTAAAGCCGAAGTGGATTTGCGGCTTCCTTGGGCTAATGTAAGAAAGGCTTTGAGAGCTCAGACGTTCTGAGGACTAGAATCTTGGTGGTCGATTCTGCGGCGAGGTGGAAGACCGGAACAACCGTTCACGGTTCACCCCGGCAATTTCGCCGGTTGGGCATGTCGGATTGTGTAGGCGATTGCCTTATTACGGAGTGTCTCTACGCCCCTCCCCACCCGGTTCCTGCGTCCCCGGGAGGGGAGTCCAGACGCAGGGTCTTAGTCGTCCTTGCTCGGGGGGGCCAGTTCGGGGGGTTCTCCGCGCGGCCCCGGGTGTGCTCGACCACCTCGGCCTCACCACCTCCGGTCCGGCCCCTGTCTCCCCCTGCGGGCTGCAACGCCGCTGGTACGACGAAGTTCTTCACTACCAGGGCACCCCGCTCAGGCAGGCATCTGTTGACGAAATGGTCCCAGCGACGCTGCTCGTGACCCTTCGTCCAGGAAGCGAGGCGGAAGGTCTCGGCGAAGCAGCCGTGTGCTTCGGTGATGATTATCTGCAGCCGGTTCTTGCTATCCGACGTATCCACGCGGACTTCGACGTGAGACTCCGGCAGGACGGTCGGTTCCTCGCCGGGCAACGGCAGGTCCTGCAATATCTTCTGGGGAACCTGGACCTGCGCTCGCTCTTGCTTGGTCATGGTGTCGGCGACCTCGGGCCCCTGGCCTGGGCCGGTCTGCGCTAGCTGCTGGCGGTCGGCCTGCAGTACGACGACCACCACGGCCAGAAACACCAGCAGGATGACGAAGCGGATGCTCTTTGCAGGGTCCTTTACGTCCGTGGCAGCAGGAGTCCGGTGCGGCGCCGATCCACACAACCGCGCCGGATCCGGACAGGGCGCCTCGGCGGGCTCGCACACGCCGCCCGTACCCGTGTTAGCCCAAGTTAGACAGCAGTGGGGATTTTTCGGTTTTTTTGTGGGGCCGAGGGCCGCGGGCGCGGTTGCCAGAGGCGGTGGCGGGGCGGAAGCGCGATGTAGTGGAAACCTTCTGTCTTGAACGAGAGA